>Ga0208179_1000017_pt1 | contig 314818 bp, 297 predicted proteins | sample Malvired_Geostar_FD_184238 | JGI IMG/M metagenome (GOLD analysis project Ga0208179, IMG submission 184238) | Marine viral communities from the Global Malaspina Expedition - Malaspina viral metaG DeepMed_Geostar (SPAdes) (version 2) | ecosystem: Environmental > Aquatic > Marine > Oceanic...
GATTGCCGCTAAAGTGCGGCAATCAGGCGAAAGAATGGACACTCAAGAGTGAATTGTGGCCTGAATTCGATGGCAGATGCCTGTTGAGGATCGTAAAAGCGAAAAAAGCGAGTTATTCAGACCTTCCATAGAGCAATCTTCTCGCCGGCGAGATACGTACAGAACGCCTCAACATCATCGTTGGCGTAGGCATTGGAAATCAGCTCACCAGGAATCAGGCCCTCATCCCATCGGGTCGCGATCATTCTGTGGATCTTGTCTTCCTCATCGCCGGGATAAATGTTCACCTCGGCGGTTGTCTGATGAATGTAAAGATCCCGAAGCGCTCTGGAACAACGAAATTGGCCAGCGTCGACATCAGTACTGCACGCATAGCCCGCTTCGGAGAAAAATGTGTTCGCAACAAAAAACAGGCGCTCTGTGCTTAAAGATTCTCCGGTCTGTGGGGAAATCGCTCTTGGAGTATCACCTGTCACATTGGTACAACCGGATAGCACCGATAAATAGAGGAGGAATAGGACTGTTCTTGTCATGTCAGAGAATTCTCTTTACTCGCCGGCATATTGGTCTGACCACTGGCGGTGGCGACTCACATTTCTTACTGGCCAGTTTCTCGTGATGCCAACCGATGGATAAGTTTGCCACGACAGATAAGGTAATAAGATGCCATGGAGAAAAGTATAAGCTGGGATATTGCCGTTATCCCCTTGGACAGTGCCGCTTTACGTAATGAGTCAGCGAAGGAGGCAATTTCAGCTGATTGGCTGGCTGCATCGGCAACATTAAGGTGGGCATAGATAGCACCAATCGCTTCAGGAATCGAAATGATGGCCAGCACCAGAAGATAGATACCAAATATTCTTATAGCAACCCAAATCCATTCGTCTTTGTTCATTTTTCGTCCTTATTGCGTAGCGCCTGCCATCATTCGCTTGTTGCATACATGGCATTGCTAAAGGATCACTAACGCGCCACATCATTAATTTTCCCGGCAACCGTCCTCGCTTTCAGCACAAGAAAAGCCCCACTTATGACCTCAAAGGCCGTAGCGAGCATGTTGGCTTTTATCTCAATAGACATCCGAGCAACACCCAACTCCTGCCCCATAATAATTACCGAAATGTAGTACAGAGCATCAACCATACCGTACCAGAAAACAAACAACCCAATCGCAGCAACAAACACAGACAACAAGGAGACAGGAGGCATCTTTTCAGGCTTAGCATCTATACCGCCCGACGCCATCAAACGACCAATACCCTGAGCGGAGAACCAAAGGATGAACACAAAAGCCCAGCTTGTTAAAGCCACGACCAAAACAGGCCATACCGAGGTATCATTGCCATAGGGACTACCCTGATAGAAAAACTGAAATACCCCAACAAACTCTCTAACGGCTTTAAAGAAAAATAAAATAGCTACAAGCCTAACCCCAATCGCCACATAGGAACTGAGCATCCTCCCCCCTTTAACGCCGTTATAACCGGTGCAGATTTTCTGCGTCCGGCGCCGCAGGCGCGTACTTTACAACCTTGTTAGTAACCATGCTTTGCATAGGACTCAATCCAAATTTTCTCAATATAGTCCTGGTTTCCGTTTTCGGTAACTTGGCGAGCCGCCTCATCAGGGGTGAGTGAATTTAGCCAATCAATGCCGTGACTAGAAATTTGATCGTATATTTCTTCTAACGTAGCCGATGGATTCACTTCACCATAATCAATATCAACGGTGTCATATTGCCCAAGATTGCAACTATGATAATGGTAATTTATTGACTTTCTGAAAATGCCAACCTTTAATTTCGATAACTTTAAGGGATTTATCTTAAATGGATACAAGGCAGGGTCCTCAACAAACCCCTGCACATCACGCCCGTCCAAATCAGGCAGGAAATTGTGCCTTACAACTGCAAGATACTTCGCCTGCTGCGTCAAATTTGACCATTTATCCTTAACTCTAAGAAGGGCTAGGCAAGCCTCATTTTGATTTATGAACAGATGATCGCCATGAGCCTTAAACCCAATAAGCTCAAGTCTGTCTAATAATTTTTCTTTAACCAGGCTACGGTATTCTTCGATTTTCATAGGCTACTAACGCCGGCGTAACGGGCCGATTTGTGGAGCGCAGCGGAACAAAGCGGTCCCGTTGACGCACTTGTTAAACGATCCCGAGTTCACGCCTCATCTCTCTGAAAATTTTCTCTTGAAGCTCCATTAATTCTTTTGCTTCGCCAGAAGCTTCCCCTTGCATGAACTCTTGAACTTTTTGTTGCGCAGCTTCTGGCTGAGCTAGAAAAGTTGTCGCGTTTTCATTCATCCAGCCCAAGAACGAAACCGTTCTCTCCTGTACCTTTTCTAGAGATGATACGTAGCGTTCAATTAGCTCAAGCAAAGGCTCTCCGGCCTCTAAACGTAGGCCATTCATCTCGTTTTTGAACATCAAGAATTTATCGGAGATGTCATTTTGGAGGCTGAGAGTCTTTTTAATGTATTCGATTGTGTTCTCTGTTGAAGGATTTTCTATGATTTTGAAGATTCCCTCCTGGAATCCTTCTGCCAACGCACGGCGCTGGTCCAATGAATACGAATCCATTAGGGCGAAGTATTTTTTATACTGGGCCAGTTTTCCTTCATACAGTCGTTTTTTCTTATCGAGTTCGAAATCTAGCTCGCTTTTCAGTTTGGCCAGATCTTGATCATATTCATGTTTAATGGACTGGCGAAGCCTCTCCTTGAGCCAAAATGCTCCGATCACATTAATCAGTACTGCTAGTAGACCGGAAGCCGTGACCGTAGCTAGATCCATTTCTCTCCCTTACGTTTAACGCCGCATTCAGCGGCTTGTCCGCTGCAATGCCTTGTTAGAAGCACTCTGGGCATCCAGTTCACCGGGGTCTTTTAAATACATTTTCATTAACTGGTGCTTTTCCAGCCCTTTATTACTCAGCCCAATATCCTCTCTGATCGCTTGGTATAGCTCATCAACCGCGAAGAGCACATTTCCGCCCGAGTTGGAAACTTTTTCAAAGTTTAGGTGGGCATTAATGACTTTTGGCGATCCCCATAGAATCACATCCGTTTTGAATCCAACGAGGAAGTTAATGAGCTCCTGCTCTTTCGGTGCTTTTAGAGAAACATGGGGATTATCTTTGGCCATGAGCCTTGCAACCATATCCAGAAAACCTTTATATATTTCCACCTTTCTTGATCGGTGCGCCTCTTCTATTTCTCTATTTTTTATTTGAGACTGCGTATACAAAACACCACTCATACCTACCAAAACCGTAGCCATTGCACCGACAACTGCAGCTGCCACAGATGGGTTTGCGCTTTCAAGAAAAACCAGCAATCTTGCTGCTACAACCCAAACAAGATAGCCAACAAAAACCATAAACCCGATAGCCAAGATAATGCTGATTGCCTGAGCAATCCTTCCCCTTTTTCTCATGGTTTCCCCTAGCTTCTAACGCCGGCCATCATGCGCTTGTCGCATGCATGGCATTGTTATATGTGAGCATGAGATCGCCATAGCCCCAGATAATTGTTCCCACCGCTGTGAGAATGAGGATTGAGACTGAGAGCGCCTTATAGAAAGGCAAGTATTTCTCTTTAAATTCATCAAACCCCACACTGACGTAGCCAGACGGAAAGAGCACCCCATGAATAGAGAAAAGCTTCAACTCCAGAACCAAACAGAGCACCGTCATTATTGAACCGCTTCGCTGAAACCAAACCCCTATCTCTTCACCCACAGGCCTAACCGGAACTGATAGTGCTAAAACCGGAATGGTGATGACAGCAATAGCTCCCAAGAAACATATCCAAAGGTTCTTTTTCGTATTAGCTTCCTCGACGTACAACCTTTCACCCCCTACATATAACGCTGCGCTCTGCCGCTCGTCGGCAGCAGCGCCTTGTTATGCGTCTCCTTCAATCTCGCGAAGACGCTTCTTTATTAATCCAGTTTTATCGTCGTATCCCTTTCTGCGGTACGAGGAAGCATCCTCAACTGCAGCAAGCCAGCACCGAAGAAAATGACGCTCATCCTGGATGGATATGCTACCCAGCGCCCAATCCGAGCTAAATTTCTGTTCTAATTCCCGCGCTTTTAGCCAATGCTCATTGCACTCTTGGCACAAAGCAGGAAGCCAGCCAGGAAATTTACCTTTTTCTTCGAAGGTTTCTTTTTGCTCCTTGGGCGCAAAAACGAATGAACGCTCGCACCTTAAACACTTACAGCGAATTCCCTCGTAGTAATCAGCGCCGTCATCGTAATGGCCACTATATGTCGACTTCTTCCACTTAGTCCTGTCTATAGGAACCAGCTTGATCAATTAATCCACCCTTCCTTCTATTCGCATAACGCCTCAAACACCGGATTGGTTAAGTTGGCGGCTTTTTTGGTACAAAAAAGGTGACAGCTTTACCAAGTCCGAGTGCTTTGACTTGTTAAGTGCTTGCCCGCTAAACGGCATCACCGTCTGCCACCATAATTGTATTGTCAGGTAACTTCAGCTCCCAGGGCTCGTAATGCTGGGCCGTAAAGCATTCAATGTACTTACCATTTCCCAACTCAAATTGGATATCTAAATTACCCATGCCAATTGCCTTTACTGCAACAATTGAGACACCTTCCAATGAGCCGACTTCAATTTCAACATCGGTCGATTCCCAGCCGAAACACAACCCTTCTTTGGACACCACTCGCCATGCTGACGTTGTAGAAAAAAACCACGAATCTCCAGAAATAGAGAGACTCTCTTTTTCACACATAGCTCGCTCTATCAGAAGCGGCAATGCACTCTCTGTTTTTTCTATGAAAAATGGTTTGCTCATGATTTCCACTTAACAGCGTATTAAGACGAACGAATCGACTTAACTCAATTCGACATAATTATTTTTGGGTTATCACATTGTTCACAAATAATTTGATATTGGTTAGTGACTTACCACCAAATTGAGAATATATCCCAACTGACAAATCGCGAACGTTCGACATAATGCCAGTACGAGCGTGCTTTTTGGCAAAGCACTTCCCCTCTGCAAACCCACTTTATATCAACCAGTTAGCATTTTCTGTAAGCCATATCCTACAAGCCAGGAAGGTCCATCTGTTGAGCACGGTTTTTTGAAGGAGGGAGCCCTGTGGATTGAGGTTCGCCATGCGAGCATAGCTCCTACGGGGCGAAGATCAGGGGCATAAAAAGCGCGGCCGTAGCCGCGTTTTTTTGGTGCTGAAATCCTGAGGATTTATCGCCCGATAATTTCCCGGGAGATGATTTCTTTCATGATTTCGCTGGTGCCGCCATAGATACGCTGGATGCGGGCATCCACGTAATCGCGGGAGATGGGGTATTCCTGCATGTAGCCGTAGCCACCGAACAGCTGCAGACATTTGTCAGCGACCACGCCTTGCAGCTCGGTGGTGGTGAGCTTGGCAATGGAAGCGTTGGTGGCGGTGAGTTCGCCACGGTCATACTGGTCGATGCACTGCTCGCCGTAGGCGCGGTTAACCACCACCTGGGCGTGCAGGTCTGCCAGCACGAAGCGAGTGTTTTGCAGGCTGGAGATCGGCTTGCCGAAAGCCTGACGCTCTTTGGTGTATTCGATGGTGCGCTCGATCATGCCTTCGCAGGCAGCGATGGCGCCCAGGGCCAGGATCAGGCGTTCGCGGGGCAGTTCGTTCATCAGGTTGGCGAAGCCTTTGCCTTCACCGCCGAGAATCTGGTCGGCGCCCACTTTCACGTCTTCGAAGAACAGCTCGGAGGTGTCCGCAGCGTGATGGCCCATTTTTTCCAGGTTACGGCCGCGGGCGAAGCCCGGCAGGGAGCAGTCCACGGTGAACAGGGTCATGCCCTTGGAGCCGGCGTTGGGGTCGGTCTTGGTGGCGAGCACGATCACATCGCAGTGCTGGCCGTTGGTGATGAAGGTTTTCTGGCCGTTGATGCTGTAGCCGTCACCGTCCTTGTCGGCGCGGGTCTTCATGCCCTGCAGGTCTGAGCCGGCACCGGGTTCGGTCATGCCGATGGCACCTACGGCTTCGCCGGTGACCATTTTCGGCAACCAGGCCTGCTTCTGCTCTTCGGTGCCCAGGTGCAGGATGTAGGGAGCAACGATATCGGAATGCACGGAGATGTTGGAGGCCAGGGCGCCGTAGCCGGCACGGGAGGCTTCTTCCACGATCACCGCAGACAGGCGGAAATTGGCGCCGAAACCGCCGTATTCTTCCGGCACGTCCACGCACAGCAGGCCATTTTCGCCCAGCTTGTTCCACAGTTCACGGGGGAACATTTCGGCTTTTTCCCACTGTTCGTAGTGGGGGGCCACTTCGTTTTCCAGGAATTTTTTGACGTTGTCGCGGAACAGTTCGATTTCGTTTTGATCAAGCATTTCACACAGTCCTGTTGGTCCAAGGCGCCACCCCCAGACGGAAGGTGACAAAACAATGGGCCACATTCTAGCGGCCCAGGGTGAAGGCAACATCATCCCAGGGTGACTGTCCGGTCCGCTGTATACCGCAGTATCAGGGCGCGAGGCAGGAGGCACGTGCACCGAAAGGCGGAACCCGGGGCGTCGAAGCTCACTTCTCGCCCCTGGAATCTGATGGCTTCAGGACTATGGGCAGAGGCAGATTCAGAGAGCCCCGTTTCGAGTAGCGAAAAGCGCCAGGGTTCCTGACTTGGTTTTCGCGACTCGAAACTCGTCCCTCGCTCCTGCCTTACTGCGGCTCGATGCGAATCTCCGCCTTGAGGGAATTGGCCACGAAACAGTTGCGGTGGGCCGTGGCATGGAGCTTGTCCAGGGCGGCGGCCTCCGGTTCCTGACCATCATCGAACACCACCCGCGGGCGCAGCACGATGCGGGTGATGGCCATGTGCCCATCCGCGGTCTTCTCCACGGTGCCAACAGGTTGATCGATGTAGCTGAGCACCTTGAGGCCCTGTTTGGCGGCAACCGACAGGAAGGTGAGCATATGACAACTGGAGGTGGCGGCAATGACCGCCTCGTCCGGGCTTACCCGGTTACCGCTGCCGAAGTAATCCGGTGAGGCCGAGGCCTGCACCACTTCACCGCCGGCGAAGGTCCATTCGTGTTCCCGGTTGAAGTGTTCGTAATCGAACGACGCGCCCGGCTTGAGATGCCAGGCAACCGTTGCACCGTATTCACTCATGATTTCGCTCCCTCTGTTGCATCACGGTTTTCTGTTCTCCTGCTTTAACCATGATCCTCGTCGACGGGAATCGCAATACTGTTTCAGATCAATGTTCTGGTCGCGGTGCCAGGAGGCAGCGCTCCACCTGATCCAGCACGCGGTTGCTGTACAACAGGGCGCAGTGACCCAGATAGGGCACATTGATGTTGGCTTCGGCGCCGTCGAGCACGGCGGTGGACACCGGCAATACAAAGTTATCCAGGTTCGAATAGATGGAGAAGAAGCGGGCACCACCGGGGCAGCTGCCGCCTTCCGCCAGCTCCTGCACAAAGGGACTCTGGTAGCGCATCTGCGCGGCAGAGCCCTGGGCCGGGAACAGGCCGGCAATCCGCGAACCATAGTGGGGGCTGCCCAGGGTGATCACCCGATCTACCTTGCCGGCCAGGCCCAGGTTTTTCAGGGCGTAGCGAGTCAGCGGCCCGCCCATGGAATGGCAGATAATATGGGCTTTTTCCGCCCCGGTGGACGCCAGGATCCGCTCCACATGGTCGTTGACCTGCTGGGCCAATTTACGCGCGTTGATGTGCGGCGGGGTATAGCTCACCGAGTAGACATTGCCCCAGCCGCGCCATTTCAACCGCCATTGCATGAACAGGAAGTTGGCGCTGTTGCCGCCGTAGCCATGCACCAGAATCAGCGGGGTCTCCCCGTGGTGGCGGCTGCGCACCGGCGATGCATCGTGAATCAACCGCAGCGGATAACTGAACACCAGCACGGTGAGGCTGGCGGCTTCCTTGATGATGCCCACCACCGTCGGTATCAGACGCAGCGGCGGCTCATCGGGAAGCTGGGCCTGTTCGGGAAAGCTGCGTCGGTCGTAGAACCAGCACAGGTAGAACAACAGGGTGATGGACACTGTGCTGAGCACCGCCAGTGCCAGAAGAAAAATGATCAAACCCATCCTGTGATTACTCCGTTGTTGTTTTTACCGACGCTAGGCCAGTGCCGGGGCGGATGAAGCGCCGCTGGTATGACTGTCGGACAAGGCGTGAAGAGAATTCACAATTGGCCGCTATCTCACCCGTTGGAGCTTTGCTCGCAAAGCGAAGGTTTGAGATCCCTCCCAGCTTTCGCTTTGCGAGCAAAGCTCCAACGGCGGCACTCTTCAGCTAGGCAAGCAGGCCCTGCTCTTGCAGCCAGGTGGTGCAGTGCGCCACCGCTTCGGCCAGTTTGTCGTTCTGGCCGAAGTAATAGTGATTGGCCCCGGCCACCTCACACAGGGTGGCCTGCCCTGATTGGAACCCGTCGAACAGCCGGCGGGTATGGCTGGGGGTACAGGCATTGTCTGCGGTGTTACCAATCACCAGGGCGGGCACACGGATGCGACCGGCACAGGCCGGCCCGTTGGCGCGGGAATCGTCGTAGCTCCACTGGCTCAGCCAGCCACGCAGGGTGTTGAAACGGGCCAGGGCCACCGGACCGTTGTTTACGGTTCGCGGGTCGCCCAGATAACAGGTCCCTGGGGGGCGCTCATTGGGGTCCTGCTGCGGGTCCAGCCAACGGACGTCGCACATGGTGCGGTGGACGATAAAGCCGTATTCCTCGTTGGGCAGGCCGCGGTTCCGAAAATCCGCCAGTTTCTCTTTCACCCAGCCGGTAATGCGCCGGTTGCGGTCGATCTGGGCCTGGCGGAACCGGGCCACGAACGCCTCGCTGTAGGGCGGCTGGTTGGGGCAGTCCGGATGATAAATATCCAGCTCCTGGTCCCGCTGCTCCGGATCGCTTTCATCCAGCACGGACGGGTCCAACCATTCAGTCATGGTAATAGCCCGGGACACATGGGCGGCGAGCAGCATGATGCCGTCTGCGGGGATCAGCTTCCGGGCCGTCAGGTCGTAGGGGTCTCCCGCCGGGGTGTCGGTGATCTGCGGATCTTCCGCTTCCGCCTGGTAAAGCAGACTCAGGGAGCCGCCGCCGGACCAGCCCGCCAATACCACTGTTTCAAAACCCAACCGCTCTTTGGCATCACGCACGCAGGCGCCAAGATCGGCCACCACTTTCTCCATCAGCAAGGCGCTATCGGCGCCCCGATAGCGGCTGTTGCAATAGATCACCGACACCCCGGCTTTCGCCAGCGCCGACACCATGGGCAGGTAGGCGCCACCGCCCACCGGGTGCATGAAAATCACCACCGTCTTGCCGGGTCCGCTTTTGGGTGTCAGCAGGTGGGACTCCAGGGCCACCAGATCCATGGGGCCCGCATAGGTGTCCTTGAAACGGGATTGTTCACTGAAGGTGACCAGATAGGGGGTACGGTCATAGTGCTTGCTCATTGCTGCGCATCCTTGTCGCTGGGGTTCTTGATCTTTGAGAAATCCGTTTTGCTCATGTCGATGCCGCGCAGGTCCAGGGCGGCAGCACCGAAATTGCGCTCTTTCAGGGCCCGGGTTTTTTCGGTCCATTCCTTGAGCACGCGGTGAGCGTTGGCGGCATCCTTGGCCACCACCGCCTCGTAGTCCGGATCCTTGATGGTGATTTCCAGGGGAATGCCGTTGGGGTCAAAGAAATAAATGGAGTGAATGAACTCGTGGTCGATGGGCCCAAAGCAGGGGCGACCGGCCTGATTGATGCGACGACGCCAGGCTTTAAGCTCTTCCCGGGTGTCCACTTCAAAAGCCAGGTGCAGGTCGAAGGCGCTGCGTGCGCGGAACAGTTTTTCATCGGCCCCTTCCGGGGCGTCGAAAAAGGCGATGAAGTTGTCGTCACCCATCTTGAAGAACAGGTGCATGTAGTCGATCTTGCGCCCGGTACCCGGCTCCTCGTCGAAGACCATGGCCAGGGTCAGCGGCAAACCCAGCACGTCCTCGTAAAACCAGCGGGTCTGCTCCGCATCGCGGCAACGGTAGGCACTGTGGTGCACATGCTTGAGCATGGCACACTCCGGCAGGCTGCTCATGGTTGGCTCCTGATTGTTGTTAGAATTCGGATGCCATTGTTGCCACAGGCTGGCCGGGAACTGAAAACCAAAACCACCAAGAACCTGTCAGTTCTGGACATTCGCGCTGGACCGGTGACAGTGGCAAACTGTCTGCCCCTTTTATCGGCAGCATGGCAACGCAAATGGCAGACACGGCAATCATCAACGAAGTTGGCCTTCGTGACGGCCTGCAGAATCAACCGGTTACCGTGGACACGGACACCAAGGCCCGACTGGCCCGGCTGCTGGTGGATGCGGGCATGCGCTACCTGGAACCGGTGAGCTTTGTCAGCCCCAAGGCCATTCCGCAAATGGCCGACGCCGCGGCCCTGACGCCCTTGCTGCCGCAGGGAGAGCATCTGCACTACACCGCCCTGGTCCCCAACCTGAAGGGCTATCAGCTGGCCAGGGAGGCGGGCTACCCCACGGTGGCGCTGGTGCTGTCCACCACGGATTCCTTCAACGAGCGCAACCTGCGCATGAGCCTGGAGCAGGCGGCGCAGAGCTGCGAGACGATCATCCAGGCCGCCAGGGAAGACGGCATTGCCACGCGCACTTATATCTCCGGCGCCTTCGCCTGCCCCTACGACGGCCCGGTGCCGGAGAGCCTGCCCCGGCAGCTGGCCGAGCGCATGTTCACCGCCGGCAGTGACGAGGTGGCCATTGCCGACACCATCGGCGCCGGCAACCCGCAACAGATGAAAGCCATCATGGCGCCACTGATTCGCGACATCGGTGCAGAGCGCTTTTATGTGCACCTGCACGACACCCGCGGCCTGGCCGCTGCCATGGCCTGGGAAGCGGCCGATCTGGGGGTGAGGAAATTTGACGCCTCCGTGGGCGGGCTGGGCGGTTGCCCCTTTGCGCCGGGCGCCACCGGCAATATGGCCACCGAAGACCTGGTCTACCTGCTGGAAAGCTGTGGGCTGAATACCGGTATCAATATTGAAGGGCTGCGTGAAGCAGTGGCGCTGGCCGCCGAAGCCACCCAGCGTCCCCTGGGTGGGCGCATTCTCGACTGGATGGCCTCCCAGGAAAAACAGGGCAAGACGCCCTGCCTGTGGTAATCAAAAAATTCGCACCGAACCCTTTGTAAAAAACGCCGGGCAGTATGAATGCCCGGCATTTTTTGAGTCCTTACCTTGCTTTTCAGGGGGTGTAGGGATAGCGAAACTCGCCTGACAACGAGATTGAATTATCGTTACCCGGCAAAACGGGTGCTATATTCCTGGCTACCAGCGTGGCGATATAGCTCCCCTCTACCATTCCGTCACTGACACTGGTGACATTGATAGTGCAAGACGCCCCTTCAGACAGATTCTGTGTGCCTGATTGAGTATAGGTGGCACCGTACGGAATATCCGCGGGGGTAGAGATCGTCATGGTCGGTTTCAGACCGCCCACATCCGTGTTGCAGGTAAAGCTGCCGACCTGCATGGGAATATTGGACCACACCATCCGCATCTGGTTGTTTGGGGATTCCAGATCATCAAACAGGCGGAAGAAGAAGCCATTGGTGCCGTTGGAAGAGACCTCCGATGCCAATAGGAACCGCTCACCGGCCACAAAATGGGTGCTGCCCTCATCGATGGTCATGCTGATGCCCTGCGCCTCACTGCCCAGCGCACCATCGTCACCGTTATTGGCGGCATGGAAGGTCTGGGTAGTGAAGTTGCGGAACTTGCCGTGTACAACCAGGGTCCGCTCCGCTTCCGGCAGTTCGATATCGCCTGTTCCCAGGCCGGAGCCAAAGGCAGCACCACTTCCGTTGCTGGGCCCCATCAGGGTAGCGGTGTACGAACCGATATACTTGCGCCCGGCATTTTGTTCGATGGTAACGGTGCAATTACCCCCGTTGGCACTCTGGAACTTGAACAGGGGATCGCTGACGGTGATCCAGCCCATCTTCAGGGTCACTTCGGTGTCACCATCGTCGCAGCTGTATTGGCCCGCCGCCGGGTTGTTGTTGCTGCCGGCCTGCAGTTGGAATTTCAGCGCATGGTCCGGATGGGAGCCATCCAGCAGGGGCCGGCCACCCAGGAAATGCCCGGAGCGCATCTCACGGGTACCACTATCAATCGTCATGTCCCAACGAATCTCGTCCGCCAGGGCCGGCGCTTCGCCTTCGGTACCGGTGTGAATAAAGATTCGGAACTGGCCACCGCCCAGAGTGATCTGCTCATCATCCTTGTCGTTGCCCAGGGTGGCACTGATGATGTGTCCTTCCGTGGCGCCGTTGCTAAAGTGGTAATCCACATCCAGTTCGCATTCGGTCGCAGTCCAGATTTTCTGAAGCGGCGGCGTGGCGGCATAGTCAACCGTCAGCAAGGACACTCCCGTGCTGGCGCTGCACAACTGGGTCCCCAAGGCGCCATGGGCCACGTTCACCTGGACCCAGATCAGATCATCACCATTAAACGGTTTGCTATCAATGGTGTTGAAATCACTGTCATAGTTGTGAGCGCGGATCTGACGCTTGGCGGTGGTTGCCATGAACGATTCAATAAAGGGTTGCTCCATGGCCCAGATCTTTCCGTCATGCATAATGGCAACCCCGTTACGCATATCGAGCAACTCTGCGCCTGGCTCTGGCACCGGATCGGTGTTCTCTTCCTGAATCAAGGCACGCGTGGTGGCGCCGGCACCGTCATCATGGATGATTTCGATGACTTCAAGATCCGCATTGAGATATAGCCGGACCCGCTCATCGCTATCTGACTGACCATAGTTCACAGCCACCCGACGATCCGCCTCGACGCTCTTGCGATCGTAAATGGCAACAATGTCGGCAACGACAAAGCTGGTTCCGGTATCAAAATCAATATCGCCCTGGGCTGAAATCGTGACGGTGCCACGCTCATGATCACGGGTGGCGGTGCCACAGCTTGCGCAGTAGCCGGGGTTGCCCTCGCCGGTGCCGATTACCGTATAGGTACCGGCATAATCCGTCAGCACATCCAGGTTCACTGGCAGTTCAGGGTCTACCGGTTCTTCCTTTTTCGGGGCGTCCGGGAACTGGTTCAGGTTACCGTCTTTCACCAGGTTCAACAGGGCGCTGTAATCGGCAATGGAGGGGTCATCATCAATGGCCTCCTGGATTGCATCCAGAACCTGGTCCCAGGCATCGCCAATCACCAGTTCTGTGCTGAACGGATCCCCACCAGGCAGCACAAAACCGGCATTGGTCATGGCGGTGAGCAGCTCGGTTTTCTTGCTGGCAATGGTGCTGGCATCTGGCCAGTTGGCCGGTTTGGCGATCCAGCTACCGTCCGCCAGGCCGGTAGTAAGTGCCAGCACCATATCGGTGATCGGGGTGATATTAATAGTGCCCGGTTGACTGGCATAGCTGCGCAAGGTCACCGATGGCGTCCCGCCAGTAACAGTTAATACACAAGGCAGCGCTGTGCTGGCAATGTTGCCCGTCCATGATCCATCAGCATTGGTGATGACGGTGGAGGCAAATCCACTACCGTCGACACATTCAGCGTTTACGGTTCCGGCCTGAATAGCGGCACCTATTGCCGCGGTACCGGTGAGGCTGGAAGAGGAGGGTATGGGGGGATTTTCGCCCCCCGAGCCACTGCGATTACTGCTGCTGTCACCACCACAGCCAGTGACCGCCAGGACAATACCCAGCAGCACCGCATGAAAAATGAACGTCCCTATTCCTGTCTTCATACCCGATACCCACGCTGATTGATGAAACGATTTCAACATCATAGGGCTGACAGGAAATTTTCAGCACCCCTCAAACACGGGGGTATAGAACCAATAACAACAACGGATCAGGAAGGATTCACCAAACCCATATGAATCGCCTTGAGAGTGGCTTCTGCCCGGGTATTCACCTGCAACTTGGCATACACATTCTTCATGTAACCTGCAGCCGTGTAATGGGAAATGCCCAATTTTTCTGCAGCATATTTGACACTTAATCCCTTGGCTATCAGGGTCAGAATATCCCTCTCTCTTCGGGTGAGCGTCGCCTCTCTTTCACTGAAATCCGGATGAAACTGCTCAAGTAATCGGCGTGCTATAGAGGCAGAAAGAGGCGGCCGCCCCGCCAGAATGCCTGCTAGCTGCTCGCCAAATTCCGGCTCGGCATCATCTTTCAACAGGTAACCGTCAGCGCCAGCGCGCAAAGAGCCGAACAAATGCTCGGCATCATCAAAAATGGTCGTTACCACGCATAGTGAATGACGATTCATTTCCTTAAAAGGGCGCACCAGGGCTACGCCATCACCATCCGGCAATCCCAAGTCAACCAGTGCAAGGTCGTAGGGTCCTGCTGCTATTTTTAGCCTGGCATCCGCCAGAGTAGCCACCTGATCAACCGTTTCCGGAGTCAATAAATTCGATACCTGTGTATGCAGCCAATCCGCCACATCAGGCAGATCTTCCACAATCAAAACCTGCCTGATTGCATTCATTCTTGAGCTCCAAAAACCAGGGAAATAAAACTGTGATTCAACACACAGAAATCATATATTCTTCAGCATTGTAAAAACAATTTACTCGAAGAAACGTAGTAGTAGTCGCTAGAGGCCCCATGAATCAACCCCCCAAAAAAGGGGCCGGCGCCACTTTACATATAGGTAACATGCATGCTTTCGCTCAAAACGCGCATTATTGCCGGACTAGCCCTGGTTTCCTTTTATGGCTTTATGATCATCACTCTGGCGCTGGCGCTGCCCGGTAGCGACACGACGTTTCAGATAAATGGTGATCGCATTCAGGCACAGCTGCCGGATGGACAATCTGTGATTGTTACAGCTTTCACTAACGGTGAGTCAATACAGACTGCGGATGTATCACTGCTCATCGAAGAACCGGATGTCCTTCCTCACTATGCCGATTTGAACACTTTTTTTGACAGCCATCAGACTCTTTACAAATGGCTATCTGCAGGCACCCTGAAAATCGTCAGCGACACCGGGAAAGAATATTCCATGGAACGCCGGTCACGATCACTTACCCAGTTATCCGGCCTGTTCTGGTTACAACTCTTATGCGGACTGGCCGGCATGGTTATCTGCCTGCTTGTCTGGATTCCAGCAAAGCGAGAAATCGCCATACACTCCTTTGCCCTAACCGGGTTGAGTTATGTGCTTTTTTCATCCGCGGCCGCTATCTATAGCACCCGTGATTTTTTCATTCCAGGAACGATGTTTGCCTGGTTATCCGGTATCAATCATTTTGGCGCTCTTCTGTTTTCTGCTTCCCTGGGCGCCTTTTTGTGGAATTACCCCCGAAAGGCCCCCGGCCATTGGCTCACCACGGGCTTTTATCTCGCCTTTACCGTTGCCATTCTCATTGACCAGTTGCAGTTGGTGAACAGCCCCGTTGAAGGCTTCCACTCCTGGGTCATGGGTATTTTCCTGATCGGACTGTCCGGGTCGGTCTGGCAATGGACAAAAACAAAAGAAAAGCCCCATCATCGTTCTGCATTGGGATGGGTAGTGATTTCAATTGTGACCGGCACGGCTTTTTTTGCAGGTGGCATGATCCTTCCTGCTATCTTTCAGGTCGCCCAACCCGCTTCACAGGGCCTGCTGTTTACCACCTTCCTACTGATGTATCTGGGTATGGCTCTTGGTGTTGTTCGACATCGGCTCTTCGATCTGGAGCAATGGTGGTTTTCTTTATGGTCCTGGTTACTGGGCGGTCTCTTGATCATGTTGACCGACTTGGTTCTGGCGATGCTCCTCAGCTTGTCTGGCCCGATCACACTGACATTGTCAGTCGCCCTTATCGGCTGGCTATATTTTCCGTTACGTCAGCTACTCTGGAAAAAGCTATTTCTGCGTAATCATCAGGAACTGGACGAATGGCTCGCACAGGCACTACCCGCGATGCTGGATGCTCAAAACGTATCCGATTCGCGGTCCGGTGTAGAAGAAGCGCTTCAGGCGGTATTTGATCCCCTTTTCATGGAACCCGCTCCTCTGGCAAGTTCCCAGATAACCATTATCAATAAAGGCCAAAGCCTCAGCGTTCCCGAACCCCTTGAACAGCGATCCTGGTTACTGCATCACCCAAAGCATGGCGAACGCCTTTTCAACCGCCAAGACACACGAATAGCAAGCCTTGTGCTATCTCTACATCAACTGGTCAGCCAGGCTAAGCTTGCGCACGCTAAAGGTGCCAGAGAGGAACGGCTTCGCATTCGACGAGACATGCACGACGATCTGGGAGCAAAACTCTTACAGCTTTTACATCGTTCAACAGACACCACTAAGCCGCTGGTTCGTGAAGCCATCCATGATTTGCGAGATCTTCTTAAAGATATGGAAGGCGAGTCCTTGTCACTTGAGGCAGCCATAATCCAGTGGCATGAGGAAACCGCTCAGCGCTGCAAAGATCATGGCACTACGCTGGAATGGCATGGCAAACCTAACTCGATGGTACTGGCCGCAAGCCAGTTCAGCGAGCTAACCCGAATTTTACGGGAAGCTGTTACCAACGCATTGAAACATTCATCAACGTCTGTTCTCACCGTCTCGATAGACAGCCGAGAAAACATACTGACGCTGGTAATCGAAAATGACGGCGCGCTTACATCAAGCCAATCAACAGCTATTCGCGGCCTTGATATCATGGCCGGTCGAGCACGCAAGTTAAGTGGTCGCTTTGAGCATCACAATGTTGATGGCCAGTGGAAGGTAGTGCTGGAAGTCCCGCTGGCCAGTTCTTCTAACTGACCCGATAAATACAAACGGGCCTTTTTCAGGGGCCCGTTTGTATGCACTGGAGGTTTAGCGAACTGCCGCTGCCTTGGCAGCAGCCATGCCCATGAAACCGCTAGAAAGGGTGAAAGCCTCCGCCTGGTAGACATCCGGAAGTACGTTTACCTGATAACGGGTGATATCCCGGGCCACACTGCTGGATACGCCGCCAAGGGCACTGAGCATGCCAAGCGTTTTGGTCACGCCAGAAGTCACCTTGTCGCTCGTAGTGGTCACGTTATCAATGCTGCTGTAAAACTTTGCAGGGCTAGCAATTGCCTGCTTGGCAGCGAAAACCGGCTGATGGTGGGGCAAAATCGAACATACATCTGCCGGATTCATCAGCGATGCGCGCGCGCACTTTATGTTTCCGACAGGCTGGAAACGCAAATCGCCGGTAACCGCCAACTCTACCTTGCTGCTTACTTTAGCATTGTCCTTATTGCTAAGACCCGCCCAGCTCTTATGACCATCGCCCTGCAATTCCGCGAAATCCACCAGAAGGTTAATATTTACACCACTTATATTAAGCTCTTTCATCATCTGCGCTTCGAGCTGTGCGGTTGACTCTCCCGATACAGACTTGAATGATTGCGCCAATCCTTTACTCGCTCCAATATATCGTGAGTCAGTTACCGCCTCACCACTACGCGCCAATACCAGATAGCGTGTACCGCCATCGCCCTTATACTCAAATGGACTGGCTCGCCCACCCGCCTGAATGTTCTTGTAATGCGAGTTGGCTTTTATGATGTCATGGGAAACCAACTGGAAACCGGCATTGCTCAGCTGCTTCTCCGCATCGTCACAAGCGCGATCAGCAATACGCTGAAGATCCCGCTCTTCGATACCCTGGGCCGTATAGGTCACAGAGACTTTTACGTCCGAACGACTAACAGTACCAATGGCGCGAGTATTGCCCGCCCTAAAGCCACCACTGGTGGAAGCAGATGCTGAAGTAGTCATGCCGAACATCACATTGCAGGACAATACACCTACTTTTTTAACATCCTTCATGTGCTTTTCGCTATCGGCACCGATGAAGGTATCCGCCTGGCTGACTGCGCTTCCATTAGCGTCATAGGTTGCCGCCATATCTGTGGATGCACACCCTGCCATGAATGCGCAAAAAAATAATGATGATGCTTTATTTATCTTCTTTGATGATAGATTTTTCATTTTTTAATTCCGTGATATTTTAATATTTATTGCAAATAAACGCCGGAAAAATCCGGCGTTTTGAATGATCAAAAACTATTGTTTTACCGCATCTCTCAACTCAAAAAGTTCACCACTCACCCATGCACTCAGGCTTTTCACTGTCATATCTTCGTTGAAACGAACCTGAATTTTGCCGGCGCTGACATTGACAAAATCCTGGGCATCGATATGCATCAGGAAGGCACCATCGCTTTCCTCCACTCCCGGAATCAGAAAATCATTATTCCCGCCCCACTCCAGCTCCTGGGGAAAGGTGCCGCCGCACAGCTGGGTCTCCCCATCCAGGGTAAAGTGCCCTCCTGCGGTAATGACCATGGTGTTTGTCACTGTACTGAAAGGGCCAAAGGGTCCATTGCATGAGACCTGTGCCGAGCCGCTCCAGGTACCTGCCAGATCTACAAAAATATCTGGTACGCCTGATCCGTAAGCCTCCATGCTGTTGCGAAACTTAACTTCACCATTGCCCCCTGCACTGCCCTCAATCAAGCCACTATCCCACTCCGCAAAGATATTCAGAAACTCTGTAATTCCTGTTCCTTGATTGATGAAAAGCTGGCCAGGCATGTAGATAGGACCAAAGCCATAATCCTCTTCAGAGAAAGGGGTAAGCGCACCCGTCAAGGCGCCGCTCGACTGCAAACTGGAAATAACGCTGCCGTCCGCACCCTTTAACTCCATCATCCAGTCAGCCGTCGATCCGCTGATGGTTATCGAGCCTTCGCCATACCATTGCGGATTGGATTCCGGTGTTTCATAAATGGCAACCGGCCAGGTCGCCGTCATCAATGCCAGAAATTCGGCTTGTGTAGGGTTGGCATTAGCACCGAAATCGGCACTATCGATACTGGCTTGCACCTCGGGGGAAACAGTCTCTTCCTGAATCAATGCACGGGTCGTTGTGCCTTGGCCGTCATCATGAATGATTTCCACGACGTCCAGATCACTATTCAGGTAAAGACGAACCCGCTCGTCACTATCAGACTCGCCAAAGTTCACCGCTATCCGTCGGTCAAAGTCGATATTTTTTCGGTCATATATGGCAACAATATCCGTAGCAGTAAGGTTAATTCCATCGTCAAAGTCGATATCACCCTGAGCCGTGATGATGACCGTGCCACGACTGTGATCGCGATTGGCGATACCGCAACTGCCACAGTAACCAGGATCACCCGTACCCGAACCAATCACAGTATAGGTCCCTGCATATCCGGTAAGCACATCTAGGTTGGCCGGCAATTCCGGGTTATTCTGTTCTTCGTGATCCGGCAGGGTATTGAGATTACCTTCGGCCAAAAGCTGGGCCAGCGCGTCATAACCATCAATAGCACCCGCAGGATCTTCCACCAGTTCCCGAATCGCATCGAGTAACGCATCCCAACCCGTACCATCGGCATCAAACTCTGTACCGAAAGGATTGCCCTGCAGACTGTCAGGGGCATATCCCTTTTCTTTTAGTGCGTTGACAAGTTCGGTAGCGGCAGAATTGACCTCTGCTTCGCTGGGCCAGTTCGCAACAGTAGGCTTCCAATCCAGTTCTGCATCTGTTTTGGCCATAACCAGAGCAAGTTGGGTGAGCGGACTGATATTGGTCGTCCCCGCCGTGAAAGCCATACTTGTCAGTTCAATCGCAGGCGTGCCACCACTCAATTCCAGCAGGCAAGGCAACTGGTCGTTTTCGACCTTGCCACTCCATTTGCCATTGCTGTCAGTGGTAACAGGGGAAAGGGTGAAACCGGAGCCATCCTGGCAGGAGGCCGTGATAGTCGCATTGGCTATCGCCTGACCGATGGCTGCAGTACCTTGCAGCGTTGCTTGAACGGGCGGCGTACCGCCTCCAACCGACGGAGGTGTTCCTTCTTTGCGGTTGCTGCTATCACCACCACAAGCGGTAAGTAGCAGCCCCAGACCGATACACCCGATAACCGGCAGCCATTTGCCACCTCGATCTTGAGCGATACCCCTCATGACCAATCCCCTAGTGTTTTGAGTAATTGGTCACAATCCTAGGCCGCCGCTTGTCTGCTGTACCCCCCATAAACAGGGGGGGGGGGGGGGGCGCATTCTCGACTGGATGGCCTCCCAGGAAAAACAGGGCAAGACGCCCTGCCTGTGGTAATCCGTCACACCCGGAAGTCCATTTCCCCGTTTGATCCGTTGGCGCTTTGCTCGCGGACTGAGAGCCAGACGCATCCCCCGCAGACCGGCTCCCGGGGCGAGAGCCTCAGGCGCCGGTGCCGGCCCGCTGCTCGCGAATCAGGTGATTCAGCAGGGCTTTGTCCTGCTGTGACACCCGCCAGTGGATATCGGCCTGCTCCATCAGGGCAACCAGATCATCCAGGCTGAAGGCACCAATCTTCCCAGCCAGCAGCGCATCCACCCGAGCCGCGGACAAATCCAGCCACCGACAGGCATGATCCCGGTTCCAGCCCTTATCGGTGATGCCCTGTTGCAAATTCATCAGCAGGCGACTGCGCAACTCCATTTCCCGGGCCTGCCGACCATCGTCTTCCAGGTGGCCCCAGCCCCGGTCAAACCACTGTGTCTCCATAGCGCCTCCTTCCGGTACCGGCCCGGCAGGATCGCCGGACCCTGCCCTCAGGCTACACCGCAGAGCGGCAGAGACAACCCGGCGGCGGGCCTCAGCCTTGGCGTATCACCATGCAAGTGGCGGTGGCATGGGCATAGAGTTTGCCGTCCTCGTCTTCGATGCGTCCTTCGCTGATCACCAGGTTACGACCCGCGTTGATCACCCGGCCTTCCGCGCGCAGGGTCTTGTTGAATGGCAACGGCCGGCACATCTTGATGTTCAGATCCGTGGTGCCGTAACTCTCGCCCGCCGCCAGTACGGTATGGGTGGCACAGCCGGTGACCGAGTCCAGCACGGTGGCGGCAAAGCCCCCATGGACGCCACCCAGGGGGTTGGTATGGCGTTCATCCGCAGTGGCCAGGAAGACCACCCGTCCCTCCTCTACCTGATCCGGCGTCATGGGCATGGTGTCCGAGATGGGCGGGCGCGGCAGGTTGCCGGCGGCGAAGGCCTGCATGATTTCCAGGCCGGTCAGCGTTGCAATATTCATGGCATGTCCTGTTGGTCATAAGGAATGCCCGTTATTGTAGGTTCCTTTTTGGAACTTACAATACGATACAGGCCGTATCCCGGCAAACGGCAGGGGCGAAACACAACAGCGTTTCAGGAAAGGGGCGGCCCGGAGCGAGAAGCGAGTGACGAGGAGCGAAAGGCCAAACCGGTTTCTTCTCGCTTCTCGCTTCTCGCTTCTCGCTTCTCGCTTCTCGTAACTCGTAACGGATTTTTCCCTTACAACGTCACCGTCCGGCAACAGTTCCTGCCCGCCTCCCGGGCGGCAACCAGGGCGGCTTCCACCGCCTGCAGGGCGGTGTCCGTGGAGCCGTAGTCGTCTTTCTCCGCATCACAGGGCATCAGGGTTGCCACCCCCAGACTCACTGTCAGAGGGGTGGGCAGGCCAGGCAGAGACAGCACCGCCTGGCGGCAATCCTCCGCCACATCCTCGGCCTGGTTGAGGCCGGCTTCCGGCAGCACCATCAGGAACTGCTTGCCGGTGAAGCGCCCCAGGCAACCACTGTCCCCTCCCAGTCCGGCCAGGGCCTCGGCCACCGCTACCAGGGCATCATCGCCGGCAGCATGCCCGTGCTGCTGGTTGAGCTTATCCAGGTTGCCCACTTCCACCAGCAACAGCGAGAGGGGCTCACGGGTTCGCAAACCCAAGGTCAGATTCTGACGCAACTGCTCCAGAATCACCGGCCGATTGCTGAGACCGGTGAGCGCATCCTGGCGGGCCAGTCCGGCCAGTTCGCGATTGAGCTGTTCCAGCTCATCCCGTTGTTCGCGCAGGGCGATTTCCCCGTTCACCTGGGCGGTAATGTCTTCCAGCTGCGACAGGAAATAGCGCGGGCTACCGTCACTGTTGCGCACCAGCGACACCGCCAACAGCACCCACACTTCATGACCGTCTTTGTGGGTATAACGTTTTTTCATGCGGTAGGAGGTCGCTTCACCGCGCAGCAGGCTCTCCACGTACTCCAGATCCCGGTCCAGATCATCCGGGTGCGTGATGGCCTGGAAATCAATCTCGAGAAGCTCGGTGTCGCTGTAGCCGACAATCTGACTCACCGCCTCATTCACCCGCAGCCAGCGGCCATTGGGAGCCACAATCGCCATGCCGATGGCAGCGTGACGAAACGCCCCCTCGAACAGGGCGACACTGGCTTCCATGTCTTCCGCCGCCTGCACCCGCTGGGCGTCCTGCCAGCTTCGCTCAAGACCATGGCCCAATGATTGGGCCATGAGCTCCAGCAACTCCACTTCCTCGACACTGAACGGCTCCGGGCGGGGTCGGGTGTCGCTGAAATTCAGGGTACCCACGATCTCACCCTGCACCCGGACAGGGGTCGCGATGTAGGCCTGCAGCTGCAGCCCCGTATAGGCCGGATGGGAGCGCATGGATTCGAGGGCTCCCACGTCGTGCAGTGCCACTGAACCCTGTTTGGCCATGACCCCTGCGCAGTAGGTATCTCCCAGGGCGAATTGATCACCCGTGCGGACGGCATCGTTAGCGGACTGCACGGCCAATACCCGGTACTGGTCACCGTGAATACGGCTGATGATTCCCACGGACAGCCCCAGCAGGCGGCAACCCACCTCCAGATACTGTCGGTATAGCTCGCTGCTGTCCGCACCACTCAGCAACGACAACCGATGCAGTTCCTTCAGCCCTGCCAGACGCAGGTCTACCCCCTCATCCATGATACTGATCCTGTTCAGGTAACATTTCCGCAGTCGTTATTTGTATACGGCTACGGCCCGCAAGTAAAAAGCTTGCGCAGAGTTTGTTGTCGCCACACAAAAAAGGCGCCCCGGGGCGCCTCCTGGAAACGCACTGCTCAGCGTAGCTGAAACAGAATCTGCAGCAGCTGGATACCCAGCAGCACAAACAACGGACTCAGGTCGAAGCCCCCCATGGGCGGTAGCAGTTTGCGCACCGGGGCCATGATCGGTTCGGTGATCTGCACGATTACCCGAACCACCGGGCTGTAGGGGTCCGGCGCCACCCAGCTGAGCAACACCCGAATCAGTACCGTCCAGAACACATAATTGAGGATCAGGTTGGCCAGTTCACGCAGCGCATGGATGACCAGTGCCCCACCGATGCCGCTGGGCAGCCCACCCACCTGGATGCTCAGCAAAATCACCGTCTTGAGGATGATCAGCACCACCACCAGAACCAGGGAAGCGATATCCAGCCCACCGTAACCGGGAATCACCCGGCGCAGGGGCTTGAGCAGCGGATTGGTGGCCTTGAGCACGAACTGGGAGATGGGATTATAGAAATCCGCCCGGGCCAGCTGCAGCACAAAGCGGGTCAGTACGATGAAGATGTAGGCGCTGAAAACAAAGTCCAGCAGGAAAAACAGGGCGCCCTGGGGGTTCATGGATGACTCCGTGGTTCGCGACAGGGGAAGAGTTTGGGGCACGCAGGGAAAAATTCAAAGGGGGAGATGTATGTAGGAGCGTCGCTGGCGGCGCGATTTTGGCGTGGGTTATCGCGCCGCCAGCGACGCTCCTACAAAAGTTGTTCAGCCCGCCAGCTCTTCCGAGCGCTCCCGGGCGGCTGCCACGGCGGCCTGAACCTGCTCGCGGAAACCCGCTTCCTCGAAGACATTCAGGGCCGCGGCGGTGGTGCCACCGGGGCTGGTGACCTGCTGGCGCAGCACATCCGGGCCCGCTTCACTGGCCACAGCCAGTTGCGCTGCCCCCCAGGCGGTCTGCAATACCATCTGGCGAGCGGTGGCCGGGTCCAGGCCCTGGGCCTTGGCGGCTTCGATCAGGGATTCCATCAGCAGGAAGAAGTAGGCCGGGCCGGAGCCGGACACCGCAGTGACCGCATCCAGTTCCTTTTCCTGGGCAAACCAGAAGGTCAGCCCCACGGAACCCAGGATTTCCTTGGCCATGGTTTTCTGTTCATCGCTCACCCCCTCGGCGGCATACAACCCGGTGGCACCCGCCTGTACCAGCGACGGGGTGTTGGGCATGCAACGCACGATCGGGGTCTCCCCCAGCCAGCTCCGCAGGTTGGCCACGGTCACGCCGGCGGCAATGGAGATCACCAGCGGCTGGCGATCGGCAATCAGGTCGCGCAGATCCTCGCACACGGCCTGCATCATTTGCGGCTTGACCGCCAGCACCAGCACGTCCACCCGCCCGGCCACATCCCGGTTTTCGTTGGTCACATGGACCCGGTGCAGCTGGGAGACTTCCTCCAGACGGTCACGGGAGGGGTCGCTCATCCAGATACGGGCGGGGCGAATTCCTTTCGCCACCATGCCGCCGGCCAGGCTGGTGGCCATGTTGCCAGCGCCAATAAATCCGATGCTTTGTTGTGCCATAACTGCGCAATCCTTGTCGTGTGTTGTAACGCGTACGCTTGTCGTTGGGCCAACGGCGGGGGGTTCAGCCGTCAGGGAGTGCGCGGACCAAACAGGGCGGTGCCCACACGGACGATGGTGGCGCCTTCTTCGATGGCTACGCCGAAATCCGCACTCATACCCATGGAGAGCGTATCGAGGGACGGCATTGTATTGCGCAATTGTGACAGTGTCATGGCGAGCTGTCGGAAAGCTCCCCGGCTGTTGTCCTCGCTGTTTGCCCGGGGAATGGCCATCAGCCCGCGCAGGCGCAGGTTGGGCAAGGCTGCAATCTGCTCTGCCAGGGCAGGCACCGCATCCAGCGGAATGCCGCTTTTGCTGTCTTCATCGTCCACATTCACCTGGATACAGACATTCAGCGGCGCCAACCCCGTCGGCCGCTGGTCACTGAGCCGGCGGGCCACTTTTAGCCGGTCCACGGAGTGCACCCAGTCAAAATGGGCCGCGATATCGCGCGTCTTGTTGGACTGGATCGGGCCGATGAAATGCCACACCAGCTCCTTGCCCTGCAGCGCCGCTATCTTGTCCAGACCCTCTTGCAGATAGTTCTCGCCGAAGTGCCGCTGCCCCTGGTCAGCCAGACGGGCCACTTCATCCGCTGTGCGGGTCTTGCTCACCGCCAACAGCTGCACACTGTCGCTGGCGCGACCGGACTGCTCACAAAATGCATTTATTTGCGTATTAACTTGCGCCAGTGGGCTTTTGGAGTCTGTCATTATTGAACGGCTCAAGAGGTCGGGTTACTTTAGGCATGCGACGAATTTCTGAGGAAGCCGGTTTCAGGCTGCCGACATAATAACAAAAGGGGGCATCGGGCTCCCTTTCAATACCAGACAACCCAAGTAGACACCCATGGATATTACCGAGCTGCTCGCCTTCAGCGCCAAAAACGGCGCTTCCGACCTTCACTTGTCCGCCGGCCTGCCACCGATGATCCGCGTAGACGGGGACGTGCGCCGCATCAATCTGCCGGCCATGGAGCACAAGGAAGTCCACGCGCTGATCTACGACATCATGAACGACAAGCAGCGCAAGGACTTCGAGGAATTCTTCGAAACCGATTTCTCCTTCGAGGTGCCCGGCGTGGCCCGTTTCCGGGTCAACGCCTTCAACCACAACCGGGGCGCCGGTGCGGTATTCCGGACCATTCCCTCGAAAGTGCTGACCATGGAAGACCTGGGCATGGGCAAGGTGTTCCAGAAGATTTCCGAGATGCCACGGGGCATTGTGCTGGTTACCGGGCCCACCGGTTCCGGTAAGTCCACCACCCTGGCGGCGATGATCGACTACATCAACGATTCCCGCTACGAGCATATCCTCACCATCGAGGACCCCATCGAATTCGTGCACGAATCCAAGAAGTGTCTGGTCAACCAGCGGGAAGTGCACCGTGACACCCTGGGCTTCGCCGAAGCACTGCGCTCGGCCCTGCGGGAAGATCCGGACATCATTCTGGTGGGGGAAATGCGGGATCTGGAAACCATCCGTCTGGCACTGACCGCGGCAGAAACCGGTCACCTGGTGTTCGGCACCCTGCACACCACCTCCGCCGCCAAGACCATTGACCGGGTGGTGGACGTGTTCCCCGCCGAAGAAAAATCCATGGTCCGTTCCATGCTGTCGGAATCACTGCAAGCGGTGATTTCCCAGACCCTGATGAAAAAGAACGGCGGCGGCCGGGTGGCGGCCCATGAAATCATGATTGGTACCCCGGCGATCCGGAACCTGATCCGCGAAGATAAAGTGGCGCAGATGTATTCCGCCATCCAGACCGGTGGCGCCCTGGGCATGCAGACCCTGGATCAGTGCCTGCAGGGCCTGGTGCAGAAAGGGCTGGTATCCCGTGAAGTGGCGCGGGAAAAAGCCAAGAGCCCGGACTCAATCTAACGAGGAGAATGACAGATGGAATTCGAAGAGCTCCTCAAACTGATGGTGCAGAAAGGCGGGTCCGACCTGTTCATTACCGCCGGCGTGCCCCCCAGCATGAAAGTGAACGGCAAGATTTTGCCGGTCACCAAGAGCGCGCTGACCCCGGACATGACCCGGGATATCGTGTTCGGCGTGATGACCGAGCAGCAGCGCAAGGAATTCGTGGCGCACCACGAGTGCAACTTCGCCATCTCTGCCCGGGGCGTCGGCCGTTTTCGGGTGTCCGCTTTCTATCAGCGGAATCTGGTGGCCATGGTCCTGCGTCGCATCGAGACCAAGATTCCCAATGTGGATGATCTGCGACTGCCGCCAGTGATCAAGGAACTGGCCATGACCAAGCGGGGCCTGGTGATCTTTGTGGGCGCCACCGGTACCGGTAAGTCCACCTCGCTGGCCTCCATGATCGGCCACCGCAACAAGAACTCGAAGGGTCACATCATTACCATTGAGGACCCCATCGAATTCATCCATCAGCATCAGGGCTGTATCGTCACCCAGCGCGAGGTGGGCATCGATACCGAGTCCTTCGATGTGGCGCTGAAGAACACCCTGCGTCAGGCACCGGACGTGATTCTGATCGGTGAGATCCGGACCCCGGAAACCATGGACAAGGCCATCGCCTTCGCGGAAACCGGCCACCTCTGTCTGGCCACCCTGCACGCCAACAACGCCAACCAGGCGCTGGACCGGATCATCCACTTCTTCCCGGCAGACCGTCACGGCCAGCTGTGGATGGATCTGTCCCTGAACCTGAAGGGCATCGTTGCCCAGCAACTGATTCCCACCCCGGACGGCAAGGGTCGCCGTGCGGCCATTGAGGTCTTGCTGGGTACGCCGCTGGTTCAGGATCATATCCGCAAGGGCGAAGTGCACATGCTCAAGCAGCTGATGAGCAAGTCCCGGGAACAGGGCATGCAGACCTTCGACCAGGCACTCTATGATCTCTACTCCGCCGGGGAAATCACCTACGAAGACGCTATGCTCCACGCGGATTCGCCCAACGATCTGCGCCTGATGATCAAACTGGGCAACGAGACCGACGCCTCCAGCCTGGATGTGGCCACGCGGGGATTGAGCATTGAGGACACGGAATAGAGGTAATAACCCGGCCTACGAATAGGCTGTAGGAGCTATGCTTGCATGGCGAACCACCCGCAGGCAGGTTCGCCATGCAAGCATAGCTCCTACACATACCCGTTATCTGTGACGGGATGATCCGGTAACCGCAGGGACGCTTTTTACTTTACCAATGGAGGGGAAAACCCATGCAACAACAAAAAGAAACGCACCTGACACCCATCGGCTATCTGCTATGGTTTTTCGGCGGGATCTTCGGTTACCACCGGTTTTACTATGGCCGCCAGCTCACCGGCCTGCTGTGGATGTTGACCGCCGGGCTGTTACTGATCGGCTGGATCGTGGATGCCTTCCTGATTCCGGGCATGAACCGGGACGCCAATAACCAGTTCAAGAGCGGCGAGACCGACTACAGCGTGGCCTGGGTACTGATGCTGTTTCTCGGTATCTTCGGCGCCCACCGCTTCTACATGGGCAAGATCGGCACCGGGGTGCTCTACCTGCTGACGCTGGGCCTGCTCGGCTTCGGCGTACTGTATGACCTGTTCACCCTGAATGGCCAGGTCTCCGAGCGTAACGGTGAAATCGCCCAGGGCGAGCCGGTTCCTGCCTGAAGAGAATCAAGCCGCAAGCTACAAGCTGCAACACGAGCAAGTCCATTGCGGACCAGAACTGATGAGGCCGCGCCCAAAAAATTGGGCGCGGCCTCTTTGCTTGCAGATCCAAAAACGAGCCAGTTCGCGTTGCAGCTTGCGGCTTGAAGCTGTCTTTTAATAATGCGGCGGCGGTGCATCCTCGATGCGTGACGCGGCCATTTCCTCGGACAGGTCCAGCACCCGGTCCACCAGTTTGCGGCACACCTTTTCCAGCTCGTCGATTTTTCCCTGCTGGTCGCTGATCACCTTGTTCAGGTGCTGAACCAGGTCTTCCTGGTAGGCCAGTTTGGTTTCGATATCGACCAGGCGTTCTTCACTCATGATCTGCTCTCGATGGCGTTGGAGCCTTGCTTGCAAGGCGAAGACCCGAAATTACCTCTTCGCCTTGCGAGCAAGACTCCAACGGCGAAGGGGGATGCAGCCCCATTGTACTTGCCCGCACCCAATATTGCCGCTAAGGTTTGCCCCGTCTTGGGGGAGTAGTCGCTAGAGCGCTTGAGCCTCCTGGTGGCCGTCAACATAGTTGCGCCTCATGCGCATGGCGTCCACGCCCGCACCCTCGCGGATTGCGGATTGACGAGACCTGAGACATCGCTGGTATTCCGCAGGGGCGGGATTGACCGGTGGTGTCTCTGTGTCGCAATCCCGCCCCTCTGGAAACGTTCATGGAAGCTCTACTCAGCTCTTTCCTGCTGGTTGGCCTCGGCGAAATCGGCGACAAGACCCAGCTGTTATCCCTGGCACTGATTCTCAAGTTCCGCAAACCCTGGCCGATCCTGGCAGGCGTACTGGTTGCTACCCTGCTCAACCATGGCGTGTCCGTGTGGTTCGGCGACTGGCTGGCCGGGGCCATTCCCGGAGACTGGCTACGCTGGATTCTCGGCATCAGCTTTATGGGCCTGGGTCTGTGGATGCTGATACCCGACGATGACGAAAAAGTGGATGATGATCCCCGCTTCGGCCCCTTCCTGACCGCGCTGGTACTGTTCTTCATTGCCGAGATCGGTGACAAGACCCAGCTCGCCACCATTGCTCTGGCGGTGCAGTTCAAGGATCAATTCTGGCCGGTGCTGGGCGGCTCCACCCTGGGCATGATCGCCGCCAACCTGCCGGTGATCTGGCTGGCGCACCAGTTTGGCGGCGACAAACTGGAAACCTGGGCGCATCGTCTAAGTGCCGTGCTGTTTATCGGCTTTGGGATAATTGCATTACTGTAAGGGTCGGACGTCTGACGTCAAAAGTCGGACGCCTGGCAGACATCTCGCCGACAATGTTTTAGCGTCAGACATCCGACGTCCGACTTCAGACCAGGAAATACCATGGCCCTGACCGCCACCATTTATAAAGCCGAATTGACCGTGTCCGACATGGACCGGGACTACTACGCCACCCATAATCTGACCGTGGCGCTGCACCCGTCGGAAACCGAATCGCGGATGATGTTGCGGCTGCTGGCCTTTGCCCTGAATGCCCACGAAGACCTGGCCTTTACCCGCGGCCTGTCCAGCACCGACGAGCCGGACCTGTGGCAGCGCAACCCGGACGACACCCTGGAGCACTGGATTGAACTGGGCATGCCCGACGAGAAACGCCTCCGCAAGGCGTGCGGCCTGGCCCGGCAGGTGACGATTTACACCTATGGCGCCCGCGCACCCCAGGTGTGGTGGGACACCATGAAGAACAAGGTGACCCGCTTCAGCAACCTGCATATTGTTCACGTAGACCCGGACAGCGAAGCGACGCTGGCCCCGTTGATGCAACGCACCATGCAACTGCAATGCATGATCCAGGATGGCCAAATCTGGTTTGGCAGCACCGAACAATCCATGGAGATGGGCCTGACAACCTGGTTTGGCGTCAGCCCCCATCACTAAATCTTCACGCTGCGTCCAATGCCTTCGTGTTACTAGTGCAACCGCCATTTCATTGACAACGGAGACCCCATGTCAGACCTGATTCTGCACCACTACGCCCTGTCCCCCTTTTCCGAAAAGGTGCGGGCCATGCTCGGCTACGCCGGTCTGGACTGGCAATCGGTCACCGTGAGCGAAATGCCGCCGCGGCCACAACTGGCCCCCCTTGCCGGGGGTTACCGGAAAATCCCGGTGGCACAGAGCGGCGCCGATGTATTCTGTGATACCCGCATCATCAGCCAGGAAATTGCCCGCTTGGCCAACAAGCCGGAACTGGTCGCCGACAACTGTGACGCCCAGGTGCAGGAATTTGTCGCCCGGGTGGATCTGGACATCTTTCTCGCCTGCATTATTTCCGCCGGCAACCTGACCCTGCTGCGCAAGGTGCTCAAGGAATCCTCGCTGCTGGATCTCGGTCGCCTGTTGTGGGACCGCATCGCCATGGGCAGCAAGGCCAAGGTGAAAACCAACAGCCCGAAACAGATGAAGCGGATGGTCGAAGCCCACCTGACCGACCTGGAGGGGAAGCTGGAATCCCAGTCCTTCCTGTTTGGCGACAGCCCCAACGCCGGCGATTTTTCCGCCTACCATAGCCTGTGGTTCCAGCGTGATCTGGCGGAACAGCCCCGCTTCAAACGCTACCCGAAAGTGAATGCCTGGCTGGATCGCCTGCAGGCCTATGGGCAGGGCAACAGCACCCCGATCAGCGCCGACCAGGCCCTGGAACAGGCCCGTGCCGCCAGCCCCCGTGACCTGCCCGACTCCACCCAGGACCAGGCACTGCTCGGCAAGACCGTGAGCGTGGCGCCGAACGACTACGGCCGCATTCCGGTGGAAGGCACTCTGGTGGCCAGCACCGATGAGCGCTGGATCGTGGCGCGGGACGAAGACGTCGTGGGCCGGGTGCATGTACACCTGCCGCGTCAGGGATTTGTGATCCGGGCGGTCTGACGGATCACTCATTCAACCGTTGGAGCCTTGCTTGCAAGGCGAAAGGCTTTATTTTGACGCCGTGCCAACGGCTGATCTTTCGCTTTGCGAGCAAAGCTCCAACGGGAACTTCCTGCCATCAGGATCCCCTTACAGGCTGCGCTGATTCACCCGTTTCATTAATTCTTCAGCGCTTTCCTTGCGCTCGGAATAGCGATCGGTGAGGTAGTCGCTGCGGTCGCGGGTAAGCAGGGTGAACTTCACCAGCTCTTCCATCACATCGACAATACGATCATAGAAACCGGATGGTTTCATGCGGTCGTTTTCATCGAACTCAAGAAACGCTTTCGGCACCGACGACTGATTGGGGATGGTGAGCATGCGCATCCAGCGGCCCAGCACGCGGAGCTGGTTGACCGCATTGAACGATTGCGAGCCGCCACACACCTGCATCACCGCCAGGGTCTTGCCCTGGGTAGGACGCACCGCCCCCAGCGACAGGGGAATCCAGTCGATCTGCGCTTTCATGATGCCGGTCATGGCGCCATGGCGCTCCGGCGAACACCACACCATCCCTTCACTCCAGGTCACCAGATCACGCAGCTCCTTCACCTTGGGGTGGCTGGCATCCTCACTGTCCGGCAGCGGCAGGCCGTCGGCATGAAAAATCCGCGGTTCGGCTCCCATGGCCTCCAGCAGACGGGCAGCTTCCTCCACCGCCAGACGGCTGAAGGACCGCTGGCGCAATGAACCGTACAACAACAGGATGCGCGGCTTGTGAGTGGACGGCTGATCCCGGAATACCTTTTCTGTGGTGGGGACCTGGAAACAATCGTTATCGAGATTGGGTAGATCTTTCATCGACGCTCTCATTGTTTGTAGGAGCCAATGCCTCGGGCAAGACCGTAGCGAGGAGCGAGTTTCGAGTTGCGAAAACCGGGGTTCAAACCGCGTTACTCGATCCTCGCAACTTGATCGCCATGCAAGCATGGGCTCCTACAGGGTTACGCAGGATTTTCTTCGAACCAGTGGGGGGTGCGATTCACGATCGCCACCAGCGTCAGCATCACCGGCACTTCCACCAGCACGCCCACCACCGTGGCCAGAGCGGCGCCGGAGTGCAGGCCGAACAGGCTGATGGCCACGGCCACTGCCAACTCGAAGAAGTTACTGGTGCCGATCAGGCAGGCAGGGCCGGCCACATTATGCTTCAGTCGAAGACGGCGGGCCGCCCAGAAGGCGATCACAAAAATGCCGTAGGTCTGGATCAGCAGCGGGATGGCGATCAGCACGATGGCCAGGGGCTTGGCGAGAATGGTTTCCGCCTGGAAGCCGAACAGCAACACCACCGTGGCCAGCAACCCCATGACGCTGATCGGTTTGAGGGTGTGGACAAAACGCGCCACTTTTTCCTCACCGCCTTTTGCCACCAGTATCTGGCGGGTGAGGAAACCGGCGATCAAGGGCAGCACCACATAGAGCACCACGGACAACAACAGCGTATCCCAGGGAACGGTGATATCGCTGACGCCCAGCAACAGAGCGGCAATGGGCGCGAAGGCAAACACCATGATGATGTCGTTCACCGACACCTGTACCAGGGTGTAGTTGGCGTCGCCCTTGGTCAGGTGACTCCACACAAACACCATGGCGGTACAGGGCGCCACGCCCAGCAGGATCATGCCGGCGATGTACTCAGTGGCGGTCTGCGGGTCCACCCAGCCGGCGAACAGCACCTTGAAGAACACCCAGCCCAGCGCCGCCATGGTGAACGGCTTGATCAGCCAGTTGATCACCAGAGTGAGCAGCAACCCCCGTGGGTTCTGACCCACTTTCCTGATGGCGGTGAAGTCGATCTGGATCATCATCGGGTAGACCATCACCCAGATAAACACCGCCACCGCCAGGTTCACATGGGCGTACTCAAACGCCGCCACCGCTTGAAAAAGCGGCGGCACCGCCAGCCCCAGGCCAACCCCGGCGATAATCGCCAGCCCCACCCAGACGCTCAGGTAACGTTCGAAAAACGGCATCAGTGGCCACCCAGTTCCCGGTGGATTTTTTCGCCGCAGGCCACCAAGCCGTTCTCATTGAGTTCATCCAGGGACACGGCAAACAGCGCCTGAAGACGTTGCTCCAGCTGCTGGTAGGTCGCCTCGAAGGCCGCGGCAATCTCCTCGTCTGTGCCTTGCGCATGAGCCGGGTCCGGCAGCCCCCAATGCAGTTTCGGCACATCGCCCAGCCACACCGGGCAGGCTTCCCCGGCAGCGCTGTCGCAGACGGTAATAATCAGATCAATCTCTTCATCGGCCAGATCGTCCATGGACTTGGAGGCCGGGTTTGCCGCGGTAATGCCGTGACGGGCCAGCACTGCCAGCGCACCCGGATTGACCTGACCGGTAGGATGACTACCGGCACTGAGACCCCGAAAGCGGCCTTGGCCCAGCGCATTGATCAATGCTTCGCCGATGATCGAACGACAGGAGTTGCCGGTGCACAGCACCAGAATCGTCATGGGTTGTAGTGTCATGTCAGTTCTCACAGCAGGCAGAAACGGGAAGGGTCAGGGACAACGCCTGGCAGGCCGGCGGGACCAGGCTTGCCAGGGTCTGTTGGGCCCAGTCAGGCAACTCCGGATTGATGCGGTAATGCATCCAGGTACCCTGCCGCCGCGCCACCACCAGCTGGCACTGGCGCAGCTGCGCCAGGTGACGGGACACGGTGGACTGTGGTGCCTCGAGGGCATCCACCAGATCACAGACACACACCTCTTCCTGGCCGTGTAACAGACAAACCAGACTCAGGCGCAGATCATCGCCGAGGCATTTGCAAAGCTGGGTGGGAGTGAGCATTGACCGCCCTGTATTCGTATATTCGGAAATACGGATATTAAAGCTGCAAGCGACAAGCTTCAAGCTGCAACGCGGGAAAGTTTTGTGACGATGCCGGAAAGGCAAAAGGCCGCGCCCGAAACGGGCACGGCCTTTATAAGGGTCCTGTAGGAGCGTCGCTGGCGGCGCGATGATGCAAAGTTCCGAGTTGCGAGAAGCGAGTTTCGAAGATCAAAACCGGTTTTGCTTTTCGTTACTCGAAACTCGTCACTCGCTTCTGCGGCTTCAGCGGGCGATTTCCGCGCTACGCGAGGTTCGCGCCTCGAGAGGCGCTCCTACAGTCGCTACGTAGTGAGGTTTTGCTCGGAGCTGCCTGTTATTTCTTCAGCTTGGCTTCGATCTCATCCACGGTGATGTGGCGTACATCCTTGCCTTCCACCAGGTAGATAACCTGCTCGCCGATGTTGCGGGCATGGTCACCGATTCGCTCGAGTGCACGCAGGGACCAGATGATGTTAAGCACCCGGGTAATGGAGCGCGGGTCTTCCATCATGAAGGTGACCAGCGAACGCATGGCGCTGCGATACTCCAGGTCCACCTCGTTATCCTCGGCGGCCACGGAGAGGGCTTTCTTGGCATCGAAGCGGGCAAAGGCATCCAGGGTGTCGCGCAGCATGTTGCGCACATGGTTGCCGATGTGGCGCACTTCCACGTAACCGCGCGGAGACTCGCCCTCTTCCGCCAGCTGCTGGCCCATGCGGGCAATCTTGGCGGATTCATCACCGATCCGTTCCAGATCGGAGACCGCCTTGGTGACGGCAATGATCAGACGCAGGTCCGACGCGGCGGGCTGACGCAGGGCCAGCACCCGGGTGCATTCCTCGTCGATCAGCATTTCCAGCTTGTCGACCTTGTCTTCCGTATCCAGCACCTTCTGGGCCAGGTCGGAATCCGCATGCAGCAATGCCTGCAAGGCATCCACCACCTGCTTTTCCACCAGGCCGCCCATCTCCATCAGATTGTTGCGGATGGATTCCAGCGCCTCATTGAACTGGGTTGAGCTGTGCTCACCAAAATGCATGCGATCCATTGTGTCTTGCTCCCCTTAACCGAAGCGGCCGGTGATATAGGCTTCCGTCAGATCGTGTTCCGGCTTGGTGAACACGGTGTCGGTGTCATTCATTTCGATCAACCGCCCCAGGTGGAAGTAGGCGGTACGGTGGGATACCCGCGCGGCCTGCTGCATGGAGTGGGTGACGATGGCAATGGTGTAGGACTCGCTCAGCTCGGAGATCAGCTCCTCGATCTTGGCGGTGGCGATGGGGTCCAGCGCGGAGCAGGGCTCATCCATCAGCACCACTTCCGGGCTCACCGCGATGGTGCGGGCAATACACAGACGCTGCTGCTGACCGCCGGACAGGCCGGTACCCGGCGAGTGCAGCCGGTCCTTCACTTCGTTCCACAGGCCGGCTTTCTGCAGGCTGTTTTCCACGATCTCGTCCAGGTCGTATTTCTTGTTGGCCAGACCATGGATACGCGGCCCATAGGCTACGTTGTCGTAGATCGACTTGGGGAAGGGGTTGGGCTTCTGGAACACCATGCCCACCCGGGCGCGCAGCTCCACCACATCCAGCTTGGGATCGTAGAGATCCTGATCTTCCAGACGCAGATCCCCTTTCACCCGGCAGATATCGATGGTGTCGTTCATGCGGTTCAGGCAGCGCAGGAAGGTGGACTTGCCGCAGCCGGACGGGCCGATCAGGGACACCACCTCGTTCTTGCCGATATCCAGGCTGACGCCGTGGATCGCCTGGTTGTCGGCGTAAAACACCTCCACATCGCGCAGGCGCATTTTCGGATCATCCACATAGGGGCTGCCGACAGTCTGTTCGGGATAGGGGGTGTCTTGTGTCATTGTGTCCTGCTCTTTAATGGCCTTGTCTTTGGCCGCATCATTGTTGCCCAGAGAACGTTTGTCCAGTTGCTGTGCGGTTTCCATAACTCGATTCCTCGTTGCCGGTCCGTTACCAGCGCCGCTCAAGGCGCTTGCGCAGTACCACCGCCAGGGTGTTCATGGTGATCAGGAAAGCCAGCAACACCATGATGGCGGCCGACGCCAACGCTTCGAATGATTGTTCCGGGCTGTCCGCCCACAGGTAGATCTGTACCGGCAGTACCGTGGCGGCATCCAGCGGCCCGGCGGGCAGATCCACGATAAAGGCCACCATGCCGATCATCAGCAGCGGTGCGGTTTCACCCAGGGCCTGGGCCATGCCGATAATGGCGCCGGTGAGCATGCCGGGCAGGGCCAGCGGCAGCACATGGTGCAGCACAACCTGCATCTTGGAGGCGCCCAGACCCAACGCAGCCTGACGAATGCTCGGCGGCACCGCCTTGATGGCGGCACGGCTGGAAATAATGATGGTCGGCAGAGTCATCAGCGTCAGCACGATACCGCCTACCAGCGGCACCGAGCGGGGCAGACCAAACAGGCCAATGATCACCGCCAGGCCCAGCAAACCGAAGATGATGGACGGCACCGCCGCCAGGTTGTTGATGTTCACTTCAATAAAGTCGGTGAACTTGTTCTTGGGCGCGAATTCTTCCAGATAGACCGCCGCCGCCACCCCGATGGGGAAGCTGAGCACCAGGGTAACGATCATGGTGAACAGGGAGCCAAGGATGGCCCCAAGAATGCCGGCCTGCTCCGGCTCGCGTGAATCCCCGTAGCTGAACAGGGACTGGTTGAACACCACGCGGGTTTCGCCGGACGCTTCCAGCTCGGCCACCCACTCACGCTGTTTGGCATTCAGGCGGCTGTCCTCACGCTGTTTTTCATTGGCCTTGAGAAACAGATCCACATCGTCATCGGCCAGCAGCCAGAGGGTACGGGTCTCACCCAGCAGGGAAGGATCCTCGCGCAGCATATCACGCAGGGCATAACCGGCACCGGTGCTCACCAGCTGGTTGAGGGCGCGGGTATCCTGACGACCTTCCACACTGGGAAAGCGCTCGGCCAGGGCGTCGCGAATCACACCCTGATAATTCCCGTAGTTCAGTTCGTCCTCGTCGCGGGGGTTGCTGATATCCAGCACCTCGGCGTCGAAGGTGATCGGCAGCTGAATTTCATGCTCGACAAACGCACTGTGGCCCTTGCCGATGATGTCGGTGAACAGCAGCACCAGCGCCATCAGGCCGATGGCAATGGAACCGATACCGAAGGCCTTGAAGCGTTTCTCTGCCCGGTAACGGCGGGCCAGCGTCTTGCGGACTTTTTCCGTGGTTTCGCTCATCTCTCAATCTCTCCCGACGCTAGTCGTACTGCTCACGGTATTTCTTCACGATATGCAGCGCGAAGATATTCATGACCAGGGTGGTGATAAACAGCATCAACCCCAGGGCAAAGGCGGCCAGCGTCTTGGCGCTGTCGAATTCCTGGTCACCGGTCAGCAGGGTGACGATCTGCACAGTGATGGTGGTCACCGCTTCCAGCGGATTGGCGGTGAGGTTGGCGGCCAGACCGGCGGCCATCACCACGATCATGGTTTCACCAATGGCCCGGGATGCGGCCAGCAGGATGCCCCCCATGATCCCCGGCAGGGCCGCCGGGAAAATCACCTTCTTGATGGTTTCGCTCTTGGTGGCACCCAGGCCCAGGGAACCGTCACGCATGGCCTGGGGCACCGCAGTAATCACGTCATCGGCCAGGGAGGACACGAAGGGGATAATCATGATGCCCATCACCAGGCCGGCGGCCAGGGCCGACTCGGATGCCACATTCAGACCGATGGACTCCCCCAGCCCGCGAATGAACGGTGCCACGGTCAATGCCGCAAAGAAGCCGTAGACCACGGTGGGCACCCCGGCCAACACTTCCAGCGCCGGCTTGGCCACCGTGCGCACCCGGTTGCTGGCGTATTCCGCCAGGTAGATAGCTGACATCAAGCCCACCGGCACCGCCACCAGCAGGGCAATGGCGGAAATCAGCAGGGTCCCCATGAACAGGGGCACCGCACCGAAGGCACCGCCGGAGGCCACCTGGTCCGCGCGCAGGGCGGTCTGCGGACTCCACTGCAACCCGAACAGGAAATCCGTGACCGGCACCCTGCCGAAGAAGCGAATCGATTCGAACAGTACCGACAGCACAATGCCCACGGTGGTGAGAATCGCCACCGTGGCACACAACATGAAGATGGTCTGCAGCACCCGCTCCACCTGCTGGCGGGCGCGCAGCTGCGGTGACACCTTGAGCCAGGCCCAGGCGCCACCGAGCATACACAGCACAATCACCACTACGGTCAGCGCCATGGCGCTGGTCTGCTTGAGAGACTGCAACCGCTGCGCCGCTTCGGCGATTGGTGGCTCCACAAAGCTGGTAGGCAGCGCGCCGCTGGCCACGTTCTGGATCTTGCTCAGGGTCAGGTTGTAGCTGGAAGCATCCGTGGGCTGCAGCTGCTGCGGCAGACTGGCCAGTACCTGCTGACGAATGATGCTGTCATCGAACGCCAGCCACAGTGCCAGTACCACCATGGCCGGAATCGCGCACCACATGGCTGAGCGCATGGCAAAGTAGAACGGCAGCGAGTGCAGGTGGCGAATGCCCCCCAACGGTCTGGCCAGCGCGTAGGAGCGGCGATGCCCCAGGTAGTAGGCGCCGGCCACCATCACCACCAGCAGCAACAGCAGGTTTCCGGTTTGCATGTAGTACTCCGATCGGATTTGCTCAAGCAAAATCACCGCAATGATCTTGGTGGAACAAACGCGGGTTTCTCAGGGGCGAAAAAGCCCGGTGGCAAACACCACCGGGCCGAAAGCATCCATGCTTTTTTTCTTTCCTTACAACTCTTCGCCAGTCATGGACTTCAGGCTGCGAGCCTGTTTGGCCATGCTCTTGCGCAGGTCATCACCCAGCGGGATCAGGCCTTTCTCGGACAGGTAACCGTTGTTACCCCAGGCTTTCTCGCTGGTGAACTCTTTCACGTAACCTTCGATGCCCGGTACCACACCCACGTGGGCTTTCTTCACGTAGAAGAACAGGGAACGGGATACCGGGTAGTCGCCGGAACCGATGGCGTCGAAAGTGGGCTCAACACCGTCCACGTTGGCAGCCTGTACCACACCGCGGTTCTGGTCCAGGAAGGAGTAACCGAACACACCGTAGGCAGCCGGGTTCTTTTCCAGTTTCTGCACGATCAGGTTGTCGTTCTCGCCAGCTTCCACGTAGGCGCCGTCTTCACGTACGCTGCGGCAGATCGCCTTGTACTTGGATTTGTCTTCGTCCTTGATGGCCTTCAGCCAGGGGAAGGTTTTGCAGCCGCCTTCGATGGCCAGTTCGTTGAAGGCATCACGGGTGCCGGAAGTCGGCGGCGGGCCCAGTACTTCGATCTTGGTGTTGGGCAGAGCCGGGTTCACTTCTTTCCAGGTCTTGTAGGGGTTGGCTACCAGCTCTTCGCTGCCATCCGGGTTCGGCACGTCCTTGGCCAGGGCCAGGAAGATGTCACGCAGGGACAGGTCGATTTGCTCGCCCTTCACGGAGTTGGCAATCACGATACCGTCGTAACCGACCTTCACTTCGGTGATGTCTTTCACACCGTTGCTCTGGCACAGCTCGAACTCGGACTTCTTCATGCGACGGGACGCGTTGGTGATGTCCGGGTGCTGGGTGCCCACGCCCTGACAGAACAGCTTCATGCCGCCGCCGGAACCGGTGGATTCGATTTTCGGGGTGGCGTTACCGGTACGACCGAAACGCTCAGCCACCACGGTGGCGAACGGATATACCGTGGAGGAACCCACGATAGAGATAGTGTCACGGGCCATAGCGGTGCCCGGTACGCTGGCCATGGCCAGTGCTGCAGCGGCACCTGCCAAAGTTGCTTTCATCTTGAAGTTCACGGTTAAGCCTCCTAGTTACATGGCACCGGCGCTTGTCAGGTAACGACCCCACCCCGGTTTTGTTCTTGCAATCGTTGCAAACCAGTTCATGTTTCAGCACCGCGCATGCTAGAGAGGGTTTGTGACAACAACATTACAGGAAGATGGCCCCACTGTGATCCGGGAAATCTTCCCGGTCACCGCCACGGGCTGGCCCTGCCCCACAGGCCCCGTATAATGCCCGCTTTCTCGGTATTCCCCGGCCTGCAACCGGGCCCGGGGGGTCACATAGGCTATTTATGACACAACAACTATTTCGCTGGCAGCAACGCTTGACCGGGTTTACTACCCGGGTGGGCCGCGGCAGCGCCTGGCTCGCCCTGTTATTGGTACTGGGCATGGTGCTGGTGGTGGTGCTCCGTTACGGCTTCGGGATCGGCAATATCGCCCTGCAGGAATCGCTCACCTACCTGCATGGCAGTCTGTTTATGCTGGGAATTGCCTATACTCTTGCCGAGGACGAGCATGTACGGGTGGATGTGCTCTACCAGCGTTTCAGCCCCCGGGGGCGTGCCTGGGTGAATGTGCTGGGCACCCTGTTTCTGTTGTTGCCGGTTTGCGGGGCCCTTTTCTGGCTGTCGCTGGACTATGTGGCCAGTAGCTGGCGCGAGCAGGAAGCCTCCGCCAATGGCGGCCTGCCCTTTGTGTATCTGCTGAAAACCCTGCTGCTGATCCTGCCCGCCCTGCTCACCGTGCAGGCCCTGGCGGAGCTGTTGCGTCACAGCCTGACCCTGCTGGGGGCCGCCCTGCCCGCTCCCCAGGATCACCCCGGGGAGGGCCTGTGATGGAATGGATTCCCCTGCTGATGTTTGTGGTGGTGTGCCTGGTGCTGCTCAGCGGCTACCCGGTGGCCTTTGTGTTGGGCGGCACCGCCCTGCTGTTCGCTGCGGCCGGCATGGTGACCGGCACCTTCAGCCCGGCGGACCTGACCTTTGTTCCCAACCGGCTGTTCGGCATCATTGATAACACCACCCTGATGGCGGTGCCCCTGTTCGTGTTCATGGGGGTGATGCTGGAGAAATCCCGGGTGGCGGAAAAACTGCTGGCCAGCATGGGGCAGCTGTTCGGCGGCCTTCCCGGTGGCATGGGCGTGGCCATCATTCTGGTGGGCGCCTTGCTGGCCGCCAGCACCGGCATCGTCGGCGCCACCGTGGTCACCATGGGACTGCTGTCGCTGCCCACCATGCTCCGTCAGGGCTATCAACCCCAACTCTCCACCGGCCTGATCTGTGCCACCGGCACCCTGGGCCAGATCATCCCGCCCTCCATCGCGCTGGTGCTGCTGGGCGATGTGCTGGCCAATGCCTATCAGGAAGCCCAGCTCAAACAGGGGCTGTGGTCCCTGGATACGGTCTCGGTGGGCGATCTGTTTGTCGGCGCGCTGATCCCCGGCCTGATTCTGGTGGGGCTGTATCTGTTGTATGTGGTCACCATCAGCCTGTTGAAACCCCAGTGGGCGCCGGCATTTCAGGCCGATGACGGGGCGCCCCGCGGCTGGCGCCCGCTGCTGGCAGGCCTGATTCCGCCGCTGCTGTTGATTGCCGCTGTATTGGGCTCCATCCTCACCGGCAAGGCCACACCCACCGAGGCCGCCGGCGTTGGGGCCTTCGGCGCCCTGTTGCTGGCCGCCGGCAACCGGCACCTGAACCGGCAGATTCTCGGTCAGGTGGTACGCGCCACCAGCCGGGTCACCGCCATGGTATTCATGATCCTGATCGGTGCCAGCCTGTTTTCTCTGGTGTTTCGCGGTTTCGGCGGTGAAGAGGCGGTCCAGGCCCTGTTCGAGAGCCTGCCCGGCGGCGTGATCGGCGCCACCCTGCTGGTGATGCTGCTGATCTTCCTGCTCGGCTTTATCCTCGACTTTATCGAGATTACCTTTGTGGTGGTGCCCATTGTCGGTCCGGTATTGCTGGCCATGGGGCTGGACCCGGTGTGGCTGGGGGTAATGATCGCCCTGAACTTGCAAACCAGCTTTCTGACCCCACCCTTCGGGTTCGCCCTGTTCTACCTGCGCGGCGTGGCGCCGCCAGAGGTGAAAACCGCGCAGATTTACCAGGGCGTGATACCGTTTATCATTATCCAGTTGCTGATGCTGGGTATACTGGCGCTGTTCCCGGAACTGGCCACCTGGCTCCCTGATCAACTGTACGGGTAAATGCACTACCGCACGGCGGTGTAAAGCCTCTCCTTTAACACCGGCTCAAAATATTACGGATAACAAACATGACCGATAACACCGACGACATACCCCAGCCCATCGGCACACTGGCCATCCAGACCATTGCCATGCCGCAAAGCGCCAACTGGAATGGCGATATCTTTGGTGGCTGGCTGGTTTCTCAGATGGATCTGGCCGGTGCTGTCACCGCCCGCAAGAAAGCCCGTGGCCGCGTGGCCACCGTGGCCATCGACTCCATGGCCTTCCTGCGCCCGGTTCCCATTGGGGCGGTGGTGAGCTGCTACACCCAGCTGCAAGACGTGGGGCGCAGCTCCATGCAGATTCTGGTGGAAGTGTGGATTCGGGAAGACACCGGCACCCTGTCGAAAGTGACCGAAGGGCACTTCACCTTCGTGGCCATTGATGACACCGGCCGGACCCGGGCGGTGCCAAGGGATTAGTTGACAGTTGATAGTGGACAATTGACAGCTCGCGGGAACCCGTAGCAGGTTTCACAAGCAATGAGGCCGCGCCCAAACTTTGGGCGCGGCCTCATTGCACTGCAGACAAACCAAGCTCTGACCGCGAGCTGTCAACTATCAACTGTCCACTGTCAACTGACTACGCACGTTCATATACGACTGCTCCGCCACCGCCATGTATTCCACCGATTCGTCACGGAATTTGCGGTAGGACTCGTACACCTTGCGGGCTTCGCTGTTGTCGGCCACCAGGGCTTCGATCACCTCGTCGCTGGCCTCCTTCAGGGCCTTGAGGACATCGTCCGGCAACCGGCGCAGTTTCACCCCGTGCTTGTTGACCAGCTCCTGGAGGGCCGCATTGTTCTGGGCGGTGTACTCGTCGAGCATGTCCTGGTTTTCCGACTGGGCGGCGTAGCGGATGATCGCCTGCAGGTCCGCGGGCAGGCTGTCCCAGACTTGCTTGTTGATGGTCAGCTCCAGGGTCGGACCCGGTTCCTGCCAGCCCGGATAGTAGTAGTACTCGGCGACCCGTTGCAGACCGAAGGAGCGGTCGTTGTACGGCCCCACCCAGTCCGCCGCATCGATGGCGCCGGTTTGCATGGAGGTGAATACCTCGGCGCCAGGCAGCTGTACCGGCGTGGCGCCCACCTTGCCCAGCACCTCACCGGCCAGCCCCGGCATACGCATCTTCAGACCTTGCAGGTCCTCCACGCTGTTGATTTCCTTGTTGAACCAGCCGGCCATCTGGGTGCCGGTGTTGCCACAGGCAAACGGCTTCAGGTTGAACTGGGCATACAGATCATCCCACAGCTTTTGCCCGCCGCCATGGTGCAACCAGCCATTCATTTCCTGGGCGGTGAGCCCGAAGGGCACGGCAGTGAAGAACGGCGTGGCCGGGTGCTTGCCTTTCCAGTAATAGGCGGCGCCGTGTCCCATCTCGGCGCTTCCCTGGCGGACCGCATCGAACACCTCGAAAGCCGGCACCAGCTCCTTGGCACCGTACACCTTGATCTTGATGCGCCCGGCGGACATCTCTTCCACGCGCTTAGCAAACCGGTTGGCACCGACACCCAGGCCCGGATAGTTCTTCGGCCAGGTGGTCACCATCGTCCATTCATAGGTCTGCTGTACCGGTGCTTTTTTTTCCGCTTCCGGCGCAGCCGCCACGCCACTCTCGGTGGGCGGACAGTCTTTCTTTTCACAACCGGCCAATGCCAGGCCACCCAGCCCCAGACCGAGGGCGGACACGAATTTGCGACGATCCAAGGGTTATCCTCCATCATTTGGCAGCCGGGAACAGCCGCCCGATTGTTCTTGTCGACGGGCCGGACGGGGTCCGACGTCAGTCTGTCTTCAAATCACTTCCAGCCGCGCGTACTGGCTGACCAACCACTTGGTGCCGGCACCGTCGAAGTTGATCTGCAGGCGCGCATTGGGCCCCTGCCCTTCGAAATGCAATACGGTGCCCTCGCCGAATTTCGGGTGCAACACCCGCGCGCCCAGATCGATACCATTGGACTCGGTTTCCCGAATCGGCCGTGCCGCCCCGCCAACGGGCCGGCTGAATCCGGCACGGGCGCGGATCTCTTCCAGGGATTCGGCAGGGATCTCGCGCAGGAAGCGGCTGGGCGGGTTGTAGTTTTCGTTGCCGTAAAGGCGCCGGCTTTCCGCATGGGTCAGATACAGTTCGCGCATGGCACGGGTCAGGCCCACGTAACAGAGGCGGCGTTCCTCGGCCAGCCGCCCGGGCTCCTCACTGGACATCTGATGGGGGAACAGGCCCTCCTCCATGCCAGTGATGAATACCACCGGGAATTCCAGCCCCTTGGCGGAATGCAGGGTCATCATCTGCACCGCGTCCTCGTGGGCATCGGCCTGGCCTTCGCCGGATTCCAGAGCGGCGTGGTCCAGAAAGGCGGTGAGGCTGTCCAGTTCGGAGTCTTCGTCCTCGTCACCGAACTCGCGCGTGGCAGAGACCAGCTCGCGCAGGTTTTCCAGCCGTTGCTGGCCCTTTTCGCCCTTCTCTTTACCGTGGAATGCCACCAGACCGCTGGCCTCGATCACGTGTTCGGTGGTTTCCGCCAGCGACAGACCGTCACACTGCTGCTCCAGCTGCACCACCAGATTCAGGAATACCGCCAGCGCATTGGTGGCCCGGGCGGTAAGTAACTGCTCACTGATCAGTGCCTGGGCCGCAGCCCACAGGGACACGCCGCGCTGGCGCGCCAGCTCGCGCAGGCTTTCCAGGGTCTTGTTGCCGATGCCCCGGGTGGGGGTGTTCACCACCCGCTCGAAAGCGGCATCCGCATCCCGATGGCTGATCAGGCGCAGGTAGGCCAGGGCGTTCTTGATCTCCGCCCGTTCGAAGAAGCGCTGGCCGCCATAGATGCGGTAGGGAATACCCGCCTGCAGGAAGGCTTCTTCCAGTACCCGGGACTGGGCATTGGAGCGATACAGCACCGCCATTTCCCGCCGCGCGGTCCCTTCCTGGAACAGCTTTTCCACCCGCCCGGCGATAAAACGGGCTTCGTCCACTTCGTTGAAGCCGGCATAGAGACGGATCGGGTCGCCATCGCTGCCTTCGGTCCACAGTTCCTTGCCGAGCCGGTCACTGTTGTGACTGATCACCGCGTTGGCGGCTTTCAGGATAGTGCCGGTGGAGCGGTAGTTCTGCTCCAGGCGGATGGTGCGGGTATCCGGGAAATCGCGGCTGAATTTGTGGATGTTCTCGATCTTGGCGCCGCGCCAGCCATAGATGGACTGGTCATCATCGCCGACGATGGTGACGGCGTTATCGTCGTTGGCCAGCAACCGCAGCCAGGCGTACTGGATGCTGTTGGTATCCTGGAACTCGTCCACCAGGATGTGGCGGAAGCGACGCTGATAGTGACCGCGCAGGTCGTCGTTGTCGCGGAACAGTTCGAGCACCCGCAACAGCATTTCGTTGAAGTCCACCAGGCCACTACGCTCGCAGGCCTCTTCATAGCTGAAGTAGATCTTCTGCATGGTCTGCACGAACAGATCGCCATTGGCGTCCATGTGTTTGGCGCGCAGGCCTTCGTCCTTCTGGCCGTTGATAAACCAGGTGGCCTGGCGGGCCGGCCAGCGCTGTTCATCCAGCCCCAGCTCCTTGATCACACGCTTGATCAGACGAATCTGGTCGTCGGCATCAATGATCTGGAAACCCTGGGGAAGGTTCGCCTCCTGCCAGTGGGCCCGCAGCAGACGGTGGGCAATGCTGTGGAAGGTCCCCACCCACATGCCATCGGCGGACATGTCCAGCAACTGCTCGATACGGCCCCGCATCTCGGCAGCGGCCTTGTTGGTAAAGGTCACCGCCAGAATCCCGAACGGCGAGGCCTGCTCGGTGGCAATCTGCCAGGCGATGCGATGCACCAGCACCCGGGTCTTGCCCGAGCCGGCACCGGCCAGCACCAGTAAATGTCGGTCATCGGCAGCCACCGCATCGCGCTGGGCCGGGTTCAGGCCATCAATAAGGGAAGTTACGTCATCCATGGCGCGGGAGTTTAGCAGAATGTCCGCTGGCGCGATGCCTGCCTGGCGCATCCGTGGCCCCTGACAGCATGGCAATACGCCACTATGGATAGCGAGATCGCGGTTTCCCTTGTCTGCGCCGATAGGTAAACTGGAAAACAAAAACACTCGGCTACACGCCAGAGGATAATAATCAAGGTGTCTTCGCAGTCTCCGCAAACCCGAACCGCTCCGCCGTTCAATGGCGTGGTCACTGAACAGTGCCAATTGTTACTGAGTGGCATTGCGGTACTGATTTTGCTGGAAGTCGCCAGCGCCATTACCCTGGTGTGGGCCTACTGGGACACGCCGGTTTCCCGGCAAAACCTGCTGACCTGGCTGGGAATCCTGGCGACCGTGCAAACCGCCAAGATGATCGCCCTGCCTCTGTGCCATCGTCGTCTGCGCAACGATCTCGCCACCCCCCACTGCCGCCATATTCTCTCTGTAATTGCCCTGAGCACCCCGCTGATACTGGGTGCCGCCGGTTACCTGTTCAATCCGCTGGACACCCTGTTCGCCGACAACATGCTGGCCGCCCAGCTCACCATTGCCTGCCTGGGCCTGGGCCTGAGCACCATGGCCCTGGCCGCCTACAGCAGCCATTTCCCCACCGTCTTCCTGTACCTGTTAATGCTGCTCGGGCCCGGCATGCTGCGGTTGTCGGAAACCCAGGAGCACGGCCAGCTATCGCTGATGCTGCTGATGTCATTGCTGGGGCTGTTCTTCCTGTTCGCCGCCCGGCGCATCAACCAGACCGGCCACCAGGCAATGATGCTGCAGGCCAGCAACCGCTCGCTGATCGACTACCTGAACCGGGCCCGCAGCGACGCGGAAGCACTCAACGAGAAACTGGCCCAGGAAATCTACGAGCGCAAGGAAGCCCGTCAGCGCCTGCAGGAAACCAACGAGCGACTGGAATCCATGGTGCAGGAACGCACCCGGGCGCTCGGGGAAACCAACCAGGCCCTGGCCGCCACCAGTGAGCGCCTGGAGCTGGCCCTGGAAGCCAGCAATATCGGTCTGTGGGACTGGATGCTGGATACCGGGCGCAACTACCACACCAATTTCGACCGGTTGCTGGGCTATGACGGCGCCTACTTCAAGAACTTCTTCGGGGACCTGGAAACCCTGGTCCACCCGGAGGATCTGACCCGCATTCGCCGCGCCATGGTGTCTCATTTCAAGGGGCAGAATGACCGTTATCATGCGGTATACCGCCTGCGCCATGCGGATGGCAGCTGGCGCTGGATCGAAGACGAGGGTCGGGTGGTGAAGTGGTCAGACCAGGGCCGCGCCCTGCGCATGATCGGCACCCGCCGTGACATCACCGAAGACCGCCAGAGCCAGGAGCAGCTGCGACTGTCCGCCACCGTTTTCGACAATGCCCCGGAAGGCATCTTCATTCTCGACCACAAGTTCCGCTTCCTGGCGGTGAATGCCCGCTTCGAACAGATTACCGGCTACAGCGAATCCATGGTGCTGGGCAAACAGGTGCTGGATCACCATGAAACCGCCGCCAACAGCGACACCTACAAGATGATTACCGCTGCGCTGAATGAAAGCGGCTTCTGGGAAGGCGAGATCAACGAAACCCGCCGCAATGGCGAGCCCTTCCCGGAGTGGCTGCAAGTCAGCGCCGTGCGCGATGAACAGAAACGGGTGATCCGTTATGTGGGTATGATGTCCGACCTGACCGCCCGCAAGGAAACCGAACAACAGCTGCAGTTCCTTTCCAACTACGACCGACTCACCGGCCTGGCCAACCGCACCCAGTTCCGCGAACACCTGCACAAGTCCCTGACCCTGGCACGCCTGAACCGGGAAAAGGTGGCGCTGCTGATGATCGACCTGGACCGTTTCAAACCGATCAACGAATCCCTGGGGCATGAAATCGGCGACCGCCTGCTCAAGGCCGCCGCAGAGCGCATCGGCCAACATGCCGGCGGTGAAGAAAATCTTGCCCGGGTGGGCGGCGACGAATTTACCCTGCTGCTGGAAAATCACGGTGGTGAAGGCGCCATCAGCCAGCACTGCCAGAAACTGATCAACGCCATGAAGAAGCCCTTCATGATCGACGGCCACGAACTGCTGCTGGGCGCCAGCATCGGCATCAGCGTGTTCCCGGACACCGCCAAGGAAGCCCAGAGCATGATCAACCAGGCGGATATGGCGGTGTACCAGGCCAAGCGCAGTGGCGGCAATAATTTCCAGTTCTATCGCAGCAACATGCGGGTGGCCTCGGTGGAACAGCTGGCCCTGGAAACCAGCCTGCGCAAGGCCATTTTCAAGAACGAATTCGTGGTCTATTACCAACCGAAAATGGACCTGGCCAGTAACCGCATCAACTCCGTGGAAGCCCTGGTACGCTGGCAGCATCCCACCATGGGCCTGCTGCCACCGGCGGATTTCATTCCGCTGGCCGAGGAGACCGGGCTGATCTCCGCCATCGGCGAACTGGTACTGGAACGCTCCTGCCGTCAGGCCCACCAGTGGCACAAACAGGGGCTGGGCGATATCTGCGTATCGGTGAACCTGTCCGCCCATCAATTCCGCAAGGGTAATGTGGCGGAAATCGTCGACCGGGTACTGGAAAGCACTGAACTGCCGGCCCATCTGCTGGAACTGGAACTCACCGAAAGCCTGATCATGGAAGACATGGAGCAGAACATCGAACTGCTCCAGCAGTTGCGGACCCGCGGCATCGAACTGGCCCTGGACGACTTCGGCACCGGCTACTCGTCACTGAGCTACCTGAAGCGTTTCCCGGTGGACACCCTGAAGATCGACCGCTCCTTCATCATGGATCTGGACAAGAGCCCGGACGACGCCGCCATCACCCGCGCCATCATCGACATGGCCCACAGCCTGCAGATGAACGTAGTCGCCGAAGGCGTGGAAACCGACGCCCACCTGAGCATCCTCCGCGACATGCATTGCGACAGCATCCAGGGCTACCTGATCAGCCGCCCGGTGCCGGAGAAGGAGCTGGTGGAGTTGCTGCATACGCAGGCGTATAGAAAGGCAATTGATAATTAATAGTTAATAATGAATAACGCGCGCGTTTGCGTTGCGGGCTTCTCAAACGCAAGAGGCCGCGCCCAAAGTCTGGGCGCGGCCTCTTGCGTTACAGGACCAACCAATGTTGCCCCGCGAGTTATTAATTATTCATTATTAACTATTAATTAAGCAGCTCCAACGTCTCCGGCCGCTGAAAATACCCCTCCAAATGCCTGCGCAGCCACGCCTCAAGCAGGCCTTCGGCGCGCAGTTTCTCCATCACCGGGGGCAGGAAGCGGCGGGCGTCATCGAGCATCAGGGCGCGGGTCACGCCCAACTCGTCGAGTAGCCCCATCAGGGTGGTGTCGCCATATTTGTCGAAGAAGGCGTTGACCCCGGAATCCAGCATGGCAATGAAATAATCCGTGTGGCGCAGCTCACGCCAGTACTCGAAGCCGATCACGAACAGCTCCTGGATATCTTCGCTGCTGATCAGTTCGCGCAACTCGGCCACCGGGCGCTGGGAGAATTCCTGCCAGGCGACCAGTACCAGTTCACGCAGCTCGTCCAGGTTTTCATCCCGGTATAGCCAGGGATCACTGAGCAATTGCTCCATGCGCTTGAGCAGCCATTCCTGCAGACGCACTTCCAGGCTGCCCAGCCAGCGGGCCGGCAGGCGCTTGCGCAGCTGGTCATGCAGTGCCGGCGGCAGACCCTGGTGCAACAGGGTCTTCAACCCCAGCTGCGCACCGCCGGCCAGCAATGCCAGCAACACCGGGTTACGGCCCAGCCAGGCCATACTCTGACGGGACAGGGGAATCTCCAGCACCTTGTCCAGCAGGGCCATCACCACGTCCTCGTCGACCACATCGCCGATCAGGCGGTCACTCTGGATACCGTGGTCGTAGAACTGCTCCACCATGTCGCCGACCAGCTCGGGGATGGCGCCACTGATGTCCATTTCCGCCGCATATTTCTGGGCGGTAATACGAATCTGCTCGGCACTGACCCAATCGTTCAGGGTGTAGCGTGTGGCCACATCCAGGGCGTAATCCAGCTCCTGCTCGATCAGCCCGTCCAGCTGTGCCGGCGACAATTTGGCCAGCAGATGCTCGACCAGGCCATCAAGTAAACGATTAGCAACTTCCTGTTTATTATCCGCCATTTTTTTCATTTCCCGGTGGAAAACCCTTGCTGTGTGACACAGCAATTGTATCATCGAATGATGTAACAGTTACGGAGGTACGCACCATGGCGATCTCGATTCTTCCCATCCGTCGCAATCTGAAATTCAACCTGAACCCGGCCAAGGCCCTGACCTGGCACCGGGACGGCCTGAATGTCAGCCAGTTCATGAACACCATGAGCCTGTTTTTCCCGGTGGGGGAACGCTTTTTCATCGACAGCGTACGCAATTACCGTGACCAGATCACGGATCCCGAGCTGAAAAAGGCCGTGACCGCCTTTATCGGCCAGGAAGCCATGCACGGTCGTGAGCACGAAGAATACAACGATTTCGTGGCCCAGGCCGGTATTCCCCTGCATGCCCAGGAAGCGTTCGTGGCCCGTTTGCTGAAAGCGGTGCAGGACTATTCCCCGCAATCCTTCCAGCTGGCCGCCACCGTGGCCCTGGAGCACCTGACCGCCATCCTCGGCGGCGGCCTGCTGGATCTGCCGGAGATTCTGGAAGGTGCCGACGATGGCTACAAGGCCATCTGGAACTGGCATGCCCTGGAAGAAACCGAACACAAGGCGGTGGCCTTCGATGTCTACCAGGTAGCCATCGGTGACGACAGCAACCTGGGCGCCTATGCCCTGCGCAGCAGCACCCTGGTCGCCGCCACCGGCGTCTTCTTCGCCCTGATGATCCCCTTCTATCTGCACAACGTGCGCATCAAGGGCGGCCTGACCGACCTGAAAGGCTGGCGCGCCGTGGCCAAGCACACCTGGGGCAAGAAGGGCATTTTCCGCAATATCACCAAGCCCTGGTTCGACTGGTTCAAGCCCGGTTTCCATCCCTGGGACCACGACAACAGTGAACAGTTGAAAAACTTTGACGCCTTGCTGGGCGACCTCCTCAAGGAGGAGGCCGCCTGACTCTTTCCATCACCGAGCTCTCCCTTTTCCGGTGACTCTCAGGGTCGGCATTCATGCCGGCCCTTTTTTTTGGCGCAAAAACCCCGCAACGTTGCAAACGTAGGGTGCACTGAGCCTAAGGCGAACTGCACCGATCCGGCGTTTGATGGTGCAGTTCGCCTTAGGCTCAGTGCACCCTACGCAATCCCTGGCGGCGCTCCAGAATTCAGCAGCATCATCAAAAAAGGCACAGAGCAAACAGAGAAAAGTTTTCCCCGTGAGCTCTGTGCCCTCTGTGGTGAAACATTGATGTTCAACAACGCCTGCCGTGGCAGGCACCGGCCTTACCCGTCGTTGCCTCCCTGGGTGGACACCACCCGGTCGTCGGTGAGGCGGATGTTGCCTGCCGGCGCCTTGCCGTCCCGGTCCTCCCCGAAATACAGGGTGGTATGGGGGAACGGGATTTCGATGCCGGCCTTGTCGAAGTAGATCTTCACCAGACGGTTGAAGGCACGACCCACCGCCCACTGGTTGCCCGGCGTGGTCTTGATCACCACGCGGATGTTCACCGAGCTGTCCGCCAGGGCGGTGACCCCGGCCACGGTCATGGGTGCCAGGATATTATCCTTGTGATCGCCTTCCTTCAGTTCTTCAAAGGCCGCTTCCAGCTGAACGATGGCATCATCGATGCTTTCGCGGTAAGCAATCCCGTATTCACCCACGTGGTTACCGAATTCACGGGTAAAGTTGGACACCGCATCCACCGAGGAGAACGGCACGATGTGGTAGGTACCATACAGATCCCGCAGGGCCACGGAGCGGATACCCACCCGGTCCACGGTCCCGGAGTTGCCGCCGACGCTGACAAAATCGCCGGTGTTCATGGCATTTTCCAGCTGGATGAACACCCCGGTGATCACGTCCTGGACCAGCTTCTGAGCACCGAAACCAATGGCCAGACCCAGCACACCGGCACCGGCAATCAGCGGGCCGATATCAATACCGATCTCGGACAGAACGATCATGGTGGTCATGATGATGATGGTGATGGCCAAGGTGGTATGGAACAGTCCGAGCAGGGTTTCCCCGCGGGCAGCCTGGGCTGCGGTGCTGTTTTCTCCCGGGCTGAACTTGTGCTCCACCAGGCTTGCCAGCGCAATCCACAGGGCCGCCGCCAGCCCCAGGATGATCAGGATATCGATCAGCGCAGACACCGTCTGGGCACCGGCCGTGGTGGCATACCAGGCGGCCAGATCATAAAGCTCCCAGGCATCCAGCGACAGCACTACCACCAGCGCCAGAATCAGCGCGCGGATCAGTTTCAAGGCCGTGGGAACATAGGTATTCACCCGCGCCTGCAGCCGCGGCATGCTGGCATTGAGGCGCTCGGAAAACTGGATTTCCTTGCCGATCAGTTGCCCAAGCGCCACTGACACCAGCAGCCCCACGCCCACATAGATCAGGGTTTCCAGGGTCGCCATGGCCACATAGGGCAAGGCGGTCTCCGGATTCAGTACGGTGACGGCAAACACCAGCAACGCATAGGCCAGCGCCAGCCAGTGCCAGGTGCGCGCCAACAGCAACAACGACAGACGGATCGGCCCATAGCTGGCATTGGCTCGTTGGGTCAGTGCCTCACGCAACACCGGACGCTTGCGCAAAATCACCCCGGCGGCATAGATCAGCGCCACCAGCATGATCAGGGTGCCGGCACCACTGCCCACCGCAGGGGACACGTTGAAGTTCAGCACCGGCACCAGCACCAGCATGCCGTAGCCGATCAGCCCGGCCTCACGGGCCAGGAAGCGGTTGCAGTAACTGGCCTGGTCCGCCGCCACTGGAAGCAGCCGCAGGCCCTCGTAGCGGGACGAAAAGAACATCCGCAGCCCGGCCTTGGCCAGTTCCACGATCAGGAAGGCATTCAGGAACAGGGCCAGTCGTGTGGCATCCGCGCCCAACTGCTCGGTGAGCACAGGCGCCACAAAGGTCCCGGCCAGATAGGCCAGCGCCACCACAATGACATCCAGCAGGGCACCGACTGCCACCGCCACCGTGGTGCGCAGAATCGCCAACTTCTCCGACCCGGCCCGGGCCCAGTGGCTGAGGCGGCCAAAGGCCGAACCCGCCAGGGTACGCAACACCCAGAACACCACAAAGGTGACCACTACCAGAATGGCCAGATTCAGTAACGCGGCGGTGACCGCTTTCATGTTGACCGTGGTGCTGACAGCCGCCTCACCGGCGCTGTCATCGCTGACAAACCAGCCAGTGACCAGGCCGCTCAAGGCCGCGAACTGCCGCCCCATATCCCCGGCCAGGTTGCCGGTGGCCGAAGCCATACGGCGAGCCAGGGACACCTGGTCGGCGGTCTGCCCGCTGGGAGCCTGGGCGGCAATTTCCGAGGGGGGCACTTCCCCGGCCACGCCCAGCGGCGCCGGGTTGGCGGCCGCCTGTAAACCCCGTAGCTGGTCAATCAGCTGCTGGCGCGTGGTCTCGTTCTCCAGCAATTCCGCCAGCTCCCCGTACTCCTGGGTTCCAGAAGGGGCTTCCTGGGCGGGCAATGCCGTCGTCAACATCACTAACAACAGGGCAAAAAGGGCTGTCAGGCCCCGTAAATGACGGGCTTGATGGCGCACTCTCATCTCCTTAGTGCCGGCTTTTTGCCGGATCAACCGCTATGTTTGAAGCATATTCAGACGCATACCCTAACAATTGGCGTCAGGAAAAATGTGAAGATCGCGCGAAAATCCTGTACCGGAATTGTCACGCGGCATTGACCCAAATGAAGCCGGGCCGCTGCAGGAATGCCAATCACACCGGTTGACCGTGACATTGCCCACTGTAATGATCAGTCTCCATTTCATAACAATATTCGGCGGAGGTGCTCATGAGCGCATTCTGGACCCCGGACTCCCAGGCTCTGGCTCCCTATCTCCATAGCCAGGCGCTGGCCAACAAGTGCCTGCAGATTATTGCTGCGTCCCTGCAACCGGGGATGAGCGAACAGGACTGCGAACTGCTGATCCGCGATTGGCTGCGCGCCCATCAGGTGTTTGATCCGGCCCGCCCGCCGAAGGTGCGCTTTGCCGGCCAGCCGACCCGCCGTCGCTTTGGCCTGAACAGACCGGGAAAGCGCCGCTATCGGATCGGGATGCGCTATATACTGCGTTGCGATGCGGTGCAGAACGGCCATGCCGCCAAGGCCAGCCTGAGCGGCCCCGCCAGTGCCGAGCTGGCCCCCCTGCATAGCCGCCTGCGCCAGTTCCGCGAGCAACTGCCGACGGCCCTGCGTGAGGGTGTCACCCCGCAGCAACTGGCCAGCCGCTTCCCCGGCCTGCGCCAGCATTACCGGCTGGCACCGCTCACCGGCACCCTGCCGGAGGGCAACCGCATCGATGACGCACCTCTGATCCAGGGGCTGTGGCAGTGGCAACTGACCCTCAGCGATGGCCCGTACAGCGTTGCGTGCAGTGAATTTTTGCTGATGGATGACCAGGGCCCGCGCTGGCTGACCGCCACCCCGGCCCACCTGCTCGACACCAGCCATAACGACAATCAAGAGGAAGCAGCCTGATGGTGCAGTGGCGCGATACAACCGTAAGCCGTGATGGCGTGAACCTGGCTGTGCGTACCTGGAGTGCGGACAAGAGCCCCACCGTAATCCTGGTGCACGGTTATCCGGACGCCAACCACGTCTGGGAAAAGGTGGCCGAACGGCTCAGCCGGCATTTCAAGGTGGTCGCCTACGACGTGCGCGGTGCCGGCAATTCTTCCGTGCCAAAAGGCCGGGCAGCCTACAAGCTGCGCGAGCTGCGTGACGATCTGCATGCGGTCATGGATGCGGTCAGCCCGAATGAAAAGGTCCATCTGGTGGGCCACGACTGGGGCTCCATCCAGACCTGGGAATCGGTCACCGACCCGGGGGCCGAGCAGCGCATTGCCTCCTACACCACCCTGTCCGGCCCCTGTCTGGACCATGTGGGCCAGTGGATGAAGGCCCGGCTGCGCGAACAGAAAATCGGCGTTGTGCTCAACCAGCTTTCCCATTCCTGGTACATCGGCGCCTTCCAGCTACCGGTCCTGGCCCCGGCCCTGTGGAAAGCCGGGCTGGCCAAGGCCTGGCCACAGGTGCTGCGTCGCACCGAGAACCTGGACAGCGAACCCAGTGCCACCCAACTGCAGGACGGCACCCATGGCATCGAACTGTATCGGGCCAACATGCTGCCCTGCCTGCTCAAGCCCCGTGAGCGGTACACCAAAGTGCCGGTGCAACTGATCGTCGCCCGTGACGACAACTACGTGCGCCCGGCCATGCTGGAAGACCTGTCCCAGTGGACCGACCGGCTGTGGCGCCGGGAGCTGGATTGCGGCCACTGGGGCCCATTACTGCAACACCCGGACGTGACCGCCGACTGGATCCGTGACTTTATTCAGCACATTGACGGGGCCCCCGCGTCCGGCCCGCTGCAACGCAGTGAGGTCACCGGCAAGCAGCTGAAAGGCCCGGACAGCGGCAAGCGAGTGGTGATCACCGGTGCCGGCTCCGGCATCGGCCGGGAAACCGCCCTGGCCTTTGCCCGCCGTGGCGCCCTGGTGGTATGCACCGATATCAACACCGAAGCTGCCGCCGCTACGGCCCGCGTCATTACCGCCGAAGGGGGCAGTGCCCTCAGCCGCAAGTGCGACGTGAGCAGTACCCGCTCCATGGAAGCCTTGGCCAACTGGGTGGAAAAGGAACTGGGCGCACCGGATATCGTGGTCAACAACGCCGGCATCGGCCTGTCCGGCTCGCTGCTGGATACCAGCGTGAAGGATTGGCAACAGGTGCTGGGCGTGAATCTGTGGGGCGTTATTCATGGCTCTCGCCTGTTCGCTCGCCAGATGGTTGATCAGGGCCGCGCCGGCCACATCGTCAACGTGGCCTCCGCCGCCGCCTTCATGCCCTCGCGCATGCTGCCCGCCTACGCCACCAGCAAAAGTGCCGTGCTGATGTTCAGCGAATGTCTGCGCGCCGAACTGGGCGACCATAACATCGGCGTCAGCGCCATCTGCCCGGGCATCATCGATACCCCCATCACCCGCAACACCCGTTTTGTGGGCGTGGACAACGACGAGCAGGACCGCCGTCGCCAGCACGCCCACAAGCTCTACCAGCGCCGTGCCTTCACCCCGGACCGGGTGGCCCAGGCCATTGTCGAGGCGGTGGAGAAAAACCGCGCGGTGGTCCCCGTCAGTCCGGAAGCCCGTGGCATGCAATGGCTGGGGCGCTTCACCCCGTCCCTGGCCCGCAATCTGGCCCAGGTGGAAATCAGCCCCTGACACCGGCCACCCGTTTGCAGGCGGTGATACGGACATCGCTTCCTGCAAACGCGCCGCCTTCCCCGCGATCTGCACACCGTTGAGTGAAAGCAGTCACATTTGTGGCGCGAAATGCCATCCTGTGAACGCCGCAAGCTGTGGCGCCTGTGCAAAAAGCGGGCTATCATCGCGGGCATGAAAACCAGTGACCGCAATCCCGCCGCTATCCTGCGCAGCCTGAAGAAATACACCCAGCCTGTGACCGGAGCGCTTCAGGCTGAAGCCGGCAACCACAAGGAATTTACCATCGACGAACTGGCCCGTGAGGCCAGCTCCACGGTGCGTAACGTACGGGCTTATCAGGATCGGGGCATTCTGCCGCCCCCGGAAAAACGCGGACGTACCGGTATCTATACCGATGTGCATCTGGCGCGCCTGAAGATCATTGGTGCTCTGCTGGAGCGCGGCTACACCCTGAACAATATCCGCGACCTGCTCAGCGCCTGGGAACAGGGCCGCGAGCTCAACGATATTCTCGGCCTGGAAGTGGCGGTCACCTCCTGGCAGACCCCCAGCGTGCCCTCCTACCTGGATTACCAGGACCTGCTGGATGACTTCGGCGAAGAAATCACCCCGGAAGTAATGACCAAGGCGGTGAAGCTGGGTTACATCATCCCCGAAGGTATGCGCCTGCGCATTCCCTACCCGCGCATTTACAACGCCGGCAAGGAACTCAGCGAGGCCGGTGTGCCCCTGGACGCGGTGCTCACCCAGGTAACCCTGGTGCGCGAGGAAGTGGACAAGCTGGCCGAGCGTTTTATCGGCATGATCATTCACTACCTGGTGGACGAGAAGTACGGCGACGAAGGCCTGCCGGAAGGCGAAGACGTGCCCAAACTGGCCGACTTCATCACCCGCATCCGCCCGCTGGCCGACGCGGTGGTCAGCGACGAGCTGGGCCGGGTCCTGGAAAAGAGCATCAACAAGATTCTGGTCGACCGCCTGGCCAACGTGCTGGCGCATATCGAAAAGAATATCTGAACACACCGCGCCTCTACGTAGGCGCGTCGCTGGCGGCGCGATCATACCCCCAGCTTCGAGGTACGAGTCACGGGGAGCGAAAACCCGGTCCTCAAGCGATAGGGTTTGATTTTCGACACTCGCATCTCGTAACTCGCACCTCACAAAATCACGCCGCGAGCAACGCTCCTACCCCCTCCTTTACACACCGATACATGATTAGCCGCCGGTTGGCTTTTCTTGCTGTTTTGTTGCCGGGGCTCCCTTCATACCCGCGGGAATGCCAATCTTGGGACGTTAGTGCGAATCTTGTTCGCCCTGCCAAAATAATAATGTCCCGAGGAGAGCCCCATGAAACCCGGCCTGTTACTCAGTACCCTGCTGAGCGCCAGCCTGCTTGCCGCCTGTGGCGGCGGCGGTTCCAGCAACCCGGCACCAGCCAGCAACACCCCCACACCCAGCAATCCATCGACGCCGGAAACGCCCACGGGCCCGGAACCGCGTCCTTCCAATGTCACCGCCCCCTTTGCGGATTACGGCACTGTTCTCAATATCCTGCCCCCGGGTCAGGATGATATCGGCGGGGTGGCCAACCTGGCTGCCGACATTCCCGGCCTGGGCGATCTGCTCAGCACCCTGTTCGACGACCTGGTGGCGGAAACCGGCCTGGTACCGGCCCTCAGCAAGGAGCCCCATTTCGACGACCAGCTCGGTCTCTACGATGCCCTGGTGCGCAGCGAACCCGGGCTGACCGATGACCAGCTCGGCGACTACTTCAAGGCCGCCCCACTGCTGGCGCCGGACGCGGGCAACTGGGAAAGCGAGCTGAGCCTGGATGCGGCCGGCTATCAAGTGGATATCAAGCGCGACAATTTCGGGGTGCCCCACATTTTCGGTGACTCCCGTCGCGATGCCCTGTTTGGCGTGGGCTATGTGACCGCTGCCGACCGCCTGTTCCTGCTCGACGTGCTGCGCCGCGCCGGACGCGGTGAGTTGTCCCGCTTCCTGGGGCCAGCCGACTTCTCCTTCGACAAGGATATCGCCGTCAACGCTCCCTACCGGGAGGAGGATCGCACCACCATGATCGCCAATACCATCGCCCGCTTCGGCGACGATGGCGCCCAGGTGTTCGATGATGCCACCAACTATGTGGCCGGCCTCAACCAGTACGTGGCCGACGCCCGTAGCGGGCTGCTGCAAGTGCCCGTGGAATACGTGGCCCTGGGGGTGCAACTGGAACCGTTCGTGATTGAAGACGTGGTCGCCATCGCCACCCTGATCCAGGGCATCTTCGCCGGCGGCGGCGGCAACGAACACAACAATGTGCTGCTGCTCCAGGCCCTGGAGGCCCAGACCGGCAGCAAGGACATCGCCTGCGACCTGTGGAAGGACCTGCGTCATGGCACCGATCCGGAATCCTCCGTGACCACCACGAAATCCTTCGCCACCCAGTCCCCCCCCACGCTACCGGACATCTGTCCGCTCAGTGGTGAGCTGGCTGGCCAGTTCCCCGGCGCGGTAATGTTCGATGCCGGTTCCTTCCAGAGCTATGACCCGCTCAGCCATGCACCCTGTGGCCGCCCCGGCCAGCCCGAGTGTCCGGAAGCCCTGGGCAATGTTCCCGCCCTGCCCGGCACCGGTGTGGTCGGTGGTCTGCTGGATACCGTGGGTGACCTGCTCGGCGGCATCCTGTCCCTGTCCTTCCTGGACGATGGCGGCCAGGCCCTGTCACAGCAGTGGGCCAGTCTCACACGCCAGTTGCCCGCACTCTGGACCCGGGAGCACAGCCTCAGCGAGCAACAGCAGCAACAGGCCATGCAGCGCATCGCCGCCATCGAAACCGGCATTCAGGGTCTGCGTGACGGCTTCCCCAGCGTCATGTCCAATGCCCTGCTGCTCAATGCGGAGCATTCCGCCAGCGGCCAGCCACTGGCCGTGTTCGGTCCGCAGACCAGCTATTTCGTGCCCCAGCTGCTGCTGGAAATGGCCGTCCATGGTGGCGACATCAACACCCGCGGCATGACCTTCACCGGACTGCCCTATGTGGTCATCGGGCGCGGCCCGGACTTCGCCTGGAGCGCCACCTCCGGCAGCTCCGACCTGACCGACGTGCGCGTCGTGCAGCGCTGTGAACCGGCGGAGTCGCCGGCCCATGGTGAGGGTGGTTACCAGGTCAACGGCCAGTGCAAACCCTTCGATGTGATCGACGAGCAATGGGTGGCCCGCTGGAATCTGGCCTCTTCCACCGATCCGGAAGCAGTGGGTCAGAACGAAGCGGTCACTCGCCGGGTGATCCGCACCGAGGAATACGGCCCGGTGATCGGCTTTGCCACCGTGTCCGGCATGCCCGTGGCGGTCACCCGCCAGCGCAGCACCTACTTCGCGGAGCTGGATACCGCCCTGCCGTTCCTGCAGGCCAGCCGCAACGATGTGCACGACGTGCAGAGTTTCTACGACGTGTTCCACAACACCACCGGCAGCTTTAACTGGTTCTATATCGATGATCGGGATATCGCCTTCTTCCATTCCGGCGACTACCCGCAACGGGCCAACGGCATCCATCCGGAGTTGCCCAGCTGGGGCAATGGCCAGTACGACTGGAACGGCTTTATCCCGCAACAGGCACACCCGCAGGAGAGCAACCCGCCGCGCGGCTACCTGGCCAGCTGGAACAACCGCCCGGCCCGGGACTGGTGGGCCGCCGACGCCCATGCGCCCTATGGTTCCGCCCATCGCAACGACATCCTCGATGTGCGTCTGCAGCAACTGGTTGAGGAAGGCAGCGTAACCCGGGCGCGCATGGTGGAAGCCATGGGCGACGCCGCCACCGTGGATCTGCGCGGCCAGGAAATCGTCCCCGCCGCCCTGGCGTTGCTGGAAAGCGCGCCGGTCACCGGCGATCAGGACAGCGCCATCCGCCTGATGCAGGACTGGGTCGCCAACGGCGCCCTGCGCCGGGACCGGGACGGTGACGGCAACTACGACGAGGAAGCCGCCGTGGCCCTGATGGATGCCTGGTACCCGCTGATGATCGACACCCTGCTGCCGCAGATTACCGCTGTGGAAGACGTGGATGGCCAGAACCTGTCCCTGATGGGGCGTGACAACAAACCTGGCGCCATGGGCTCGGCCTATAACAATGGCTACTACGGCTATCTGGAGCGGGTGCTGGAACAGGCCGCGGGCACCAGCGCCAGCCCCTACCGGGCCCTGCGCTGCGCCGGCAGCAATGACCTGGCCACCTGCCGCAGCGCCCTGGCCAACAGCCTCAACCAGGCCATAGCAGAACTGGGCGGCATCGCCAGCATGGACAGCTGGAACGTGGACGAAACCCAGGACCAGATCCAGCATCGCGCCATCGGCCTGGCCAGCGTGCCTGCCATCCACTGGCAGAACCGCCCCACCTTCCAGCAGGTGGTGGAGTTCACCGGGCATCGGTAAGCCCCCTCTGTAGGAGCCATGCTTGCATGGCGAACCGGCTCGCGATAGCCCATCCTCAGGGCTATTCGCCATGCGAGCATGGCTCCTACCCTTCTTTATAAGCCGCCTTTATTCCCCCCCATCCACCCCATGCATTTGTCTAATCCCCCCATCGGCGTTAGCGTCTGCTACACATAAAAAACGGAATTCCGGGAGAGCAACGCATGCGCGCGATTTTGTGTAAGGAACTGGGACCGGCGAATACGCTGGTCATCGACGACATCCCTTCCCCCGAGCCGGGCAAGGGTCAGGTGAAGGTACGGGTAAAGGCCGCCGGGCTGAATTTCCCCGACACCCTGATCATCGAAGGCAAGTACCAGATCAAGCCGGAGCTGCCGTTTTCACCGGGTGGCGAAATGGCCGGTGAAGTACTTGCTGTGGGCGAAGGCGTTCAGCGTTTCAAACCCGGTCAGCGGGTCATGGGCCTGACCGGCTACGGTGCCTTTGCGGAAGAAATCCTGGTGCCGGAAAACCAGCTGATCCCGGTGCCGGACGGCATGAACGACCACACCGCCGCCGCCTTCTCCATGGTCTACGGCACCAGCTACCACGCCCTCAAGCAGCGCGCCAACATCCAGCCCGGGGAAACCCTGCTGGTGCTGGGTGCCAGCGGCGGGGTGGGCCTGGCGGCCGTGGAGCTGGGCAAGGCCATGGGCGCCACCGTGATCGCCTGTGCCAGCAGTGAAGAGAAACTGGCGGTGGCCAAAGAGGCCGGCGCCGATGACCTGATCAACTACGCCGAGGAAGACCTGAAGGACGCGCTCAAACAGCGTTATCCGAAAGGCGTGGACGTGATCTACGACCCGTTGGGCGACAAGTTCACCGAAGCCGCCATCCGCAACATGGCCTGGAACGGCCGCCTGCTGATCGTCGGCTTCGCCGCCGGCGACATTCCGAAAATCCCCGCCAACCTGGCACTGCTGAAAGGCTGCTCCATCGTCGGCGTGTTCTGGGGCGCCTTCACCCAGAAGGAGCCACAGACCAACATCCAGAACATCATGGAACTGATGCAGCTCTTCAATCAGGGCAAGATCAACCCGCGCATCAGCCAGGTGTTCAAGTTCGAGGACTACGAACAGGCGCTCGCCGCGCTCACCTCACGTACCGCCAAGGGCAAAGTGGTGCTGGATGTGGCAGGCGACTGAGTCGCAAATCGCAAGCTGTAAGACGCCTTGCAGTTTTTAACGCCCACTCTGGTCAATCACCACACCCGGTGCCCCGGTCTGTAGCAGTTCGCGCAGGCCCTCCGGCACCGGTGTTTTCGCAAACGGTTCCGTGGTCATCATCACGTACACCGCTTCCGCGCGAGCGATGGCGCGCCCTTCATCCGCATGGCGAATATCCGCTTCCAGAGTGAAGGAGGTGTTGCCCAGATGTGTGAGGGATACGAACACCTCCAGCACGTCATCAAAGCGTGCCGAGGATTGCCATTCCGTGGTCAGCTTCACCACCTGGTTATCCAGCCCCTGGGCCAGCAGCTGGTTGTAGTCACAGCCCATGGCGCGCATAAACTCGGTCATGGCGAGATCCACGTAATCCCCGTAACGGGCATTGAAAACCACTTGCTGGGCGTCGCATTCGTTGTAACGAACCCGAAAGCGGAAACAGAACGGCTGGGGCATGACATTCTCCAAAACTTATCAATACTCTACGAAGCAACTGTTGGAGCTATGCCTGCATGGCGAATGGAGCATTGTTCGCCATGCAAGCATAGCTCCAACAGCAGAAATAAGATGGTTTTGAGCATTGCCAGAGCTTGCCGCGCTTACAACATCCGCTCAATGGGCAATAGCGACAGCAACCACGCCAGCATGCGTCGCCATACGGTCACGTCGGGTTCGTTATGGTGCACCTCCGGCCGACCGTCATGGCCATCCCCGGCCCAGGCCAGTGCTCCCTGCTCTTTATCGACCCGATAACTGTTTTCCGGCGCCAGGCCTTCTTCGATGAACGCCGCGACCTGCTGGCCCAGTTCCGCAGACGCCACGTAGTAGCCCATCTCCGTGTTCAGATGTACCGAGCGCGGATCAATATTGAACGAGCCCACGAACACTTCGCGCCGGTCCAGCACCATGGCCTTGGTATGCAGGCTGGCCCGGGAGCGCCCCTTGAACAACCGTACCTGACGGTGCAGGGCACGGGCGTTGGCTTTCAATTCGTGCAGCTCCACACCAGCCTCCAGCAAGCCATTCCGGTACCGGGCATAGGCACCGTGGGCGGCAATCACATCATTGGTGGCCAGGCTGTTGGTGAGCACCGCCGCGCGGCCACCCCGTTGTTTCATCTCCGCCAGCTCCGCCACAAAGGCATCGCCGGGAATAAAGTAGCTGGCCTCCATCAGCAGCTCCTGATGGTCGTCCCGGGCCAGCAGGTGGGCGAGTTGATCGCCCATCAACGTCTGCTTGACCCCGGCGGCCTTGTCCGGGCTGTCGAACAGCAACACCGCATGGGCCTGCACACACTGGCGATCCTGGGCCGCCAGGTATTCGTTGAAGAACGCTTCGTGCTGGGGAAACAGGTAGGGGTAGTTCTTGAGAGAGCGGCGCCATTGCCGCAACCACTGCCAGACTCGATCCGCCGCCGTTTCCCGGTAACGACGCAGGGTCTTCATGGGCATGGCCAGCGGGCTGTCCCAGTAGCAGTCAAAGGCGGCCTGGGTATCGGCAACGATGGGGCCGCGGGCGTACAGGTCCAGATCACGAAAATTGGTGGACGCATTCACGCCAAAATAATGATCGGCAATATTACGACCGCCCACGATTGCCCGTTCGCCATCCACGATCCAGGCCTTGTTATGCATGCGGTGATTCAGCAGCGGCGCATGGTGCAACCATTGCAGGAAGTGCTTGTAGCGACCATGGAAGGCGTTGAAAAGACGCACCTCGATATTGGGGTGCGCGTCCAGTGCCGCCCACTTCACATCCCGGCCCAATTGATTGGCGTGATCCAGCAGCATGCGCACTTTCACCCCCCGGCGCGCCGCTTCCAGCACCCGGTAGATCAGCAGCTTGCCGGTGGTGTCGTCATCCCAGATGTAATACTGCACATCCAGGGTTCGCCGGGCCAGACGGACCAGGGTGACACGCAGGGTGAACGCCTGGTCGCTGTCAGACACCAGCGACAGGGAGGACAGTGCCGTCGGGCTGGCCTGCGCACTCATAATGTTCCCTCTCCATTCACCCACACCGCTCCATTGCCGTTGTTATGACCCGCTCATGACCGGGCCATGATGATTGTCCTGTTTTCGTCGGTAATGCCTACCCTGCCATAAAACGAACGGCATTCACCTAAAATTCACAGGTTTTTTACGGCCGGGACTTGTCACGCCGCCACCCTCTGGGCACTCCATTTTCTGCTCAGGGATGAACACTCATGAAGCACATTCTTTTCGCCGGCCTGCTGGCCGCCTCACTGGGGTCGGCCCATGCCTACCAGTGGAACTACCCCGCCCCCATCAAGACCCCCGGCGCCAACGACAACGGCAAGGTGGTGCTGTTCGACGTGTCCCACGGGGGCACCGAAGGCAACGCGGACTGGGTGATCGACGGCGCCTTTTCCGACTTCGCCGATGCGCTGGTGGCCGAAGGCTATACGGTGCAGGAATACCGGGGTGTGGACAAGAACAGTGACGGCGTTATCCAGTTTGTGGACGACTACACCACCCCAACCATCGCCAACAGCAACGCCAACGAAGCGGTCATCACTTACACCGCCATCAGTCACGCGGATGTGCTGGTACTGGCGGAAAGCAACCGTCCCTTCACCCTGGCCGAACAGCAAGCCCTGGAAGATTTTGTGGCCGACGGCAAGGGCATTTTCTTTGTGGCCGACCATTACAACGCGGACCGCAACCTGAACACCTGGGACAGCACCGAGGTGTTCAACGGCTATAACCGTTCCACCCTGTCCCAGTTCAATGTGGGCGGCAGCTATGGCGACCTGCGCAATCCCGGTACCGCCAGCGGCTGGCTGGCGCAGGAATTCGGCATTCGCTTTCGTTTCAACGCCATCGACTGGCACAGCGGCGCCAGCGGTATCGAGCCGGCCAGCCAGGTAGAGGGGCTTACCACCGGCGTAGGCCCGGTACTGATGGCCGGCGGCGCCACCCTGGCCATCACCGACCCGAACCGGGCCAAGGGCCTGGTGTATTTCTCCACCAGCGACAGCCCCAGCCGCTGGAGCCATGCTGTGGATTCCGGGCTCTACTTCGGCGGCACCGCCGAGGGCCCCTACGTGGCCATCGCCAAGTCCGGTGCCGGCAAGGCCGCCTTTATCGGCGACTCCAGCCCCATCGAAGATGCCTCACCCAAGTACAAGCGCCAGGACAATGGCAACACCAAGAGCACCTACCCGGGTTGGACCGATGCCGGCAACGCCGCCCAGCTCAGCATTAACCTGATCGACTGGCTGGCCACCCCGGAAAGCTACACCCAGTTCAACAGCAGCGCCCACCCGGCCGGCACCGCCACACCCACCCCCATGGCCAGCGAAGAGCTGGACGACCCGGACAACGGCCAGCCCTGGAATACCCCCTCCGGCGGCTATAACCCCTGGGATGCCAGCACCTTCGACTATGGCGCCTACGGTGCCCCGAACGGCCCCGGTGGCAGCTCTAGCGGCGGGGAGGTGCTGTCCGTCAGCGAGGCCCTGGCCGAACCCACTGGCACCTCCGTCACCGTGGAAGGCGTGATTACCCAGGCCATCAACGGCGAGTACGCCCTGGAAATAGAGGACAGTGCCGGCAGCGCCACCCTCTACGTGAAACTGGAAAGCCAGTACCGCAACGACTTCAGCCCGCAGAACAACCCGGCAGTGATCGGTGAAACCCTGCAGGTGAGCGGCGAGCGTGATGTCTACATGGGTGAGCCCAGCATCGAGTACGTCACCGACATGCAGCTGGTGGATGGCAGTACCGGCGGCGGCAGTTGTGGCAGCAGCGGCGCGGTGTCGGTAAGCGACGCCTACGCCAGCAGCCAGGGCACCCCGCTCACCGTAATCGGCGAAGTCATCAGCGGCGTCAACGACCCCTACGCCCTGGAGCTGGGCGACCTGAACAACAGCACCACCATTTACGTAAAGCTGGAATCCGACCAGCGCGCCGAATACAGCCCCGCCAACAACCCCGCCATGATCGGCCAGACCCTGGAAGTGGACGGCGTGCGCGACCTCTACATGAGTTACCCCAGCCTGGAATCGGTGAGCTCACTCACCGTGATCAGCAACTGCCCCTGACTCTTTTTGAACCCTTGCCTGGCGGCGTTCGCGCCGCCTTTCCCAACCCGACACACAGGACACATCATGAAAGCTTCACTGCGATTCCTGCTCGCCCTGTCGCTGGCCGGCGGCGCCCTGCTCAGTGGCTGCGGCGGCGATAATGACAACAACGCCGCAGAGCAGAACACCGGCCCCCGAGTGGATCTGCGTCTGATGGAAACCACCGACATCCACGCCAACGTGATGGACTACAACTACTACAGTGACAGCGTGGACAACGGCCATGGCCTGGTGCGCACCGCCATGCTGGTCAAACAGGCCCGCGCCGAAATCACCTACCCGGAAAATTCTGCACTGGTCGACAACGGCGACCTGATCCAGGGCAGCCCCATGGGCGACTGGCGCCAGGCGCAGGGGCTCACCAGCGGCGAGGTGCACCCGGTCTACAAGGTGATGAATGAAATGGCCTACGACGTGGGCAACTACGGCAACCACGAATTCAACTACGGCCTGGATTTCCTCGCCGAAAGCGTGGACGACGCCGCCTTTCCCTACATTAGCGCCAACGTGTTCAGCGCCGACGGCAGCACCCCGTATTTTGATCAGTACAAACTGATCACCAAGACAGTCTACGACCGGGACGGCAACCCCCACGACCTGACCCTGGGCTTTATCGGCTTCCTGCCACCGCAAATCATGCAGTGGGACAAGAAGAACCTGGAAGGCAAGGTCACCGCCAAGGACATCAAGGCCACCGCGGAGTTGCTGGTGCCGCAGATGAAGGCAGAAGGCGCAGACATCATCGTTGCCATTCCCCACTCCGGCATCAACACCACCGCCTACTCGGAAGAGGCCAAGGCAGAAAACAGCAGCTGGTACCTGGCGGACGTGGATGGCATCGATGCCATCATGTTCGGCCACAGCCACCTGACTTTCCCCTCGGACAGCTTTGCCAACACCGCCAACGTGGATCTGGAAAAAGGCACCATCAAGGGCGTGCCCTCGGTCATGCCCGGCTACTGGGGCAGCCACCTGGGCATCATCGACCTGACCCTGGCACTCAATGAGGACGGCGAAAGCTGGACCGTGGTGAACAGCAAGGTGGAAGCCCGCGCCCTGGACCCGGAAGGTGAAGCCGATGCCGCCCTCACCGCCCTGGTAAAGCCCGACCACGACGCCACCCTGAACTACATGGGTCAGGTGATCGGCGAGTCCACTGACGACATCTTCAGCTTCCTGGCAGTGGTGAAGGATGACCCTTCCATCCAGATCGTCAGCGATGCCCAGAAAGCCTATGTGGAAGACGCCATTGTCGGCACCGAGCTGGATGGCTTACCTGTATTGTCCGCCGCCGCCCCGTTCAAGGCCTGTGACCGTGACGGGGTCTGCGCCGAGGAAAGCAGCTTCACCGTGGTTCCCGCTGGCGAGCTGCAAGTGAAGAACATCGCCGATCTCTACCTCTACCCCAATACCCTGATGGCCGTGAAAGTGACCGGGGCAGAACTGGAACAATGGCTGGAATGTTCCGCTTCCCAGTTCTTCCAGATCACCGACACCGCCGACCGCCAGGAATTGGTGGATTTCAGTGGCTTCCCCACCTACAACTTCGATGTCATCGACGGGGTCAGCTACCAGATCGATGTGACCGAACCGGCCCGCTACGACCGGGACTGTGCCAAGGTCAGCGACGGCAGCCGTATCGTCAACCTGCAGTTCGAAGGTGCCGCCATCGACCCAGCCCAGGAGTTCCTGATCGCCAGCAACAACTACCGTGCTACCGGCGGCCACTTTGCCGGCACCGGTGGCGATCATGTGGTGATCGAATCTCCGGACGAAAACCGCCAGGTGGTCGGCAACTACATCCAGGCCAACAGCCCGGTAACCCCTACCGCCGACAACAACTGGTCCTTCGCCCCGATCCTGGGTTACAGCAGTGATCTGCAAATCGTCTTCCGGGTACCCAACACCGACCGCGCCAAAAACTTCGTGGCCGACGCGGTGGCCGGTGCCGGTGGCAGCTTCATGGCCACCCTGCTGGATGACAGCGGCAACGAAGCTATCTACGAGTTGAAGCTGCAGCCCTGATCAATCGGACTGCAACACCTGACGAGTCGGCGCCGCCGGCTCGTCGTTTCGTATTCGCAAAAAGCTGGCAAAGCGGGGCAACCCCGTGGACGTGAGACCGTAGAATTTATAGGTCACCGTGCTGCCCAGCGGTGGCGGGTTCGCGCGCTCGCTATCGCTAAGACCACTGCCCAGCTTGAAGCGCCGGCCCGCTTCGGTTTCCACCACCAATGCGCCAACCTGGCCCTGGTATTTGCCTTTCCCCGTGGTGTAATCCACCACCGTTGCTTCCGCATCCTGGAAGGTTTTTACCTTCAACAATGCTGCCGTGCGGCCGGTTTGGTAGATGCTGTCGCCATGGTGCAGCATCAAGCCTTCGCCCCCCGCCGCCAGCACCCGGTCCAGATCGGCCAGCAGGGCCTCATGGTCCGTGGCCGGCCGCTGTTCCACCATGGCCAGATGGTAGGAGCCGGTATCTCTGGTCAGCTGACGCATTCGGATAATGCGCTCGCTGAACGGCACACCGGAGGCCGGCAGGTCGAACAGCATGAAACGGATTTGCCGCCACTCTTCCGCCTTCGGCTGCAACCGGCGGATGGCCGCGGACACCTGGGCAAAGCGGCCCCGCCCCATCCACAGTTCGCCATCCAGAGGCTGATCCGGGAAATCCCGCAGGAACCACTCCGGCGCCGCAATCACATTGCCTCCCCGGGACAGCAACTGCTGCCCGTCCCAGTAGGCGCGCACCCCGTCCAGCTTTTCGCTGACCCAATAGCCCTGCAGGTCCATGCCCGGCTGATACACCCTGGCCAGCTGCAAGGGGGGCTCTCCGGCCCGGGCCACGGCCGCCAGCAACCACATAGCCACCACCAGGCCAAGCCGCAGACCGCCTTGTCGTACCGGTATCGTCACGGTCTTCTCCCTTTATTCTCGCTCACAGCCCCAGACTGTGACGGAAGGAGAGGCCCGGCTCTGTCCGCCTTCGCAGCGACAGCGCGTAAGAAATCACCGGTTTTGCAACAAATCCGCCGGTCGGGCATCCAAGCGTCAGGAGGTATCAATCATGCGTACTTTGTTGTTTCTGGCTGCTCTCACCGTGAGCAGCCCACTGTTGGCCGCCGAGGCCTACTTCGCCGGCGGCTGTTTCTGGTGTACCGAATCGGATTTTGAAGAGCTGGATGGGGTCAGCGATGCCATCAGCGGCTTTGCCGGGGGAGACGAAAAGAATCCCAGCTACGAGGATGTGGCCCATGGCCGCACCGGCCATACGGAAACCGTCAAGGTGATCTACGACCCGGCGGTGGTGAGCTATGACAACCTGCTCACCTGGTTCTGGCAGCATATCGACCCCACCGACCCCAACGGCCAGTTCGTGGATCGCGGCCAGCAGTATCGCAGCGCCATTTTCTACCAGACCGAGGCAGAGAAAACGGCAGCCCTGGCCTCCCGGAAAGCACTGGATGAAAGCGGCCGCTTCGACAAGCCGGTGGTCACCGAAATCACCGAACTGAAGGCCTTCTACCCGGCGGAGGATTACCACCAGGATTACTACAAGACCCACAGCCTCAAGTACAAGTACTACCGCTATCGCTCCGGCCGTGACCAGTTTCTGGAAGAACACTGGGACGACCCGAAACATCGCCCCTGGCTCACTGAACAGGTGACGCAACGCTGGCAGGGTCCGGACCAGTTCCAACGACCCAGCGATGAGGTACTGAAAAAAGCCCTGCCCAAGCTGGTCTACCAGGTGACCCGGGAAGACGCCACCGAGCGGGCTTTCCAGAATGAATACTTCGACAACAAGGCCGAGGGTATCTATGTGGACGTGATCAGCGGCGAGCCGTTGTTTTCCTCCACAGACAAGTACAAGTCCGGCACCGGCTGGCCCAGCTTTACCAAGCCCATCGACAAGGAATTCGTCACCCTGCACGAAGACAACAAGCTGTGGGCCACCCGCACGGAAGTGCGCAGCCGCTACGCGGACTCCCACCTGGGTCATGTGTTCAGCGATGGCCCCGCGCCCACCGGCCAGCGCTGGTGCATGAACTCCGCGGCGATGCGCTTTGTGCCCAAGGACGAGATGGCCGAACAGGGTTACGGGGAGTATCTATCCCTGTTTGAGTGACACCAACCGTGGCCGGTTGATGACAATGGCGATCACCCCGGCCACCGCCAGTGCCCAGCAGTAATGGATAGCACCGATCAGCGCCAGCGGTGACAGCCCGGCGATGGAACAGGCCAGCAACACCTGGGCGCCATAGGGAATCAGCCCCTGCACCACGCAGGAAAAGATATCCAGCACACTGGCGGAACGGCGCAGGTCCACACCATGGTCTTCGGCGATGTCCCGGGCCATCTCCCCGGTCAGCACAATGGCCACGGTGTTGTTGGCCACGAACACATTGGCCACCACCACCAGCAGGGCAATGCCCACTTCCCCGGCCCGTTGCAGGGGCAGTTTCAGCCAGCGGGTCAGGCCGTGAATCCGTTCGATCAACCAGCGGGTGCCACCCTGGTCGGTCATCAGTTGTGACAGCCCACCGATCAGCATGGACAGCAGCATGATCTCGAACATGCTTTCAAAACCGCTGTAGACCGCCCCATTCACCTGGGCCAGCCCATAGTCCGCCCCCTGCACCATGCCGGTGGCCCCGGCCACGGCGATACCGATGATCAACACCGCCAACACGTGCAACCCGCTCAGGGCCAAAGCAAAGACCAGCAGGTAAGGCAGCACCAACCAGGGCTGCAACGGCTCCGCCTGCACCTGATGGTCACCGCCGCCCAGCATCACCAGCACCATCACGGTCACCAGCGCCGCCGGCAGGGCAACCCAGATATTCACCCGGAACTTGTCCTTCAGCGACACGCCCTGGCTGCGAGTCGACGCAATGGTGGTATCGGAAATCATCGACAGGTTATCGCCGAACATGGCGCCGCCCACCACGGCCCCCACCGCCAGCGGCAAGGGCAGCCCGGTAGCCTGGGCAAAGCCGGCGGCAATGGGCGCAGTGGCGGCGATGGTGCCCATGGAGGTGCCCATGGCCGTGGCGATAAAGGCAGCGATCAGAAACAGGGCCGGCAATACCCAGTCAGAGGGAATAATGCGCAGGCCAAACTGTACGGTGGCATCCACACTGCCGATGCTCTCGCTGACACTGGCAAAGGCCCCGGCCAGCAGGAACACCAGACACATGAGGATGATATTGGGGTGGCCGATCCCCGCCAGCAGGCGCTCCACACTGCGGCCCAGCGCCTGCCGCGCCAGCACACAGGCCAGCACAATGGCCGCCATGGCCACCACCGGCGCCTTGATCTGGTAGAAAGCGAACTCGGTACCCTGCAGGCTGTAATAGATCCCGCTACCGAAGAACACCGCCATAAAAAACAGCAGTGGCAACAAAGGCAAGGCGCGGGCAGGGGCTTGAGTCATGGATCCGTCCGGATCAGCGGTGAATTTCCGCACAGTGTAGAGATTCCCGGCCGGGGACGGTACCGGCGCCGCCTTCCTTCCCTAGCCGCTGTAGGAGCCCATGCTTGCATGGCGAACCGAGCGTAGCGAGGCGACAGAGGTTCGAGCGGCAGCAATCTTTTTTGAAACCTGTCGAGCTCTGAAAACCCTGATCGCCCTACGGTCGATTTCCGCGCAGGCGCGGTTCGCCATGCAAGCATGGGCTCCTACAGCGGCTTCGTGCCTGGGTTTTCGCAACTCGAAACTCGTACCTCGCACCAGGCTTTTCAAAACGTATCCACAAACGGTCGACCGCCGTGCCGGCCGGTGTTGAACCCGGACGCATTCAATCCACGCAGAATCCACTGGCGGCTCTCCTGCGGATCAATCACCGCATCGATCTCCAGGAAGCTGGCCATGTTCAGGGCCTTGCCCTGCTGGTAGGCCTTGGCCACCAGCTTGTCGAAAAGGCGCTGCTGTTTCTCCGCGCTGGGCTGGGCCGCCAGTTCCTTGGCAAAGCCGAGCCGCACCGCCCCTTCCAGCCCCATGGCGCCGAACTCGGCACTGGGCCAGGCGGCGGTGAACAGCGGCGAATGGAAACTGCCCGCCGCCATGGCCTGGGCACCCAGGCCGTAACCCTTGCGCAGCACCAGGGTGAAGAACGGCACGGTGAGGCTGGCGGCGGTGACGAACATGCGTGACACATGGCGCACGGTACCCTGCTTTTCCGATTCCGGCCCCACCATGAAACCGGGGGTGTCGCAAAGGGACACCATGGGCAACCCGAACGCTTCGCACAGCTGCATAAAGCGCGCCGCCTTGTCGCCGCCCACCGCATCGATGGCGCCCCCCAGGTGCTGGGGATCGTTGGCGATCAGGCCGAACGGCTTGCCTTCAATGCGCACCAGGGCGGTGATCATGCCGGGGGCAAACGCCCGCCGCAGTTCCAGCACCGAACCGGTATCGGCCAGTGTCTCGATGACCCGGCGCATGTCATAGACGCGGGTGCGTTTTTCCGGAATGCGGTGACGCAGCTCCCGCGGGTCCGTCGCCTGCCAGTCCGCCACCGAGCCCTGGAAATAGGACAGGTACTGTTTGGCCACGGCCACCGCCTCGGCTTCATCGCGGACTCGCACATCCACCACCCCGTTGGCCGCCTGCACACTGACCGGCCCCACCTCTTCCGGCGTAAAGCGCCCCAGGCCACCGCCTTCGATCATGGCCGGCCCGGCCATACCAATGGAGGCATCTTCTGTGGCAATGATCACATCGCAACAACCCAGCAAGGCGGCGTTACCGGCAAAGCAGCGACCCGAACCGATGCCCACCAGTGGCACCTGGCCGGACAATTTCGCCATGGCAGCAAAGGTATGGCAATCCAGCCCCGCCACGCCGACAAAATCCGTATCCCCCGGACGACCGCCGCCCCCTTCCGCAAACAGCACCAGTGGCATTTTCCACTGGCCGGCCAGCTGCAGCAGGCGGTCGGTCTTCTTGTGGTTCATCATTCCCTGGGTACCGGCGAACACGGTGTAGTCGTAGCTCATGGCCATCACCCGCGCGCTCTGCTCGCCCACCTGATCCGCGTTGACCGTGCCGGTACCACCAATCAATCCGTCCGCCGGGCTCATGGCTTGCAGTTCCTCGGCACTGCGACGGCGGCGCTGGGCGGCCAGGGCCATGGCGCCATATTCCTGGAAGCTGCCCGCGTCGAGCAGATCGTCAAGATTTTCCCGGGCGGTGCGCTTGCCCTTGCCGTGGCGTTTTGCCACCGCCTGGGGCCGGCCTTCGTCGCTGATGGCCTGGTGGCGATCCAGCACCTCCGCCAGGTCCTTGCGGATATGGTCCAGGTCCACGCTTTCTTCCGTGGCGATGGCATCGCCCGCCACCTCACCGGGTTCCACAAACAGCAGCGGCGCGGATTCGTTCAGGGCATCGCCCTCCCCGGCGGCCAGGCTGTGCACGCTGCCAGCCGTGCTGGCGAGCACTTCGAATTCCATCTTCATGGCCTCCAGCACCGCCACCATCTGTCCCACCTGCACGGTATCTCCTTCCTGGACAAGCAGGGACACCAGCACCCCGGTGGTGGGGCTCAGCAGCGCCTCGCACCCGGCGGGGGTCGCCGACGTTTCACTCTGAGGGGCGCTGGCCACGGCAGGACGATCCCCTGCCGGCACCACCGGTATGGCCGCCAGCAAGGCGTCGAGATGGCTTTCCACATATCGGGTGGTGACCGTGTTGGCTGCCACGTGGTCACTGGCCAGCAGTGCCTGTAGCAAATCTCGGTTGTTTGGTACCCCCTCGATACGGGTCTGCGTCAGGGCGCGACGGGCCCGCTGCAATACCGACCCGTAATCCGTGCCGGTGACGATCAGCTTGGCCAGCAGGGAATCGTAGGCCGGGCTTACCGGGTACCCGGCGTAGCCATAACCGTCCACGCGGATGCCCGGGCCGCTGGCCGGCTCATAAGCGGTGAGGGTGCCCGCCGCCGGCGCGGTACTGCCATCGGCCTTGAGGGTTTCCAGATTGAGACGCAGCTGTACCGCCATGCCCTCACAGGCCGGGGCGGTTTCCAGGTTCAGGTCGGCGAGACTGGCCCCCGCCGCCAGCCAGATCTGACTCTGCACCAGATCCACCCCGGTGACCTGCTCGGTGACGGTGTGCTCCACCTGCACCCGGGGGTTGGCTTCCATGAAATAGAAACGGTCCTGATCCGGCTCCACCAGAAACTCGAAGGTGCCGATGCCCTGATAGTTCACTTCTGCCGCCAGGGTCAGGGCACTGTCGATAATGCGATCACGCAGGGCCGGGTCCAGGCCCGGCGCCGGCGCGAATTCCACCAGCTTTTGATGACGGCGCTGCAGGGTGCAGTCCCGCTCCCACAAATGGCTCACCGCCCCGCTGCCGTCCCCCAATACCTGCACTTCGATATGCCGGGCAGCCTCGACCAGTTGCTCCACGTAAACGGCGTCGTTACCAAAGGCAGCCTTGGCTTCCGACTGACAACGGGCATAAGCCGCGTCGAGCGCTGCCGAATCAGTGACCGCTCGCATACCTCGCCCGCCGCCACCGCTGAGGGCCTTGATCATCACCCCGCTGCCCTGCAGCGACGCCATGAACGCCCTCGCCTCTTCCAGCGACACCGCCTGCGCCGTGCCCTGCACCAGCGGCACCTGGCAGCGGGCAGCCAACGCCCGGGCCGCCGCCTTGTCGCCAAACAGTCGCAAGGTGTCCGCCCCCGGCCCGATCAGAGTGATGCCCGCCTCGGCACACTGGTCGGCAAAGTCCGCATTCTCGGCCAGAAAGCCATAACCGGGATGAATCGCCTCGCAACCCTGCTCCCTGGCAACCGCAATCAGCTGCGCCCCGTCCAGGTAGGCCGGCACCCCCCGCCCGGGCAGCGCTACCGCCGTATCCACCTGACGGGTGTGCAGGGACGCCTGATCATCCTGCGCAAACACCCCCACGGAACGAAGCCCCAGATCCGCACAGGCATTGGCAATACGAATGGCAATCTCGCCACGGTTGGCAATCAGGATGGCAGAAAACGGCACGGGCACGGCGGACTCCAGTCTTTGATTCGACGGCAAAGACCACAGTGTAGCCAGTCGGCCATAGCGATGACATTGATCGGGATGCATGGGGCATCATGCAGTGGGTTAATGCTGGTCAGCACGGGCAAGTCCTGCTCATGGAGCGGACACTCCCATTCTCAACGGGCCCTTCCGGTTATCCTGAAAAGACGTTGATCAACCACTGTATTAACGGGTCGTCGAAGTCTGTCGAATGAGGTATCTGGCACGGCGTTCACAGGTACCTTCCTCTACACTCCGTGCAGGGTGTGCGCCATTACTTTCTAGCGTCTTGCTATGGCAGGATTTAGCTCAAGAGAAAGAGGACAAGGGGCGGCTCCAGAGTTATACGGAGCGCTCTACTCAATACGCTGTCATATAGGGGTAAATCATGGAAGATTTGGCTGAAGGCTTCCTTCGAGGGTTCGGAAGGGCTCTTGGGTATTTACTTGTAAATATCCTCTTTGAATTCTTCTTTTACTATCTAGGCTGGCCCGTAGTGAAACTGTTCACCTTGGGAGCTTACCCCAGGGGTGCAGATAGATATGGCTGGAAAATAGAAAGTCATGAAGGTGTTTGGGTTAGTAGTATTGGTGTACTGGTCTTTGTTCTGGCTTCTATGGCCTGCTTTCACTATGCGGGTCTCATATAATTGACGGCGGCAGGCAGATCAAAATTAACCCATAGAGTGTCACCAGAATGTTAGTCCCGAGTCATTTCAAAGAAGAGAACCAGAAAACACTTCAGCAGTACATCAAGGAGTACAGTTTTGGTGTGCTGGTGGTCGCTGATAGTGATGGTATCGACGCCAACCATCTGCCTTTCCATTTCAGTGCCAGTGAAGAACATCCGCTTGGCACGCTGCGCTGCCATGTGGCGCGAGTGAATCCGGTTTGGCAACGCATTGAGAACGGCGCCTCTGTGCTGGCGATTTTTCAGGGGCCAGATGCCTATGTGTCTCCGTCGTGGTATGAAACAAAGGCAGAGACCGGACGGGTGGTGCCCACATGGAACTATGTGTCGGTTCATGCGCAAGGCAAAGGCACTATCTTCCAGGATCACGTTTGGCTAAAAACGCATCTTCATCAGTTAACCGATTTTCATGAGTCGAGCAGAGAGAATCCCTGGTCGGTGGAGGATGCGCCTTCCGATTTCACCGGTCGCCTGGTGAACGCGATTGTCGGTATCGAGATCCGCATCGACACTCTGACAGGACAAGTGAAAGCCAGCCAGAATCATCCAGCGCGAAATCGGGCTGGCGTAAAGGCAGGGCTCGCACAGGGTTCTGAGCGTGAATCGGCAATGTCTGAATTTATCAGCTAACCAGACAGCAAGGGGTCAACCCTGCCCCACATCCCTCCTAACCTATAAACGACCTGGGGCTGTAACCGCAGTGAAAACCGAAGGGCACGTGGTTTTTCAGCGGCACCACGGCCACCTCGTCCAGGGTGCGGGCATCGAAGATGACCACTTCGCTGCTGTGATCACGGGCATCGTAGACCATGCTCACCAGCCAGCCTTCCTGGTTGTCGTCTTCCTCACCCGATGGCACATGCATGGCTTCAGAGGTATAACGGCCTTCACCCAGTGCGTGGGTTTTTACCTTGCCGGTTTGCAGATCAATCCGTTCCACGCCATCGAAGAAGGTGGAGTCATCGCCCATCATGCAGGCGGCATACATCACCGAGGTGGGCTGGGTGGTGTAGCGGTGATCCCACTGGGGGAACTCGCCGCCCAGGGCCTCCTTGTATTCGTTCGCCTCAATCGTGTCACTGTGGAGATCCAGGCGGTAACGCATGAATCGCCCGGCAGAGGTATCGCCCTTGCTGTGGAGCACATTTCGCAGCTGCTCGTTCACGGAAAAATCTTCGTAGCGGGTCAGGTCCACCTCGATGTTGCCATCGTCCGCTTCCCAGGCATTGGAGAAATGAATGGCCACGAAGGGATCGTCCACGGTGAACACCTTTTCCACCTGGAAATCCGCCGTGCGCAACACATAGATTTTCATGCCCAGTTCCGGGCGCCAGGCAATGGCCTGATCGAAGGGAATCAACCCGGCCAGCCAGGGCACCGGTGACTTCATGGCAATGGGGGACTGGAAGAAGATCATGTAGTTTTCCGTCAGCGCGAAGTCGTGACAGAAACTGAGGAAATCCACCTCAAAGGAGCCCTTCTCAACCAAATGCCCGGAGGGCGCGATCTTGTAGAGATCAATGGCGCCCTTGCCGGTGAGTGCGCCTTTCGGGTTGAACGACGGACGAATGCCGAAGTTGTAATAAATCCCGGTGCGTGGATTCACCTTGCCGTGGGCACTGAAGGTATTGAACTTGCCCAGCTTGCCGTCGTAATCGTGCTCGCCAATGGTATCCAGGGTGGCCGGGTCCAGCTGCCAGGGACGACCGCCCTCCCACAGCGCCAGCAACTTTCCGCCGTGGTAAACCAGATTGGTATTGGCGCAGTTGGCCGGCAGCCGGCCGATGTTCTTGCGGATGCCGCCCGGCGCATTGTGGCCGAAGCTGCGCATGACGATTTTGTTGGCCCTGGTTTCCGCCAGGTACTTGGGAGTGCGCACATAACGGTTGCGGTAGACCACACCGTCACTCGTGAAAGACACGGAATGCAGCATGCCATCGCCATCAAACCAGTGACCGAACTCCTGCCCACCGATCTGGTTGCGCCCCGGGCCGATACGGAAAAAGGTGCCGCTGACGGCATCCGGGATCGTGCCCTTTACTGCGTTGAGAGGAACAAGGTAATCCAGCTCTTCGTTGAGCGCTTCAAAACCACCGTGGTGCGTTACCGGCTTACCGGGAGACGTCCGTAGCGAACTCACTTCTGCCGTCATGGGATAACCCCTGCATTTTTCTTGTCAGAGCTCCCTTTCTAAGCCTCGATGGGGTGGTGTGCAAGGTGGGTTAAACAGCTAATTGTTTGGTGTTTCACTGTGTGGATGATGGGGGGGGTTGGGATGGACGGTTGTGCTGTTGGATACGAGGGAAGACCTGACCACCGTGATCCTTGGTAATTCATGCGTGTCGTTGGTTTCTGCCATTTCACTGACAGATTTCATTCATCGAGATCTCATATTCAAATCCTGAATAATACTGCTTACTAACATAAATAGTTTGCTTCTGTGAACACCTTCCATGGCCTACATAACGTATGAATTTGACGTCTGTATGATCGCTACAATCAACACACTCAAAACCATGAAACAACAGCTCCGCAGCACCACCCATTCCTCCTTTCCCACTAGTGTCATTAACAGCTCTGATAAATTCATTAAACTCCGCCAATGACTCGAAGCGAGCTTCATAGTTCGGGTTAACATACGTGATATATGGTCCCCATCCCCCCTCAGTCTCTTTCCGACTTTGATTTATCCATGTTCCTGGAATAGCCAGCGCGAAAGAATCTGAAACAAGGCTTATTGGAACATCTACAAGATTGAATGGGAGCCAGAACATAAAGAGTCCGCCAAACTCTGAATCAGTTGTTGCAGCATCACCAAACCATAGAAAATTCTGTTGTGTAGCAGCATAAAGGCCCGGAGCCATTACCTTATATCGTGCGCTGTTAACGCTTTTCTCAGTTCCATCTTTGAAATAAACAGACTTTGTCGCGCATCCGGACAGAAGCATAAGCGTAAAAGAAACCAGATAAATTAACTTTCGCAAGATATCCCCCAATTCATGCGTGTCCCCGATTACTATTCTTTCTTTTTATCGGCGGGTTCCCCCGCGCAGACAACCCGTGTCCCAGCGATCATGTCATGAAACCCTTTCTGCTCCCGGGAAACAAGCACGGGAATAAAGAGGAAGACATTCAGGGATACCACCAGCGAGAACAGCAAGCAGCGGCGGAACCATTGAAAGCCGGATGGAGGCTGGCCGGTTTGCGCATCCACAACCTTCAAGCCAAATAGCCGTTTCCCCAGATGCAGACCTGTCAACCAGCACACAAAGAAGCCCAGGGGTATAGCCAGCAGCATCAGGGCTTCAGCAGGCATGAAACCTGCCACTAGCCCGGCGTCCACGGCGATTTTATTGCCTAGCATGATCACGCCTGCAACCAGCACCAAATCAATGATGAATGCCGGGATCCTGAGCAGCGCTGTCTTCATTTCCATATGCCGATTCCTTTTTATTCTTTGTTCAAGACAATAAAAAGCCCGGCGACGCCGGGCTCGTTGTTAACTATTCACTATTAACTGTTAACTGTTTTTATTCAACCGTCACCGACTTCGCCAAATTCCTCGGCTGATCCACATCGGTACCGCGCAGCACAGCCACGTGGTAACTAAGCAACTGCAACGGCACGGTATAGACGATCGGCGCAATGGTTTCCGGCACGGCGGGCATGTTCAGCACGTGGATGCCTTCGCCTTCCTTCACATGGGCGTGCTTGTCGGCGAACACGTAGAGTTCACCACCGCGGGCACGGACTTCCTGCAGGTTGGATTTCAGTTTTTCCAGCAGTTCGTCGTTGGGTGCCACGGACACCACCGGCATTTCGCTGTCCACCAGCGCCAGGGGGCCATGCTTCAATTCCCCGGCGGCGTAGGCTTCCGCATGGATGTAGGAAATTTCCTTGAGCTTGAGCGCACCCTCCAGGGCCACCGGGAAATGCACGCCACGGCCCAGGAACAGGGCGTGGTGTTTTTCCACGAAGGCTTCTGACAGTTTCTCGATGGATTTATCCAGAGCGGCGGCTTGTTCAATCAGGTTGGGTAGCTGGCGCAGTTCTTCCAGGACCTTTTCAATCTCGTCGTCGGCCAGGCCTTTTTGACGCCCAAGGGCCAATACCAGCATCAACAGGCCCGCCAACTGGGTGGTGAAGGCCTTGGTGGAAGCCACACCGATCTCCGGACCCGCCTTGGTGAGGAATACCAGCTCGGATTCACGTACCAGGGAGGAACTGTCCACGTTGCATACCGCCAGGCGACCAACGTAGTTGGGTGACTGGGTGTCGCGCAGGGCGGCCAGGGTATCGGCGGTTTCACCGCTCTGGGAAATGGTGACGAACAGGGTGCCTTCCGGGACCACATGCTTGCGGTAACGGAACTCACTGGCCACTTCCACCTGGCAGGGGATACCGGCAATGTCTTCCAGCCAGTAACGGGCCACCATACCGGCGTGGTAGCTGGTACCGCAGGCCACGATCTGTACGGTTTTCACCTTCTCGAAGATGGCCGGCGCCTTTTCGCCGAAGGCGTCGATCAGGGTCTCCGGGCTGTTGATGCGATCCTCGAGGGTTTTCTGGATGGCCGCCGGCTGCTCGAAGATTTCCTTCTGCATGTAGTGGCGGTATTCGCCTTTTTCTGCGTCTTCGTGGGTGCCATCAAATTCGTGGGTGTCGCGGCTGGCCGGTTGGCCTTGCGCATCCACAATGCGGATGCTGTCGGTGCTGATTTCCGCCTGGTCGCCCTCTTCCAGGAAGATGAAGCGGTTGGTCACCGGCAGCAGCGCCAGCTGGTCGGAGGCGATGTAGTTCTCGTCGATACCCAGACCAATGACCAGGGGGCTACCGGAACGTACAGCTACCAGCTTGTGGGGCTCATCCTTGTGGATCACGCCCAGGGCGTAGGCGCCGTCGAGTTTTTTCACCACTTGCTGGACGGCGGTAAACAGATCCACACCGGTGGCCAGCACCTGATGCAGCAGGTGCACGATGACTTCGGTGTCGGTTTGCGACTGGAAGGCGTAACCGGCAGCTTCCAGTTCGTCTTTCAGTTCCTGGAAGTTTTCGATGATGCCGTTGTGTACCAGGGCCAGATCGCTGCCGGACATGTGCGGGTGGGCATTGGCTTCCGAGGGCTTGCCGTGGGTGGCCCAGCGGGTGTGCGCAATGCCGGTGAAACCGGTGGTCTGCTCATCCACGGTGGCGCTTTCCAGACCGGCCACCTTGCCCTGACGGCGCACCCGGGTAATACCGGAATCATTGAGCAGCGCCACGCCGGCGCTGTCGTAGCCGCGGTATTCCAGGCGCTTGAGGCCAGTGATCAGGATATTGGTCACATTACGCTGGGCAATGGCCCCGACGATTCCACACATGTTGGTTTCCTTGAATATTGCTTGCCGGCCGTGTCTACAGGTTCACTGCCGTATCTATTCGCCATGCGAGCATGGCTCCAACGGATTCGGTTATTTCTTTTGCGGACGTTTCCAGTCGCTCACATTGCGCTGCTGGCCACGGGCAACCGCCAGGCCATTGTCGTCCACGTCTTTGGTGATGGTGCTGCCGGCGCCCACGGTGGCATTTTCGCCGATGGTGACCGGGGCCACCAGTGAAGAATTGGAACCGATGAAGGCACCGTCTTTCATTACCGTCTGGAACTTGTTGGCGCCATCGTAATTGCAGGTGATGGTGCCGGCACCCACATTGACGCCCTTGCCGATCTGGCTGTCGCCGATGTAGGTAAGGTGGTTCACCTTGGATCCCTCGCCCACGTAGGACTTCTTGGTTTCCACAAAGTTGCCGATCTTGGCCTTGTCGGCCAGCTCGGTACCCGGACGCAGGCGAGCGTAGGGACCGATGGTGCAATGCTCGCCAATGATGGCGCCGTCCAGCAAACTGTTGGCTTCTATGACGGAGCCCGCACCGATATTGGTATCGCGGATTATGCAGTTGGGGCCGATGACCACGCCTTCCTCAATGGTCACGTCGCCTTCCAGCACCACGTTCACGTCGATGATCACGTCGCTAGCGATCTGCACGCTGCCGCGCACGTCCAGACGGTTCGGGTCACGGAGGGTGACCCCGTCGCGCATCAGGGATTCGGCCTGGGCCAGCTGGTAGAGTCGCTCCAGGCGGGACAACTGTACGCGATCGTTGATGCCATCCACTTCCCAGGCGAATTCCGGCTGCAGGGTTTCCACGGAGAGCCCGGACTGTACCGCCATGGCGATGACGTCGGTCAGGTAGTATTCGCCCTGGGCGTTGTTGCTGGACAGTTTCGGCAGGCAATCTGCCAGGAAGCTGCGGGTGCAGGCCAGGATGCCGGTGTTGATTTCCGGGATACCCAGTTCCGCTTCACTGGCATCTTTCTGTTCGACGATACGCTGCACATTGTTCTGGCCATCGCGAACGATACGGCCATAGCCGCTGGGGTCGTCCAGGGTCAGGGTCATCAGTGCCAGGGTCTGGTCATCCACGCACTGAACAAATTCTCGCAGGGTTTCCGGACGGATCAGGGGCACGTCGCCGTACAACACCAGGACGGTATCTTCCTTCACCAGCGGCATGGCCTGGGCCACCGCATGGCCGGTGCCCAGTTGCTCGGCCTGCTCGGCCCATTGCAGGTGATCGCCGTTGACGACGCTCTTTACCTTGTCGCCACCGTGCCCATACACGATGACCGTATTATCGGCGGCCAGGCTGGTGGCGGCATCCACCACGTGCTGGACCATGGCCTTGCCGGCCACTTGATGCAGTACCTTGGGCAAGGCACTTTTCATGCGTGTGCCTTTACCGGCGGCCAGAATGACTACTGCGAGACTCATACCCTGTCCTTATCGTTTTACCCTTGTCGCGATTCGCTGTGCGGCTTTGTAGCATCACATCGTGACATTTCTGTCTCTTTAACCCGAATCCATGGCGCCAGCGTCGTCACATGGCATAAGCCTTTGCCGACGAGGACCTATGACAGAAACAAAAAAGGGTAGCACTTGGCTACCCCCTCTGTGTTGAAGATTTGCAAAAGGTGCTTACCGGCCTTTTTTCTTCAACTGTTGGATTGCGCGCAACTGGGCCACGGCCTCGGCCAGGGTAGCGGCGGCACGGGAGTAATCCATTTCGGAATTCTTCCCTTCCAGCGCTTCTTTGGCACGCTGTTTGGCCTGCTCGGCAGCGGCTTCGTCCATGTTGTCGGCGCGATCTGCGGTATCTGCCAGCACTGTCACCAGCTTCGGCTGCACTTCCAGGAAACCGCCGGATACGTAGAACACTTCTTCGTCACCATTCTGCTTCTTCACCCGTACCGGACCCGGCTTGAGCCGGGTCAGCAGCGGGGCGTGGCCCGGCATGATACCGAGATCGCCTTCCACACCGGAGGCCACCACGATCTCAACCAGACCGGAGAACAGCTGGCGTTCTGCACTAACAATGTCGCAATGCACGGTCATCGCCATTTGCTTGTCTCCCGGTGCAGGTTACTTGCTACGCTTGTTGTAGGCTTCTACAACTTCGTCGATGGAGCCCTTCATGTAGAAGTCCTGCTCCGGGATGTGATCGTAATCACCGTCAAGGATGCCCCGGAAGCCCGCGAGGGTGTCTTTCAGGGAAACATACTTGCCCGGGGAGCCAGTAAATACTTCGGCCACGAAGAACGGCTGGGACAGGTAACGCTCGATCTTACGAGCACGGGCAACGATCATCTTGTCTTCTTCAGACAGTTCGTCCATGCCCAGGATCGCAATGATGTCCTTCAGTTCCTTGAAGCGCTGCAGTACGGACTGCACGCCACGGGCCACGTCGTAATGCTCCTGACCAATCACCAGCGGATCCAGCTGACGAGAGGTGGAATCCAGCGGGTCGATCGCCGGGTAGATACCCTTGGAGGCGATGTCACGGCTCAGTACCACGGTCGCATCAAGGTGAGCAAAGGTGGTTGCCGGAGACGGGTCAGTCAAGTCATCCGCAGGAACGTATACGGCCTGAACGGAGGTAATGGAACCGGTCTTGGTGGAAGTAATACGCTCCTGAAGAACACCCATCTCTTCCGCCAGGGTCGGCTGGTAACCTACCGCTGAAGGCATACGGCCCAGCAGTGCAGATACTTCGGTACCGGCCAGGGTGTAACGGTAGATGTTATCCACGAAGAACAGTACGTCGCGGCCTTCATCACGGAACTTCTCGGCCATGGTCAGACCGGTCAGCGCCACACGCAGACGGTTACCTGGCGGCTCGTTCATCTGGCCGTATACCAGGGACACCTTGTCCAGTACGTTGGAATCCTTCATTTCGTGGTAGAAGTCGTTACCCTCACGAGTACGCTCACCCACACCGGCAAACACGGAGAAACCGGAGTGCTCGATCGCGATGTTCCGGATCAGCTCCATCATGTTTACGGTTTTACCTACACCGGCACCACCGAACAGGCCAACCTTACCGCCTTTGGCGAAGGGGCAGACCAGGTCGATTACCTTGATGCCGGTTTCCAGCAGTTCGTTGGTGGCTGCCTGATCCGCATAGGTAGGAGCAGCACGGTGAATCGGCATGCGCTCTTCTTCACCGATGGGGCCGGCTTCGTCGATGGGACGACCCAGCACGTCCATGATACGGCCCAGGGTCTTGGTGCCTACCGGTACCTGAATCGGCTCACCGGAGTCGGTCACGTTAAGACCACGCTTCAGACCTTCGGTGGAGCCCATGGCAATGGTACGAACCACGCCGTCGCCCAGCTGCTGCTGAACTTCCAACGTGGTTTCAGTACCGTCCACGGTGAGGGCGTCATATACCTTCGGTACGCCGTCGCGCGGGAATTCCACGTCGATCACAGCACCGATGATCTGAACAATACGACCGCTACTCATGCTTGCATCCTCTTAACTTGCGTTTTTGCCGCGTTCTTTCTACCAGCCTGCTGACAAATCAGACCGCAGCAGCACCACCAACGATTTCGGAGATTTCCTGCGTAATTGCAGCCTGGCGTGCCTTGTTGTACACCAGCTGCAGATCACGAATGATGTCGCCGGCGTTATCACTGGCCGCTTTCATCGCTACCATTCGCGCTGCCTGCTCACAGGCATTGTTTTCAACCACACCCTGATACACCTGGGACTCAATGAACCGCACCAGCAGCTCGTCGAGCAGTGCTTTCGGAGCAGGCTCGTAAATGTAGTCCCAGTGACGCTTGAACTCTTCATCTTCTGCCGGTTCCAGCGGCAGCATCTGAATGTTCTTGGGCGCCTGGGTCATGGTGTTCACGAACTCGTTGTACACGATGTACAGGCGATCGATCTCACCATTTTCGTAGGCATCCAGCATTACCTTGATGGAACCGATCAGGTCGTTCAGGTGCGGGGTATCCCCCAGACCGGACACTGTCGCTTCCACATTGCCGCCAACGCTCTTGAAGAAGCTGACACCCTTGGAGCCCACTACACAGTACTGGGCTTTGGCGCCTTGCTCTTCCCACTCTCGCGCGCTTTTGACGACATTCTTGAGCAGATTCACGTTGAGGCCACCGCAGAGACCCCGGTCGGAGGTCACCACGATGTAGCCAACGTTCTTCACTTCCCGCTCTTGCAGGTAAATGTGCCGGTATTCCAGATCGGCATTGGCCAGATGTGCAACCACCTGACGCATGCGAGTCGCGTAGGGCTTGCTTGCCGCCATACGATCCTGCGCTTTACGCATCTTGGAGGCTGCCACCATTTCCATTGCACGGGTAATTTTCTTCGTGCTCTGGACGCTGGCAATTTTGCCTTTGATCTCTTTACCGCTGGCCATAGGAAGTACCCTTTTTCAGCGAATTACCAGGTCTGGGTGGCTTTGAACTGATCGAGAGATTCTTTGATCTCGGCTTCGATCTCGCCGTTGTAGTCACCCTTCTCGTTGATTTTGTCCATCAACGCTTTCTTTTCGCTGTTCATGTAGTCCAGCAGAGCCGCTTCGAAGGCGCCGATTTTCTCGACTTCCATCCCTTTCAGGTAGCCTTCGTTCGCTGCGTACAGAACAACGCCCATCTCGGCAACGCTCATGGGGCTGTACTGCTTCTGTTTCATCAGCTCGGTAACGGCCTGACCGTGCTCCAGCTGTTCGCGAGTGGAGTCATCCAGGTCAGAGGCGAACTGGGCAAAGGCCGCCAGTTCGCGGTACTGAGCCAGTGCCAGACGAATACCACCGCCGAGCTTCTTGACGATCTTGGTCTGCGCGGAACCACCCACACGGGATACGGATACACCCGCGTTCATCGCCGGACGAATCCCGGAGTTGAACAGGTCGGTTTCCAGGAAGATCTGACCATCAGTAATGGAGATTACGTTGGTCGGTACGAAGGCAGACACGTCACCACCCTGGGTTTCAATGATCGGCAGTGCGGTCAGGGAACCGGTCTTGCCTTTCACTTCACCGTTGGTGAACTGCTCAACGTATTCTTCGTTTACCTTGGCGGCGCGCTCCAGCAGACGGGAGTGCAGGTAGAACACGTCACCAGGATAAGCTTCACGACCCGGAGGACGACGCAGCAGCAGGGAAATCTGACGATAGGCCCAGGCTTGCTTGGTCAGGTCATCATAAACGATCAGTGCATCTTCACCGCGATCACGGAAGTACTCGCCCATGGTGCAACCGGCAAAGGCTGCCAGGAACTGCATGGAGGCCGGATCGGAAGCGGAAGCCGCAACGATGATGGTGTTGTCCATGGCACCGTGTTCTTCCAGCTTGCGCACCACGTTAGCGATGGTGGACTGCTTCTGGCCGATGGCGACGTAGACACACTTAATGCCGGAGTTCTTCTGGTTGATGATGGCATCAACCGCGACCGCCGTCTTACCAATCTGACGGTCACCAATGATCAGCTCACGCTGACCACGGCCGATCGGCACCATGGCATCGATAGACTTGTAGCCGGTCTGGACGGGCTCGTTAACTTCACGACGCCAGATAACGCCGGGCGCTACCTTCTCGACCGCATCGGTCTGCTTGGCGTCGACCGGGCCTTTGCCGTCGATGGGGTTACCCAGGGCGTCAACCACACGACCCAGCAGTTCCGGACCTACCGGTACTTCCAGGATGCGGCCGGTACAACGTACCTTTTGACCTTCGGCCAGACCCAGGTAATCACCCAGGACCACGGCACCCACAGAGTCTTGCTCCAGGTTAAGGGCCATGCCGTAGATGCCGCCCTCAAACTCGATCATCTCGCCGAACATCACGTCGGCCAGACCATGAATACGCACAATACCATCGGATACGGATACCACCGTACCCTCGTTGCGTGCTTCGGTGGAGGTATCAAGTTTCGCGATGCGCGACTTGATAATCTCGCTGATTTCGGACGGGTTGAGTTGCTGCATCTCTAATCCCTCAAACTCAAGAGTTCAGTTGCTCTGCCAGACGGTTTAGTCGGCCACGCACACTGCCATCAATTACGGTATCGCCGGCTCGCACCAGCACGCCTCCAATCAGGGACTGGTCCACAGACGTGGTGACATTCACGTCAGTGCCAAGGCGTTTCTTCAGCGCTGTTACCAGCTTCTCGGTTGCAGCGTCATCCAGATCGAATGCGGAGATAAGCTCCACATCGGTGAACCGCTGCTCCTGGGCCAGAAGCTCGTGGAACAGTTGCAGGATGATCGGCAAAAGCGGCAGACGCTTGTTTTGCGTCAGCTGGGCGATGAAATTACGCCCACTTTCGTCGAGTTCATCGCCACAGACTTCTGCAAAAGCAGAAACCTTGGCAGCGTCATCCAGTTCCGGCTGGTCAAGGTAGGCACGCATGGTGGCATCACCTGCCACTGCCGCTGCCAAGCCCAGCATCTTTTCCCACTTGCCCAGGTCACCTTGTTCCTTTGCAAAAACAAAGGCGGCCTTGGCGTAGGGGCGTGCGATGGTGGTCAGTTCAGCCATGAGTTACCCGTAGTCTCAGAGTTCAGCCGCCAGCTGCTCAAGCATCTGCTTGTGCGCATCCTGGTTAACTTCGCCAGCCAGTACCTTTTCGGCACCGCTCAGCGCCAGGGCTGCCACTTCTTTCCGCAGTTGCTCACGAGCCTGATTAACCTCTTGGTCAATCTCAGAGTGGGCTTTGGCTACCAGACGCTCACCTTCGGTGCGCGCTGCATCTTTAGCCTCTTCCACAATCTGATTAGCCCGGCGATTGGCCTGATCAATAATTTCGGCCGCCTTCTCTTTCGCTTCTTTGAGATTGGCGGTCGCCTTTTCCTGCGCCAGTTCCAGATCACGCTCTGCCCGATCCGCGGCACTCAGGCCCTCGGCAATCTTCTGCTTACGCTCATCGAGCGCCCGAGAAATCGGGGGCCAAACGAACTTCATGCAGAAGAACACAAACAGGGCAAACCAAATGGCCTGGCCAATTAGTGTCGCATTCATATTCATGCCAACACCTCAATCCGCGTTGCTTAGATTTCCCAAAATCGGGGCTTAAAAAGTAAAGCGCGATTTACTGGAAAATCAGCAGGAACGCGATAGCGATACAGATAATCGGCACAGCATCCAGCAGACCAGCGATGATGAACATGCGGGTTTGCAGCATCGGAGCCAGTTCAGGCTGACGCGCTACGGATTCCAGAAAACGGCCACCCATCATGCCAAAACCCAGACCTGCGCCGATGGCCGCCAGGCCAGCTACGATAGCAGCAGCAAGAAATTGAATGCCTTCCATCTTTACACTCCCGTTAAGTGCTTGGTTGGTTTAATTAAAAACCGGTTTAAAAAATCTTAGTGGTCTTCGACCGCCATGCTCAGGTACACGATAGTGAGTACCATGAAGATAAATGCCTGCAGGGTGATAACCAGGATATGGAATACCGCCCAGGGCCAGGCACCGATAAACTGCCAGGTGCCCATCATGGCGGCCAGCAGAATAAACACGAACTCACCAGCGTACATGTTGCCGAAGAGTCGCAGACCCAGGGATACCGGCTTGGCCAGAAGACCGATGGTCTCCAGCAGCAGGTTGACCGGGATCAGCAGAACTTTCACTACCGGGTTGCTGGCTTCAAAGGGGTGCAGAGCCAGGGTACCGATAAAGCCGCCCACACCTTTCGCCTTGATGGTGAAGAAGATCACCAGCAGCATCACACAGAATGACATGGACAAGGTGATGTTCGGGTCGGTGGTGGGTACGATCTTGAAGTAGGCTTCCTGTGCGGTCCAGCCGAAGAACGATGTCATGATCCAGCTGAAGGTGGCCGGAACCACGTCCACCGGAATGAGATCCATCAGGTTCATCAGGAAGACCCAGCAGAAGATCACCAGTGACAGCGGTGCCACCAGCTTGCTTTTGCCGTGGAAAGAATCACGAACCTGGGTATCAATAAATTCGATGATGGTTTCGATGAAGTTCACGAAACCGGAGGGAACGCCAGCGGTCGCCTTGCGGGCTACCAGCCAGAACATCAGGCACATGATGATGCCGAGGCCGCCGGACCAGGCGAGAGAATCCACGTGGAATGCCGCGAAGCCCATGTCTTTGGCTTCATTACCGTTGCAGGCAAACGTCCAGGTGGTTTCAGTCAGAGTTACTGTGTCTCGCCCGTCACACTCACGGACGTAGCCTTCGGGCAGTTTGCCATAGGTCAGATTGCCCAAATGGTGCTTGATGTACTCGCCCGGAGAGCTACCAGCCATATCGATACCTACAGTCTCAGTCGTTTTGCTCGTCTTGTCCTGCTGTGCGTCCGTCGAGACGCGCTACCTGGATCCAACCCACGACCTGGGTCAGCAGGAAGCCTAGCAGCAGAACCATTGCAATTTTCATTTCCCGCGCTTCGGGGACCTTGGCGAAAGTGAGCCAGAACAGCAATAACATGATTGCGATCTTGCCCATCTCTGCCCGCACCGCCGCAGTGGCCATGCGTTTGGGTGCGCGGTTAGCCGGGTGCAGCCAAATCTGAAAGCCGCCCCAGGCATATGCCATCAGGCTGATAGTGCCTCCCCAGGCCGCTACCAGACCGGCCAATGTACCGGCCAGGGTGGTTACCAGCAGTGCGAAAATCACCAGCGTCGCCAGCTGGGCGCGCATTAAGCCCCAGAACAGTGTTCTGTTGGGCTGGAATTCGTTGCTGGTCACCGTGAAGCCTCTGGGCTGATGCAAGTTGATGCCGCACCAGGCGCAAGGTCATGGGCACCCCTGATCTTTAGCGCGGCGAAGTATATGGAGTTGGCACCCATGTGGCAACCGTACTGGACGGATTGTTAGTCAATGTCAGAGCAATTGCGCAAGGCAAATAGAATGAGAGCGGGGCCACGCCCATCATGAATTTGATTCAGTTAATTGGGTAAACTTTAAATTTTTTTTGTTTACCCTTTTGCCAGGGGCTCCCGCGACCCGTTGGCGGGCAAAACCGGCGCCAACGCCGCAAGCTGATCCTGGTCCCCATGGACCGCCAGCACCGGCCATACCGCTGTCGCTATTGCCGCCGCCTCATGGCTCTGCTCAAGCCGCAGCAGCGCATGGGCAGCATCACCCCCCACCATGGCCAGGACAGGCCATATCGCCGGATTACCGGCCAGTGGCTGCAGCTTGTCCAGGGCCAGACGAAGGCTGGCGGCGGCAGCTTCGTTGCGACCCTGGCGTAACGCCACGATCCCCGCCACCCAGGGCACAAAGGCATCACCGTATTCCGGCAATAACGCCGGGTCCACCTCCAGCAGCAGACAGTGGGCGCGGGCAGCGGATCCGTAGCGGGCCTCCATCAGCGCATAATCCAGAGTCTGGCCGGGGTCCTGCTGCGAGGCCGCCACGGCCTCGCGGTGGCAGCATAGCTGGGCGTCATGCTCCCGGGCCGCCAGGTAGACGCGGGCCTGCTGGGCGGCATACATGCCCGGCATCAACATATCCATGACCGGCTGCCAGGGGGCCAGGGTGGCGAGTGCCTCATCGGTATCCCCGACCCTCGCCTGCACACAGGCGCGCTGCACCGTCAATTCCATGGCCACGGATTCATCGCGGATACGGCGACCCAGGCGGTCCCCCAGGGAGGTGGCTTTTTGCCAGTGCCCCAGGGCAATGGCGGACAGCATGGCATCAAAATCCCGGGCGTCGCGGTATTTCCACAGGGCGATGGCCGCCACCGTCAGAGGGACCAGCAATAGCAGACCGGCCCAGAGTCGATAATCGACCAGCCACAGCAGCACCGCCCCGGGCACGGCCAACAACCAGAGCAAGCCGGTTTGCCTGAACAGCATCAACAGAAAGGGGCGCAGCCCGTGACGGGCCTGAAAGGAGTGGCGCAGTTCGGCGTAGTCCCGGTCTGCCAGACCCCGGGTATCCAGGGGCATGGCGGCACTCATGGCATCATTTTGCAGACGCACGGACTGCAGGCCCTGCGCCTTGAGCAAAGCCATCGCCTCGGCGGCGCTGTTCGCATCCTGAATACCGGATACCGGCTGGCCATCGGCCTCGGCCCGGTAAAGAAAGCGTGCCACTGCCCCTCCCTGGAGATTCCGGGCGTATTACTTGATGTGGGCCAGGATGCCGTCCAGTTCATCCAGGTTGTTGTAGCTGATCACCAGCTTGCCCTTGTTGCCCTGGCCTTGCTGGATCTGCACCGGCGCGCCCAGACGGTCGGACAGGTCGGTGATCAACGCTTTCACGTTGGGGTCTTCCTTCACCGGTGCCGGCTTGGCGGGCTTGGCTTTTTCGAAATCCCGGACCAGTTCTTCGGTCTGGCGCACGGACAGGCCCTTGGCCACCACGGTGCGAGCCGCTTCCACTTGCTTGTTACCCGTGAGGGCCAACAGCGCTCGGGCATGGCCCATTTCCAGGTCACCGTGTTCGAGCAGCTTCTTGACGTCGGATTCCAGGCTCATCAAGCGCAGCAGGTTGGTGACCATGGCGCGGGATTTCCCCACCGCGTCAGCGACCTGCTGGTGGGTGAGCCCGAATTCTTCCTTCAAGCGACCCAGGGCGATGGCCTCTTCCATGGGATTGAGGTTTTCCCGCTGGATATTCTCGATCAGCGCCATGGCAATGGCGGCTTCGTCGGGCACCTCGCGGATTACCGCCGGGATGGTCTCCAGCTCGGCCATCTTGGCGGCGCGCCAGCGGCGTTCACCGGCAATGATCTCGTAGCGCTTTTCACCGAGGGGGCGCACCACGATGGGCTGCATGACCCCCTGGGCACGAATGGACTCGGCCAACTCTTCCAGGGCATCCGGGGACATGTCCCGGCGCGGCTGGTAGCGACCGCGCTCCATGCATTCCACCGGCAGGTGGCGCAGTTCGCCGTCGCGGGGCGGATGCTCCACGCCACTGGCCCGGTCTTCCGCCTGCTGCTGAATCCGCACTTCGTCCTGGTGCTGCTGGTAGGACTCGCTGCTGCTGAGCAGGGCATCCAGGCCCTTGCTGAGACCGCGTTTACGCTTTGCCGCCATGATCTTTCTTTCCTTATGAAGCTGCTGCAGGCTGGGCCTTGAGGGCCTGCTCACGACGCAGGATCTCACCGGCCAGGGCCAGATAACTGACTGCGCCACGGGATTTGGGGTCATAGGTGATCACCGGCGCACCATGGCTGGGCGCTTCCGCCAGCCGCACGTTGCGCGGAATGATGGTGCGATACACCTTGTCGCCGAAGTGGCTGATCAGCTGGTTGGACACATCGTTGGACAGGCTGTTGCGCGGGTCGTACATGGTGCGCAGCAGGCCGCCGATGTGCAGCTTGGGATTGAGGACCGAGCGGATCTTTTCGATGGTATTCATCAGCGCGGTCAGGCCTTCCAGGGCGTAGTACTCGCACTGGATCGGCACGATCACCGAGTCCGCCGCCGTCAACGCATTCACAGTCAGCATGTTCAGTGACGGCGGGCAGTCGATGAGGATGTAATCATAGTTGTCACGGATCCGCGCCAGGGCATTACGCAGACGGAATTCCTTGGACTTCAGATCCAGCAGCTGGACTTCCGCGGCGGTCAGGTCGCCATTGGCGGCGATCAGGGAAAAGCCGGAGTCTTCCGGGGTACCGGTCACCGCCTGCTCAATGGGCACGTCATCGCAGAGCACATCGTAGATGGTGTAATCCGTCTCGAACTTGTCCACCCCGGAGCCGGTGGTGGCATTGCCCTGGGGGTCGATATCCACCAACAGCACTTTCTTGCGGGTGGCTGCCAGCGACGCCGCCAGATTCACACTGCTGGTGGTCTTCCCCACGCCGCCTTTCTGATTCGCTACGGCAAATACGGTGGTCACTGCTGTCTCCTTATGGAGGCCACCCCGGTGGCCTTCAATCGCTGCGCTGTTGTACCACCACCAGTGTCCTGGGTTCATCGAGCCCGGGAATGGTCAGACTATGGTGGTTGCCTTGCCAGTGCGGCGGCATGGTCGCCAATTCCCGCTCTGTGCTGGCCGCTTTCATGGCCAGTACCCGGGTATTATCGGTAATTATCGGCGCCATGAGTGCCAGCATGTCCGACAAGGAGGCAAAGGCACGGCAAATTATCTGTGATGGGCTCTTACCGTACTGTTCCACGCGGGCGTGCACAACCTCCACGTTATCCAGCCCCAATTCACGGCGGGCCTGACGCACGAAGCGGGTTTTCTTGCCGTTGGAATCCAGCAGGGTAAATGCCTGCTGCGGACGGGACACCGCCAGAATAATGCCGGGAATGCCGGCGCCGGTGCCCACGTCCAGGGTGTCAGTGTCCGCCAGGTAAGGCAGCACGGCCAGGGAATCAAGCAGATGGCGGGTCACCATTTCTGCCGGATCACGAATGGCAGTGAGGTTGTAGGCCTGGTTCCATTTCACCAGCAGGTCCACGTACGCGAGCAGCTGGCGCTGCTGGTCATCACTGAGGGACAGGCCCAGGGCCTCAACACCCCGGGCCAGGGTGTCGGATAAGGTTGTGGAAAGGGTCATGCCTGTTGGGCCGCCTTCTGCTGGTGCTGGTGTTTCTTCAGGTAGATCATCAGCAGGGAAATGGCCGCCGGGGTCACCCCGGGAATCCGGCCCGCCTGGCCCAGGGTTTCAGGACGGATCTCTCCCAGCTTCTGCTTCACCTCGTTGGACAGGCCTTTCACCTGGCCATAGTCGAAGTCGTCCGGCAGGCGGGTGGTCTCTGCCGCCCGCAACTTGGCGATCTCGTCGTTCTGACGATCAATGTAGCCGGCGTACTTGGCAAGAATTTCCATCTGCTCGATCACTGCCGCATCCGGACGCTCGCCCAGCGCCACCGCGTCCGCCAGGGTGGCGTAGCTCAACTCCGGACGCTTGAGCAGATCCAGCAGGCTGTATTCGTGGGTCAGCGGCTTCTCGATCAGGGCGTTCACCGCCTCCGCCTGGGGCGTTTTCGGCTGCACCCAGGTGCTTTTCAGGCGCTGCTCTTCCTTGGCCATGCCCTCACGCTTGGCGTTGAACGCGGCCCAGCGCTCATCGTCGACCAGACCCAGCTCACGGCCTTTTTCGGTAAGGCGCAGGTCGGCGTTGTCCTCGCGCAGCAGCAAGCGGTATTCGGCGCGGCTGGTGAACATGCGGTAGGGCTCCTGGGTGCCCATGGTGATCAGGTCATCCACCAGCACGCCGATGTAGGCCTCGTCGCGACGGGGGGTCCAGGCGTCTTTTTCCTGGCTCAGTCGCGCCGCGTTCAGGCCCGCCAGCAACCCCTGGGCTCCCGCCTCTTCGTAGCCGGTGGTGCCATTGATCTGGCCGGCGAAGAACAGACCGGGCATGTGTTTCGTCTCCAGGCTGTGCTTGAGATCCTGGGGATTGAAATAGTCGTATTCGATGGCGTAGCCCGGCCGGGTGATATGGGCATTCTCGAAACCCCGGATGGAACGCACCGCCTCAAGCTGCACATCGAACGGCAGGCTGGTGGAAATGCCATTGGGGTACAGCTCGTGGGTATCCAGCCCTTCCGGCTCCACAAAGATCTGGTGGCTGTCCTTGTCCGGGTAGCGGTTCACCTTGTCCTCGATGGACGGACAATAGCGCGGCCCGACCCCGTCGATGACGCCGGTGAACATGGGGCTGCGGTCGAAACCACTGCGGATGATGTCGTGGGTCTGGGCATTGGTATGGGTGATGTAGCAGCACACCTGCTGCGGGTGCTCTTCCACCTTGCCCAGGTAGCTCATCACTGGCAGCGGACTGTCGCCCCACTGCTCTTCCATCACGGAAAAGTCCACGGTCTTGCCGTCGATGCGCGGCGGGGTACCGGTTTTCAGGCGGTCGACCCGGAACGGCAGTTCGCGCAGGCGACGGGCCAGGGCATTGGAGGGCTGATCGCCGGCACGGCCACCTTGGTGGTTATCCAGACCAATATGAATGACACCGCCCAGGAAGGTGCCGGCGGTGAGCACCACCGCATCGGCCACAAAGCGCAGGCCCATATTGGTGACCACCCCCACACAGCGGCCGTTGTCCACGATCAGGTCGTCCACCGCCTGCTGGAACAGGGTCAGGTTGGGCTGGTTTTCCAGGGTGGCGCGGATAGCCGCCTTGTAACGGACCCGGTCAGCCTGGGCACGGGTGGCCCGTACCGCCGGGCCCTTGCGGGCATTGAGCACACGGAACTGGATGCCGCCTTTATCCGTGGCACGGGCCATGGCACCGCCCAGGGCGTCGATCTCGCGCACCAGGTGGCTCTTGCCGATGCCGCCGATGGCCGGGTTGCAGCTCATCTGGCCCAGGGTTTCGATATTGTGGGTCAGTAGCAAGGTGGAAACGCCCATGCGCGCGGACGCCAGTGCCGCCTCGGTACCGGCATGGCCGCCGCCGATCACAATCACGCCAAATCGCTGGGAAAAATCCATCTCAACACTCGCCTTGCAGGGGGCCTGCTGTTCAAAATATAGCCAGAAGGGCGCGCTAGTATAATGGCAATGCTTCACGCTGCAAGCTCCGTGCAACCCCGCCTTACTGTAGGAGCGCCGCTGGCGGCGCGATCACAACAGCTAAATTCACTTCGCGATCATCACAAGGCCACCGTAGGAGTTCCTCTTGAGGGACGAACCACGCGTCAGCGTGGAAATCGACCGATAGGGCGATCAGCAATACCCGGCATCACCAGAGTGATTGGTGCACCCGCACGGCCTGCCTCCTCGCCCAAGCTCGGATTCGTCCCTCAAGAGGAGTTATTCGCTTCGCTCACCCTTTCGGCCGCACTGCGCTACGTGCGTTACTTCGCTACGCTCCGTTCCTACAGCGACATTGTAGATATCATGGGGCGCGGCTTCGTCTCACGCCTACGGCTAAAGATGAAAACCTCTTTCATGCAGCGTGCAGCAAGTTGCGTGTAAGCTAGTCTACTATAGAACCCTGACTCTCTTGGCATGGATTCGGCTTGGACTCTCTGAACCTGTTTCTTCTTATCGGCACCGGCCTGATGTTTACCGGCCTGCTGCTGGGCTCGCTGAGTGCCCGGTTCGGGGTGCCATCGTTGCTGATTTTCCTGGTGGTGGGGATGCTGGCCGGCGAAGACGGCATCGGCGGCATCCAGTTTGACGATTTTTCCACCGCCTATGTGATCGGCAATATCGCCTTGGCGGTGATTCTACTGGACGGCGGCCTGCGCACCCGGCTTAGCACCTTCCGCATGGGGCTGAAGCCGGCGCTCAGCCTGGCCACCCTGGGGGTGGCCATTTCCGCCGCCTTGGTGGGGGCCTTTGCCACCTGGCTGATGGGCGTGGACTGGCGGGTGGGCCTGCTGCTGGGCGGCATTATTGGCTCCACGGATGCGGCAGCGGTATTCAGCGTCATCAAGGGCGCCGGGGTCACCCTCAACGAACGGGTGGCCAGCACCCTGGAAATCGAATCCGGTCTCAACGACCCCATGGCCATCTTTATTACCCTGATGCTGGTCGGTCTGCTGGTGGACCCGGCGGCGGACTGGGGTGTGGGCATGCTGTGGACCCTGCTGCAACAGTTCGGCCTGGGCGCCCTGCTGGGCCTACTGCTGGGGGCGGTGATCAGTGAATTGCTGTTGCGGGTACGCAGTAACGAAGGGTTGCATGCCTTGCTGCTGTGCAGTGGTGGCGCCATGGTGTTTGCACTGACCAACCTGGTGGGCGGCTCCGGTTTTCTGGCCATCTACCTGACCGGTCTGGTGGCCGGCAACCGCCGTGGCGGCACCGGCGATAACGTGCTCAAGGCCATGGATTCCATGGCCTGGCTGGCCCAGTCCGGCATGTTCCTGATCCTCGGCCTGCTGGTGACGCCGTCCCGGCTTACCGAAAACCTGCCCTGGGCCCTGGCCGTGGCCGCTTTCCTGATGCTGCTGGCGCGTCCCATCGCCGTGTGGGTGAGCCTGCTGCCGTTCCGTTTCACCTGGCGGGAGGAAACCTTTATCGCCTGGACCGGCCTGCGCGGGGCGGTGCCCATTGTTCTGGCGGTATTCCCGTTGCTGGCCGGCGTGGAGCAGACCTATCTGCTGTTTGATATCACCCTGGTGGTAGTGCTGATTTCCCTGCTCGGTCAGGGTGCCAGCCTGCGATTCGTCGCCCGTAAACTGAAAGTGTCGGTGCCACCCACCACCGAGCCGAAACAGACCGTGCCGCTGGCCGCACCGCGGGACCGCTATCTGATGCAGTTCGAAGTGGAAGCCGGTGCCCGGGCAGTGGGTAAACCGCTGGCTGAGCTCAGTGAAGACAAACGGACACCGCTGGTTCTCTACCGCAATCAACAGGTACTCAGCCTGAGTGACAACCCGGATATCGAAGCGGGCGACCTGATCGCCTGGCTGGCGCCCCTGTCCCACAAGTCCGCCCTGTCCGACCTGTGCCACAAGATGAGCCACGACGAGAAACGCTATTACGGCGATTTCACTGTCCTGGGCCAGACACCGCTGGCCCAGTTAATCGCCATCTATGGCGTGGAACCGCCACCACCGCTATGGCAAGGTCTGACCGTGGCCGAACTGTTTACCAAACAGGTCGGCAAGCAAACTGTGGTAGGTGATACAGTCCGCGTTAGCGGCCTGCGTTTGCGGGCGCGATCAGTGGAAGACGGCAAGGTGGTGCTGGTCGGTTTGAAGCTGCCGGGATAATTCAGTTACGAGTTGAAAGTTTAAAGTTGAAACGCGAACCAGGCTACGCTGTCTTGCAACGCCATGCCCGCGATTAACGGTAAGGACGCGGGTACGACCTCTCAAAACCAGGGGCATATCCCGCGCTTTTGAACTTTCAACTTAACCCAAGGACGACTCATGGCCCGTTTTGACAACCATCGCATTCTGATCACCGGCGCCGGTGCCGGCATTGGCGCCCTGATGGCGGAGGAATTTGCCAAACAGGGCGCCGAAGTCATCGTCACCGCCCGGCGCATCAGCGCTGCCCGCGAGGTGACCGACCGCATCAAGGCCGCCGGCGGCAAGGCCCACCCCTATGTGCTGGATGTGAGCAAGATTGCCTCCATCGCCAAATTCCGCGACAAGTTGCACACCGAAGTGGGCCCGATCACCACGCTGATCAATAACGCCGGGGTGGTGTTTGGCGGTGAATTCGAGACCGTGGAGCTGGAACAGCACCTGAACACCTTCCGGGTCAATACGGAGGGGTTGATGGCTACCACCCATGCCTTTCTGGAGGATCTGATCCAGGCCTACGAGGGCTTTCTGGTCAATATCGCCAGTGCCTCCGCCTTTATCGGCCTGCCCTACGGCAGCACCTATGCGGCCAGCAAATGGGCAGTGGTGGGGTTCTCGGAATCCCTTCGCCTGGAACTGGCGGTGCGCAAGATCAAGCACGTGCACGTGACCAGCGTCTGCCCCAGCTATATTTCCACCGGCATGTTCGACGGGGTAAAAACCCCGCTGTTCTCGCCCATGCTGACCCCGAAGAAGGTGGTGAAAAGCATCATCCGGGGCATGCAGAAAAAAGACGCCTTCGTCATCGAACCGCCCATGGCCAAGTCCGTGGAACTGATGAAGGCCATTCTGCCTCAAGGCATCTGGGACGAAGTCGCCCGGCGCACCGGCGTGTCCACGTCCATGTACAGCTGGAAAGGGAAGAAGTAGGAGCAGGATCTGTCGTCTGTCGTAGGAGTTCCCTTCCAGGGGACGAACCGAGCGGCAGCGAGGAAATCGGTGGGGCTTCTCGCCCCGCTCCCAGAAAGTCGTTCCAGAAACCCGAACCCCCTGATCGCCCTGCGGTCGATTCCGCACTGCGTGCGGTTCGTCCCCTGGAAGGGAACTCCTACAGTGGCTCCGTAGCAATCCCGTTGCTTGCCACTCAATGTCCCGTGAACGCCCATTCACCCTAACGCCCGTCCGCGCCCGCCTTGACAGTCAATGTGTTTACGCTGGAATTCCCCAACAATGCCCGCCCTGTTGCGCTGTCCGTTCCTGACAGTTGAATCGATTTCTGCCTGACGAGGGTAACTGTTATGCCGACTTATAAGGCCCCCGTGCGCGATATGCGCTTTCTGATGAACGAAGTCCTGGACTTCGAGAGCCACTACAAAACCTTCCCGGAAGGTGAAGAAGCCACGCCGGATATGGTCGAAGCCATCATTGGTGAAATGGCCAAACTGTGTGAAAACACCCTGGCGCCGCTGTACCAGAGCGGTGACGAGGAAGGCTGCAAGTTTGAAAACGGTGTGGTGACCACGCCGAAAGGCTACAAGGAAGCCTACGACGAGTTCGTGGCCGGCGGCTGGCAGGGTCTCAGCCACCCGGTAGAGTTCGGCGGCCAGGGTCTGCCCGCGTCCCTGGGCCTGATCAAGTCCGAAATGATGGCCACCGCCAACTGGTCTTTCACCATGTACCCGGGCCTGTCCATGGGTGCCATGAACACCATCCAGATGCACGGCTCCGACCAGCAGCTCCAGGATTACCTGGTTCCCCTGACCGAAGGTCGCTGGGGCGGCACCATGTGTCTCACCGAGCCGCAGTGCGGTACCGACCTGGGCCAGGTGAAAACCAAGGCCGAGCCGCAGAAAGACGGCTCCTACAAGATTTCCGGCACCAAGATCTTCATTTCTTCCGGTGAGCACGACCTGACCGAGAACATTGTCCACATCGTGCTGGCTCGCCTGCCCGATGCGCCGAAAGGCACCCGCGGTATCTCCCTGTTCATCGTGCCCAAGTACCTGCCGGGCAAGATCGGTGAAGACAACGGCGTACACTGTGGTTCCCTGGAAAAGAAAATGGGCATCAAGGCCTCCGCCACCTGCGTGATGAACTTTGATGAAGCCACCGGTTTCCTGATCGGCCCGGAGAACAAGGGCCTGGAGTGCATGTTCACCTTCATGAACACCGCGCGTATCGGTACCTCCATCCAGGGTCTGGCCCACGCCGAGCTGTCCTACCAGGGCGCCCTGACCTACGCCAAGGAGCGTAAGTCCATGCGCGCCCTGTCTGGCAAGAAAGAGCCGGATGCCATCGCCGACAGCCTGATCCACCACGGCGACGTGCGCCGCATGCTGCTCAAGCAGAAGGCCATCGCCGAAGGCGGTCGTGCCATGATCTACTTCGCCGCCCAGTACGCGGACAAGATGATCAGCGCCGCCCAGGCTGACAACGATGAGGAATACCAGAAGTGGGATGACGAGCTGGGCTTCCTGACGCCGATCCTGAAGGGCTTCCTCACCGAGAAAGGTCTGGAAGTGGCCAACGACGGCATGCAGGTATTCGGTGGCCACGGCTACATCAAAGAGCACGGCATGGAACAGATCGTCCGTGACGCGCGCATCTCCACCCTGTACGAAGGCACCACCGGCATCCAGGCGCTGGATCTGCTGGGCCGTAAAGTGCTGCTGCTGACCAAGGGCAAGTGTGTTCGTGACTTCAGCAAGAAGCTGGTGGATTTCGGCACCAAGAACCTGCGTGATCCCAAGCTGCGTCCGTTCGCCTGGAAGCTGCTGAAGATCGCCGCCGAGTGGAACTACCTGACCACCCGCATCATGCTGGTGGCCGCCAAGGACCGCGATATCGTTTCCACCGCCAGCTACGACTTCCTGATGTACAGCGGCTACGCCATGATGGCCTACTTCTGGGCCCTGCAGGCGGGTGTTGCCAAGGACAAGCTGGAAAACGGCGGCAACGAGCCGGCGGAGTTCTACCAGGCCAAGCTGGCCACCGCCGAGTTCTACTTCGATCGCATGCTGCCCTCTGCCAAGGCCCACGCGGATGCCGCGCTGAAGCCCACCAAGAGCACCATGCAGCTGAAGCCGGAACACTTCTCCTTCGATTACGAGTAAGGGGAAGGTCCGACGTCGGGTGTCTGACGTCGGACACTAAAAAAGGGGCGGCCTTCGGGCCGCCCCTTTTTTTGTTGTCACAAAACCCGCGCGGTTTCCCAAGAACGTAGGGTGCACTGAGCCCAAGGCGAACTGCACCGATATGGCGTTTGATGGTGCAGTTCGCCTTGGGCTCAGTGCACCCTACACAATCTGTGGCGGCGGTGAGGAATTCGGCGTTGCGGTTCTGTCATCCGAAAGGAAAGCCCGTCTGCCCCCTTACCCCTTAGTCTCCCTGCAGGAACACCGGGGCCAATCCCCCTTTCCTATCCCACACTTTCCTCTCCGTAGGAGCGTCGCTGGCGGCGCGATAACCAAGCCTTTACGTGAAGGTTTTGATTTTCGAAACTCGCTTCTCGTTTCTCGAACCTTACGAAATCGCGCCGCCAGCGACGCTCCTACGGAAAAATTAGGCACAAAAAAAGCGGCCCCCTTTCGGAGGCCGCTTCTTCAAGACTTACCTTGAACAGATCGGAACTTAGTTGTTCTCGAACTGGTTCATGGTGTTGTCTTTACCGCCGGCTTTCAGCGCAGCTTCACCGGAGAAGTACTCTTTGTGGTCATCACCGATGTTGGAACCGGCCATGTCCTGGTGCTTCACGGTAGCGATGTTGCGACGGATTTCCTGACGCTGAACACCTTTGGCGTAGGCCAGCATGCCTTCTTCGCCGAAGTAGCCTTCTACCAGCTGGTCGGTGGACAGAGCAGCGGTGTGGTAGGTCGGCAGAGTGATCAGGTGGTGGAATACACCCGCTTCACGGGACGCCTTGGCCTGGAACTCTTTCGCCCACTCGTCAGCAACAGCTGCCAGTTCGGTGTCGTCGTACTTCACGCTCATCAGACCAGCGCGGTCGTAGGCGGACAGATCCTTGCCTTCCTTCTCCCAGGCATCGAATACCTGCTGACGGAAGTTCAGGGTCCAGTTGAAGGACGGGCTGTTGTTGTAAACCAGCTTGGCGTTCGGCTCTTGTTCCTTGATGCGATCAACCATCAGTTTGATGTGCTCGACATTCGGGGTCGGAGTCTCGATCCACAGCAGGTCAGCGCCGTTCTGCAGGCTGGTAACACAGTCCAGAACCACACGGTCGATGTTGGAATCACGACGGAACTGGAACAGGCCGGAAGCCAGACGGGTCGGCTTGAGCAGCTTGCCGTTGGACTTGATCACAACGTCGCCGTTGTTGATTTCGTCGGCGGACTCGATGTACTCACCTTCCAGGAAGGAGTTGTACTGGTCGCCCAGGTCGCCCGGCTCGTTGGTCACGGCGATCTGCTTGGTCAGGCCAGCACCTTCGGAGTCGGTACGGGCAACGATCACACCATCATCAACGCCCAGCTCGAGGAAGGCGTAACGAACGGCATTGATCTTGGCCAGGAAGTCGGCGTGGGGAACGGTCACTTTACCGTCCTGGTGGCCACACTGCTTCTCGTCGGAAACCTGGTTCTCGATCTGGATGCAGCAAGCACCTGCTTCGATCATCTGCTTGGCCATCAGGTAGGTGGCTTCCGGGTTACCGAAACCCGCATCGATGTCAGCAATGATCGGCACAACGTGAGTTTCGAAGTTGTCGATCTTTTCGATGATTTCTTTCTGCTTGGCCGCGTCGCCAGCGTCTTTGGCATCGTCCAGAGCACGGAACAGGTGGTTCAGTTCCCAGGCATCCGCCTGCTTCAGGAAGGTGTACAGTTCGCGGATCAGGTCAGCGACAGCAGTCTTCTCGTGCATGGACTGGTCAGGCAGCGGACCGAACTCGGAACGCAGAGCAGCAACCATCCAGCCAGACAGGTACAGGTAACGACGCTTGGTGCCACCGAAGTACTTCTTGATGGAGATCATCTTCTGCTGGCCGATGAAGCCGTGCCAGCAACCCAGGGACTGGGTGTACTTGGAGTTGTCAGCGTCATAGGCCGCCATGTCTTCACGCATGATCTTGGCGTTGTACTTGGCGATGTCCAGATGCGTGTTGAAACGGTTTTGCAGACGCATGCGAACAGCAGATTCCGGATTGATGTCTTTCCAGGTGCTGTTGGCACCAATCACGGAGCTAAGTGCTTCGATGTCTTTGGTGTATGACATGGTGAACCTCTGATTAACAAATTGGTTTATCGATACCGGGAGGGGCAACCCTGCTCATGCCAGACAGAACACATGCCGGTCTACCGATGCGGCGCATTCTAGAGCCAGTCGACCCATAAACATAATCAATATGGTCTATGTTCGGTATTTTTCTGATGAATATAAGGGGTAATTCGTAGTTGGCTCCGCCCCTCTGGCCTGCCGCAACCGGCTCGCCGCGGGTGCCATGACCAACAACCGGCGGCCCGACTTGCCAATCGGCGAGCCGATGTTCAGGGTGGAGGAAGATGCGTTTTTTTCTGCACACACTGCCATTCATCAATGTTCCATCCGGCGGCAGTTACCGCATCGCCCGCCGATTTACACCTTGCACACAGTGACCCGCAGGCAGCTTTGCTACTATGATCTTCCCTTGGCATGGAGAGTGCATTGCCGTTTTCAGGTAATCGTTTTGGTTGTGTTCAGGGATATAAAAATGACGAAGGGGAATCTATGAAAGCGCTTAGCCCGGTGGATCAACTTTTTCTGTGGCTGGAAAAACGACAACAGCCCATGCACGTGGCCGGACTGCAACTATTTTCCTTCCCGGAGGACGCGGGCCCCAAGTATGTCAGTGAACTGGCTCAGCACATGCGTGACTACTGCTGCCCGGTGGCGCCCTTCAACCAACGCCTGACGCGCCGGCTGGGCCAGTATTACTGGACCGAGGACAAGCACTTCGATATCGACCATCACTTCCGCCACGAGGCCCTGCCCAAGCCCGGCCGTATCCGTGAGCTGTTGTCCCTGGTCTCCGCCGAGCACTCCAACCTGCTGGACCGGGAACGCCCCCTGTGGGAAGCCCACCTGATCGAAGGCATCCGCGGGCGCCAGTTCGCGCTCTATACCAAGATCCACCATTCCGTGGTGGACGGCATTTCCGCCATGCGCATGGGCATGCGCGCCCTGTCCACCGACCCGGACGAACGGGACCTGCCGCCGGTGTGGGCCTACGAGCCGAAAAAACGCAGCCGCTCCCTGCCCAGCAACCCGGTGGATGTGGCCTCCAGCCTGGCGCGCCTGGGTGCCGGTATCAGCAAGCAGGCCGCCACGGTGCCGGGCCTGGCCCGGGAAATCTACAAGGTGAGCCAGAAGGCCAAGAAGGACGAGAACTATGTGTCCATCTTTCAGGCCCCGGACACCGTTCTCAACCAGACGGTCACCGGTTCCCGGCGCTTTGCCGCCCAGAGTTATTCCCTGTCACGTCTGAAAGTAATCGCCAAGGCATTCAACTGCACCATCAATACCGTGGTGCTGGCCATGTGCGGCCATGCCTTGCGCGAATACATGATCAGCCAGAACGCCCTGCCGGATGAGCCGCTGATTGCCATGGTGCCCATGAGCCTGCGCCAGGATGACAGCGCCGGCGGCAACCAGATCGGCATGATCCTGGCCAATCTGGGCACCCATATCTGCGACCCGGCCAACCGGCTGCGGGTGGTCAATGATTCGGTACAGGAAGCCAAGGAACGCTTCTCTCAGATGAGCCCGGAGGAAATTCTCAATTTCACCGCCCTCACCATGGCCCCCACCGGTCTCAACCTGCTCACCGGGCTGGCACCGAAATGGCGGGCCTTTAATGTGGTGATCTCCAATGTGCCGGGGCCGAAAGAGCCCCTGTACTGGAACGGCGCCAAACTGAAAGGCATGTACCCGGTGTCCATCGTGCTGGACCGCATCGCCCTGAATATCACCCTGACCAGCTACCAGGACCAACTGGAATTCGGCCTGATCGCCTGCCGGCGTACCCTGCCTTCCATGCAGCGTCTGCTGGATTACCTGGAGCAGTCCATCCGCGAACTGGAGATTGCGGCGGGGATTAAATAACCGCCGCAACAAACGCCTCCTCGTGGCAGGAGCGTCGCTCGCGGGGCAATTGAAACCGTAACGAGACACGAGACGCGAGTTTCGGAAAGCATATCCCGGGAGCGACTTTATAGGGGTTTGCCTTTCGAAACTTGCTTCTCGCAACTCGAAACCCTGATTATCGCGCCGCGAGCGACGCTCCTACATTTGCGTGGAGAGGGTATGACAGCAACCATCAAACAGATTACCCGCGGCGAGCTGGCCTGCTGGGAAGTTCGCCATCGCAACCAGACCCTGGTGATCGCCGAACAGGGTGCACAGGTGCTGGAGTACCAACGGGATGACGAGCCACCGCTGATCTGGCTCAGTGAAGACGCGGCCTATCACAACGGTCAGGGTGTCCGTGGCGGGGTGCCGGTGTGTTGGCCCTGGTTTGGCGGCCTGGATTTCAATCCCACTGAAATCCGCCAGCAATATACGCTGGCACAGCCACCGGCCCATGGCCTGGTGCGCCAGCAGCCCTGGACCCTGAGTCATTCGCACCAGGATGATGAACACATCACCCTGAGCTTCGCCCTCTCCCCCCATGCTGACCGGCAATTTCTGCCCGCGGTGACCCCCACTCTGACCGTGCGACTGGACGACGGCCTGACCCTGTCTCTGATCAACCATAACCACGGTGATGAACCGGTATGGATCAGCCAGGCCCTGCACAGTTACTTTGCCGTATCCGACTGCCGTCAGTTCGAGATTCACGGCCTGGACACCTGCCCCTATGTGGATGCCCTGGATAACTGGCAACGCCACCGGCAGCAAGGCCCGCTGACATTCCGGGGGGAAACCGACCGGCTCTATCTGCAACTGCCCGACACCCTGCATATCGACGACCCCGGCTGGCAGCGGCGGCTGACGCTGACGAGCACTGGCAGCCGGTCGGCGGTGGTATGGAATCCCTGGATAGACAAAAGCCAACGTCTGAGCCAGTTCGCTGACGATGCCTGGCAGAGAATGCTCTGTATCGAGACCGCCCGGGTGCTGGAAGATGCCCTGTTTCTGGGCCCGGACGAACGCCACCAAATGAGCGTCCGCTTTGTGACAACGGCATTATAACTGCCGGTTTAAGCGCCTATAAAAAGGGGTGGTGCTCGCCGAAAAAGGAGGGTAAAGTCGGAAGTGGCTGCGAATTATGGCCGTGGATTGTTTTGGTAGTTGTCTTCCCTGCGTGAAGCTGAAGTTGTCTCCGAACACCGCCCAACATGGTTTGCAAGCAACACCCTAAGTAATAGTTTCGAGGTATAGATTCACATGGCTACTGGTACTGTGAAGTGGTTTAACGAGTCCAAGGGTTTTGGTTTCATTTCCCAGGACGATGGTGGTGCGGACGTTTTCGTTCATTTCAGCGCAATTACCGGCTCAGGCTTCAAAACCCTGGCCGAGGGTCAGAAGGTTTCCTTCGAGATCCAGCAGGGCCCCAAAGGTCCGCAGGCCGCTAACGTAGTTGCTGAATAAGCGATTGCATTAGCAGAAAAAAGCCCGCTTCGGCGGGCTTTTTTTATGTCTGGCGAAAACAAGGCAGCTCCCCCCCTCTCCGTAGGAGCGTCGCTCGCGGCGCGATCCTAGGTTGGCCTATCGCGCCGCAAGCGACGCTCCTACGGAAAAGCTTGATCATTACCTACAGGCTTTTCAGCCGCTAACGCTTTTTCCCCGAGCTCTCTCTCATCACCCTTGAATCCATGGACTCGCTACATCATGGATACAGATTGAGGCAAGGGCGTTGCTCACAACCACATCAGCACTATCTGATCACCGGAGTTATCCGAAACCGAATACCCTGGTTTGAGAATACCGACAGGGCACGACTGCTTTCGCGCAATTTCCTCAACCTGGACCAGCAAGGGGCCTGCATGTCTCTATGCTTTGTGGTGATGCCGGACCATTTTCACTGGTTGTTGGAGCTGTCCGATAAGCATTCCCTTTCGCAAACAGTAGGCATGCTAAAGAGCCAGACTGCCCGAGCCATTGGGCAATCCATCTGGCAGCGGGGGTTCCATGACCACGCGCTCCGACAGGAAGAGGATGCCCTGCAAATTGCCCGCTATATCGTCGCTAATCCGCTCCGAGCCGGTTTGGTAAAAAGCGTCAAAGATTATCCCTATTGGTATGCCATCTGGCTGTAGGATCACATTTTAACCGTAGGAGCGTCGCTCGCGGCGCGATTCCATACGTTGGGCTATCGCGCCGCCAGCGACGCTCCTACGAGGGGGATGCGGTGGTTTTATTCAGGGTTGAAAAAGCGGCTGGTCGAGGAGTTGTTTGCGTTGGCGCCAGTCGGGCATGCGGGCGTCCATGAGGGCGTGGAAGCCGGGGCCGTGATCCATGTGTTGCAGGTGACACAGCTCGTGCATGACCACGTAATCCAGCGCCGTCGGTGGATAGTGCAGCAGGGCCATGTTCAGGTTGATGTAGCCCCTGGCTGACAGCGACCCCCAGCGGGTGCGCATTTTTTTCACCCGCAACACCGGCTGTGAATAACCCTGGCTGGCAAACCAGGGGAACTGCCGGGCAATGCTGTCTTCGAACAGCGGCCGCGCCTGCTTGCGCAGCCAGTTTTCCACCGCCTGCCTTACCGCTGGCTCGCTGTCCGGTTCCGGCACCCGGATCTGCAGGTAACCGCCAGACACCACCACCGCATTGCGCCCGGCGGACACATCCATGGTCAGCGATTGCCCGCGGAACGGAAAGGCCGCCCCATCCTGCCAACGCTGCCGGGGCCGACTGGCCTGGCGCTGTTGCTGATCGGCAATCCACTGGCGGCGGCTATCCACGAACGTCTGCACCATCCGCAACGACGCCCGCTGCGGCGCCCGCACCTGCACCCGGCCATCGTCCAGCACGCGCAGCTCCAGGCTGCGGCGTTTGCTGCGGATCAGTTCGTAGTCAGTCATGAATACAGCGGCAAGCTTCAAGCTTCAAGCTGCAACGCGAAACTGCCGCGTAGCCAAACTGAAGAGAATGGATTCCGCGCCCCACACTTTATGGTCGCGGGCACAGCCTGTAATACAGTCCTACCCTTTCTCGCGCCTTGTAGCTTGAAGCTTGTAGCTTGCAACTCCGTCCCCTCTAGTAGCACGGCATCTGGATCGCGCCGCCAGCGACGCTCCTACTCCTGCGGTTGACCCATCTCTTTTTCCAGCTGCTGCTTCACCGCATCCGCCGGCGAGGCATAGGGTGCCAGCCACTGGTACAACACCGGGATGATAAAGAGTGTCAGCACGGTGGCAAAGAGCAGACCACCGAGGATCACCACGCCAATGGTGAAGCGGCTTTCTGCGCCGGCGCCGGTGGCCAGTACCAGTGGAATGGCACCGAAGATGGTGGAGACGCCGGTCATCAATACCGGGCGGAAGCGCACGATGGCCCCCTGGTAAATGGCCTCTTTCACCGCCAGCCCCTGATCACGTAACTGGTTGGCGAATTCCACGATCAGGATACCGTTCTTGGCCATCAACCCCAGCAGCATGATCATGCCGATCTGGCTGTAGATGTTGAGGCTGTCGCCGGTAACACGGATGGCCAGCACCGCCCCCGCCAGGGCCAGGGGCACGGTGAGCATGATGATCAGCGGGTGTATCCAGCTTTCAAACTGGGCGGCCAGTACCAGGAACACGATCACCAGCGCCAACACAAAGGTGATCAGGATGGCGGCGGCGGATTCCTGCAGCTCTTCCGCCATGCCCTTGTAACCGATACGTGCTTCCAGCGGCAGTCGTTCCCGGGCCTGTTCTTCCACATAGGTCATGGCCGCCGCCAGGTCGTAGCCGTCGGCCAGGTTGGCCGACAGGGTAATGGCCGGCAGCCGGTCCACCCGGCGCAGCTCCGGGGCATCGCCGGTGGTGGTCAGTTCCACCACACTGGAGAACGGCACCAGCTCACCGTTGGCGGCGCGCAGATAGATCGGCAGCACATCATCCGGGCCCTGGCTGTTGCGTTTTTCCGCTTCCAGCAGCACATCGTATTCCCGGCCCCGGTCCACGTAGGTGGAGGCGGTCAGGGTGGCGAACATGGCCTGCAGGGTCTGGCCCACATCCGTGGCGGTGATCCCCAGATCCGCCGCCCGCTCCCGGTCCAGCTTCACGTCCAGTTGGGGTTGGGTCTGTTCGAAATCCGTATCAATGCTGGTCAGCCCCGGGTTCTCTTCCATGGCCTCCATGAGCGTTTCGCTCCAGGCCAGCACCTGGTCGTAATCCGGCCCGGCCACCACCACTTCCAGGGCCTGATCGAAGGCGCTCTGCCCCAGCCCGGGCGGGTTTACCGCGAAGGCCCGCAGCCCGGCCACCTGGGATAATTTGCCGCGCACTTCATTGACGATTTCCTGCTGGGAGCGATCCCGCTCGCCCCAGTCCTTGAGTCGCACAATACTGAAGGCCCGCTCGGTGACACCGCGGAAACCGACGATGGACAGGGCCCGCTCCGCCTCGCCGCTTTCCACCAGCGGCGCCATGATGTTTTCCACTTCCTTCACATGGTGCAGGCTGTACTCCGCGGTGGAACCCTGGGGCGCCGACGCGGGGATAATAAAGACGCCCCGGTCTTCCGTGGGCGCCAGCTCCTGGGGCAACCCCCGGAACACCAGCAGTGCCACCACGCACAGGGCCACACAGCCCACCACCAGCGGCCAGGGTTTGCCCAGGGCCGCCGCCAGACTTCGGGCATAACCGCTGTTGAGTTTTTGCAGGGAACGCTCAAAAGCATTGCCCTCCCCTTGCAGCTCCTTGACGCTGTGCCGGTGCAACCAGCGGGAACAGAGCATGGGGGCCAGACTCAATGCGACGATGCTGGAAATGATCACCGCCGACGCCAGGGTAAAACCGAACTCGCCAAACAGTCGGCCCACGTCGCCACCCATAAAGGAGATCGGTACGAACACCGCCACCAGGGTCAGGGTGGTGGCCACCACGGCAAAGGCAACCTGGCGGGCCCCCTGGTAGGCGGCCACCAGACGGGTTTCCCCCTCATCGATGCGGCGCTGGATGTTTTCCAGCATGACGATGGCATCGTCCACCACCAGGCCAATGGCCAGGATCAGCGCCAGCAGGGTGAGCACGTTGATGGAGAAATCCATGATGCCCAGGCCGATAAAGGCCCCGATGATGGATACCGGAATGGTCACTGCCGGAATCAGGGTGGCGCGCAGGTTGCCCAGAAAGGCGAAGATCACCGCGATCACCAGCACCACGGAAATGCCCAGGGTGACCAGCACTTCCTTGATGGAGGCGCGGATAAACAGGGATTCGTCGTAGTTCACATCCAGGCTGATATCCGCTGGCAGGCTGGTGCGCACCGCTTCGATTTCCGCCTGCACGTTGTCGGAGACTGCCACGGTATTGGCCTTGGACTGGCGGATGATACCCAGGCCGATGGCGGTTTCGCCGTTGGCACGTAGCACGGTGTCATCGCTTTCCACGCCCAGTTCCACCCTGGCCACATCCCCCACCCGCAGCAGGTAATCGCCCTGGCGACGCACCACCAGATCCTCGAATTCGTTCACCGAGGACAGGCGGTTGTCGGCCCGCACGGTAAAGGCACGGGACTGGGATTCCAGCCGCCCGGCGGGCAACTCCACGTTGTTGCTGCGCAGGGCCTGTTCGATATCGGTGACCGTCACCTGGTTGGCGGCCATGCTCTGACGGTCCAGCCAGACGCGCATGGCATAGCGGCGTTCCCCGCCAATGAAGACTTCCGATACCCCATCCAGCACCGCAAAACGGTCCACCAGGGAACGCTCGGCAAAGTCGGTGAGTTCCTGGGGGGCCAGGGTACTGCTGGTCAGGGTGACCCAGATAATGGGCCGGGCATCCGCGTCGGACTTGGCGATCACCGGAGTCTCCGCTTCTTCCGGCAGCCGGTTGAGCACCCGCGACACCGCATCGCGCAGGTCGTTGGCGGCCACGTCCACATCCCGGTCCAGGTTGAATTCCACACTGGTACGGGCGGAGCCCAGGCGGCTGCGCGACTCGATCTTGCGCACCCCTTCCACCCCGGCCACGGCCCCTTCGATGACCTGGATAATCTGGGTATCGATCACTTCCGGGGCGGCGCCGGCGTAGTCCACCGAGATGGACACTTCCGGCGGATCGATGTCCGGGTATTCACGCACCGACAGTTTCATCAAGGCGCTGATACCGAACACCACGATCAGCAAGCTGATCACGGTGGCGAAGACCGGTCGCTTGATGGAGATATCGGAAAGAATCATGCAGCGGCCTCGCTGTCCGCCTGATCGGCGTCCGGCGAGGCGGGTTCCAGCAGGGCCCGCTGGCCCGGCAGCAAGGCTTCCGGGTTATCCAGCACCTGCACCGCCTGACCGCTACCCAGCCGGGAATGGCCGTTGACCACCACATCCGGCTGGCCGGTCAGGCCGCTGGTAATTTCCACCCAGCCATCACGACGGCCACCCAGGGTGACCGGATGGCGTTCGGCTGTGTTGTCGCCCGTAACGGTGAACACATAGCTCTGTGCCCCCTGGGTAATGATCGACTGCTCGGGTACCAGCAGCGCATCACGCTCGGCCAGTTGCACCGACACACGCAGAAACTGCCCCGGACGAATCCGGTCCTGGGGGTTTTCCAGCCGGGCCCGGGCGGTCAGGCTGCGACTCGCCGTGCTCACCCGGGAATCCAGGTCGGTGATAGTGCCTTCGAACACCTGATCCGGAAACGCTTCATTGCGGGCCTGCACCGGCAGCCCGGAAACCAGCCGTGCCAGATAGCGTTCCGGCACCTGGAAATCCACTTCGATATAGCCCAGGTTATCCAGGGTGGTGATGGCATCGCCGGTTTGCAGGTAACCGCCCGCATCCACCTGTCGCAAGCCCACCACACCGGCGAAGGGCGCGCGGATGGTATGGTCATTCAGATTCGCCCGGGCGGCGTCGCGACTGGCCTTGGCCCCATCCAGGGTGGTGCGGAAGGTATCCACTTCAGACTGGGAAATGGCGCGGCTCTTCACCAGTTTCTGGCCGCGCTGGAAATCGTTCAGCGCGCGCTGATATTCCGCTTCGCTGCGCGCCAGCTCGGCGCGGGCATTGCGATCATCCAGGGTGACCAGCACCTTACCCTGTTCCACCTTCTGGCCCTGACGGAAGTGGATCTGCGCCACCCGACCGGGGACTTCGGTGAGGATCATCACTGCCTGGGCGGCCCGCGCCGTCCCCACCGCCTCCACCCGGTCAAACAGGGAACGTTCGATGCTCGGCGCCAGATTGACCACCGTGGGCGGACGCTGCCCCATGGGGGCCGGCGCTGGTGCGAGGAGCCACCACAGGCCAGCACCTACCAGCACCACCAATATCAGGGCGGCGATAATCCGCTTCATGAACGTCTCCAAACGATGATTTGCAACAAACCGAAAAGGAAGCTTAGCGCCCAATTATGCAAGCAATTTGTAGAGGGAGCGTTAAAGTGACAGGTAATTATGAAGGAAATTCAGTTTTAGCGCAGATTGTTGCCACAGGAACGTCGCTGGCGGCGCGATGAAAGAACCGCGAGGTACGAGTTGCGAGAAGCGAAAATCTGCCTTTCCCGGTGTTCCGGTTTTGATTTTCGTCACTCGCTTCTCGCAACTCGAGACTCAGGTAATCGCGCCGCCAGCGACGCTCCTACAGTAAGGAGGCACGACGACCAGCCAATAAAAAGCCCGCCGAGTGGCGGGCTTTTCGGTAGCGTGACGCCTTCAGGCGTTACACCATTTCGGCACGCATCTTCTTCTTGTCGAGCTTGCCCACGGAGGTGCGCGGCAGCTCATCCACGAAGATGACGCGATCGGGAATGCCATAGCGGCTGATGATGCCCTTTTCAGCGTAATCCGCCATCAGGGCCTTGATGCCTTCCTCATCCGCATCGCCGTTCTTGACCACCAGGGCCACCGGGCGCTCGCCCCATTTTTCATCGGGTACGCCGACCACGGCACACTCACCCACGCCCGCATGCTGCAGGATCATGCCTTCCAGGTCGATGGAGGAGACCCATTCGCCACCGGTCTTGATCACGTCCTTGATGCGGTCAACGATCTTCAACCAGCCGTCTTCGCTCATCACCGCCACATCTCCGGTGTGCAGCCAACCGCCGGCCCACAGTTCCTCGGATTTCTCCGTGTCGTGCAGGTACCCCTGGGTCAGCCAGGGCGCGCGAACCACCACTTCACCCTGGCTCTTGCCATCGTGGGGCACATCGTTCATTTCCCCATCGACGATACGCAACTGCACCATGGCCACCGGACGGCCGGTGCGGGTGCGGTAGTCCGCCTGGGTTTCCAGGTCGGCCTTTTCCAGTTCCGGGGTCAGTTGTGCCAGGGTCAACAGCGGACAGGTCTCGCTCATGCCGTAGCCGGTATAGATGTCGATGCCGCGCTCCAGCGCGCCCATGGCCAGGGCCTTGGGCAGGGCGGAACCACCAATGATCACTTTCCAGCCACTCAGGTCGATGCTCTTGGCCGCTTCCGCCTGCAACAGCATCTGGATGATGGTGGGTACACAGTGGGAGAAGGTGACCTTTTTGGTGACCAGCAATTTCAGCAAACTGGCCGGCTCATAACGACCCGGGTACACCTGCTTCACACCCATCAGGGTGGCCATGTAGGGAATGCCCCAGGCATGCACGTGGAACATGGGGGTAATCGGCATGTAGACATCGTCTTCATTGAAGCGACCCTGACCGATCCCGGACATGGTGTTGCGACCGGCAAAGGTATGCAGAACCAGCTGACGGTGGGAGAAGTACACGCCCTTGGGCAACCCGGTGGTACCGGTGGTGTAAAAGGTGGTGGCGCGGGTGTTTTCATCCAGCTCGGGGAAATCATAACGGGCCGGCGCCTTGGCCAGCAGGTCCTCGTACTCACCGGCGATGGGCAGCGCATCGCTGCTTTTCACGCCGTCGTCGTCGAGCAGAATGTAGGTCTTCACCGGCTCGATGCGGTCCTTCACCGCTTCCAGGATCGGCAGGAATTCGCTGTTCACCAGGATGGCGTCATCCTGGGCGTGGTTGATGGTGTAGAGCACCTGTTCCGGGCTGAGCCGCACATTCACGGTGTGCAGTACCGCCCCCATCATGGGAATGGCGAAAAACGCCTCCAGGTAACGGTTGGTGTCCCAGTCCATCACCGCCACGGTGTCGCCGGGCTTGATGCCCTGGGCTGCCAGGGCGCCGGCCAGACGGTGTACCCGCTCTTCAAATTCCCGGTAGGTAAAATCCCGATCACCGTAGGTGATGGTCTGCTCCGGCGCCTTGCCCACGCCGGCTTCGAGAATGCGGTTGATTACCAGCGGCGGCTCCACGGCGGAGGGGGTGCGCTGGATAGTGAGATTACTGCTCATAGTGGCTCCGTTACCTTGTTATTCTGCCGATAAGGGCGGGGCTGAAAGCGCCCATACCTGTGGGTATGTAAGGCGCTCCAGACTGACACAGTCCCCCGCACGGGTCATCCGTTCAGCTGTGCCAAAGGTAACAAAATACTACCCGGTGTAGACGCTGTGTCTAGCATGAGTTGCGACAAGCGAGTCACGAGGAGCGAAAAGCTGTGGGAAGGGTGCACCGCGCCTCAGTGCACCCTTCCCATTCAGGGGCGAGTGAGGGTTTTCGGGTCCAGCAGCTTTTCCAGTTCGTCCCGGGACAGGTCGGACTGCTCCTCGGCCACATCGATCACCGGGCGGCCACTGGCAAAGGCGTCTTTGGCGATCTTCGCTGCCTTCTCGTAGCCAATCACCGGATTGAGGGCCGTGACCAGAATCGGGTTCTTGCCCACCCCTGCCGCCAGACGCTCTTCATTAAAAGTCATTCCGGTGATGGCCCGGTCGGCCAGATTCCGGCAACTGTTGGCCAGCCAGCCGGTCATGTCCAACAGGTTGCTGGCCACCAGCGGCAACATCACGTTGAGCTGGAAGTTACCGCTCTGGGCCGCCACCGCATTGGCCTGATCCAGGCCCATGACCTGCGCCGCCACCATGGTCACCGATTCGCAGATCACCGGGTTGACCTTGCCGGGCATGATCGAAGAGCCCGGCTGGGTGGCCGGCAGTTGCAGCTCGCCCAGACCATGGATGGGGCCCGAATTCATCCAGCGCAGATCATTACTGATCTTCATCAGTACGACCGCCAGGCCACGCAGGGCAGCGGACAGATTCAGCGGCGCATCCAACGCACTCTGGGCCACAAAGGGATGCGGCATTGGCGTGAAGTCCAGCCCGGTTTCCTCTGCCAGTTGCCTGGCAAAGGCCGCCGCAAAATCCGGGTGGGCATTGATGCCGCTGCCCACCGCCGTGCCGCCCTGGGGGATGGTCAGCAGTTCATCCCGGGCCCGGGCCAAGCGGCTGCTGGCATCCTGCAATTGCAGCACCCAGGTCTGCAGTTCCTGCTCCACCGTCACCGGCATGGCATCCATCAGATGGGTTCTGCCGGTCTTCACCAGCTCCCGGCCTTCCCGGGCACGCAACCCCAACGTGGCGATCAGGTGTTCCAGTCCCGGGAGCAATTGTTCGGTGACGGCCAGTACCGAAGACACATGAATGGCGGTGGGAATGGTGTCGTTGCTGCTCTGCCCCAGGTTCACATCATCATTGGGATGAATCTCGACACCGGCGTCGGCGCACAGGTGCGCAATGACCTCATTCACGTTCATGTTGGTGCTGGTGCCAGAGCCGGTCTGGAAAATATCCACCGGGAATTGGTCCAGATGATGGCCGGCCAGCAAGTCATTACAGGCCCCGACAATGGCAGCCTGCTTGTCCGCTGGCAGCTGTTCCAACCGGAGGTTGGCCTCAGCCGCGCAGCGTTTGATGCGTACCACCGCCAGAATAAACCGCTCCGGCAACGGACGACCGCTGATGGGAAAGTTGTCCACTGCCCGCTGGGTCTGGGCACCCCATCGGGCCGTTTTGGGCACCTGCACCTGGCCCAGGGAATCGGTTTCGATACGGGTCTCGGTATCGTGGCCGCTCATGATGGCCTCCTGGCAATGAATTTTCTCCATCATGGCACGGGAAATAGGTCAGATCATCCATCCTCCCTTCACCACATCATGGCGTTTTCCATGGATACTAGGGCCATGCTGCCAGATACCGATTCTTCCCCGGTGGACCCAACCCTGTTCACCGACCTGCCCTGCCTCCCCGGCGTCTACCGCTTTTTTGGCGAGCAGGATGAACTGCTCTATGTGGGAAAAAGCATCAATCTGCGACAACGGGTAAAGAGCCACTTTGCGGCCCGGCACCGGGATAAAAAGGAAGCCCGGTTGTGCCACCTGACCCGCCGTATCGAGCATCAGGTCACTGCCGGCGAACTGGGCGCACTGTTGCTGGAAAACCGGGAAATCAAACAACGCCAACCCATCTTCAACCGTCGTCAGCGCCGTTACCGGCAGCTGCATACCTGGCGTCTGCAAACCAACCGTCAGGGTTTTCTTGTTCCAGTGTTATACCGGCCGCTGGTAGATAATCATGGCTGGCAACAGGACAGCTATGGTCTGTTTCGCAGCCCCCGGCAGGCAAAAGGCATGCTGGATGGCAAGGTGCGTGAAGCCGGGCTCTGCCCGCGAATCTGTGGCCTGGAAGGGAACGGCAAGGGGGCCTGCTTTGCGCATCAGCTGGGCCGATGTCAGGGTGCCTGTTGCGGCAAGGAAACCGTGGAGAGTCACAACCAGCGGCTACAGACAACCCTGGAAGACCAGCATATCCAGGCTTGGCCTTACCCGGGTGTGCTGGTGATCCGTGAGCAGAACCCGCAACAAACCGACTACCATCTGGTTGATCAATGGTGCCATCTCACCACCCTGCAACATAAGCCGGAACCGATGACCATTACCCCGGATGCGGATGCCAGCTTTGATCTGGACAGTTACCGGATGCTGATCCGTTTTCTGGATCAGGGTGTGGAACACTATGTGTTGTCGTGATCCTGCCAAGGCCTAGGGGGGTGGCACCTTGGCAATGATTTCGCTGTGCCAGGTGCCGCCCGGCATGGCAATGCGACCGTATTGCTGATCCCCAAAACTGACCTGCCCCACCAACGGCGTGCCGCCGCCGCTCTGGCCGAAGTCCGCGCTCTGCCCCAGCAACAGTTCATTGGCGATGGTCAGGCTGGCCAGTCCATCACTGTTCTGATCACCGGATTTCAGCAGCACCTTGCCATTACGCCAACCGATGCTGCCACTGACATCTGAAAGCCGGAAAGCCGAACTCGGGCTGGAAACCTCTGCCAGCGACAGGTACGCATTGCCATCCAGATTCATGTAGCCATCAAAGCCCAGGACAGCCAGTCCATCAGCGCTCGCTGGATAAAGCACAAAGCGGAACTGGTCGGCTGACAGGTTGAGATCCCACAGGGCCACATTCACCGTCGACCCGCTCAAATCATTCAGGCTTCCCGCCCCCAGTAAGCCGCGCACCTGATAACGGGACAGGGCATCGGTTTGAAGCATGATGCCTGACGACAGCGCCGGAAAGGCCGGGTCTGTTTCTCCCAGCGTCAGATACAGGTCCCGGGCTTCCCAGAGCAGGTCATTATTCAGCAGGCCCACCGCGACCTGACTGGTGGTATCGGCGAACAGGAAATGGGAGTTGTTTTGCCAGTTAGCCGAGGCCGTCGCGCGCACCAGAGGATCGCTACTATTGGCCGCCTCCCAGAACCCCGGTGACTGCACCATCAGCGTCGCGTCTGCCCGCAACCCCAGATTGCTGGAGGGTCCTTGGGGGTAAACCAGGAAATCCGCATCCAGTTTTCCCAGAGTCAGAACCAGGCCCCAATCATAGTTATCCGACCATCCACTGGTCGGGTTGGTGACGGTCAGCTGTTCACTGTAAGCATGCAGGTGACCATTGCGCAGCAGGACCGCAAACGCGGAGTCCCCCAGCCCTACCCGGGTGGGATGAAACACTCCACCGGCACTGGAGCACAAACCACTATCGGGCTGCCCACTGGTAAAGCCGCCCCCAAAACACAGACCTGCCGGACCGGTGTTGTTTTGCAGCACATCCACGATGGCATCCATGGCGAACATGGGGCCGGCACCGTTACCCAGCCGGCGCCAATTCCCCATCTCGATCCGGGTGCGATCCCCGTCCGCATGCCCCAGGCGAAGCTGGAAATCCGTGTCGAAATCCCACTGGGCCTGAATATTCAGACCCTCGGAGCGTGGCGTATTAATGCCAGCATAATCCCAGTTTCCACTCGGCACTGTGCCGTCATAGCCATAGCCGATCCCACCAGCAGACACCCGCACACTGGCGTCTTTGAGACCACCAATCCAGGCGCCGTATATCAGGGGTTGTCGACCGGTGCGATCAAAATTGGTCGGTGCTGCCTTGTACATCAGATCGAACTCCAGGGCGGTATAGGTGTGATCCGCCTCCAGCAACAAACCATTACTGTCGATACCGATGATGCCCGTGGCGGGCGCATGCCCCCCAGCCGGACCGTTGCTAAACCGGTTCTGTATCATCAAATTGCCAATGCTCATCTCCGCACTGCCCGCTCCACCCTGGCGGTATATCCAGTCACCGGTCATGGAAAAATCCAGATTGGCGTGCTGACCATTCCTGCTGAAAATCCCCTGGTTCACCAGCGCCAGGTTGCCCTGCGAATACAACGCGACCTGACCCAGGGAGTGCCCCGCATAAGCCGGGTTGGTCCCGGTTTGCAGGGTGATGCCGTCCAGGGTGAAAAGGCTGGGCTGCCAGTCATACTGCAATGCCAATAGCGGAACGGTCCCGTCGCTTCCCACGTCCAGCTGCAGTTGTGCGCGCAGAGGATTGCCATCTCCCTGCAGGGTAAGACCGTTCAGTTGTGTACAGGCATGCTGGTCTGTGACGCCGCCGCTGCAGGCGCCAGCCGGAGCATTCCCACTGTCTGTTATCCAGTTCAGCTGCTGGGCCTGGAGGGCGTCCGTGCTTTCCAGATTGACGGTGAGTCCGTCCTGGCCACGAATGTCAGCCAGCCCACTGTCATCAAGAGGCGTCATGGCAATGGCTGCGATGGGCAGTGACATTAACGCCAGCATTAACAGGTGTCGGTTATCAGAAGCCATACAGAAACGCCCTCCCGTCAAAACGCATCTGCATGTCCCCGTTGGGGCTCGTGGAATCGCTCATGCGGAATGCCAGTGCACTACCGGGGTTGTTATCGAGCAGGTATCCGGGGGTCGTGCCGTCGTCCACTTCCACGGCCATGCGCCCGATATTCACAAAGGCATGCAGATCCTGATATTCACCCGGCCCCTTGGCAAAGGGATAATCAACCAAAATCGCCGGCAAACCATCCGGATTACACGGGGAAAGCAGACAGTTGCCATCCGCATCCTCAAAGCGACTCAGGTCACGGTAGGGGGAACTGCTGTTACTCAGGAAAGCCCCCTCAAAACGAATATCCTCCACGGCCAGACTGCCGTAAAAATCCTTCATTACTAACCAGTTTCCTTCCCGTGCCACAAATTCAAGTCCGAGCCGGCAAGGATCAGGGGTGCCGCCACAGGCCATGTCCGGCACGTTGTTTTCGTCCACATTGTTGCGAAATCGCAAGGTGAGCTGAACGGCATCGCCACCGCTGACCGACTGCAGTTCATGATCAGCCATGGGTATCATTGACTCTGCTTGCGCTTTTATCGAATAACCGATACTGATCAACACCAACACCATCGGTATTAAAGGATTGAAGTGCTGTGATGAAATTTCCCGGCCAGCCATCGCTTTTCTCCTTCAGCAAAACATGGTGCTGCCGTAGCAGTTTTGTTGCGGCGACAGATTGAACGCCGCGTGCTCGAGAAGCAGGCCGGGTGCTATCAGCAAGGCAATAGCTTCATCAATGCCTCGGTTACCCAGGTTGGCATCAGGGTTGTACACATCGAGCAACTTCACTGATGGCGCATTAAGCCACCAGCCCGTATTTGCGGGCACCGCATAGGCGCTTGAGCATCGCGGCGTAGCATTTCCTGTATTACAAATATCAAAAGCACCCGGCGGCAAATCCTGAGAAGGCGTCAACTTGCTGTACCTTGGGTAAGCAATGGGTTCTCGCTGGAAAGAAAGAAAGAAGTCAGAGGTGTCTTCAAGAGTCAGTTTATGAACGCTGCGAAGATCCGTGTACAGGCTGGCATACACATCATTAAGAATTAAATTGGCGATCCCGTCGATGCCACATGCCAATGGATTCCAGGGGCAACCAATACCAAATAAATCTGTTTCAATATTGTTGATGGCCAGTTCTGCCGCTCTTAGACCCAGGGTTTGCATCCGTGTGCCAGCAAGATCAACAAAGAGCGCATCATTCAATGTGTTGCCGCAATCATCATGACCAATGCTGGTTCTCCCGGTGCACCCTGTTGCCTCCAGACCGAACAGCAAAGCGATTCTTGCCTTGATATCCATTGTCAGGGAAAGTTCAGCGCCCAGAAATCCACTGACGGTATTAATTCCGGAGTGACAACCAATCACGCCCGGGCCTGTCACAGCGCCGGTATCGCAGGTGGTACCGAAGGCGGTATTTTCCTGATTGATGGCATTATCGGTGAAATATCGCCTTCCCAGGCTAAGGGCACCATCCGCTGATTCCGCCCCTATCTTGATGCCGGCAATCTCTCGCAGCGTGGTGGTATCATCATTTTTGACCGCAAACTCTATGTAAGGTCTATCCAGGGTAAACGGGCTGCCAGCCTCACCAATATCGGTGCCGTTTCTGCCCATCAAACTCAGATAATCAATATCAATATCACAGCCTGCATGACCGGAAAGATGGTCATTAATGCCACCACAGCCCAGCTGTAATTTGGAGATATTCAGATTCATCTGAAGTTCTCCATCCAAACCAATACGATAGAACTCAAAGGGCGTGGAGTATTCATTGGGATTGGCGAGTGCACTGCCTGATACCTTGTCGGAAACAATCAGACCCTGGCCGGATATCGCTCTCATCTGACTATCGTCAAGCGGGCTCATTCCTCCCATACTCAATGCAACGGATTGTGAAGAAAAGAACAGCAACGCAACCCACAGGAAACTTATCTTTGCGGGGAATAAAATTATTATTTTTATCATGATGCACCTCTAATTCCCGGCGCCATAGCTGGTGAATTTAAGATAATTGACTTGAAGTCCCTCAATGCGGGCGTCACCGATATTGGCAACATCAGTACGAATTACAGGAAGGTTGCTCCCCCCTGAAACGCCAAAGAAAGTGGATGGATTGACTTTGTTTACGGTGGTGTAATCAGGACCTGAATCGATGCTGTAACTACCGCCATATCCACATTGATAGTCACTCCCATTGCTGGCATTGCAATTGACCGCCTGGCGATAGTAGCGATCCGCAACCGAACCGATTCCCCCTCGTGGGGTATAGTTTCCACAGTTGTTGCCTCCCGGGCAGGAGTACTCATTGGTCCCTGTCCTGATGTCCACCGCGGTAATCATGTATGCGAAGGCATCAAAGTCGTCGCAGCTTTCACATTTGCGAAAGAAAATACCGTCACTGGTGTCGTTGTAGGCATTGCGGCTGGGGGAAGGCGTTGTGGATATCGCCGGGCAGCCCAATCCGCGGCAGGGGTACCAGTCACCCCAGCGTGAGTGGCCATGGGTCACAAAATAGGCATCATCCACGGTATGCGTGGGAGTGGCCCCGGGGGTCTGGGTCAGCAGTGCGGCTCGTGCCGTGATATAACCCGCATCCGTACTGTCTGGCACCACCAGAGAATAAAAATGGTCATGCACGGCTGTATGGGTAGGCACATCAGGAAGACGGGGGATTTCCAGAATGAAATTACCGTCCTGTGAGGGCACGGTATTCAGCGTGAGGGCCTGGTAATACAGTTGCCCCAACGGCACATAGGCATCCACATTTTTGAAATGCAGACCTTCCAGGGCGTCAAATCTTACCGGTTCACCAACGTCATCACTGGCGCTGCCAGTCTGTTGTGCGGCCGAGAAGCGGAAGTCTCCTTTCAGGTAGCTGTGGTAGAGAATGGCAAAGGTTTCGTTACCCGGCTGGGTAAACTGAAAAAGTCGAAAGGCAGAGTTGGCCGCATTACCCCGGATGATGGTCTGGGTCTTCAGCAGGTCGCCGGTTCCCACCGCCAGGTTATTGTTATTGCCGCTACGCCCTACCTCCAGTTCCCCCCAAAAGGAAAGGGTATAATCCGGCTGCGCACTGGGTGCCAGATATTCATAGATGGTCTTGTCCGGATTATCGGGGTCACTGTTGATGATGGTCCCCTCGTAGCTGACGCCACGGGGAGAAAACGCGCGCAACAGGTAAGGGTTATCGTGGGGGGCAAAGTCCGCAATCAGGCCACCGCGGGGGCAACCCAGACTGGAGGCATCACAGGGCGTGCCGAAATTGCCGCCACTTTCATCCCAGTGAAATCCCCCCGGGCCGGCACCGGAGATATTGACGCCATACCAGCGCAGGTCTCCCCGCTGCAGTGTGGTATCGCCCACCGGATCCGACCCCACCTGTTCAAAATAGCTGGTGGGCTTGACCAGCCAGCGAAAATCCTCGAAACCGATCGCCAGTCCGGTGCCAGTGACCTGAGACAGGCTTTCCTCATCCAGGGACTCCATAGCCGCCTGGGCCAGTAATGGCATGGCTGCCAATAGCGTAGCCAGTACACGGGAAAACCGCTTTTTCTTGTGTTTGGTGAGCATCCCCACCTCGCTGTGTTGTTTTTTTTTTATGTACAGCCATTCCGTGACCCATCAGTCACAATCGGAACAAGCAAACTCCATCCGCATATGCATGCCAATGCTCAAAAATTTTTATTATGTTTACTTCCGCCCTAGGCGTTTGATTTGAAAGGGGCTTGGATGCGGAATTTTTACATTGAGCGGTTTAGTCAATAATTTGACTATTCAGTCAACAGGGGCGGCAGGAAGAAGGGGGGGGGGACACAAGGATCATTCCATAGACGCAGGGATCCGCGTCGGGCTTGGGATGCTACTTACCGATACAGAAAGAGGAAAAAATCCGGCCCAGTAAATCATCCGCGGTAAAGGCACCGGTAATTTCTTCCAGGGCTTTCTGGGCAGCGCGCAGGTCTTCCGCCAGCAGCTCGCCAGCGGCATGATCGTGCAATTGCTGCTCGCCATTGTCCAGGGCGGCGAGAGCCTGTTGCAGCGCCGTGATGTGGCGGCGACGGGCGGAAAAGCGGCTTTGCCCTTCACCCTGCCCTGTTCCTTTAAATCCGGCGGCGGCTTTCAGGTGCTCCCGCAGTTCCGGCAAGCCGTCACCGGTGGTAGCGGAGATCACGAAGCTACCGTCATCCCGGGGCCCGGTCGGGATGCCGGACAGATCTGCCTTGTTCAGCACCACCGTCACCGGCAGATCCAGATTTTCCAGTTGCTGCTGGCTCTGCGGAAGCAAGCTGTGGATATCTTGTGGATTAACATCTCCCTCCCGGGAATCCACCATGACCAGCAGGCGGTCGGCTTTTTTCATTTCCGCATAGGCACGGCGAATGCCCTCCTGCTCCACCACATCGGCGCTGTCCCGCAGGCCAGCGGTATCAATCAGGTTCAGGGGCATGCCATCCAGCTGGATGGATTCGCGCAGCACATCCCGGGTGGTACCGGCGATATCGGTAACGATGGCCGCATCGAAGCCGGCCAGGGCATTCATCAGCGAGGACTTTCCGGCATTGGGTTTGCCGGCGATAACCAGGGTCATGCCCTCACGAACCAGGCGGCCCTGATTGGCTTCCTCCAGCACCCGCAGGCATTGCCCGCGTAACTCACGGAGATCCCCGGCCACCTTGCCATCAGAGAGAAAGTCGATTTCCTCTTCCGGGAAATCAATGGCGGCTTCCACATAGATGCGCAACCCAATGAGCTCCTCCACCAGGCGATTCACCTGGTCGGAGAACCCCCCCTGCAGGGAATGCAGGGCGGCTCGTGCTGATGCACTGGTGCCGGCATCGATCAGGTCGGCGATGGCTTCAGCCTGGGTCAGATCCATCTTGTCGTTGAGGAAGGCCCGCTGGGAAAATTCCCCCGCCCGGGCCTGACGGGCGCCAGCCGCTATGCAGGCTGCCACCAGCATATCCAGGATCACCGGGCCGCCATGGCCCTGCAGCTCGACCACGTCTTCGCCGGTAAACGAGTGGGGTGCCGGGAAGGCAATCACCAGCCCCTCATCGATCACCTGGCCCTGGGCATCTTTGAAGCGGGCAAAATGCGCCATTCTAGGGGTCAGTGAGCGATCACCCACCAACTTTCCGGCAATCTCACGGGCCCCGGGACCGGACAGGCGAACCACGCCCACGCCGCCACGGCCTGGCGCTGTGGCAATGGCAACAATCGTATCCTGGGCAGTATTCGACATGGGCTAATTCAGGCAGACCGGCAAAGGAGCATCAGCATAAAACAAAACCGGCCGGGAAATCCCGGCCGGTTGATAAAGAACAGCAGCGCGGGGCTGTTATCCTTCGTTTTCGATCTTGCGGGTAATCGCCCACTGCTGGGCAATGGACAGCAGGTTGTTGGTCAGCCAGTACAGCACCAGACCTGCCGGGAACCACAGCATGAAGACGGAGAACACCACCGGCATCCACTTCATCACCTGGGCCTGCATGGGGTCCGCCGGCGTCGGGTTGAGGCGGGTCTGCAGGAACATGGAAGCGCCCATCAGGATTGGCAGGACAAAATACGGGTCCATCACTGACAGATCGTTGATCCACAGGAAGAACGGGGCCTGACGCAGCTCCACCGACTCCAGCAGCACATAGTACAGGGCAATAAACACCGGCATCTGAACCAGCATGGGCAGACAACCGCCCAGGGGGTTGATCTTCTCGCGCTGGAACAACTTCATGGTTTCCATCTGCGCTTTCTGCCGGTCGTTCTTGTTCTGCTCCTTGATGCGCTGCATCTCCGGCGCCACCTTGCGCATTTTCGCCATGGAGCGATAGCTGGTAGCGCTGAGCTTGAAGAAGATTGCCTTGATAATGAAGGTCAGCAGGATGATGGCCACACCCCAGTTCCCCACACCGGCACCGATGTCGATATCCATGCCAAACACGGACACCTCACCGCTCTGCAGGAACACCAGCAGGGCAAAGATGGGCTGGGAAATAAACCACAGCCAGCCATAGTCCACGGTCATGTTGAGACCGGGGCTGATCGCCTCCAGCTTGTCCTGCTGCTTGGGCCCGGCATAAAACTCGGCGTACAGCACTTTTTCTTCACCGGGAGCCACCTTGACGGTGGGAGAGACGAAGCGCAGCAGGTACTGGCCTCGCTTTTCCAGATGGACGCTGGAGTATTGATTCCGTTGCTGGGCATCCGGTACCCAGGCAGAAACAAAGTAGTGTTGCACCATGGCCAACCAGCCGCCCTCGACCGTCAGGTTCAGAGGCTGGTCCGCCATGTCGTCAAAATCGAGTTTATTGTAGGGCTTCTCGCTATCCCAGTAGGCAGCCCCCAAATAGGTGGGCATGGGGATAAAGCCATGGTTCGCCAGACCCGGGTCATCACTGCCGTCGCGCTTGATCTGGCCATACAGGGCACCGGACCATTCGCTGTTCCCCTGGTTGCGAACAATATGGCTGACGCGAACCAGGTAGCTACCGCGCTCGAAGGTGAAACGTTTGACCAGTTCGGCGCCATTGTCCTGACGCAGGGTCAGATCCACATTCAGTTCCTGGCTGCCCTCATCCAGCTGATAGCTCTGCTCGGCAGTGCTCCACAGCGGACGGCCCGCACTGGAATCGGTTCCGTTCTTGCCGATCAGTCCACTCTGGGCCACATAGGTACGATTGGCATCCTGCTCGAGCAACACGAAGGGCTGATCCGGGGTTTCCGCATGGCGAGGGAACTCCGGCAACGCCAGGCGGACGATATCGCCCCCCTTGGGATCGATTTCCACACGCAGCACATCGGTGCTGACACGGATACGTTCCTGACGGGTGGACTGCTCGCTGGATTCGGATGCGGGAGTTTGAGCCTGTTCTGCGGGAGCAGAAGGAATGCCGCTATCGGCAGTCTCGGCCTGAGGTTCGGGGAGATCCAGCCCGTCGTCATTGCCTTGCGCAGTCTGCGCAACCTCTTCAACGGCGGCTGGCTGGGTCGGGTTGGCATAATCCTGTTGCCAGGCCTGAATCATCAGGTAGGAAACGATGGCAATGCCGGTGATTACTAGGGCGCGCTGGATTTCCATAACAGGCTATTCTGTGGCGTGAAAAACGGGCCGCAGTTTCTCAAGCTTGCCCGCACTTAGCAAGCAGCTTGTCAAAGAGCTTGCCAAGCTGGTCTGTCACTTCTGCCGGATCCGGGCGATCAATGCGTCCGCGGACCAGCAATATAATGTCCAGTCCTGCCAGTTCGTGCTGGCGTAAACGGAATTGCTCCCGGGCTCTGCGTTTGACACAGCCACGGTCAACCGCCCGCTTTGCGCGCTTGCGGCCAATCACCAGGCCCAATCGGGGCAACTGCTGCTGATTCGGACACGCCAACAACAAAAACGCCGCATTGCCCACCTTCCATTTGGGGTGGTCGAATACGGTCTGATATTGGGTTCCGGTAAGAAGTCTGTGCTGGCGGGTAAAAGCCTGGGTTGTCGGCACTGTTACCTCAGCCAGGAGGGCGGAGTAAAACGGTTGGCTCAGGCAGCCAACCGCTTACGACCCTTGGCACGACGAGCGGCCAGAATTTTACGACCGTTTTTAGTCGCCATGCGAGCACGGAAACCGTGGGCACGTTTGCGTTTGAGTACGCTGGGCTGAAATGTGCGTTTCATGGTGTCTTCCCCATGGAATGAGACAGCAATTAGAAGGCCGGCAAGTCTAGGGAAAGGGAAATCCCCTGTCAATCGGCTTTTCAGCCTTGTGCAAAGCGGGCTGGAGAGAACTGTTAATAGAACTTAAATATTTAAATGTTTTTAGTAGTAGTAGTTTTAATAGGGGAAGCGGCTTTTTGTGGATAAGCAATAAAAGCATATATTTATCAATGCGTTGCTTCGTTGATAACTTGCGTACCATTGTGTGTAAGTACTGGGGACGAGCGGGGGACGAGCTGTCATTAAATGTGGGTACAAATTATCCCGGTGGTTGTCCACCGGGTTGTCCCTGTATCCCCGCACAGGGTTATGGCCCTACTTATCCACAGAAATAAAGCCAGAAAAATCCCCGCTGTCCTGTGGATAGTTATCGCCTGGAGGGGGTAGAATGACGGGCCAAATTGCGGTTCGTTGACCGAAATTTCATTCAGTTCATAAAGACGATTCAGGGCCCGAAGTGCCGCTGGACTGTGAGTCCTTTCGCGGTCGGGTTCCTTGTTCTTTCGCGCCTGTGGGCAGAAGAGCAGTATCGTTCAGGATAATAAGGCGTGTGCGTGTCTGAAGAGCTCTGGCAACGCTGCCTGACCCGACTCGAGGATGAGTTGCCGTCACAGCAGTACAACATGTGGATCCGGCCATTACAGGTGGCTGCATCTGCGGATGGCGCCGAGCTGACGCTGTTTGCCCCCAACCGGTTTGTGGTGGACTGGGTACGCGACAAGTACATGGATCGCATCGGTGAGGTGCTGGGCGAATTGCAGAGCGGTGCGCTGCCCCAGTTACGCCTGGAGGTGGGATCCAGCCGTATGCCCACCCCGCCGCCACAGACGTCCTCTCCGGCCCCTGCCAGCGCGGCTGCGCCCTCTTCCGGTCATATGCGTACCCCTGAGCTGGCAGAGAGCAAACCGCAGCCCACGGCGCTGGGCGGGGCCCGCAAACATCGCAGCAATCTCAATACCGGCTTTACCTTTTCTACCTTTGTGGAAGGCAAGTCCAACCGCATGGCGGCGGCTGCTGCCCAGCAGGTGGCGGAGAACCCTGCCAGCCATGGCTATAACCCGTTGTTGTTGTATGGCGGTGTGGGCCTGGGCAAGACCCACCTGATGCACGCGGTGGGTAATGAGCTGCTGCGGCGCAACCCCAATGCCAAGGTGGTCTACCTGCACAGTGAGCGGTTTGTGGCAGACATGATTTCTGCCCTGCGCAACAAGACCATTAATGAGTTCAAGCGCTTTTACCGCTCCGTGGACGCCTTGCTGATTGATGATATTCAATTCTTTGCAGGTAAGGAGCAGTCCCAGGAAGAGTTCTTCCATACCTTTAATGCGTTGCTGGAAAATGGTCAGCAGATCATCCTCACCTGTGACAAATTCCCCAAGGAAGTGGATGGTCTGGAGGAGCGGCTCAAGAGCCGGTTCGGTTGGGGGTTGTCCCAGCCCATGGAACCGCCGGAGCTGGAGACCCGCGTGGCGATCCTGAAAAAGAAGGCGGAAGAAGCCAAGGTGGATTTGCCCAATGACGCGGCCTTCTTTATCGCGCAACGAATCCGTTCTAATGTACGGGAACTGGAAGGCGCGCTGCGCCGGGTGATCGCTCATGTGCGGTTCACCGGGGCGCAGATCGATATCGGCCTGATCAAGGAAGCGCTGAAGGATCTGATTGCCCTGCAGGCACGGCAGATCAGTATCGACAACATCCAGCGGGTGGTGGCCGAGTACTACAAGATCAAGATCAACGACCTGCTCTCACCCCGGCGGACCCGTTCGGTGGCGAGACCCCGGCAAGTGGCCATGGCCTTGTCCAAGGAGCTGACCAGCCACAGCCTGCCGGAGATTGGTGAGAATTTTGGTGGCCGTGATCACACCACCGTATTGCATGCCTGTCGTAAGGTGTTGCAGCTGCGGGAATCCAATCCGGAAATCGAGGAAGATTATCAGAGCCTGTTACGGACGTTGACGTCCTGACGGGGAGAGCCCGGCCCGGTGGCCGGTTCTGTGCATAGTAAAGGAAGGGGCCGGGAGCCTCTGGCCCAAATAACCAGAACGGGAAAGCGCGATGAAATTCTCAATCAATAGAGAACAACTGCTCAAGCCCCTGCAACAGGTGGCCGCAGTGGTGGAAAAACGGCAGACACTGCCGGTGCTGTCCAATGTCTTGCTGGAAGTCGGCGATGGACAGCTTTCCATGACCGGCACCGATCTGGAGCTGGAGCTGGTTGCTCGCCTGCCCCTGGAGGGGGAGCGCCAGGCAGGTGAAACCACAGTCCCGGCCCGCAAGCTGGTGGATATTGCCAAGAGCCTGCCGGCGGAGGCCGACATTCGCTTTGAAGTGGATGGTGAGCGCATGCTGGTCCGTTCCGGTCGCAGCCGTTTCACCCTCTCTACCCTGCCTGCCTCCGAGTTTCCCAATCTGGAAGAAGATGCCGCTGGCTCCACGCTGGATATTCAGCCGGGGGTATTGCGGGGTCTGATTGATCGCACCGCCTTCTCCATGGCCCAGCAGGACGTGCGCTATTACCTCAATGGCATGCTGTTCGAGCTGAAGCCGGGGCGTCTGCGCGCGGTGGCCACCGATGGCCATCGTCTGGCCCTGTGTGATGCTGAGCTGGATATGCCGGTGGAAGAAGCCTCGGTGATTCTGCCCCGTAAAGGGGTGATGGAGCTGTCCCGTATTCTTGGCGATGCCGGTGAAAATGCTCGCCTGACCGTGGGGCGCAACCACGTCCGTATCGTGGTCGGGGCGATTACGTTTACCTCCAAGCTGGTGGACGGCAAGTTCCCCGAGTACGACCGGGTGATTCCGAAAGAGGGGTCTCGCACTATCATTGCAGATCGGGAAACCCTGCGTCAGGCCCTGGCCCGGGTAGCGATCCTGTCCAACGAGAAATACCGGGGTGTGCGGGTGCAGTTGTCTGAGGGCAGCCTGCGCATCGTTGCCAACAACCCGGAGCAGGAAGAAGCGGAAGAAGAAGTGTCCGTGGACTTCAATGGTCAGCCCCTGGAGATTGGCTTCAATGTGAGCTATCTGCTGGATGTGCTGAATACCATGGCCGGCACCCAGGCAGAGCTGGAAATGGGTGACAGCAACAGCAGCGCCCTGGTGCTGGATCCGGAGAGCAAGGCGGCCCTGTATGTGGTGATGCCCATGCGGTTGTGATCGCTGGCTGATCCCAGGTCTGCAAAAACCCGGCTGCGATGCCGGGTTTTTTTTGGCTTAAGTGTTCTGTGTTCTGTTCCTTTCCATTTAGGCGCTGTGCCCTGCCCCTCTCCCTGGGCTACAATCGAGTGATTCATTTCTGGCCGCAATGACGGCCTTCCTGGTTGTGTAGTGGGTGGATTCCTTTCTATGTTGAGTCGTCTCCAGCTCGGAGATTTTCGCAATTACCGTCAGCTGGACATTGCCCTCTCCCCTTCCCTGAATGTGATCCTGGGCGACAACGGCAGTGGCAAGACCAGCCTGCTGGAGGCCATCTATTTTATTGGCAGCGGCGGCCGGTCGTTCCGTGGTGGCAGGTTGTCCCGGCTGGTCCGCGACGGTGCCCCGGCGGCTACCCTGTATGCGGAAGTCGTGTGCGAAGAGAAGCATCATCGGTTGGGGGTGCGACGTACGCCTGGGGGTATTGATGCCATCAAGCTGAATGGTGAGACGCCCAAAGCCCTCAGTGAAGTGGCTGGACTCTTGCCGGTCCTGGCGCTACACCCCACTTCAGTGGAGCTGGTTTTTGGTGCCTCGGCCCTGCGACGGCGTTTCATGGACTGGGGAATGTTCCACGTGGAACATGAGTTTATGCCGGTATGGCGCACAGCCTCGGCAGCCCTGAAGCAACGAAATGCCCTGCTGCGTACCGGGCGTCCGAACCCACGGGAACTGGGGTTTTGGGACCAGCAACTGGCCCAGACTTCTGATAGAATCGAAGGGTTACGCCGTCGCTATTTGCAGGCGCTGCAGACGGGGCTGGATACGGTGTTGTCCCATCTGGCACCGGAGCTGAAGATTCGCGTCCAGCTGCAGACAGGGCTGCAAAAAGATGAGAGCTATGCGGATGCGCTGTCTCGCCTGCGCCAGGATGATATCCGTCGCGGGTTTAGCCAGGCAGGGTTTCACCGCAGTGATATTCGTATCGAAACCCGGGGCGTGGTGGCACGAGATCGCCTCTCCCGGGGCCAGGCCAAGCTTGTTGCCTATGGCCTGGTGTTGGCTCAGCTGCCCCTGATCAGTCAGGCGGGTAAAGTCTGTACCTTGCTGGTGGATGATCTGGCGGCAGAGCTGGACGAAGAACACCGTAATCAGATGCTGGGGTTTCTGGCCTCCACAGGTCACCAGACACTGATTACCGCACTGGATCAGCCTCAATGGGAGGCGGTGGTGCAACAGAATAAAGCGTTACGGGCGATCGAGAGCAAAATGTTCCACGTGGAACATGGCCAACTTCGGCCCCTCACCGGGAGTGAATAAGGAAATACCATGGCGGAGAAAAATTACGATTCATCCAGCATCAAGGTGCTGAAAGGGTTGGACGCCGTTCGCAAGCGCCCTGGCATGTACATCGGGGATACGGATGATGGCACTGGCCTGCACCATATGGTCTTCGAGGTGGTGGATAACTCCATCGACGAAGCCCTGGCTGGGTTCTGCTCCGAAATCCGGGTGGTGATTCATCCGGATGAATCCGTGTCCGTCCAGGACAATGGGCGGGGTATTCCTGTGGACATGCACGAAGAAGAAGGCGTGTCTGCCGCTGAAGTGATCATGACCGTGCTCCATGCCGGGGGCAAATTCGACGACAACACCTACAAGGTGTCCGGCGGCCTCCATGGTGTGGGGGTTTCCGTGGTAAATGCCCTCTCCGAAGAGCTGAAATTGACCATTCGCCGTAACGGCCAGGTCCACGAACAGATCTACCGTCATGGTGTACCGTCGATGCCGCTGGAAGTGGTAGGCAATACCGACAGCAGCGGTACCGCCATTCACTTCCGCCCGTCTGCTGAGACCTTCACCAACATCAAGTTTCACTACGATATCCTGGCCAAGCGCCTGCGGGAGCTCAGCTTTCTGAACTCCGGCGTGCGTATCCACCTGCTGGATGAGCGTAACGGTGAAGAGGATGTGTTCGAGTATGAGGGGGGGCTGAGTGCCTTTGTCAGCTATCTGAACGAAAACAAGACGCCGCTGAACCAGGTATTCCATTTCCAGTTTGACCGGGAAGAAGACGGTATCGCCGTGGAAGTGGCCATGCAGTGGAACGATTCCTACCAGGAAAACCTGTTCTGCTTCACCAATAATATTCCCCAGCGGGATGGGGGTACCCACCTGGCCGGGTTCCGGGCTGCCCTCACCCGCACCCTGAACAGCTATATGGAAAAGGAAGGTCTTCTCAAGAAAGAAAAGGCCAACCCCACCGGGGATGATGCCCGGGAAGGGCTTACCGCGGTGATTTCCGTGAAGGTCCCTGATCCCAAGTTCTCCAGCCAGACCAAAGACAAGCTGGTGTCGTCCGAGGTGAAAAGTGCGGTCGAGCAGACCATGGGCGAGCTGTTCCAGGATTACCTGCTGGAAAATCCCCAGGAAGCCAAGGCCATTTCCTCGAAGATCATCGATGCGGCCCGGGCCCGGGATGCCGCCCGTAAAGCGCGGGAAATGACCCGTCGTAAGGGCGCCCTGGATATTGCCGGCCTGCCCGGCAAACTGGCGGACTGCCAGCAGAAGGACCCTGCCCTGTCTGAACTCTATATCGTGGAGGGTGATTCTGCGGGGGGCTCTGCCAAACAGGGTCGAGACCGCAAGAATCAGGCGATCCTGCCGCTCAAGGGCAAGATCCTCAACGTGGAAAAAGCGCGTTTTGACAAGATGCTGTCTTCCCAGGAAGTGGGCACCTTGATCACCGCCCTGGGCTGCGGGATCGGCCGTGACGAATACAATGTGGAAAAACTCCGCTACCACCGCATCATCATCATGACGGATGCGGACGTGGATGGGTCCCACATCCGTACCCTGTTGCTGACTTTCTTCTTCCGTCAGATGCCGGAACTGATCGAACGGGGCTACATTTATATTGCCCAGCCGCCGCTCTACAAAGTGAAGAAAGGCAAGCAGGAGACCTATCTAAAGGATGACCTGGCCATGGAGGAGTATCTGACCACCCTGGCGCTGGAAAAAACCGCCCTGTATCCGGGGGACGATGCCCCACCTATCAGTGGTGAGCCCCTGGCGAACCTGATTGCGGAATACCGCAATGTGATGAAGATTGTCGACCGCCAGTCCCGGGTGTTCCCCAAGGAAGTGCTGGAACAGATGATCTACATGCCTTCCGTCACCGAAGAGGGACTGAAGGATCAGGCGGCCATGGAAGACTGGTGTCAGGTGCTTGGCAAACGGGTGGATGCCATTACCGATGCGACCCAGACCTTTACCATCACTGCTGCCAGGGACGAGGAACGGGGCCTGTATCTGCCGCGTGTGCAAGTACTCGCTCACGGCGTACCCCGCGAATATCGGGTAACTCTGGATTTTCTGCAGTCACCGGACTATCAGAAAATCAAGGCTCTCGGGGAAACCCTGGAAGGCCTGCTGGCCGCCGATGCCTATATCCAGCGTGGCGAGACCCAGCGCCCCATTCGCCACTTTGCGGATGCTCTGGAATGGCTGATGGTGCAGGCCCGTCGTGGTACCAGCTTCCAGCGCTACAAGGGGCTGGGGGAGATGAATGCGGAGCAGCTGTGGGAAACCACCATGGACCCGGAAAGCCGCCGCATGTTGCAGGTCACCATCGAAGACGCCATCGCAGCAGATCAGATCTTTACCTGCCTGATGGGTGACGATGTGGATCCGCGCCGGCAATTCATTGAGTCGAATGCCCTGCAGGTGTCCAACCTGGACGTGTAAGGGGTGATGTGGGACCCGCTTGCAGGTAATGGTATTTCGCTTGCTGGCAGGCTCCCATGCAAGGCGAGTCACCAGGTAGGAGTATCGAGTCGCGAAAACCGGAATGTTTGACTCTGGATTTTGCCTTTCGATACCCGCTTCTCGTCACTCGACACTGTGGTGACACATAAAAAAAGCGAACCCGAAGGTTCGCTTTTTTTGTGCCTTGTCGGCTGAAACGCGCTGTGATTTATACAGCGAAATCTTCCAGCTTGGCGCCCTTCTCCAGTGCGCCCTGCAGCCACAGCGGACGTTTGCCACGGCCGGTCCAGGTGTTGCTGCTGTCGTTCGGGTCGCGGTATTTCACCTTGGCCGGACGACGCACGCCACTGGCTTTCTTCTTGGTGGCTTTCTTGCGGGTGGCTTTCTTTTTGCCGGCGGTGTCCTTCAGCAATGCTTCCGGAGAAACGCCCAGATCCTTGGCCATCTTCTCAAGTACCGCCTGGGCATTCTTCAGCTCAGCCTTGCGTTTCTTGTCCAGTGCGGATTCTGCTTGCTTGATCAGTTTTTCCAGTTCATCAACGGAAAGTTCATCAAGATTAATGCTCATTGAGTAGCCCTTGTTATCGATGATTAACAGCGGCACAAACTCTAGTTATTTTACCGGGCAAAGGCAATTAAACTCGTGGCAGATAAATAATAAAAAAACGATTTGAATCGCTTATCCAGGATAATGCTGGTGAATCCACGTTTCCGCTTCTTCGGTAATCGCCTTGGCCTTTTTCCCATCACTGTGAATCGGTGGGCTGATGCGAAGGATAATGGTGCCCGGCAGGCGTATCCAGGAACGGGCCGGCCAACAGTTTCCACTGTTATGGCTGATCGCCACCACCGGCACACCGGCCTGGCAAGCCAGCATGGAACCACCGTGATTGAATTTCCCCAGGGTGCCCGGAGCCTGACGGGTTCCTTCCGGGTAAATGACCACGGGAATGCCCTGCCCCAGTCGTTGCTTGCCCTGTTGCAACACGGATTTTAACGCCGCACTGCCATTACGCCGATTGATGGTAATGGGTTTGAGCAATGCCAGACCCCAACCAAAAAAAGGCAGCCACAGTAACTCGCGTTTCAGAACCGTGGCCTGGGGGCTGATCAGCAACTGCATATAGAAGGTTTCAAAACTGCTCTGGTGATTTGCCAGTACCACGAAGGCGCCGGGGGGCAGATTGTCCTGACCTTCCACCTTTATACGAACGCCATTGAGGTGTTTCAGCAACCACATGGCAAACCGGGTCCACAGGTTAACGAATTGATACCGGCGTCGGTAAGGCAGGAAGGGACCGATCAGAACACAGAAAAAACTGTGGATAATGCCAGCCAGGTTATACAGCACGAAGAAGAGAACGCTGCGGATCTTGATCGACAGCGAGTAATGCGTGTGCTGGGTCATGCCTAATCCTTCAACATATTATCCGTAAAATCGGCCAGAGAATGATAAACGTCCACCTGACCCAGTGTGGCGGGCAAACCCTTGTCCTGTGTTTTTAATCCCTTGCCGGTTAATACCAGTACCGGTTTGCAACCCCGGGCAACCCCGGCTTCCAGATCCCGTAGGCTATCACCAATCATGGGGACGCCGGTGACATCGCCATACTCGGTAACAATCTGGTCAATCAGACCGGGTGCGGGTTTACGGCAGAGGCAACCGTCATCCGGCCCGTGGGGGCAATAAAAGATCTTGCCCATCTCTCCACCGGCGTCACGGACCAGATCCGTCAGACGTTTATGCATGGCATCCAGTGTTGCCACCGTGAAATAGCCACGGGCAATACCGGATTGGTTGGTGGCGACCACTACGGTATAGCCTGCCCGGCTGAGCCGGGCAATGGCGTCAATGCTGCCCGGCAGGGGAATCCACTCGTCCAGTGTCTTGATATAGGCGTCGGAGTCTTCGTTGATGACACCGTCGCGGTCGAGGATGATGAGGTTGTTCATGGATTCTTGCCCAATACCAATCATGTCCGCAGGAGCCATGCTCGCATGGCGAAAGGGTTTCAGGTTAGCAACACGTTACCGGAAAAATTGAAGGCGCTCCTACGGATAAACAAAGGCCGCTGGAAAGCGGCCCTGTTTTTTTCGCGTGCTTGCCTGAAGCGTGTTGCGTGCAAGCGCCCATTTATTCCTGCAGCAGACTGATATCCGCCACATTCAGGAACAGGTCGCGCAGGAAGGCCAACAGCGCCAGACGGTTATTGCGTACGGCCTCGTCGTCCGCCATCACCATGACGGTGTCGAAGAAGGCGTCCACCGGCTCACGCAGTTCGGCCAGCATTTCCAGCACGCCCTGGTAATCGCCCTTCTCCAGCAGCGGTTCGGACTGCTCGTAGCTGGCCACCACCAGGTTGGTGAGGGTCTGCTCGGCCTCGTCTTCCAGCAATGCGCCGTCGATTTCCTCCGGCGGTGCCTGATCCAGCTTGGCGAGGATATTGGACACCCGCTTGTTGGCAGCCGCCAGCGCTTGGGCTTCTTCCCGGGGCTGGAAGGCGGCGACGGCTTTTACCCGACGATCGAAATCCAGGGGCTTGCGGCAGGCGTCGTCGATGGCCAGCACCGACAGGATCACCGGCGTGGCAATGCCCTGCTCCTGGTAGATGGCCCGGTAGCGCCCCTTGATGAACTCGAAGGCTTCCGCGGCGTCGGCGCGGTTGATGCGCAGCTCCAGTTGATCACCGGCTTTTTCCAGCAGGTACTGCAGGTCCAGATCCAGCTGGTTTTCGATGATGATGCGCAGCACCCCCAGGGTGGCCCGACGCAGGGCGTAGGGGTCCTTGGTGCCGCTGGGTTTCTGGCCGATACCGAAGATGCCCACCAGGGTATCGATCTTGTCGGCCAGGGACACGGCCATGCCGGTCTTGCTTTGCGGCAGCTTGTCGCCAGCGAAACGTGGCAGGTACTGTTCGTACAGCGCCTGGGCTACCTCGTCGGGCTGACCTTCCAGCCGCGCCAGATAGAAACCCATGATGCCCTGCATGGTGTCGAACTCGCCCACCATCTCGCTGTTCAGGTCGGCCTTGCTCAGTTCACCAGCCAGTTTTGCCTGTTCGGCATCGCCACCAATCTGCTCGGCGATAAGAGCGGCCAGGCCACCAATGCGGGCGCACTTGTCGGCCACGGTGCCCAGCTGCTGCTGGAACACCACATTGGCGAGCCCCTTGCCGTGCTGGGCCAGAGTCTTCTTGCAGTCGTTGTCGTAAAAGAAGGCCGCATCCGCCAGACGGGGACGAATCACCTTCTCGTTACCGTGGATCACCTGTTGGGCATCCTTGGACTGGATATTGCTGATGGTGATAAAACGGGGCATCAGTTTGCCGTCGCCGTCCAGCACGGAGAAATACTTCTGGTGCTCTTCCATGGCGCTGATCAGGGCTTCCTGGGGCACACGCAGGAAGTCCTCATCGAAGCTACCCATCAGGGCCACGGGCCATTCCACCAGCGCGGTGACTTCGTCGAGCAAGTCCGGGTCGATCTGTGCGGCGCCGCCGGCTTCTTTGCCGGCAGCGATGGCCTGCTCTTCAATCATGGCCTTGCGGCGAGCAAAGTCGGCGATCACATGACCGTCTTTTTCCATGCGTTCGGCGTACTCGCTGGCGGTGGCCAGCTCGATGGCGCCGGGGGCATGGAACCGGTGGCCGTAACTGGTGCGGCCGGCCTGCAGATCCAGCAGCTCGAAAGGCACCACCTCGTCACCGAACAGGGCCACCAGCCAGTGGGCCGGGCGCACAAACTGTACCTTGCGTTTGCCCCAGCGCATGCGCTTGGGGATCGGTAGCTTCTGTATCGCCTGGGCAACGAAATCGGGAATGAGCTCGGCGGCGGGTTTGCCCTTCTCGGTGATCTGGGCTACCAGGCGCTCTCCTTTTCCGGTGTCCTGACGGCCCAACTGATCCACGCTCAGACCCAGAGAGGACGCAAACCCTTGCGCGGCCTTGGTGGGGTTACCGTCCTTGTCGAAGGCCGCCTGAACAGCCGGGCCCTGACGTTCGATATCGCGATCCGCCTGCTTGTCATCCAGGCCACGCACCAGCACAGCCAGACGACGTGGGGCGGCGAAGCTTTCTACCTCACCATGGTTGAGGCCGGCTTCGTCCAGTTGGCGGACAAACTCTTCTGTCAGCGCCGCACTCAGTGTGGGCAGTGCCTTGGGGGGCAGCTCTTCGGTGCCCAGTTCAATCAGTAAATCCCGGGACATTATTGCTTCCCCTTCTTTTTGTCGGCCTGCTTTGCGGCCTTGTCATCCTGCTTTTTCAATTCCGTCTCCACTTCCTCGCGGATGCTGGCATCCGCCATGGGGAAGCCCAGCGAACGGCGCTTGTCGAAGTAGGCCTGGGCCACGGCACGGGCCAGGGTGCGCACACGCAGAATAAAGCGCTGGCGTTCGGTGACGGAGATGGCCTTGCGGGCATCCAGCAGGTTGAAGGTGTGGGAGGCTTTCAGCACATACTCATAGGCAGGCAGCGGCAGGCCCGCCTCGATCAGTTTGGTGGATTCGCCCTCAAACAGGTCGAACTGCTTGAACAGCTCTTCCACATTGGCGTGTTCGAAGTTGAACGTGGACATCTCGATTTCGTTCTGCAGGAACACATCGCCGTAGGTGACCTTGCCGAACGGACCATCGGACCACACCAGGTCGTAGACCGAATCCACGCCCTGGATATACATGGCCAGGCGTTCCAGACCGTAAGTGATCTCGCCGGTGACCGGGTAGCAGTCGATGCCGCCCACCTGCTGGAAGTAGGTGAACTGGGTCACTTCCATGCCGTTGAGCCACACTTCCCAGCCCAGACCCCAGGCACCCAGGGTAGGGGATTCCCAGTTGTCTTCCACAAAGCGGATATCGTGGACCAGCGGATCAAAGCCCAGCATGCGCAGGGAACCCAGATACAGTTCCTGGATATTGTCCGGCGACGGTTTCAGTACCACCTGGAACTGGTAATAGTGCTGCAGCCGGTTGGGGTTTTCCCCGTAGCGCCCGTCGGTGGGCCGGCGGGAAGGCTGCACATAGGCACTGTTCCAGTTTTCCGGGCCAATGGCGCGCAGGAAGGTGGCCGGGTGAAAGGTACCCGCACCCACTTCCATATCCAGGGGTTGTACGACCACGCACCCCTGCTCGGCCCAGTACTGTTGCAGGGCCAGAATCAGGCCCTGGAATGTCATGATGTCCGTCTGCGGTTGTTCCGCCATGCTGAATCCCGTTGTTCGATTTCGATTTGCCCCAAAAAGCAGGCGCCAAGTATACCGGGCCGACCGGGCCGGTGATACCGCTGGCCGGATGACTACTGACAGCAGGGTGTCAGGAGAGAACCGGTAGAATGACGCACCAGGCCGGCTCGGGTAATGTCAAAGGCCAGAGGGGCATCACCAGCGTGATAACAGGGAAAGAGCATGCGACGCGCGGAACGCTTGTTTCAGATCGTGCAGATTATCGGTGCCAGCCAGTGGACTACTGCCCAGGCGTTGGCCGAGCGGCTGGCGGTATCGGAACGGACCATTTATCGGGATATCGATCACCTCTCCGCCAGTGGCGTGCCGGTCTATTCCCAGGCAGGCAAAGGGTATGCGTTGCTCGAGGGCTACCAGCTGCCGCCGCTGATGTTCAGCGTGGAGGAATGGCAGGCCCTGCTCACCGGCCTGGCCATGGCCCAGGGCTGGGCGGGCCGGCGCCAGGCGGAAGCCCTGCGGGCGGTGCAGGAAAAACTGGCCATGGCGGTGCCGGCCCAGTTGCGCGCCATGACGCCACCGGTGAGCGCCCCGCCGCTACCGGAGCGGCGCATGCTGGGTGCCCTGCTGGATCCGCTGCAGCAGGCCATCGCCGAACGGGCCAAGGTGCGCCTGCATTACCGGGATCTGCAGGAGCAGCACAGCAAGCGGGTGATCTGGCCCCTGGGGCTGTACTTCTGGGGCCACTGCTGGACCCTGGCGGGCTGGTGTGAACTGCGCGGTGCGTTCCGGCATTTCCGAGTGGACCGTATTGTTATCCTGCAGACCCTGGAAGACAGCTACCCGGTGCGCCCCGGCCAGACCCTGGCGGATTACGAAGCGTCTTTTGACTGTGAAACCACAAAAGAGAAAAGTGATGAACGACCGCTGTCCCTGGTGCGGGGATGACCCGCTCTATCAGCACTACCACGATCACGAGTGGGGAGTGCCGGAGTATGATGATCAGGCCCTGTTTGAATGCCTGAATCTGGAAGGTGCCCAGGCCGGGCTGAGCTGGATTACCGTACTGCGCAAGCGCGAGCATTATCGCCAGGTCTTCGATGGCTTCGACGCGCAGAAGATTGCCCGCTATGACGACCGCAAGGTGGCCGCCCTGCTTCAGGATCCGGGCATCATCCGCAATCGGTTGAAAGTGGCTGCCACCATTGGCAATGCCCGCTCCTATCTGGCGTTGCGCGAAGAAGGTCGCACCCTGAGTGACTTTCTCTGGGACTTTATGGAGGGGCAACCGCAGATCAATCACTTCCGCACACTCAAGGAGGTGCCCCCCTCCACCCCGGTGGCCGAGGCCATGAGCAAGGCCCTGAAAAAACGGGGCTTCAAGTTTGTTGGCCCCACCATCGTCTACGCCTTCATGCAGGCCACCGGCATGGTCAACGACCACCTCACCACCTGCCCGCGGCATCGGGAACTCTTATAACGCCCTAACCTTTATCGTAGGAACGTAGCGAATAGCGTCGCTGGCTGCGTGATCACGGCAGTATCGAGTTGCGAGAAGCGAGTTTCGAAAGTCAAAGCCGGGACAGCCTGGTTTTCGCTTCTCGCTTCTCGTACCTCGCGACTGGGTTATAGCGTATTGAAAAGTTGGTACAGCCCTTGCTCTGTATAAGAAACCAGACAAGGACAGTACGGTGAACAGGCCATGAACAATGTAAAACCCATCGCCATCATCAAGACTGGCAGCACCTTCCCGCAGATCAGCGAGCACTACGGGGATTTCGATGCCTGGATACACCAGGGGCTTGGATCGACCACCGGGGTTATGGTGATTGATGCGGACCGCAGGGGGCGGCTGCCAGACTTGAGCGCGCTGGGAGGCGTGGTGATTACTGGTTCCCATGCCATGGTGACCGATCAGGCGCCATGGATGCGGCAGTTGATGCGCTGGCTGTATACCCTGATCCATGAAGCGTTGCAGGTGCCCGTGCTGGGGTTGTGTTTCGGCCACCAGCTGTTGGCTCGCACCCTGGGCGGTGAAGTGGCGGACAATCCCATGGGGCTGGAAGTGGGCACCGTGGCCCTGCGCCTGACCGCTGCCGGACGCCAGGATGCCCTGTTAGGTGCCATCGCAAAACACCCGTGGGCACAAGTGGTGCACCGTCAGTCAGTACTGACTCCGCCACCCGGCGCCACGGTCCTGGCCAGCAATGGCCACGACGCCTGCCAGGCCTTCCGTTACGGGGACCGGGTCTGGGGCGTGCAGTTTCATCCGGAATTCAGCGCCGATGTGATGCGCGCCTATCTGCAGGCGCTGCGTGGTGAGGGGCTGACCCAGCAGCAGGTGGACAGCCACCTGCCGGAAGTGCGCGAATGCGATGATGCCAGCGCTATCCTGGGTCGGTTTGCGCGATTGTCGGCGGTGCAGGTGGCGTAGCGAACCTGTGCCGTAGGAGCGTCGCTGGCGGCGCGATAACCCAACTTTTGGAATCGCGCCGCCAGCGACGCTCCTACCAAAAGCCCTGCGTTACCCGCCCTGCCCTGAACCAAACACTGCCCCGAGTAAGGCACTGCCCTGCTGCATGGGATTCTGGCGGATCAGCGCTTCCTGTTCACCGATGCGGGTGTAGAGCTCGTCCATACTGTTGTCGATGACGTAGCTCTCCAGGTTCAGATTGGGCTTGTTAGTCAGTGGCAACTTATCGTAGACCGCAAGCAGGCTCTTGTATTGATCATAGAAGCCGGTCTTTTTCAGGTTCTCTTCCACGATCGGCTGGTAGCGTTGACGGAGACTGCTTTCGGTTTCCCCGCGGAAGTAGGATGTGGCGGCGGTATCGCCCCCGCGGATAATGCCCAGGGCGTCGTTGACGCTCATGTTGCTGATGGCCTGCTTGAACACCGGGGCGGCTTCGGCCACGGCCTGTTCGGCACCCCGGTTCATGGCCGTTTCCACCTTGTCCACATAGCTGCCGAAGCCGAATTGGCGCAGGGTATCGGCAACGGGCTGGGCCGCCGCGGGCAGCTTGAGATTGAAGGCTCCGGTCTGGGAAAGCTGGGTGCTGGCCCGGTCGGTGCCCGTGATCAGGGCTTCCTTGATGCCTGCTGCCAGTTTTGAGTCGGTGTCGTAGCCGGCGCTCTTGGCCATCTGGTTGCCCGCGTCTATCCAGGGCATCGCCCCTTCCATGGTTTTGCAGCCGGCCAACACCAGCAATCCCACCAGTACCCAAAGTTGTTTCATGCCACACTCTCCTTATGGTTTGCGGCCAATGCTACTGCATTCCGGGCTGGCTGCTAAACGCGTATTGCTTATTGTAGGAGAGGCGCTTGAGCCGCGAATCATACTTGCGAGGCCTTCGCAGGCAGATTCGCGGCTCAAGCGCCGCTCCTACGGATATATCGAGAGTGCCATGACTCACCCCGACTACCGCGAACAGCACAAAAAACGCCTGGCCTATATGCCCTGGCTCTACGGTCGCCTGAAAGCAAAACATCGTGCCTGGGCGGAACCCTGGCAGCGGGAGATCCAGCAGCAATTGATGGCACTGGAGACCGTGCGTTTCGGGGAGGCCTGCTTTGTGGCGCCCCAGGCAGTCCTTCTTGCGGAGCCGGGTCGCGACATTATCGTGGCAGAGGGCTGCCAGATCGCTGCAGATTGTGTTATCCATGGCCCGGTCCGCCTGGGTGAGCGGGTCAGTCTCAACCATCATGTGACCCTGGATGGCGGGGCCGCGGGCATCCACATTGGGAACGACACCCGCATTGCCGCTTACTGCACACTCTATGCGTTTAATCATGGACTGGACGCGGTTCGCCCCATCCGCGAGCAGCCGGTGACCTCGAAGGGTATCCGCATCGGCCGGGATGTGTGGATCGGCGCCCGGGCTGGCATCGTTGATGGAGTCACTATCGGTGACCACGCGGTGGTTGGCATGGGGGCCGTGGTGACCCGGGACGTGGCGCCCTGGACCATCGTTGCCGGCAACCCGGCCCGCCCCGTGGGCCGACGGCCCGGGGCGCCGGAGCCCGCGCGACCTGTCGATCCCTCCTGTTGAACACCCCGCCACATAATCGGTAACAGTTTCTTTGTTGAACATTGTTTAGCTATGTTATTTATTAAACACCGTTGAATAAAAAGACAAGTCCGGTGTAGTGTCTGATTGGCGACGTGAGACCGAGCAAACAGGTTTTGCAGCCAATCCCGCAACGGCAGGCAGAATGGGGTCGCTTATGGCACAGTTGAGATCCACCGCGACGGGACGGTTCTGGCAAGGCTGCAACTGTCCGCAAACCCTGCCAATGTGGGCGTGACCGTTCTACGGCGCTCACAGGGGCCGCAAGGAACATCGTCATCAACAATAAGGAATCCAGGTGGCACGTCGTAACCAACACAGCCGTGAGGAACTGCAAGCGTTGGCCGTTCATGCGGTACGCGAACTGGTGGCAGAACAGGGACTGGCGAAACTCAGTGTGCGCAAGGTGGCGGAGCGCATCCGCTATACCCCGGGCATGCTCTATCATGTGTTTGCCAACCTGGATGATCTGATTCTCCACGCCAATGCTGCCACCCTGGATGCGCTGTTGGCAGAGATTGAAACCGTCAGTACAGGCTCTCCACAACGGGTCCTGCACCACATGGCCAGTGCCTACCTGGCGCTGGCGAGGGAGCAGACCGCCCTGTGGCAGATGGTATTCATGCATCGCATGCAGAAAGCGGCGCCGGTGCCGGACTGGTATCAGCAGCGTACGGCCAGTCTGTTTGCCCGGGTAGAGCGGCAGATGGCACGGCTGGCGGAAGGTCTGTCAGACAGTGCCATTCACCTGGCCGCCCGCACCCTGTGGAGTAGTGTTCATGGCATCGCGGTACTGGCAGCGGAAAACAAACTGGATGTGGCCGGGGATGTGGATGAACAGGCCATGCTGGATTCGTTGCTGGAAAACTATCTGAACAGTTGGGCGGGGTAGATCCACGGGAGACGGCTCCTCCAGGAAAAGAAAGGTCCCGCGCAGGGTGCAATGAGTCATGCGAATGGCACTGATTCATTGTGTAGTCACGAGGTACGAGTTTCGAGGAGCGAAAAGCAAAGCCGGCTTTGCCTCTCGGAACTCGTACCTCGTAACTCGCTCAACCTGAATGGATCCCGGCCTCGACGCCAACGGAAAAACCAATAAGGAAAGGACAGTGAAAAAAGGGTTGCTCTCTCTACTGGCGTCACGCCGATTCGGGCCTTTCTTCTTTACCCAGTTTCTCGGCGCCTTCAACGACAATGTCTTTCGCCAGGCGCTGATACTGCTGATTGCTTCCGGTGCGGTCACGGCGGTCAGCGTCAACACCTTGAACAACGTGGCCCTGGCCCTGTTCATTCTGCCGTTCTTCCTGTTCTCTGCCCTGGCCGGCCAGGTGGCGGATAAATACGACAAGGCCTCACTGGTCCGCAAGATCAAATTTGTGGAAGTCTGCATCATGTCCGCTGCCGCCGTGGGCTTCTTCTTTGACGCGGTGTATTTCCTGCTTGGCGTACTGTTCTGCATGGGCCTGCAGTCCACCTTCTTTGGCCCGATCAAGTATTCCATCATTCCCCAGCAACTGGACGACAAGGAACTGGTATCCGGTAATGCCCTGGTGGAAATGGGCACTTTCCTGGCCATTCTGCTGGGTTCCATTTCCGGCGTGCTCCTGAAAATGGAGGGTGTGGGCGATGGCGTGGTGGCCGTGGCAGTGGTGGGCCTGGCGCTGCTGGGTTATCTGGCCGCCCGGGGTATTCCCTCGGCGCCGGCGGCGGATGAGACGCTGACGTTGAACTGGAACCTGTGGAAGGAAACCTGGCATATCGTCGGTTATGCCCGGGAAGTGAAATCCGTGTGGATGTGTGTGCTGGGGATTTCCTGGTTCTGGTTTCTGGGCGCGGCCTACACCACCCAGCTCAAGGTCTACGTGGATGACTACCTGCTGGGTACCGACGGCCTTTATGCCCTGCTGCTGGGGACCTTCTCCATCGGTATCGGCCTGGGCTCCTTTCTGTGTGAAAAACTGTCCGGCAAACGAGTGGAACTGGGCCTGGTGCCGCTGGGCTCCATCGGCCTGAGCGTATTCGGTATCGATCTGTTCTTCTCCTATGCCGGGCTGGAAGGCAGCGGCCAGGTGGATATTGCGGGTTTCCTGCAGCAGGCCGGCGGCTACCGGGTGTTGATGGACCTGCTCGGTATCGGGGTGTTCGGCGGTTTCTACATCGTGCCGCTGTTTGCCTTTATCCAGCACCGCAGCAACCCCAAACACCTGTCGCGGATCATTGCCGCCAACAATATTCTCAATGCCCTGTTGATGGTGGGCTCGGCGGTGGCCGGCATCGTGCTGGTGGGCATGCTGGAGCTGACCGTGCCCCAGTTCTTCCTGGCCCTGGCCCTGGCCAATGTGCTGGTGGCGTCCTACATTTATTCGGTGGTGCCGGAATTCCTGATTCGTCTGCTGGTGTGGATGCTGACCCACACCATGTATCGGGTGAAGCATCACGGGATGGAACACATTCCCGACGAGGGGCCCTGCATGCTGGTGTGCAACCATGTGAGCTATGTGGATGCGCTGCTGCTGGCCGGGGCTATCCGTCGCCCGGTGCGGTTTGTCATGTTCAAGCCGATCTATGACATGCCGTTGCTCAACTATATTTTCCGTACCGGCAAGACCATTCCCATCGATTCCAAAGTCCGTAACCCGGCGATCTACGAGCGGGCCTTTGTGCGAATTCGCGAGGAACTGGAAGCCGGAGAGGTGGTGTGTATCTTCCCGGAAGGGAAACTCACCGACGACGGAGAGGTGGCGGAATTCCGCGCCGGTATCGAAAAGATCGTTGCTGATTATCCGGTACCGGTGATTCCCATGGCCCTGTCGGGCCTGTGGGGCAGTTTCTTCAGCCACAAGGGCGGCAAGGCCCTGACCCGGCTACCGCGCCGGTTCTGGTCGCGGATCAAGCTGGCAGTGGGAGAGGCCGTAGCGCCGCAACAGGTCCGCGCTGAGGATCTGCGTGAGCGGGTGCTGGCCTTGCGTGAGCGGCCATAGAGCATGGCTGGCACAGGTTGCGTAATCCATACGCACGGTAACTTGCACAAAAATGAAAACCGAGCACACTCAATAATAAAGCGGTCCTTGTTCCGTCGATCTTGCCCGACCCGGCGATAGCGATAAAACCTCGCCAAGCCTCAAGGACCCGTAACCACAATAAAAACAGGAAACAATCGTGTCTGATTCGCCACTCTCGCCCGCCGCCCTGCGGGCGCGGATACAGCATTTGTTATATCAACTGCCGCCGGTACAGCGTGCCGATGAACGCCTGCATCAGGTGGAGCAGGATGTGCTTCAGGGATTAAAGCATCGTCTCGAAGGGCTGGAGTCCCCCGGCAGCCTGGCGGGTGCAGCGGACAGTTTCCAGCAGTTGCTGGAAGTGTCCATGGAGCAGAGCCAGGAGCAGGCCCGTGCCATGCTGGTCAGCCAGATCCTGGCAGGCACCACCGCCGATGAAGCCCGTCTGCTGGCGGCGCTTTCCGATGGCAGTGGTTTCCCCATGCTGACGCTTTACACCGGTGGTCGTCTTTCGCCGGGGGTAGTCCATTATCGCCATTCCAATATCGGCAGAGCGGCCGGCATCCAGTGCACGGATTTTATCGCCTTCTATCTGAGCCGCCTGTTCGCCCGCGGTCTGGTGGTGGCTGCCGGCTTCAGCGAAGCGCGACGTACCGATTATGAATTGCTGGAAGGTGACAGCGATTACCGCAAGGCCGAAGAAGCGCTGAAAGCGCACTCCCCGAAACTGAAAGTCCGTCGTGAAACCCTCCACATGAGCCCGTTGGGCAGCAAGGTGTGGGCGTTGCTGGGTGAAGACGCAGCGAGCGAGGAGTAACCCATGATTACCGATATCAATCTGATTCTGGCGGACATCCAGGCCAACTGGCTGCTTTATCTGGCCATGCCGTTTGTGGCCGCGGCCATTGGTTATTACACCAAGGTGGTGGCCATCAAGATGATGTTCAAACCCCTGAACTTTGTGGGCTGGCGACCTTTCCTGGGCTGGCAGGGCATTGTGCCGCGCAAGGCCGCCACCATGGCCAGTATTGCCTGCGACCTGATGATGGAGCGGCTGCTCAAACCCGAGGATGTGTTCGACAAGCTGGATCCGCAACGGGTGGTAAAGGAAATCCGCGAACCGCTAATCCGCTCGGTGGAAGATATCACCCGCGAGGTTGCCGCCGAATACCAGCCCGGCCTGTGGGAGTCCGCGCCGGAATCGGTGAAGAACCTGATTATCCAGCGCATCCAGAATGAAGCACCGCACATGGTCGAGCAGATCATGACGGACATCAAAAGCAACATTACCCGGGTGTTTGATCTCAAGGATCTGGTCACCAGCGCCCTGGTGCGTGACAAGGAGTTGCTCAACCGGGTGTTTCTGGAAGCCGGCCATGTGGAGTTCAAGTTCATCCGCAATTCCGGCATCTACTTCGGTTTTGCCATCGGTATTGTTCAGGCCATTGTCTGGGCCATGACCCATAACATCTGGGTGATTCCGCTGTTCGGGCTGTTCACCGGCTGGTTCACCGACTGGCTGGCCCTGAAGATGATCTTCAACCCGAAACAGCCGGTTCGCTATCTGGGCCTGTTCGAATGGCAGGGCCTGTTCCTGCGTCGTCGCAAACAGGTGGCGGCCCGTTATGGGGAACTGGTAGCCACGGAGATCGTCACCCCGGCGGCGGTGATCGGTGCCATCCTGACCGGGCCCATGTCCGACCGGCTGTTTGGCCTGGTGCAGAAACAGGTGCAGCGGACCATGGACGAACAGGCGGGTCTGGCCAAGCCGCTGGTGGTCTTCGCCGTGGGCAGCACCCGCTATCAGGAAATGAAGCGCTCCGTGTCCGAGAAAGTGATGCAGCATCTGCCGGAAACGCTCACCCATATGGAAGCCTACGCCGAAGAGGCCATGGACCTGAAAAACCTGCTGGTCACCAAGATGCAGGAACTCACCGAGGAAGAATTCGAGGGGTTGCTCAGGCCGGCCTTCCAGCAGGACGAGTGGATTCTGATTACCGTCGGGGCGCTACTCGGGTTCCTGGTCGGCGAGTTGCAGGTGCATGTGATGCTCCACTTTGCCGTACCCGTGGGGTGAGTCGCGAGTGACGAGTTTCGAGCAGCGAAAACCGGTCCTTCCCGAATGCCGTTTTTGCCTTTCGAAACTCGCTTCTCGTTACTCGTTACTTGTTTCCCCAAATGTAAGACATTGCCCACTATCCTTTCCCGGAATGCCCTCTAGAATATTCCCCTTTCACGTTGACTGACTGGGGGAACATTCATGCTCAAGGACAAACTCAAAGGGGCCCTGCCCGTACCCAAACTGATCGGCGCCGTCATTGGTGTGCTGGTCCTGGTGGTGGTTGCCAATAAATCGATTTTCTATGCCGAACCCGGCTATGTGTATCACGTTCGCACTATTACCGGTCAGGAACAGGTGGTGTCGGATGTGGGTTACCAGTTCTTCTTCTTCGGTCGCTGGAATTCCTGGAAACGGGCGCTGACCGTTCAGGCGGTCAAAGGCGGCAGTGAAAACCTGGACTATGTGGAAGTGGAGAGCTCGGAGACCTCCGCCGCCCTGCCACCCCAGAACATCATGTTCCTGGACCAGGTGGACGCCAATGCCCAGGCCACGGTGCGGTTTACCATTCCTTCCGACAAGGAAAGTTTCCTGCAGCTGGCCCATGAATACCGCAACCCGGCAAACCTTCTGCGCACGGCGCTGATACCCGCCTTCAAGGAAACCCTGCAGGCCAATGCGTCGCTGATGAGTGCGGAAGAGTACTACTCCGGCGGTCGTACCGAGTTCAATACCGAATTCGAAAACCAGATGATCAATGGTATCTATATCGTTCGCCGCGAAGAGATCAGCGAAAAGAGAGTGGGTGATGTGAGAGGCAGCGCCAATGTTGCGATGGGCACCCAGCAGCAGGATTACGGCGATGATTCCAAAGTGGTCTTCGTGGTGCGCAAGATGCTGGACGATACCGGCATCCCGCGCCGCAAGTCCCAGCGGTTTATCGACTACGGTGTGTCCGTGGTGGAAGCCCGTATCACCCAGATGGATCCGAACCAGCGTTTCGTCGAGCGTATGCAACTGAAGCAGAAAGCCTCTGCGGATCGGGCCATTGCCCGCGAACAACGGGTGCAGGAAGAAGAGCAGCGACTGCTGGCCATTGCCCGGGGTGAGCGGGAAGTGGCCGAGCGCCAAGCCAAGGCCAAGGTGGACCAGATCCAGCGCACCACGGAAGCGGAAACCGAGAAACAGCTGGCCATTACCGAAGCGCAGAAAAAACAGGAACAGGCGGAAATCGACAAACAGACCGCCCAGGTGAACCTGGAGAAAGCGCGCATCGAGGCGGAAACCCGTCGCACCCTGGCCGATGCAGAGGCCTATCAGAAAAAGGCCGTGCTGCAGGCAGACAACGCCCTGGCCCAGAAACTTGATGCAGAAATCGAGATCCAGAAAATCTGGGCAGAAGCCTTCGCCCAGCGCAAGGTGCCGCAATATGTGTTTGGCGGTGGCGACGGGAATACGCCCACCGGCTCGGATTCCGAAACCAAGGCGTTCATGCAACTGCTGACCATGGATGCGGCCAAACGGCTCAACTACGACCGTGATGTGAAGAACTAATCACGCAAACAAACGCCTGCAGTGGTATCGACGACGCTGCAGGCGTGCTTCTTGAGGGAGGCCCCGGCGGCGCAGTCACTTGCTCCCCTTTCCCCGAAGCCGCTACAGTACCGCCATGCTGCAAATCACACCCAACCTGTCCCTGCCGGAACAGGAAATCGATCTTCAGGCAATCCGTGCCCAGGGCAGCGGCGGCCAGAATGTGAACAAGGTGGCCTCGGCGATCCATCTGCGCTTCGATATCCGGGCCTCTTCCTTGCCGGAACGGTACAAGGAACGGTTACTGGCCCTCAGTGACCAGCGCATCACCAGTGATGGGGTGGTGGTCATCAAGGCCCAGCAATTTCGCACCCAGGAAATGAACAAGGAAAACGCCCTGGCCCGGCTGGCCCAGTTGATCAAAGGCGTGACGGTGGAGCAGAAAAGCCGCAAACCGACCCGGCCCACCCTGGGCAGCAAACGGCGGCGCATGGACAGTAAAACCAAACGCGGCAGGACCAAGTCCCTGCGCGGCAAGGTGGATCCGGGCTAAAGGGAGAATCTGACGCCTTCGGCCAGGCCGAGGGCTGTCTTGTCCCCTGCCGCCGTCCTGACACAAACCCTCTTTCCCTTGGCGTCATCGGACCACACTCTTCACGCTCCCCTTTGTTAAGCTTGGGCTCGCTGAGTTCATCACGGAGCCAACACCATGAAAGCCATCACCACCACAGGCTGGGGCCTGTCAGCCAAACTGACCCTGGAAACCGCGTCTGCCCCTGCCCGTTTGGGCGCCAACGATGTGCTGGTGCAGGTACACGCCGCGTCTGTGAACCCCAAGGACTGGAAGCTGAATTACCACGCGGCGGTGGCTTTCACGCCATTGCTGGTGACCAAGTTGCCGCCCTTCTTCGGTGATGATCTGGCGGGTGTGATCATCGACAAGGGCAGCAAGGTGCAGGACTTCGAGATTGGCGATGCGGTTTACGGGATGGACATGCGCCCGCGCACCGCATCACTGGCCGAGTTGACCCGTATCGATCAGAAACGCATTGCCAAGAAACCGCCGTCGCTCACGTTCCAGCAGGCAGCCTCCATGCCGCTGGCCGCCCAGACAGCCCTGCAAGGCCTGAAAAAGGGCAAGGCGGAAGCCGGCAAGACGGTACTGATCATTGGTGCTTCCGGCGGTGTCGGGACCTTCGCGGTACAGATCGCCAAGGCCATGGGGCTCCATGTCACCGGCGTATGCAGTGGCCGCAACGCGGAGTTTGTCCAGGAACTGGGTGCCGATGCCATCATTGACTATACCCAGGGGGATTACCGGAAAACCGTCGGTCCGTTTGATCTGGTCTTTGATGTGACCTCCTACGAATCCCCGCTCACCTGTGATGGGCTGATCGGTGACGATGGCTGGTTTATTTCCACCGGCGGTGATGCCCGCTCCATGTTGATCACCCCGTTCTACCGGGTGTTCGGCAAGCATTGCGGCACCGTGGTGGTGGAATCCTGGACACGGGACCTGGACACCCTGTCGGACCTGGTGGAGAGCGGCAAAGTGCGCCCCATCATCGACAGCGTTTTTTCTCTGGCGGAGAGCCAGCAAGCCTATGAGCGCAGCCGCACGGGCAGGTGTCGGGGCAAGGTGGTGATCGAGGTCGCAACCTGAGGGAAAGGATTTGTTGGAGCCTTGCTCGCAAGGCGAATTGCCCCGGGTGTTCAAGCCCTTCGCTTTGCGAGCAAAGCTCCAACGGTTAGCGGAAGCGGCAGTCAGCGATTGTTACGCCAACCCGGCCTTCGCCGCCCGCGCCGCGTGCAGTTTCCTGTAGCTTTCAATCAGGCGCTGATGTTTCTCCAGGCCTTCCAGCTGCATGTTGGTGGGCGTGAGGCCGTGGAAACGGACGGTGCCATTCACGGATCCCTCCACCGCATCCAGGGTCTCTTTACCAAACATGCGCTGGAAGTTAACCCGATAATCTTCCAGCTCCAGCTCGTCATCCAGGGTGACTTCCAGCACCGCACGCATGGCCTGGTAGAACAGACCGCGTGCCACCGTGTTGTCGTTGAACTGCAGGAACATGTCCACCAGTTCCAGCGCGTCCTCATGACGCTGTAGCGCCAGATGGATCAGCAGCTTCAGTTCCAGCACGGTGAGCTGGCCCCACACGGTGTTCTCGTCGAACTCGATACCGATCAGGGTAATGATGTCCGTGTAGTTGTCGATCTGGCTTTCTTCCAGCCGCTCAGCCAGCTGGCTGAGCTGGTCGTCGTCAAGACGGTGCAGGTTGAGAATGTCTTCCCGGTAATCCAGCGCCATGTTGGTGTTGTCCCAGATCAGGTCTTCCACCGGGTAGACCTCGGAAAAGTCCGGCACCAGGATCCGGCAGGCCGGCGCACCCAGTTGATCGTACACCGCCACGTAGGCCTCTTTTTCCAGATCGTCGAGAATGGCGAACAGCCGCGCGGCTTCTTCGTCATTGGTTCCGGAAAAATCCCACTCACAGAATTCTTCATCCGCCTGGGCACTGAAGAAGCGCCAGCTCACCACCCCGGTGGAATCAATAAAGTGCTCCACGAAGTTGTTGGGCCCGGTGACTTCCTGGCTGTTGAAGGTGGGCGGTGGCACATCGTTTAACCCTTCGAAACTGCGGCCCTGAAGGAGCTCGGTGAGGCTGCGTTCCAGTGCCACCTCGAAACTGGGATGGGCGCCGAAGGAGGCAAACACGCCGCCGGTACGCGGGTTCATCAGTGTTACGCACATCACCGGGAACTGGCCGCCCAGGGAGGCATCCTTCACCAGCACCGGGAAGCCCTGTTCCTCCAGCGCCTGGATGCCTTCCACAATGCGCGGATACTTGGCCAGCACACTGTCGGGCACATCCGGCAGGGCGATTTCTTCCTCGATAATATGCTTCTTCACCGCCCGCTCGAAAATTTCTGACAGGCACTGCACCTGGGCTTCGGCCAGGGTATTGCCGGCGCTCATGCCGTTGCTGAGAAACAGGTTTTCGATCAGGTTGGAGGGGAAGTACACAGTCTCGCCGTCGGAGTGGCGGACAAAAGGCAGTGCGCAGATGCCCCGGTCCACCCGGCCAGAGTTGGTATCAATCAGGTTGGAGCCGCCCAGCTCCCCGTCCGGGTTGTAGATGCCCAGGCAGTAGTCATCCAGGATGCCTGCTGGCAGCGCATCATTGGGGCCGGGTTTGAACCACTTTTCGTCGGGGTAATGCACGAAGTCGCTGTCGGCAATGTCTTCACCGAAGAACTGGTCGTTGTAGAAGAAGTTGCAGTTGAGCCGCTCGATAAACTCGCCCAGCGCCGAACACAGGGCGGCTTCCTTGGTGGCGCCCTTACCGTTGGTAAAGCACATGGGCGAGGCCGCATCGCGGATATGCAGGGACCAGACATGGGGCACGATATTGCGCCAGGAGGCAATCTCGATCTTCATGCCGAGTTCCTCGAGGATGGCGCTCATGTTGGCGATGGTCTGCTCCAGGGGCAGATCCTTGCCCTCGATAAAGGTGTGGTGTTCGGCGTCCGGTTTCACCATCAGCAGGGCCTGGGCGTCCTCGTCCAGGTTATCCACTTCCTCGATCTGGAATTCCGGCCCGGTCTGGATCACCTTCTTGACGGTGCAGCGGTCGATGGAGCGCAGAATCCCCTGGCGGTCCTTGTCGGAAATATCCTCCGGCAGCTCCACCTGAATGCGGAAAATCTGGTTATAACGGTTTTCCGGATCGACGATATTGTTCTGGGACAGGCGAATATTGTCCGTGGGGATATCCCGAGCCTTGCAGTACACCTTCACGAAATAGGCCGCGCACATGGCTGACGAGGCCAGGAAATAGTCAAACGGACTGGGCGCCGAGCCATCACCCTTGTAGCGGATGGGCTGATCGGTGATGACGGTGAAGTCATCGAATTTGGCTTCCAGGCGAAGGTTATCGAGGAAGTTGACGTTGATTTCCATGGCGGGGCTACCGGGGTTGCGAAATGGCGGGCGAAGGGTCGCCATTATCCCGGTTTTAAACGCTGTCGTCTTGGTTGTCGAATCCGGACCTCCTGAAAGGGCCGATGCCATGGAAAATATTTTTGCATAACAGGGCGGCAAGTGTGCGACAAAATGCCACATGTCCCCGCCCCGCGTATCCCCCTACACTCATCCGCCGTTATCGGGCCCAGTGCCCTCCCGTCCTTGCCGAATACCCTGGGGAATCGTTCATGCTGTCTTCACCGCGCCAACCGTTGCTTGCCTGCCTGTGTCTGTTGATCTCCGTGGATGCCATCGCGGCAGAGGACGAGGCCAATGTGCTGGCGCCGGTGACCGTAGAGGGCTCCGCGGAAAATGCCGCCGCGGAAACCCCAATCGAACTCCAGCGCGAGCAGGCCCTGACCCCCGGCGCGGTCACTCTGCTGGACACGCAGACGCTCAATGAGCGCAACGTGGTCAGTATCGGAGACATGCTGCGCTATGTGCCGGGCATATGGACCGCCACCGGCGCCACCGGGGATGCCACCTTTCTCTCCAGCCGGGGCTCCAATCTGGATGCCACCAATTTCGATGGCAACGGCGTCAAACTGATGATTGATGGCCTGCCGGTGACCGCTGCCGATGGCAACAACCACAACAGCTTTATTGATCCGATGGCCGCCCGCTATGCGGTCATTGCCCGGGGTGCCAATGCGCTTACCTACGGTGCCAGCACCCTGGGTGGGGCCATCGACTTTATCAGCCCCACGGCCCGTAACACCAACAACCAGATTTCCCTCAGTGGTGGCTCCCACGGCACCGTGCAAAGCCGGATTACCGGTGGTGTCGTGGCCGGTGACAAGGATGCGCTGGTGACTGTGGAGCAGCGCAGCTACGACGGTTTTCGGGATCATCAGGAACAGCAGCGCGGCAGCGTCTATGCCAACACCGGCTGGCAAATCAGCGACACGGTGGAGAACCGCTTCTACTTCTCCTATACAGACAATGATCAGGAGCTGGCCGGCTCACTCAACAAAGCCCAGTTCGATGAAGACCCCTATCAAGCGGGGGAGGACAACGAGCGCGGCAATTTCCTCAAGAATGTGGAAACCTGGCGTGTGGCCAACCGCACCCGCTGGCAACTCAGCGACACCAGCAATCTGGTGGTGGGCGTTTCCTTTGAAGACCAGTCGCTCTATCACCCTATTGTTGGTGGGGCTGATCCCGGGTTTAGCCTGTTGATCGACAACGACCAGACCACCTTTGGCACCACCGTGCGTTTCGACAAACAGATGGGCAACCATGATCTGCTGCTCGGGCTCAACTACGGGCAAACCTGGGTGAAAGGCGGCAACTACACCCACAGCGGCGGCATCCGCGATGCCCTGACCACCAAAGTGGATAACAAGGCGGACAACCTGGAAATCTTCGCCATGGATCGCTGGCACTTTGCCGAGCGCTGGACCCTGGTCTACGGGGCCCAGGCGGTGACCGGGGGCCGGGAGGTAGATAATGTAAACGTATCCTCCGGTGCACAACGCAATCCCAACGACACCTACGAATCCTTCAATCCGCGCCTTGGGGTGATCTACCAGGTGGCCGATCGCAGCGAGCTGTTCGCCAATGTGAGCAAGCTCTATGAGGCGCCCACCCTGTACGAGCTGGAAGACGAGGTCCAGGCAAACAATGACACCCTGGATGCAATGCAGGGTGTGGTTGGGGAAGTGGGAACCCGGGGTGTGGCACCGTTTGGCCAGGATAACGAGTGGAATTGGGAAGTGGCGGTCTACTACGCCCAGATCGAAGACGAAATTCTTTCTGTTGAGAAGCCGGGGGCTCCCGGCACCAGTCAGGTCACCAATGTGGAAGACACCATCCATGCCGGGGTGGAAGCCCTGTTCGGTGCGTCCTTCGCCCTGGGAGACGGCCAGCATCGTATCGAGCCGCTGCTGAGCCTGACCTACAACGACTTCACCTTCGATAACGACCCGGTCTACGGCGACAACCAGCTGCCGGTGGCCCCGGAGTTCTTCATCAAGGGTGAAGTCATGTACCGCCATGCCAACGGTTTCTTTGCCGGCCCTACCTTCGACATTGTCGATGACCGTTTTGCCGACTTTGAAAACAGCTATGAGGTGGACGGCTACGAACTGGTTGGCCTGCGTACCGGTGTCACCCGTGATGCCTGGGAAGTCTATCTGGAAGGCCGCAACCTGACCGATGAAGCCTACGTGGCCAACCTGACCGTACGGAATGACGCGAACATCAACGATGCCCTTCTTCAGGCAGGCGAACCCCGTTCCGTGTTCGCGGGCATCCGCTTTGATTTCTGACGAGAGGGTCTGCCCATGAACGCTGTCAATTCAGCCGGATCCGGGCCCACCCGCTTCTACCGGGCGGTGTGGCGCTGGCATTTCCTGGTCGGCATGCTGGTGCTTCCCTTCCTGTTTATGCTGGCGTTCACCGGCCTGCTGATGTTGCTAAGCAAGCCGCTGGATACGGCTCTGAACGCGTCCCTGCAGACGGTTGAAGCAGGGACCAATCCCCTGCCCGCCTCCGTGTTGCTGGAAACCGTGGAGCAACAATATCCGCATGCCGCAGTAAAACTCTACCTGCCGCCCCAGGCTGCCGATCAGTCCGCACGGTTTTCTCTGCAGCCCCATTCCCATGCCGGCCACGGTGGCCATCATGCGCCGGCCACCGTGGTCTATCTGAATCCCTATACCGGACAGATACTGGGTGACCGGGATCCCGCTGCCAGCCTCTATGCGCGTATCAAGACACTCCATGGCTCGCTGTTCCTCGGTGACCTGGGCGATGCCCTGATCGAAATCGCTGCCGGTCTGGCCGTACTGATGATCGTCACCGGCCTCTATCTGGCCTGGCCGAAGGGCGGCCTGCGCACCCTGATTCCTTCCCGGACCGTCAGCAGCCGGGCGGACTGGCGCGGCTGGCACCTGGGCATTGGCTGGCTGATTGCCCTGCCGTTGTTGTTCTTCCTGATCTCCGGCCTGGCCTGGACCAACATCTGGGGTGGCAAACTGGTGCAGCCATGGGGTTCCCTGCCGGGCACCCGCTTTGATGCCACACAGGTGGTCCCGGAGGCCGTCGACAGCCATCAAGCCATGAACGAAGCCGGCCTGCATCGCGTGCCCTGGGCGGTGGAGCAGACCCCCATGCCGCAGGGCAGTGAGGGCGATCGGTCCCTGCGACTGGATGATGTGGTGAGCCAGGCCCGTGCACAGGGATTCGGCAATTTCCGTGTGCATTTCCCGCAACAGGACAATGGTGTCTGGACGGTCTCGGCCACCACCATCGCCGGCGACCTGACAAACCCGATGGACGAGCGCATCCTGCACCTGGATCCCGCCACCGGCCAGGCTCTGCAGGAAATCCGCTTCGCCGACTATCCGGCCATGGGCAAGGCCATGGCCGCCTCCATTCCGCTGCACCAGGGGGACCTGGGTCTGTGGAACTGGCTGCTCAATCTGCTGCTGGTGACCCTGATACTGGCGCTCACCGTCACCGGGGCCCTGCTCTGGTGGAAGCGCCAGTCCCGCCGTGCCCCGCCCCGCGCCGAACCGGGCCCGGCACGCACCGTGGCTATGATCATGCTGGTGGTGGCTCTGGCCTTCCCGCTCTCCGCCGCGGCCTTGCTGGCCATCATTCTGGTGGATGCGTTACTGGTGCTACGCAAAGCTGCCCCAGCGGCACCGTAACAGGGGTGGCCCGTCGACGCCGGGAGGGCGAACGTCCGCCCGGCAGTTCCCCCCTGTCTTTCGCGCACAAACCTTGATCCATATCTACATTCGCCGTTTCGCCCCCTGCTAGCGTCAAGAACCTGCAGCACGGCAAACGGAGAAGGATCATGCGCATCCTATGGGGCCCGGCCTACGAACTGGGCATTCTGGTCATCGACCAGCAGCACAAACGCATTGTGGATTACATCAATGAGCTGGATCGCCTGGCCGACCAGCCGGACGCCCAGCTGGGCGTAGCCCGGGTGCTCTACGACCTGGTGGACTACACCGAATCCCACTTCAGCTTCGAGGAAGCACTGATGGAGCGGGCCGGCTATGGTGAGCTGGATGACCATCACCATAAACACCGGCAATTCACCTTTCATATCGAATCCCTGTTACGCCGACATGAGCAAGGGGACACCGTCACCGATGAATTACTGCGACTGCTGGAAGGCTGGTTGTTGCACCATATCCTCGAAGAGGATGGCGCCTACGCCAACGAGGTAAGGGATTTTATCAACAGCATAGGCCGGGAGCGGCTGGGCGGCTGGGTCAACGAAACGGTGCGGAAGCATTTCCGGGTGATGTAGGCATGTGACCCAGGCGCATATCCCGATACCAGTCACCCGGACAGCCCATTGCGGCGTCCGGGTGGCTTGGCGGTATCGTCGCTAGTTGCCCCGGCAGGGTATAGGGCGGTGATACGTCCTTGCTCATTGGTTTTTCCAGCGTTCAGTGACACCCACTGGCCATTGTCGTAATACGCAAAGGTCACCTCAATGCCGGGCCCCGGAAGACCATTCTGGGTGTTGAGAACATGTACGCTGAGGGGATTATCTGCTGCGGAAACCGTTACAGAAGTGATCAGTAAAACCAGGGTGGCGAGTGCCTTCTTGAACATGTGAGCTCCTGTGGAAATCTGAAAACGATTACTGTCTCACCTGGTAGGAAAAGGATGCGTGTAGATAGGTTCCCAGCTTTTTCCTTTGCCGCCACGATGTTGCCCTCAATGAACGGACAACCTGGCACTCAGGCAGCGCTGGCCGGAAGCTGTCAGGATAGCGGGCCAATTCAACGTACGGCAGTACGACATTGGGGGGCCAAGTCTTGGCCCGTGGGAGAAACCTTCTCTAAAGCGTAAAACCATGATGCTGCCCATCTGGCAGCTCAATATCCAGCCGCACTTTACCCCCAGCCGCTTCAATATAACGTTTCAGGGTTGAGAGCTTCAGATCCTGACCGGCTTTTTCCATGCCTGCGATGGTGGGTTGTTTGACCCCAAGCGCTGCGGCCATTTCCGCCTGGGTTTTATGCATCAGGGCGCGGATTTCAGCCAGATGGATATCCAGAAGGATGGCGTCAGCTTTCTTTTTGGCCTTTTCGACAATCTCTGGTTTTTCGGTTTCCAGGATCCGTTGCAGTGTTCTAGCCATTTGAGCCACCTCGGTTGAGTTTCTGGAGATGCGCGGTAAATTCGCGATCAGCCACCGGAATCATCTCGTCGTAGAATCGTTTGTCTTTCCCTGTCTTCTCGCCGGCGCAGAGCAGAATCCCGGTTCGTTCCGGGTCAAAGGCGAAGAAAGCCCGGATGGGATTGCCCCTGCTCTGGACCCGCAGCTCCTTCATGTTCGGGTGAGCCGATCCTTTCACAGTATCGGCATACGGTCTGGACAGGCGTGGTCCCTTTTGTTCCAGAACAAGCATGCCGGCGATGACGTTTTCCCGGTCTGTGTCGTTGAGCGCATCGAACCATTCATCAAACCTGTCCGTGGTTTGAATCTGCCACATTGTCAGTCCTTCATCCTTGAATAGGCTACAGCCTATATAGGTTTTGTCCTATTATCAATATAAAGGGATAGGCGGGCTGAGGGGGAGACAGAGTAATGGGTTGCAGATAGAGGTTGGTGGCTTGGGTGCCACCAACCTAGGCCGGAGATTCGCACCTCGAGAGGTGTATTCGCTAACGCTCACCCTTCGGGCCGCCCTCCGGGCGTTACTCCGCTTCGCTGCGTTCCTACAGGGGGGTATCAGGCGACGGAGCCGAACACCTGAATGATATTCCCCAGCCGGGCGGTAAATTTATCGCCGCTGTTCAGTGGGCCGACGCCGGCCGGGGTGCCGGTGAAGACCAGATCGCCGGGTTCCAGGGTGAAGGTCTGGCTGATTTCGCTGAGTAACTCGAAGGTGGGGAACAGCATCTGGCCGGTGTGGCCGTGCTGGCGCACCTCGTCGTTGATTTCCAGGGTCACGTTGAGCTTCTGCTTCACGGAAATACCGCGGGCATCAATAAAGCCGGATACCGGGGCGGCGCCGTCGAAGGCCTTGGCACGTTCCCAGGGGTGGCCTTTTTCTTTCAGATTGTTCTGCACCTCACGCAGGGTCAGGTCCAGGCCGACGCCGTAGCCGGCGATGCTGAAGCGGACGTTGTCCAGGTCGGTTTCCCGGTGAATCCGTTTGCCGATCAGCACCACCATCTCCACTTCGTGGTGCACGGCGCCCTGCCCTTTGGGTAGCGCCAGAGGTTCGTGCAGGCTTACCAACGAGGTGGCCGGCTTCATGAACAGGATGGGGGCATCCGGCACGTCATTGCCCAGTTCCCTGGCGTGGTCCGCGTAGTTGCGGCCCACGCACACGGCCTTGCCCACGGGAATGTCGATGGGCGAACCGTCGATCCAGCGGTGCTGGTAACCGTCCTGATCCACCGGGGTGTTGATTTCATCAAACATCGAACAGCTTCCCCGGGTTCATGATGTTGTTGGGATCAAAGACGTGCTTCACCGCTTTCATGCAGGCGATTTCTTCCGGGCTGCGGGAGTATTCCAGGTAGGGCTTCTTGGTCATGCCCACGCCGTGCTCCGCAGAAATGGAGCCGTTGTATTTCTCGACGATTTCGAACACCCACTTGGACACGTTGTTGCACTGGGCGAAGAAGTCTTCCTTGGCCAGGTCCGCCGGTTTGAGGATGTTCAGGTGCATGTTGCCGTCGCCGATATGACCGAACCAGACGATTTCGAAATCCGGGTAGGCGTCCTGCACCACGGTGTCGATGTCTTCCACGAAGTCCGGCACTTTCGCCACGGTGACGGAGATGTCGTTCTTGTAAGGAGTGTGCGGCGCAATGGACTCGGAGATGCGCTCGCGCAGTTGCCACAGCTGGTCCAGCTGCTGCAGGGACTGGCTCATCACACCGTCCAGCACCCAGCCTTCTTCCACACATTTTTCGAAGATGGCCATGGCCTGGTCGCCGGTGGCTTCGGACAGCTGTTCGAATTCCAGCAGACAGTAGAACGGGCACGCGGTGTCGAAGGGTTTGGCCACGCCGTGTTCCAGCACATGGGCCATGGCCTTGTCGGAAAAGAACTCGAAGGCGGTCAGGTCGATGTCCTGCTGGAAGGCGTGCAGGATCTTCATGACCTCGCGAAAGCCCGGGGCGCCCAGTACCAGGGCGGTCAGGTCTTTCGGCTGACGGGCCAGTTTCACGGTGGCTTCCACCACAAAACCCAGGGTGCCCTCGGCGCCGATGAACAGGTGCCGGAAGTCGTAACCGGTGGCGTTCTTGATCAGGCCCTTGTTCAGGTCCAGCAGCTCGCCCTTGCCGGTGACCACTTTCAGGCCGGTGATCCAGTCACGGGTCATGCCGTAGCGGATCACCTTGATGCCGCCGGCGTTGGTGCCGATGTTGCCGCCGATCTGGCTGGAGCCGGCGGAGGCGAAGTCCACCGGGTAGAACAGGCCCTTCTCGTCGGCGAATTCCTGCAGTTGCTGGGTGATAACACCGGGCTGCACGGTAACGGCGCGGTCGAATTCGTTGAAATCCAGGATCTTGTTCATGCGATCAAAGGCCACCACCAGCTCGCCATTGGCGGCCACCGCCCCGGCGGACAGGCCGGTGCGGCCCCCGGACGGCACCAGGTGCAGGCCGTGGTCGTTGGCGATCTCCACGATCTGCTGCACCTCGTCGATGGTCTCCGGCAGCGCGATGGCGCTGGGGGCCGGGGCCCATACCTTGGTCCAGTCGACCCCGTAGCGCTGGGTGCTTTCCGGGTCAGTAAGGAGGCGATTGCCAAGCAAATCAGTCAGTTGCTCCAGCGCAGCATGGGCATGGGCGGTCATCAACGGGTCTCCTGAACGGGTCGTGCCGGGTGCTTGAGTCGGGCTCATGGGGACATGAAGAGAAGTCCCGCACGGGTTGCTCTCAATTTGAGCGCGCTATGGTACCATACGCGCCCATTTCACAGGCTACCGAGACTTCCATCATGGCCGATACTTCTCTTGAGAAGGACAAGATCCGCGTTCTCCTGCTCGAGGGCATCCACGAAAACGCCGTGGAGAACCTGAAGGCGCACGGCTACAGCAATGTGGAGCTGCTGCCCACTGCGCTGACCGGCAACGACCTGGCAGACAAGATCAAGGACGCCCATTTCATTGGCATCCGTTCCCGCACCCAGCTCACCGAAGAGGTGTTCCAGGCAGCGGAGAAGCTGATCGGCGTGGGTTGTTTCTGTATCGGTACCAACCAGGTAGACCTCAATGCTGCCCTGAAGCGTGGTATCCCGGTATTCAATGCCCCCTATTCCAATACCCGTTCCGTGGCGGAACTGGTGATTGCCCATACCATCAACCTGATGCGCGGCATTCCCGAGAAGAACGCCTCTGCCCACCGCGGCGGCTGGCTCAAGTCTGCCAAGGACAGCTATGAAATCCGGGGCAAGACCCTGGGTCTGGTGGGTTACGGCAATATCGGCGCCCAGGTGTCCGTACTGGCCGAGTCCATGGGCATGAAGGTGAAGTTCTACGACGTGATTCCCAAGCTGCCGCTGGGCAATGCCGAGCAGGTGAGCAGCCTCACCGAGCTGCTGGGCATGAGCGATGTGGTCAGCCTGCACGTGCCGGACACCGCCGACACCCGCTGGATGATCAAGGAAGAGCAGATCCGTGCCATGAAGCCCAAGGGCTACCTGATCAACTACGCCCGCGGCAAGGTGGTGGATATCGACGCCCTGGCGGCGGCCCTGAAAGACGGTCACCTGCTGGGCGCGGCCATCGACGTGTTCCCGGAAGAGCCCAAGGGCAACGACGACGAATTCATCAGTCCGCTGCGTGAATTCGACAACGTGATCCTGACCCCGCACATCGGTGGTTCCACCCAGGAAGCCCAGGTCAACATCGGCACCGAGGTGTCCGAAAAGCTGGCCCGCTATTCCGATAACGGCGCCACCCTGGGCGCGGTGAACTTCCCGGAAGTGGCCCTGCCGGCTCACCCGGACATGCACCGCCTGCTGCACATTCACAAGAACGTGCCCGGCGTGCTCACCCAGATCAACACCATTTTCTCCGAGAATGGCATCAATATCTGTGGCCAGTACCTGCAGACCAACGAAGAGATCGGTTACGTGGTCATTGATGTGGACAAGGGCTACAGCCAGCTGGCGCTGGAGAAGCTGCGCACCATCGACGGCACCATTCGTACCCGGGTGTTGTTCTAGGCGAGTCGGCGTTTCTCGGGGAGCGGCTGTTCGGGTCCTCCCTGAGAACGGTGAAACACTCGACAAAAAGCCGGTGGCGGGCTACCTTGCCTGCTCCGGCTTTTTTCGTATCTAACCTATGAGACGACTCAGGAAAGGATGCCTGTTGGTTGCAGGGCTGCTGGCATTGTCCGGCTGTGCCACAAACTCCCTGTTTGTGCCCTACCCCAATCAGGCCCAGCAATGGAAGGCCTCGCTGGCCACCGCTCCGGTGGCGCCGACGGCCACCGAGAAGCTGGAAAAAGCCGCTGCTGGCGGCGATGGCGTCCTTTATCTGCAGGAACTGGGCCGGGTCAGCCAGCTCACCGGCCAGCGCGAGCAAAGCCGTGAGGCCTTTGCTGCTGCCATCCAGAAATACGACGAGGAGGATGCCAGTGCCCGTATCCAGGTCTCGTCCCTGGCGTCTTCCACCACTTCCCTGGTCACCAACGACAATGCCCGCAGCTACGTGGCCCCGGACTACGAGCGCATCTTCACCCATGCCTACCAGGCCCTGAATTACTGGGATGCCAACGACCCCACCGGCACCGCCGTGGAGTTGCGTGGTGCGGCCCTGGAACAACGGGTGGCCGCGGACAAGCGTGACAAGGAAATTGCCAAGGCGGAGGAAGCGGCAGAAGAAAACAACGTGGACCTGAGCCAGTTCGATGGCTATTTCCAGGGTATCAATGCGGTGGCAGGAGAAGTGAAGGCCAGTTTCCAGAATGCCTGGACCTTCTACCTGTCTGCCCTGTTCTGGGAAGCCCACGGCGAATACAACGATGCCCTGGTGGACTACAAGAAGGCCCTGGAGATTCATCCGGAGCTGGACATGCTCAAGGAAGACGTTGAGCGCGTGTCCAATGCCATGAAGGGCCGGCCTGAAAAAGACGGCATGGTAGCGGTACTGTACGAGCAGGGTTTTGTGCAGGCCCGGGAAGAATTCAGCCTGCCCATTCCCACGGTCCACGGCATCTTTTCGGTGGCCTTTCCCACCTATTCCCTGACCAGCAAGCCACGCCCCAACAGCCTGCGGGTGCTGGACAGCGCCAGCCAGCCGCTGGGGGAAACCGTGGTGCTGGCGGATGTGGGGGCCCTGGCCGCCAAGGACCTGAAAGAGCGGTTGCCGGGCATGCTGGTGCGCCAGACCCTGCGGGCCACCGCCAAGTACAACCTGCAGAAAAAGGCCAACGATGATTTCGGCCCGCTGGGGGCCTTTGCCACCCAGCTGTACAACCTGGTCAGCGAGCAGGCGGACCGGCGCAGCTGGCTGACCCTGCCTGCCTATGCCCAGGCAACACGATTTTCACTGCCCCAGGGGGAACATACCCTTGTATTGAGCACCCCCGGGGGCAATGCTACGTTGACGGTACCGGTGGTTAACCGTGGCCTCACCGTGATTCATGTGGCGGCCGTTCCCGGCCAGCTGATTACCCGCGTGTTACCCGTTCAGGAGGGACCCTTATGACACTGTTACGCCCGATGCTGGCGCTGCTGCTGGCGGCCATGCTGGCGGCCTGCTCGGCCACCAATATGGGCCGCATGGAAGTGGATGAAGACGGCGAGACCATTACCAAGGTCTATTCCAGCAACAGCCTGTTATCCAGCCGCATTTCCGTGCAGGACCTGAAGCAAAAGACCGTGGGCGACCTGCTCTACATACAGGCCACCCTGGAAAATGACTGGAAATTTGAACTGGATTTCCAATACAAGTTCAAATGGTTTGATAAGGACGGTTTCGAGCAGGCGCCGGAAGGCCAGCCCTGGCGGCAGGTGGTGATGGCAGGTCGTAGCCAGAACAGCGTCCAGGCCGTTGCCCCCAACCCGTCCGCCGTACGCTTTGAAATCTGGGTACGCGAATAATCGTCGCGTGCCTTCCTAAAAGGAACAAGGAGAATCTCATAATGCTACGCCTACTTTCCCTGCTGCTGCTGGGCAGCGCCCTGGCCCTGTCCGGTTGTGCCTCCAAGGTGGATTACGGTGATGCCCAGGCCCGCGAAACCGTGAATACGGATTTCGGTTCCACCGACCTGCAGATGATCGCCGCCAAGATGGTGGATGACATGATGGTGTTTCCGCCCATCGTGCAGATGACCCAGAACCGCCGTCCTGTGGTATTCGTGGATCGCATCAAGAACAAGACCACCGAACACGTGGACACCGAGTCCATCACCGACACCATCCAGTCCAAGCTGATCAACTCCGGCAAGTTCCGTTTTGTGGACATGTCCGTAGTGGATCGCGTGCGTCAGCAGCTGGAATACCAGAGCGATTCCGGCATGGTGGATCAATCCACGGCCGCCGCCATGGGCCGCCAGATCGGTGCCGAGCTGATGATGTACGGTAACTTCTCCTCCATCGTCAAACGCGATGGCAGCACCAAGGATGTGTACTACAAGTTCACCCTCAAGCTGCTCAACATCCAGACCGGCATCATCGAGTGGACCAACGAAAAAGAAATCCGCAAGACTCGCAGCAAGAGCCTGTTCGGGTTGTAAGGACGCTGCACGCAACCGGGGTGACCGGCTGCGTGCACGCTAACCAGACATGGAGGCCGTTATGACCAAGCACCTGTTCGCTCCGTTATGTTTCATCCTGTTGTTGTGTGCGTCCCTGGCCCAGGCTGCCACGGAGACGGTTTCCGTGTCGGCCCGCGGCTACGGTGACAACCCGGAACAGGCCATGACCAATGCCCTGGTGGCGGCGGTGCGACAGGCCGGTGGGGTCAGCGTGGCCGTGGACCCGAACTTCCGCACCAATGTGCTGCAGTGGGTGGTTCGCCAGCAGGGTGATGTGAGCACCTGGATCGGTACCGAGACCTCGGTGCCAGAGCCGCAGCTGCCTACCCTGGGCAATATCAAGAGTTACCAGGTGCAGTCGGTGAAGCAGGTGGAAGACGGCCTGTGGCAGGCCAACGTGCAGGCGGAGGTGCTTCGTCCCAAGACCCTGGGTGCGGACCGCTCGCACCTGCCTGGTATTGCCATTACCACCTTCGACAGCCGCCAGCCCCGTTATGACCTGGGTGACGTGCAGGTGCCGGCCAGCCAGGTGCAGCGTCAGCTGCGCGATGATCTGGTTACCGCCTTTACCCAGTCCGGTCGTTTCCGGGTGCTGGACCGGGCCAACCTGGATGCCATTGATCAGGAGCAGTCCGTCGTCGCCAGCGGCAGTGTGGCGCCGGAAGAGCTGGCCCGGCTGGGGCAGCGCAAGGGGGCGGATCTGCTCTTGGTAGGTACCATCGAAGATTTCAGCATCGGCGACAGTCAGCGGGAATTCTACGGTGCCAAGTTCTCCGGTTATGAGCCGCGCATCCGGGTTCGCTATCGGTTGATCGATACCACCAGCAGCGAAATCCTCTGGGCAGACCTGTTCGACTGGAACCAGTCTGAAGCGTCCATCCGCGAGGTGGCCCGTCAGCTCAAGATCGACGACCGCAACCACCCGGAGCGGCTGGCGGATGAACTCTATCCCGTGATTGCCCGGGCCATGGCCGGTGCCGCCACGGATGTGCTCTATCCGGTGCAGATCATCAAGGTGCAGGGCGAGACCGTGTTCCTGAGCCAGGGTCAGGGCCGGCTGGAGCAGGATGCCAGCATGCAGGTCTATCGCCCCGCCGGGGAAATGAAAGACCCGGACACCGGCCTGACTATCAAGCTGGAGGGTAATGCCCTGGCCACCCTGACCGTCACCGATGTGCGCCCGGATTATGGCGTCGCTCGCCTGGACGGCCCGGCCAGCAGCCCCCTGCAGGCCGGCGACCGGGTACGCAGTGCCGCTGGCGCAGACAGCCCGGCGGCCGGACCCGCCGGGCAGGCGCCCAGCCCGGGCTCGTCGGAAGCGCCGATCCAGTGGTAACAACAAGCCCCCGACAGGGGGCTTTTTTTGGGTTCAGCCGGAGGCCATGTGTCCCGTCCCGAGATTTCACGCCCCAACATCCTGCTGGTCTACGACAAGGAATGCCCGGCCTGCCACGCCTATTGCCAGGTGGTGCGCATCCGCGAAAGCGTGGGTGAGCTGCGTATCGTGGATGCCCGGGAAGACAGTGAGGTGATGCGCGAGATCACCGGCGCTGGCCTGGATATCGATCAGGGTATGGTGCTGAAGATGGGCGACCAGCTCTATTACGGCGCCGATGCCATCCACGCCCTGGCCCTGATCGGCAGCCGCTCGGGGATCCTCAACCGTTTCAACTACTGGATGTTCCGTTCCCGGCGCGTCTCGAAAGTGCTCTATCCGCTACTGCGTTTCTTCCGCAATCTGTTACTGAAACTGCTGGGCAAGACCCGCATCAACAACCTCAACCAGCCCGGTCGTGATCGGTTCTGATGCTTGCTGTTGAGAGCCTGCTCTCGTTCGCTTGATCGTGCCGCCTACAGAAACTTCAGCGATATCGGCTTTGCTGCCTTGTGCTTGGGCGCAATCCTTTTTGTATGGAAAAGCGATATCAGGGAAACCGTCTCAGGCAGGGTCGTTACTCCGAGGCGGGAAGGGTTTATCACGTCACTGCGGTGACGAATGGGCGGTATCCTTGGTTTGAAGACGCACAGCATGCGCGAACCATGTGCCGGACGTTGCTCTGGTCCGATAAGCAGGGGATGACCTCCTCATTCTGTTTTGTCGTGATGCCGGATCATATCCATTGGCTTTTTACGCTGGAGGGGAAGTACCCACTTTCCACAACCATGAATCTTGTAAAAGGCAGGAGCGGTCGTTTGTCAGGGGGGCGCATCTGGCAAAGGGGCTACCACGACCATGCGATCCGCTACCAGGAATCGATCAAGGATATTGCCCGTTATATTGTTGCCAATCCCCTGCGTGCCGGCCTGGTCAAATCCCTTAGATATTACCCTTACTGGAATGCGATGTGGCTTTGAGGATTGCTGTAGGAGCGCCACTTGAGGCGCGAACCATGTGGTTTTATAGCCTCTCCATTTTGTCATCGTGTCGCAAGCCTATTTCGCGCCTCAAGTGGCGCTCCTACAGGGTGGTTAGCAGGCCGTTCAGGTGGCTGATGTGGCGGTGGATGTGTTGATCTGCTTACGCTTTTTGCTCGCCACCCGCGCCTTGCGTTTCTTCCACCAGATCACCACGCCGGTGATGGAGAGCATGGCCACGGCAATGCCCATGATCGATACGATGATACGGCCGGGCAGGCCGGCGATGCGGCCGGAATGCAGGGGGAACTGCAGCTGGTTGAACACATCGGCGGCGGTGCCTTCCCAGGGCACTTCGTCACCGATCAGCTCGCCGTTTTCGCCATCGTAGTAGAGGCTTTTCACTTTCATGCCGCCGCTGTCGTGGTCTTCGCCCGGGTAATAGAAGCGCACCCCGAACACGGCGAAGTTGTCGCTGTAGAAGGTATCGCCGATGGGCTCTTGCCACTGGCGGTTATCCGCCTCGGTGCGCGCTTTATCGAACAGGGCCGGCCAGCTTACCTGGGGTTCCACCGGTTCATGCAGGGCGGTGGGGGTGCGGGTCTCGAAAGGCCCGGGGGTGGTTTCGGAGACCATGGACATGACCGGGTAGAAGATTTCCCGGTACAGGTTCAGGGAGAAAGAGGTGAACGCCAGAATCAGTAGCAGGCCGAACACCCACAGGCCCACGGCCCGGTGCAGGTCGAAATTCAGCTTGTAGGCGCCGGCGCCGCGACGAATCATCCAGGCCGGTTTCCAGCGCTGCAGCCAGCTCTTGCCAGCGGGCTTTTGGGTACGGCGCTTACGCGGCAGGGTCAGTGCCATGGCGATAAAGGTATCGAACAGCCAGACCATGGCGGCGGCACCCATCAGCCAGATCCCCCAGCGATCAATGCCCTTCCACTCCGGCAGGTGCAGAGTGAAGTGCAGCTTGTAGAGGAACGACATCAGGTGTTCCGGGTGCAGGGAGATCTTGCCCCACAGGCGTTTGCCGACGATCTCGCCGGTGACCGGGTCCACGAAGGCGTGGTCGTAGTCCAGCTCATAGCGGCGACCCGTTTCCGGATTCACCCTGGCGTCCACCCAGATTTCCGCGTTGTGGCCGGGCTCCGGCTCCAGATGGAAAAAGCTGGCGCGTACCCGGGGGTCGGCCTGCTCCACCCGGTCCACCAGTTCCAGCATGGGCAGCGGTTGCCCTTCACTCTGGCTCTCGAACAGGTGCGGGTTGAGCCATTCATCCAGCTCGTGGTCCCAGGAAATCAGCGCCCCGGTCAGGCCGGCAATAATCAGAAAGCCGGCAATAAAGAGGCCGAACCAGCGATGAAGAACCACCAGAATTGCGCGCATGGGGCACCTGTGACGAGCAGAGTAAGCGCCGCAGTCTATCAGTAATAAAAGCAATTCTCATTACGAAAATGAGTCAATGGTTCTGCTTTTCACTGCGCCATAGCGGATAGGGAATCCCGGCAACCCGGTTGATGATAAAGGCCTGGGCGACCAGCAGGGCCACGGCGCTGATCAGCACCGGTAGCTGCTGCAGCTCATGCATCAGGCCCAGGGAGACAATCAGCGCCGTGGCTCCGGCGGGGGGATGGGCGACCCGCAACAGGATCATCAGGGCACTGGTGAAGCCCAGTGAGAGACTGGCCGCCACCACACGAGGCCATTCCACCCCGGTCAGAAACGCGGCGGGGGCATCGTCCAGCCCGCATATCCACAGGGCAGCCCAGCCACAGAGCACGCCGATCACGTGACCGCTGAGCACATTGCGCGGCGAGGCGGCTTCCGCCAGGGGCAGGTGGAACAGCAGAAAGGCGGTGGCCCCCAGGGAGGGAAAGATAAAGGACTGCTGGGTAATCAGTGCAACGATGGCGATCAGGGCAATGCTCAACCCACCGTTGACCAGGTTGAACAGTGCCAGCACCAGGCGGGGATTGAACCGCTGGCTCATCACATCCAGATGCAGTTGCCGCAACAGGCCGCCGACCAGTTGCTGGCGCAGCCGGTCATTCTGTTCACTCATCTCGCGCACTATTCCGGGGCGAATAAAGAGCGCGCATGGTAAGGCTTTGGCGATGGTTGGGCAATTTTGGTGCACGGCAACCGATAGCGCTTTTTAACAACGGCTCATGGGTAAATCCGCTAGCATGAGCGGATCAGAAAAAGGAGATCATCGTGGAAGGCTTTTTCTCTCAGGCGCTGGTGCTGCTGGCGGCGACCCTGTTGTTATTGCCCCTGTTCCAGCGACTGGGGCTGGGCAGCATTCTGGGCTATCTGGCGGCGGGGATCGCCGTGGGGCCGCTGGGGTTGGCGCTGGTCAGCGGCGGCACCGACGTGCTGCACTTCGCCGAGCTCGGTGTGGTGCTGATGCTGTTTCTGGTGGGGCTGGAACTGGCACCGCAACAACTGTGGGCGCAGCGGCGCCGGCTGGTGGGACTGGGCGCCAGCCAGGTGCTGCTCAGTGCCGCACTGCTGGCGGGGGCCTTTCTGCTGCTGGGCTTCGAGACCAATGTGAGTCTGGCCATCGGCTTCACCCTGGCGCTGTCCTCTACCGCCTTTGTGGTACAGATGCTGGTGGAAAACAATCAGCTGGGGACACCCCAGGGCCGCTCCGCGTTCTCCATTCTGCTGTTCCAGGATCTGGCGGTCATCCCCATCCTGCTGCTGTTGCCCCTGCTGGCCGGCACTCAGGCCGGAGAGGACAGCCCGCAGTTGCTGGCTGGTCTGGTGGCATTGGTGGCCATGGTGCTGGCGGGCAAGTATGCCCTCAATCCCTGGCTGGGCTGGCTGGCGAAATTGCGCAACCGGGAGTTGATGATCGCCAGTGCCCTGATGCTGGTGCTCGGCGCCGCCGCCCTGATGGAGCACCTGGGGCTGTCCATGGGCCTGGGGGCTTTCGTGGCCGGGGTTCTGCTGGCCAACTCGCCTTACCGGGAGCAACTGGAAACGGATATCCAGCCCTTCAAGAGTCTGTTGCTGGGGCTGTTCTTCCTGGCCATCGGCATGACCATGGATCTGCGCTTGCTGGTCGACAACCCGGGGGACATTGCCCTCTATCTGCTGGTGCTGTTGGGCCTGAAAGCCCTGGTGCTGGCGGTGATCAGCCGGGTACGCGGGGTGGAATGGCGCAACACCGCCCTGTTCGGCATCCTGCTCTGCCAGGGCGGTGAATTCGCCTTTGTGCTGTTCACCCAGGCCCAGGCCCTGAACCTGCTGGACAGCACCCTGGTGGGCCAGCTCAACCTGGTGGTGGCCCTGTCCATGGCCGCCACCCCGCTGCTGCTGAAACTGGTCACCCTGCTGTGGCCGGAGCGCAGCAAGAGCACCTCGCGCCCGGACCTGGAAGCGGAAGACATGCCCGACCATCACCCGCGGGTGGTGATCGCTGGCCTGGGGCGTTTCGGGCAGATCACCGCGCGGATCCTGGTGGCACGCAAGATCCCGTTCACCGCCCTGGATTCCGATCCGGACGAGATCGACATGCTGCGCCGCTATGGCAACGAGGTGTACTTCGGTGATGTGACCCGCCTGGACCTGTTACGCAATGCGGGACTGGAATACGCCCGGGTGCTGGTGCTGGCGGTGGACGATGTGGACGACTCGCTCAAGGCCGCGGAACTGGTGCGTCACCACTTCCCTGATGTGACCATCGTGGCCCGTGCCCGCGACCGCTTCCACGCCTACAAGCTCCATGCCCTGGGGGTCGATCAGGTAATCCGGGAGACGTTCGAGTCCGCCCTGCTCAGTACCCGGGTGACGCTGATGCAACTGGGTGTGCCGGAATCCACCGCCATCGATCTGGTGCGCAGCTTCCGGGAACTGGACGAGACACTGCTGCGCGAGCAGGTGGAACACCAGCACGATGGCGACAAGCTGGTGGAAGCCAACCAGCGCGGCCGGGCAGAGCTGGAATCCCTGCTGTCCAGCGGCGACTGATGCGCGTTGCCGAGCCGTTGTCGCCGGGACAGGCGCCGGGCTAGCCGGGTCGCTCAAGCCAGGAGCGCCCCGCCAGCCCGGACAGGCGGAACTACAGCTTCAGCTTGTTCAGCCCACGGCTGATGGCCTGACCCAGGCCGGCTTTTACTACCGGACCGAGCAGCGGCAGCTTGCCTTCAAACTCGATCACATAGTGCAGCTGACTGCCGCCGTTGCCGTTTTCGGAAAAGCGCATGGTGCCCTTGTGGTTCTTCAGGGGGCTACCCTTGCTGATCTTGTATTCGATCAGTTCGTTGGGGACCACCTTGGTGACGGTTTCTTCGAACGGCGGCGCGATCAGGATGCGCATACGGCGGGTGGAGCCCACGCCGTTGGGGCTGTCGATGCCGGGCTTCACTCGCTTGATCTTGGCCGGGGCGAAAATCACTTCCAGGTTTTCGTGGTCACTGAGAAAGTCGAACAGCTTGTCCACGGAAAACGGGAAGGTCTTGGTAATCTCGATACGCTGCATGTAAAGCACTCCGCTGGGGCCCGGCAGCGGGCCGGGCAAGTCTCACACCGGCATGGCCGGTAAACAGGATGTCGATTCTGACCGCTGCCCCGCAACCTGCAAGGTTAAATCGGGCCATAGGGGGAAGCGGCCCTGCATAGCTCCTACAAACACTAACCCCAGCCCTCGGCCAGCCACCGGGTCACTTCTGCCGCCGAGATGTCCCGGCACGCACTGGCGAACTGCCCTGCCCACAAGGGGGAGCAATCACCGCAACCCTTGGCTTCCGCCGCTGCCCGTAACGGTCCGATGGCGTTGCCCGCCAGGGGAAACGCCGGGGTCACGTCCGGCATGGGGCCCAGGGTGTCCATCAGCCGGTTCACCACGCCCCGGGCGGGACGCCCGGAAAACACTGTGGTCAGGGCCGTATGCCGGGCGCGTTCACTCTGCAGCCACTGCCGGTGCACGCCCTTGGTGGTGGCTTCCGGGCACAGCAGATAGGCCGTGCCCACCTGAACGGCGCTGGCGCCCAGCGCGCGGGCGGCCCGGACCCCTGCCGGGGTGGCAATGCCGCCGGCGGCGATCACCGGCAGGGAAATGGCGTCGCAAATCTGTGGCAGCAAGCTGAAGGTGCCCTGCTGCAGGCTGAGGTCGTCACTGAGGAAATGGCCGCGATGGCCGCCGGCCTCCAGCCCCTGGGCAATCACCCCGTCGGCACCGTGCTCTGCCAGCCAGATGGCTTCTTCTACCGTGGTGGCGCTGGACAGCACCCGGGCCCCAGTGGCTTTTACCCGCGCCAGCAAGGCCGGGGCCGGCAAGCCGTAATGGAAGCTCACCACCGCCGGGCGAAACCGTTCCAGCACCGCCGCGCTATCTTCGTCGAAGGGTTGCCGGGAGGGGCCGCTGGCAATGGCCGAGGTATCCGCTGCGAATTCCTCATAGAAAGGCTGCAGGGCGTCCACCCAGCGCTGCTCCCCTGCCGGGTCCGGCGCGGGAGAGGTGTGGCAGAAAAAATTCACATTCCAGGGTTGGTTGGTGGCGGCAGACAGTTGCGTCAGTTGTTCTTCCAGCCCCTGGGCACTGAGCATCCCCGCCGGCACGGATCCCAGCCCGCCGGCCTCGCACACTGCCGCAGCCAGGCGCCAGTCCTGCACGCCGGCCATGGGGGCCTGAATCAGGGGAAGGTCGGTAGCAAACAGGGCAGACATGGCGGCTCCGGTCGCAGTCACGGGAAGCAGCCACGCTAACCGGAAACCGGCTGCCAGGCCAGCGTGGGGGCTAGTCGTTCAATTCCCGGCGTTCCCTTTCATAGTCGTCATAGGGCTTGCTGGCCCGCTCCACGCAGGCATCGTATTCCGACAACGGCACCTTGTCGCACTGGAGGCGGTTGTTGTGCTGGAGGTTGTCGTAGACCGCCTTCTCACTACAGGCGGCCAGCAGTGCGGCGAAGCTCAACAGCAGAAGTCCTTTCATGGGGTCAGGTTCCTTTGTGACTTAATCCGTGCCGGTTTTCTTCAGCGGTGCCTGCCCGCTGACGGCGGCGCTGCCAATCCCGCGGGGATCGCTGGCGGCTGTGACCTCATTGCTGCCCTTGCGCCACAGGATCGCCTGCATGTTGCCGTAATCGCGGCCGGTGGAGACCACATGGTGGCCGCGCAGCATCAGTTCCTTGGCGGCCTCGCTGCCGACAAAGGCCGGCTCCGCCTGCACTTCATCGGGCAGGTACTGGTGGTGGAAACGGACCCGGTTGACCCAGGCATCCACGGGCTGGTCGTTGGCCGCTTCCAGCACGCCCAGCATGACCATGGTGATGATGCGACTGCCACCGGGGGTGCCGAGGATGGCCACGCGGTCGTCGAATTCCACGAAGGTGGGGGTCATGGATGACAGGGGCCGTTTGCCGGGAGCGATGGCATTGGCCTCGCTACCCACCAGGCCATAGGCGTTGGGGCTGCCCGGCTTGGCGGAGAAGTCGTCCATTTCGTTGTTGAGCAGGACGCCGGTGCCCGGTGGCACGAAGCCGCTGCCAAAGGGCAGATTGATGCTCAGGGTGGCGGCGACCCGGTTGCCGGCCTTGTCCAGCACCGACAGGTGGGTGGTATGGAAGCCCTCCTCCACGGTCAGCGGCTCGCCCAGGGTATGGCTGGGGGTGGCTTCGTCCGGGTTGATGCTGCGGGCCCGTTGCCGGGCGTATTCGCTGCTCAACAGCTTATCCACAGGGATATCCACAAAGTCAGGGTCGCCCAGATAGCGGGCCCGATCCTGGTAGGCCCGGCGCATGGCTTCCACGATCAGGTGGGTGTCCGGTTCGCCCTCGAACTGGCTGAGAATATTGAGGGCCTGGCCCATCACAATGCCGCCGGCGGAGGGCGGCGGGGCAGAAACGATACGGGCATTTTTAAAGGTGCTCACGGTAGGTGAGCGCTCAATCACGTCGTAGTTGGCCAGGTCTTCCAGGGTCCAGATCCCCCCGGCCTGCTCCACCCCTTCCACCAGTTTGCGGGCGACCTCGCCCTGGTAGAAACCGGCCTTGCCCTTCTCGGCCAGCAGGGTCAGTACCCGGGCCAGATCCGGTTGTTTGATCACATGGCCAGCGGGGGGCACTTTGCCGTTGTGCAGGAAGAGGGCGGCGGCTTCGGGAAAGCGGTTGAGCACCTCTTCCCGGTAACCGGCCAGTTTGCGGTAGTGGTCTTCCACCTCGAAGCCCTCCCTGGCCAGCCGGATGGCCGGTGCCAGTGAGGTCTTCAGGGGCAGCTTGCCGTAGTTGTCCGCCAGATGCACAAAGGCGGCGGCCTGGCCGGGAATGCCGGCGGCGCTGGGGCCGTTCAGGGCCCAGTCACGGACCACCTTGCCGTCGCGGTCCTGGTACATGGTGGGGATGGCCGCATCCGGGGCGGTTTCCCGGGCGTCCACGAAGGTCTGCAGACCGTCACTTTCCCGGTGCAGCAGCCAGAAGCCGCCACCGCCCATGCCGGCCGAGTAGGGTTCCACCACCGCCAGGGCTGCCGCCACGGCGATGGCGGCATCGTAGGCATTGCCGCCTTTCGCGAGGATCTCCATGCCGGCGTCGGTGGCCAGTGGGTGAGCACTCGCTACCGCGTTCTTGCCCGGCCCGGCGGCCTGGGCGGTGACGGTGATCAGCAGCAGCAAGGGAAGCAGAATGCGCATGGTTCCTCCGTGGATGGGGATATTGTCTGTAGGAGCGCCGCTTGAGGCGCGAATCTGCTTGCGAAAGCCTTCCCGGATCGCTTCGCGCCTCAAGCGGCGCTCCTACAGCGTTGTCAGCGTTATTATTATTGAGTGGCTATTCTGACAACGCGATCCAAGGCTACCGCTTCTGAAAAGCCGCTACCCGCGACTGGTTCCGGTTCGCGGGGTTGGCCTGACTGTATGCAGGGGCTGACTCGCGCTGTCGGGTGGCGCTATCGTTTCTTTCTTTCCTGACGTTTCTGCTCCAGCGCTTTCGCCACCAGCGGCGGTACGAAATTGCTCACATCCCCGTCCAGCAGGGCGATTTCGCGGATCAGCGAACTGGAGATAAAGGACAGGTGCTCCGCCGGGGTCAGAAACACGGTTTCCAGCTCCGGTGCCAGTTGCCGGTTCATGTTGGCCAGCTGGAATTCGTATTCGAAGTCACTGACCGCGCGCAGGCCGCGCAGCAGGATGTTGCCATCCTCTTCCTTGCAGAAGTGGGCCAGCAACTTGGAAAAACCGGTGACCCGGACATTGGGCAGATGGGCCAGTACCTGAGTGGTCAGCTCCACACGTTCTTCCAGGGTGAACAGGGGCCCTTTCTTTTCACTGGCGGCAATGCCGACGACCACTTCATCAAACATCTTGGCGGCCCGTTCGACCAGGTCCAGATGGCCGTTGGTGATCGGATCGAAGGTGCCTGGGTAGATTACGCGGTTGGTCATGCTTGGCTCGCTTTATCGCTGAATACCGTGCCCGGCCGTGCCGGGCACCCACAATGCCCGCAAGCATACCCCAAGCGCCCGCAAAGATGCAGGGTCAGGCCGGTGACGGATCCGCCTGATCATGCCCTTGTTGCTGGTACCAGTGGGCACTGCGGGCAATCACCGCCGCCATGGCGGGGCGAGTTAGCCCCTGCTGCGCCAGAAAGGCATCGGTGGCGGTGGTGTCGAAACGGGTGGTCTGGATGAAGTGCAGGGCCTCCGGCCAGGTGTTCATCAGCCGTGGCATCCCCGGCAGGTGAAGCAGAGCCGCCAGAACCGGAATCGGCAAATGCCGCTGCGGAGGGCGCCGCCCCAGGGTGTCGGCGGCGATGGCCAGCAGCCCCTGCAAGTTGGGCGTGGTGGGTTCCAGGGCCAGTAGCCGTTGCGGCACGTTCTGGGCCCGGGTCGCCTCCGCAATCAGCGCCGCCAGATGGTCCACCGCCACCAGTGGCAGCCAGTGATCCGGGCTGCCGGGGACCATGGCCATCCGCCCCCGCGCCAGGTTATCGATCAGCGAATACAGCGGCTGGGCACTATCCAGAGCGCCGGTATGGCTTTGACCGGCGACAGTCGCGGGCTGCACTTCCACCAGTTCCAGGTCACTGGTGGCGGCCAGGGCCCGCACCCGGATTGCCGCTTCCAGTTTGCTGGCTTCATAGCCGCCCGCCCGGCGATAGACCTGCTGCCAATCCACCTGGTCCGGATCGTCGCCGGTGATGCCCAGCCGCTGAAGATGCTCATGGTTTTCCAGCATGAAGCCACTGATAAACACCAGACGGCTGCCATGGCGGCGGGCCAGCTCCGCCACCGCCAGGCTGCCGGCCACATTGGTGCGCTGGGCGGTCTCCCGATCCAGTTGCCAGGCAAAGCGGGCGCCCAGATGAATGATGGCCTGTGGGGCAGGCAGATCCTCCGGCAAGCCCAGGCCGGGCAAATCCAGATCCCCCTGCACCGCCTGCAGACGCTCGCCCTGCCCGCCCAGGGCATGGACTTGCTGGCGCAGGACGGGGAGCTGGCTGTCCGGCTGGCGCAATACCGCCAGGATGTCGTGATGATGGCTTAACTGAGCGCAGACATGGCGGCCGATAAAGCCGCTGGCGCCGGTGATGAGAATGGTCATGGCAGGTCTCCGTGATGAGGTATGCCACCACCCTAAAGGGTAGAGTATGCTCTAAGGTCAACAGCGGATTGCGAGGCCGCCATGCAGATTGCGGAACTGGAACAGCGCACCGGGGTGAACCGCCATACCCTGCGCTATTACGAAAAGGCCGGATTGCTTCAGGAAGTGGGTCGCCGTGGCAACAATTACCGGGACTATCCGGAAAAGGCGGTGGAACGGGTGGCCATGGTGCGCCAGCTCAAAGCGCTGGGTTTTTCCCTGCGCGAGATACGAGAGGTGCTGGACGCCCTGCGCAGTGACAGCATCGATTGCGAACAAGGTGCTGTGCTGATGGCGGAAAAGAAGGCGGCGGTGGACGAGAAGATCCGCGAATGGAAACGGGTCAGCGCCCTTCTTGGTCGCGAGCAAAAACGGCTGGAAGAGAGTGCCGCCGCGTTGCGGCAGCAAGGACATTGCAACAGATGATGCGTTGTTACGTGGGGCGGCTACGCCGGGCGCAGTAAACAATAGCGTGTGATATTTCTCTTTTTAGCGTTCGTTTTTTCCAGAAGACCGTTTTGGTCAACGAATGGTGTTTTTGGTGAACACCCTTGCCTGACAATGGCGCACAAACACTGGTGATTTTACCGGGCTGTGCTTAGCGTATGGGTCCATTCTTCGTGCGGCTTCAGGAGTAGATCATGGGTGTGTCTCAGGCAGACAAGAAAAGCATGAAAGAAATAAGTTTTGCGCAAGCACAGCAGGCCGGGCAGGTCTCCTGTGAGGATGCACTGGCCATTTATGATGCCCTGGAGCCCATTGATACGGACTTCATGCTTGGCGCCTGGAAAGGCGAAGGCTTCGAAACCGGTCATCCGCTGGATGGGGTGCTGGAGCGTTGCCACTGGCATGGCAAGCGTTTTGACAGCGCCGAACACGTGCACCCGCTGGTGTTCCGCAAGGCATCCGGTAAATTGACCACGGTAAAGCCGATGCTGGTGATGCCCGGCCTGGGACTGCTGGACCGATTGCCGTTTTTGAGTTCGGAGTGGGTGGGCAAACTGTTCCAGTTTACCCTGCCGCTGCTGTCCGGGCGCCGCTCTGCTGCCCGCCTGCGCATGATCCACTACCGGGGAAAAACCTCGGCCACCATGTCCTACGACAACCTGCCCATCAATGATGTGTTCCGCAAGGTGGACGACAACACCGTGCTCGGCATCATGGATCTGAAAGGCATGAAGCAGCCGTTTTTCTTTGTGCTGCGTCGCGACGACCGCTAAGTCTTTCTGCCAGAATATCCCCTGAATAATAAGGAACGCCTGTGCGAGACACCGCTCCCACAGGGACGTTGATTCGGGGGAGGCTTATGGCCGATTGGGCACCGCAATACAGCAAGGCCGAGCGCATCCGCCTGTTATTGTTTCATGCCGCCTGGGCTGTGCCCCTCTTCCTGCTGACCGAGGTTTTCTTTTTTCCCTGGTTCGAGCGCTATGTGGAAACGGCCCACTGTCACCACTATGGGTCTCTTAATGGCCTGGAGCTGGTGATCTACAGCCTCTTTATCGGTTTGCCGCTGGGGCTTGCATTGGTGGTGCTGGCCATTGAAGGGCGGCACAGTGTTCGTGTGTTGCGACTGGGCCAGTCGCCCTTGCCCGACGAAAAAGTGTTCCGCCCTGCCCGCTATGTCTACGGCCACCGGGCGCGTATCAAGCCGCTGCTCTTTTTCCTGTTGGTGCTGTTCTTGTGTGGGTTATCGGTGCAGGGGTTTTTCTGGGCGGGCGCCATGATCGATACGCTGTCGCCGGACGTTAGCCGGTGTCTGATCGTACCTGTTGCTCAGCGATACACTCTCCCGTAGGAGCGTCGCTGGCGGCGCGATAGCCAACCCATGAAATCGCGCCGCCAGCGACGCTCCTACGGATAGGTGGGGATACCGGCAATTAGGTTTTCCGCAGGATGCAGTTCGCCTCAGGCTCAGTGCACCCTACCGTGTCTTCAATTTTAAAATGTGCCGAAAGTGGATTGTGGACAGGGCCGTTCAATAACCACTGTCTTCCGCGTCGCCGCGGAGTCGTTCCCGACGTTCCTGTTCTTCCTCGAAGGCCGCCTTGATTTCTGCCAGCACGTCGTCCACGTCGGCAATATGGTCGTCGTCCTCTACCTGGCCGGTGAGTTCGCTGTCCGGGGTCAGTTCGCCGCTTTCATACAACGCCCAGATTTCCTGGCCGTAACGACTGCCGCGTAGTGAGGGCGCGTACTGGCCGTAATAGCGGGTCATGTTGTCCACGTCCCGGTAGAGCATGGCTTCGGCGCTGTTATTGGCGGCGGCGTCCACGGCCTGGGGCAGGTCGATGATCACCGGGCCGTAGTCGTCCACCAGCACGTTGAACTCGGACAGGTCGCCGTGGATGATGCCGGCGCACAGCATGCGCACCACGTACTGCATCATCAGCGCATGATCCTCTTCTGCCTGTTCGGCGGACATCACCACTTCACTGAGGCGCGGGGCCACGTCACCGTCATCGTCGGTGACCAGCTCCATCAGCAGCACCCCTTCGAGCATGTCGTAGGGCTTGGGCACGCGCACGCCGGCCTCGGCCAGTCGGCGCAGGGCATCCACCTCGGCGCTCTGCCAGATTTTTTCCTGCTGTTCCCGGCCGAACTTGGAGCCTTTCTCCATGGCCCGGCTGCGGCGGCTGTTACGGACCTTGCGGCCTTCCCGGTACTGGGCCGCTTTCTTGAAGTTCCGTTTGGCGGCTTCCTTGTAGACCTTCGCGCAGCGTATCTCGTCGCCACAGCGGACCACGAAGATATCCGCCTCCTTGCCACTCATAAGACGGCTGATGACCTCGTCGATAAGGCCGTCATCCACCAGGGGTTGTAATCGTTGCGGGGTTTTCATGCCGCACTTATACCTTATTTGGCGTCCGGCTTCCCCTGCTACCTGAGGTTTCGGGGTGAAATCGGGAGCGGCTGGAAGGGCAAAGGGCACGACCCTGCCCCGTTGGGGGCCAACGGCGCAAGGTCGGTGCAGGCAGGTCAGGCTTTCAGTTTGTCTGCCAGGGCGGTGGCGTTGCGGGCGCTCATGCCATAGATGGTGAGCTGCGGGTTGACGCCCAGACTGGTGGGGAACACGGAGCCGTCGATAATGTAAAGGCCGTTCAGGTATTTGTAGCTGCCATCGCTGTTCACCACACACTGGGACTCATCCTGGCCCATGGCACAGCCGCCCATCACATGGGCGCTGCCCAGACCGGTGATCACCGGATCATAGGCCAGCTTGTTGATGGCTTCTTTGGCCTCTTTCCAGCTTTTGTAATAGCCCGCATGGCTATGGCTGGGCCGGATCTCTTTGGCCCCTGCCGCGAAGTGCATTTCCGCCATGGTCAGGTGGGAGCGCTTGGCGCCTTCCAGCAAATAGGAGTCAACGGGATAGTCGATGACCGGCTCGCCATTATCGCGCAGTTCCACATTGCCGCCCGGGTTGTCGGCGTGGAAGCCGTCTCGCAACAGGGCGATGGAGGAGGCCAGGTTCGGCAGCCGCTCGATTTCGTTGCGGGCATCGCCACCGTAACCGCCCATCAGGGCACCGGTGAGGCCGGGGTGCATGGGCATCATTTCCAGCTTGTACCCCGCCGGGCCGTCTACCCCGTGCTTGAACACGAACTCGTCGGAATACAGGGATTGGGGTGCGCCGTAGTACGGTGCCACTTCCTCGTCATAAATGCCGAAGGTGAAGGTGGTCGGATGCAGGAAGGTGCGCTTGCCCACCCGGCCCTGGGGGTCCGGTGCGTCGGAACGCATCAGCAGGGCCGGGGTCTGGATACCGCCGCCGGACGCAATCACGGTTTTCGCCTTGACGGTAACGGTGGCGCCAGTGGGCACCTTGTCGTTGTTGAGCGGACGCACTTCCACCCCGGTGACGGTATCGCCATCGATAAGCAGGCGGTGGGCCTGGGCGCTGTGGATCAGGGTGGCGCCATTATTCATGGCGGCAGGCAGGGTAGTCACCAGCATGGATTGCTTGGCGTTGGTGGGACAACCCATACCGCAATAGCCGATGTTCCAGCAGCCTTCCACATTGCGCGGGATCACCGCCCATTCCCAGCCCAACGCGTCGCAGCCTTTTTTCAGCACGTCGTTGTTGGCGTTGGGGGGCATGATCCACTGGCTGATCTTGAGCCGTTCCTCCATCTTCCGGAACCAGGGGTCCAGATCATTGCGCAGCAGGTCTTCCACTCCGAAGGTGTCCTGCCAGTACTGCAGGGTTTCGCTGGGGGTACGGAAGGAGCTGGTCCAGTTGACCACGGTGGTGCCGCCCACAGTGCGGCCCTGCAGAATGGTCATGCCGGCATCCTTGGTGGCGCGCATGGCGCCTTCCTGATACAGGTCCCGGTAGGCCTCGCCTTCGTTCAGGGTGAAGTCGTCAGAGCTTATCAGCTTGCCGGCTTCGATGAGAATCACCTTGAGGCCGCGCTGGGTGAGAATTTCCGCGCTGACGCCGCCGCCGGCACCGGTGCCGATGATTACCACATCCGCTTCCAGGGTGCGGTCAGCGGAAACGGTACGCCCGTCGATTACATCCCAGCCGTTCTTGATGCCGGTTTTCCACGGGTCGTTAATGCCCTTGATGGGCAGGGAAGACAGATCCTGCATGGCGTTGTCCTTTTATTGGGCTGGTGCAGAAAAAGCGTTGCTGTTCAGGCGACGATTTTTTGTGGGGGGCCCGGGTAGCCGGTGCTACGCGCGGCTTCGGGTTTCACATACCAGGCCATGAACATGGGCTGGGTCAGCCCCTTGAAGGCCATGCGCGACAGGCCGCGATCACTGGAGGACCAGTGGGCCAGGGTCTGTTGCAGCTCGTCCTCGCTCTGCTCGGCAAAGCTGGCCCAGGTGCCGGTGATAAACCAGCGGGCGGCGCCCAGCTGCATCAGATCAAGAATCTGAAACAGGGTGGCCCGGGTGCCGGGCATGGCCCCGTCCAGCAGATCGTCGTAAGCCTTCATGCCGTCTTCGGCACTGGCGCCCACATCCGTGAGGGCCTTGCCCAGCACGGCGCCGACCAGCGGGGTGAGCAGGTCCACATCCTGTTGGCGAAAATGGCGATACCCTGCCGCCGGGCCGTCATTGCTGGAACAGCCGGTGAGCAAGGTGAGGCTGGAGCCGGTGGCCAGCAAGGCACTACCGGCGGCGCCCAGCTTGAGAAAGCTGCGGCGGTCAATTCCCTGGTCCATAGCACACTCTTATTGTTGTTTGTTGTTATCTGCAGGAGCGTCGCTGGCGGCGCGATTCCACACGTCGGGTTATCGCGCCGCCAGCGACGCTCCTACAGCAAGGTAACGGTAACCCTGTAACCGTCGTTGTTATTTCAAAAAGTACTTGTCGATGATCTTGTGCATGCCACGGCCGTAAGGAGGCAGGATAAACTTGGTGGCGTTGAACTTGCCCTTCTTGTAGATGCCCTTGGCCTGGGAGAAGGTCAGGAAACCTTCCGGACCGTGGTAGGCGCCCATACCGGAATCGCCCACGCCGCCGAACGGAATATCGTCCACGCCCACATGGGAGATGGTGTCGTTCAGGCAGACACCGCCGGAGTGGGTGTTCTTCAGCACCCGGTCACAGTTGCCCTGATCCCAGTCGAAGTAATACAGGGCCAGCGGACGGGGACGCTCGTTCACGTAGTCGATGGCGTCATCCAGGTTCTTGTAGGGCACCACGATCATCAGCGGACCAAAGATCTCGTCCTGGGCGATCTGCATGTCGTCGGTCACGTTCAGCACCAGGGTATGGGGGATCTTCTGGCTGCCGGTGAAATCTTCATTGGCCGGATTGATCTCGATCACATCCGCGCCCTTTTCACGGGCATCCTTCAGGTAGCCCTGCAGACGGCCGTACTGGCGCGGGTTGACGATGGCGGTGAAGTCCGGATTGTTGAGCATGGTCGGGTAGGACTGGGCCACCTGGGCTTTCCAGGCGTCCACAAATTCCTGCACCCGGTTTTCCGGGCAGAGGATGTAATCCGGGGCCACACAGGTCTGGCCGGAGTTCAGGCACTTGCCGAAGGCGATCCGCTCGGCAGCGTCCTTCATGGGGAAGTCCTGGCCGATAATGCAGGGGCTCTTGCCGCCCAGCTCCAGGGTCACCGGGGTCAGGTTGGCGGCGGCGGCGCGCATGATGTGGCGGCCCACGGTGGTGGAGCCGGTGAACAGCAGGTGGTCAAACGGCAGGCTGGAAAACGCCTGGGCCACATCCACTTCGCCATTGATCACGGCCACCTGTTCTTCCGGGAAGGTGTCGGCGATCAGTTTTTCCAGCAGCGCACCGGTGCGCGGCGTGGCTTCGCTCATCTTGATCATCACCCGGTTGCCGGCGGCCAGGGCAGTAATCAGCGGCACCACCGCCAGCTGGATCGGGTAGTTCCAGGGCACCATGATGCCCACCACGCCCAGCGGCTGGTATTCCACCCAGGTCTTGCCCGGCCAGCTCAGTGCGCTGACGCTACGCTTCTGGGGCTTCATCCACTTGCGCAGCTTCTTGGTGGTGTACTTGAGCCCTTCCAGGGTGATCAGCATTTCCGCCAACTTGGTTTCGTCGGCGGCGCGGGTGGTGAAATCGTTGTTGAGGGCCTCGATCCAGGCATCCAGGTTATCCAGCAGCAGCGGCTTGATGCGGCTAATCAGCTCGATGCGCTGCTCCGCGCTGGGGTAAGGGTGCTGGCGGTAGGCCGCTTTCTGGGCAGCAAAGATCTGCTGCATGCGTTCGACGTCAGCATTGTTGCTGTGGAGATCTTTCACTTCGGCGACCATGGTCACTTGCCTCCCGAGGCTTTTCATTATGTATGATGGCAAGACCGCCAGCCCTGGCTGGCGATCAAAAATTAACCTTGAGTCTGATTTTTAGAGTAATTACTCTAGGAGTCAACCGGCAGTAATAAAATCACTACATTTGGCCCACAATGACCAGCACCAAGGAACGGATCCTCAATACCAGCCTGGCTCTCTTCAATCGGGAAGGTGAGCGCAATGTGACCACCAATCACATCGCCGAGGCCCTGGGCATCAGCCCGGGGAATCTCTACTACCACTTCCGAAACAAGGGCACCATCGTGGCCGCCCTGTTCGAGCGCTACAGCCAGAACTTGCTGGCCCTGCTGGAAGCCCCCCAGGGGCCGCTGACCTGGACCATCAAGACCCATTATTTCGAAGGGCTGCTGGCCTCCATGTGGCAGTACCGGTTTTTCCACCGGGACCTGACCCACTTTCTGCATGCCGACCCGGCCTTGGCGGCGCGCTACCAGGCCTTTGTGGAAGTGGTGCTGGAACGGGGGCTGGTGATTTACGGGGAGCTGCGCAGCAGCGGCATCATCGCCGTGGACGATGAGCAGCTACAGGGGCTGATGGTGAACACCTGGGTGCTGATGTCCTCCTGGGCAGCACTGGTTCACGGCCTGCGCCCGGATGCGGCCGCCGATGAAGCCCTGGACGAATCCCTGATGCGCCACGGCATCTACCAGATCATCTGCCTGGAAGAACCCTTCCTGCGCGGCGAAGCCCGCGAACACCTGGAAGAAATGAAGGCCCGCTACCGGGCGGTGGACACTACCTCGGCGCTGCTGCTCGGCCATGTGCCCGGGCTGGACAGAACCGGCAGCGAATAGGGGCCCTTCCCCTCCCGCTGCCGTTATAAAAACGGTCTTACCACGAGGGCACAGAGAACACGGAGGAAAACCTTCTTTTCTCTATGCACTCTTTGGTGAAGGCGCGAGACTTCACCCCGCTAATGACCCATCCCCCAATCCCTTTTCAGTGAAGGCGTTGATGACCGTTGAATGTCTGGTTGTCAGTTTGCCGATTTCCCTCCCCTTTCTTGCTCGCCATCCCGCCGTTTTTCACCCGCCCGCAAGTTGAATATGTAGGATATGGCTTACATATTTTTGTAAGTTGCTGAGATACAGTTAATTTTCTGATTTGGTGCTGCAAGAAAGGCGTTGTGCGTGCCTAGCATGGCTGCCAAGCATCAAAGTCCAACAATAAACACCATGGTCTAACATCCAGAACAGCGTGAGCTGAACCGAAAGCCGTCGTGGGCGCGAGTGTGCTAAAGCTGATTAAGCTGACTTTATGGTGTATTGAAACCAGTGCAGCCCTTTAAGGTAGCAGTATCGATAGAGTGGCTTGTACGTCAAAAGAGTATCTGAGCCCGGTTTCAGAAGGAAAAGTATTTATGGATAACGAAAAAAATGTCTACGAAGTTTCTGAGGTGGTGGGGAACCAACAGCCCGATATTCCTGATGGTTGGGCCTATGACATCTATAAAGTTGAAGGATATGAATGGATAGTGGCCTATTCTTCGTCCTCTGAAAATAAGATTCTCTATGTTGATGGGGTCAGGGTGTCGGAGTCTATGGGGGATAAGTTTTCATTTGAAATTCATGGTGAATCTGTGGATGTCATTCGGAGGCTAGGCTACGGATATTACGAGCTGGACATTGTTCGGGGAGGAGACTCGATTGCGTCAGTGAAGCCCAAAAGAACAAAGGTAAAAGGAAAAAAAGCCAATATCATGATAGCGGTTTATATGTTATTTGCCCTTTGGGCTTGGTTCAACTTCAAGGACACTTTGATTGGTTGAAGCTTTTTCAGGAACAGTGGGGTCAGATACCTTCTTTAATGTTGCACTCATTCACAGTGCAAGACCTGACCCCAAATTTTTGGATCCTATTCTCAATCACTCTGTCTTTATGATCAGTGTTATTTGGTCAGGGAAAAGAAGAGGTCAACATATTGAATTATGCGTAAACAGACCGGTTTGTAGCTGACTGACTTTTCTGCTTTTATGTTTCGATATGCAAATTTAATAATTGTGATATGAAGCCGGCGCGTTCATTGGATATTCGAGCGGGCTTCCTAATACCTGTTATGTGCGCAATGCAGGGCCTAAAGAGTAATGCCTAACATGGATATTGATTGGTCGTTGATAATTGCGGGGTATGGTGCTTTTCTGTCCACTTTGTTGGCAATTCCGAGCCTCCGAGAAGCGTGGAGTAACAGATTTCAGATTGATGTCTCTTACGTATTTAGAGGTGATCCCGGGATGGGAAATGAGGTCCATATCAGAAATCTTTCAGGGAAGCCGATCATTCTTGAATACTTTGAGTTGTCCTGCATCGAGGGTTTTTGGCCAAAAAGAAAAATCAGATACTTTGAGTCTCCAGAGGATGAATTACTGAATCTCAGGATTGAGCCAGCGGGAAACGAAGTGCTCAATTTTAGTGAGGGCTACCATTTTCCATGGGGAAAAGGAAAACGGGTTTACATTAAGCTGTATTTCGTCGGAAAAAAGCCGGTAGTAAAGAGGCTTGGCAAGTGACAGATACACATAACCAATGCAGGCACGGCGACGCCCACTACATTGCGCCTTCGGCTCCATTCCGTGTGCGCGCATGCTGCAAGCGTTAGGCGAAAACAAGGAATTCCGAATGAACCCAGGCTTTAGTGAAAGGACGTACGAGTTCTGTTTCAATGCAGAGTATTGCCAAATTAATGCGGCCATTCTCGCTAGTCATCCACATATTCCGTCTCAGCAGATGGAAAAGGACCTAGGCTATGATGTTGAGTTCAGGTTGCAACATGGGCATTACACGCGATCTGTTTTTTTTCAACATAAGGTCTCCGCATTTGCTGAAAATAAGGCAGGACGGAATGCTCATTTCTATGATGCGCATGGTGGCCCATATTTCCGCTTTCCGGTTGATAATGACCAACACAACACACTGTGTGAACTAAGCAGAACAAAAGGTAACGCCTTTTACTGTGCGCCGCGATTCCACTTAAGCCATGAGTTGGAGGCTCACTTTCGTGCCAATAGCATTGCCGGAAACGCAATTCTTCTTGATCCGGTTGATGTTGGAGACATTTATGATACTGAGCGGCACAACATCACTTATGGCCCAAACGGTACGAATCCAACACTCCATTCTGACGCTCGGCGGTTCAAGAAGTCTTATTCAGGGGGAGAGGAAAATAGGCCAGCTCTTAAGCAAAATGTGCTCAATGAAGGCTACATTGAGGAGTTGAGCGAAGAGCTGGTGCAGCGTACAAGGGAATCCCGCTTCCAAAAGTCGGTTACTAGGGCGGTGGAACGTTCAAGACCAATTGAACAGGTTCAATACCTGCTGGGGCGAGTGTACCAAGTCACCTGGCTGCTTCTTCCATGAGCGGAGCGCCTAACAAGGCCAAGCGGAATGCGGGGTCAGACCTCACATTTCACGAAGCTCCATCGACCCCCAGGTTCAGGACTGGAATTTTCCACCCAATTGCCGGGTTCGTTCGCCATGCAAGCATGGGCTCCAACAGCGTGTGGGATTTGAATCGACCCCTCTCAGCCTCTCAACGAAACCCGAACCCCTGCACAAACGCCATCAACCTCTGCTCCAGCCAGTAGCGCTGGGGCGCATGGTTGATGAAGCCTACATGGCCGCCGTACTCACTCACTTCCAGGGTCACTGCCGGGCCCAGCTCTTCCTGGCGCGGCAGGGTCTCCGGGGTCATGAAGGGGTCGTCCCGGTTTTGCAGCATCAGTGTGGGGGTGCGGATCTGCAGCAGCTTGGGGCCGGCGGAGCATTGGGCGTAGTAGTGGTAGGCCCCGCGAAAACCGTATAGAGGCGCAATGATCTGGTCGTCGTAGCGCCAGAAGGAGCGGATGCCGCTCATGTTCAGCCGGTGCAGGCGCTTTGCTTCCGGCGGGTTGACCTTGTCCAGGTGGCGTTTCTTGTCGCCGAGCTGAGTCAGCAGGGTTTTCAACAAATGCTGGCGGTACAGTTTCGACAGGCCCCGGTCCAGCCGGTTGGCGCACAGGTCCAGCCGCAGGGGCGCACACACCGACGCCACCGCCGTCAGCTTGCCGTTGTCCCGGTGGGCCAGCCAGTTCAGCAGTCGGCTGCCTCCCAGGGAGACACCAATGGCGATGCGATTGCCGGTGGGGTCCTGATCAAACACATGCTCGATCACCGCATCCACATCGTCGGTTTCCCCGGCGTGATAGCACAGGGCGGTGTCATTGGGCTGCTTGGCGCCGCGACTGTTGATGGCCACCGAACGGACCCCGGCATCCGCCAGTGCCTTCTGAATGCCCCGCATATAGTGGGAGTCACTGCACCCGGAGAGGCCGTGGAGCAGAATCACGGTCAACTGCCCGGGATGACGCTCGGGGCCCGCCCAGTCCAGCAGGAGCCGGTCGCCATCCGCCAGCGGCAGCCATTCGCTGTGCCGCTCCACCTCCGGCAAGGCCCGGCCCAAGGGCCCCCACAGGGTCTGCAGATGCGGGTTGCGCAGCCACAGGGGCGGCTGGAATGGGGAGGCTACGATTTCGCCCATGGAATCTCTCACTCAATAGCAGTCGCGTTGACCGGCGCTATGGTAGCCTTTTGCTTTTCCCACTGGCCCCCATTGTTGATGGAGACCCCATGGCCCGCCGCTTTTACGACGATCAGGAATTCCAGTCCGGCCTTGCTACCGAGCTGGGCGCCAATGCCAGTCATCATATTGGCAAGGTACTTCGCATGGCGCCTGGCGATGAGGTGGTGGTGTTCAATGGGCATGGCGGCGAATGGTCGGCGCGCATCCTGGCGGTGGGCAAGAAGTCGGTGACCGTGGAGCCGCTGGCGTTTGTGGCTGAAGACCGCACCGCGCCGCTGGCGGTCACCGTGGCGCTGCCCATGATCAAGGGCGACCGGATGGACTATGCCATCCAGAAAGCCACGGAACTGGGAGCCGCCCGGATTATGGTGCTGGAGACGGAACGCTGCGAGGTGCGTCTCAAGGGCGAGCGTCAGGAAAAAAAGCTGGGCCAGTGGCAGCAAATTGCCATCAGCGCCTGCGAACAGTGCGGGCTCAATCGGCCACCCGTGATTGAAGGGGCCGTGCCACTGTCGGCCTGGCTTGCCGGTGATCTACCCGCGCTGCGCCTGATCGCCCACCCGGGAGAAAAACCGTTCTCGCCGGCAGCCCTGGATGGTGTGGACGAGCTGGCTCTGCTCACCGGGCCGGAGGGCGGGTTCTCCGATGAGGAATTGCAGGCGGCAGCTGACAGGGGCTTTATCCCCTTCGCCCTGGGCAACCGGGTACTGCGCGCGGAAACCGCACCGGTCGCATTGCTGGCGGCGTTATGGGCGTGGCTGGAAAACAGCCGGTGATCACCCCCGCAGCGGTCTTCAGCCCCGTTGAATCGGTGAGCGGTTGATCGCTGCGGTGGGCAGTCGCTCAAAGTTTATTGAGCGACTCCAGGATATCCAGGTTATGTTCTTCGAATAACCAAAGGTTACGCATGGCTTGACGCGTTTTTCCGTTATCAATCCACCGGGCCCGCAAGGACAACCCGTGGGACCAGGAGGTGATGCGAACACTCTGGAAAAGGATTTCGGAACTCACGCCATCACCGTACTGTTGATCAATGGCTTCACCAAAAAAATACAGATTAAAGAAATCAGTCAAGTCAACGCCGTAGACATTTTCAATGTCATCGACCAGCGACAGGGTGACGTCGGTCAATAGTTGCCCGATGGCATAGAAATCATTGAAATGAAAAAAGTATGAGTTGGCGTCGTTGATGGCTTCCGGGAAATCCAGGGTGAGGTGCGCGGTCAACGCCGCCGCTGCCGCCCGTCCGACAGACCGGGAACAATCGCCGCTGATAAGATAGAAATTATGCCAGGACTCTGTCACCGGCTGGCCCAGTAAATGGCGATGCAGGTTATCCATGTAGCGTAGCACAAACTGACGGCTTACCTCTTCGCTCCAGCCATTGAATTTGAAATTGCCCTGCTCGATCTCCAGGACCGCCGTTTCAAGAATGTTCCGGTAAAAAATGGCAAATACGCCGCGATGGTCGCCATAGCGAGTGAAAAGCTCTTCGATTTCACGGATATGGGGCAAGGCGTCAGAAAAGGTCTGGACGTTGTCAGGGTTGCTATGGAACAGCAGTGCCTGATACTCGTCAGCGCTAAAGGTGTGCCGGCAACTGTCTGCCTGTGACAGGGCCGGGGAGAGAAAGATGAAAAACAAAAGGGGTGCGAGGTAGCGGTGATGGCGTTTCATTGATTTTCCTTTTTATTGGTTATTTTTAGTGCCATGGTCCAAATATTCACCCTGGCATTGGGTGAGCGGCAAAAGGATAGGGAGAATGAAAACCGGCGCCTATCGGTCATGGGTTGGGGGGAGACAAAATGACATCAGAACAATGACTGATGGCACAGTTTTTCTCTTCGCAATTACCGTAAAAAAGGTTGTCCCTGGATCCGCCCATACCGCGGATTTTTCAGGGAAAACGCTACTCCCGGGTGCCAGAAAATACGCCTGCCAAGGCATCGGAAAGCGCGCCATGACAGGAAAGTTTTTACATTTATCATTGTGTCACCGCGGTTGCGGGTTGTTCGGTGGCCAAGTTCAGATGACAAGGTCGGCCTGGCATGGCCATCACACTGTTAGCGAAGAACTATCATGAAGAAGCAAGAAGGGCTGCTGAAGCAGTGGGATGATGCACGCGGCTTCGGTTTTATTACCGATCGAAAAGGGCGAGACATTTTTGTTCATGTCAGTGCCTTTGAGGGGAGCCGCTCGCGCCCGAAAGCGGGAGAGAAAGTCCGGTTTCGTGTTGAGCCGGATGCGGCCAAAGGGGTGCGTGCCGTGGACGTGGAACGGTGCTGGCGTCCCGGTCATCTTTTGTTGCCGGAGTTTCTGGTGCCGATGTTTGCGATGGCAGCTTTCTATGGCAGCTTGTGGGGGTTCTTGTCGCAGTATGCGTTCCGGATTTTCCTGATGAGTTACCTGCTGTTAATCGCCGCCGTGACGTTCCTGATATTCGCGCTGGACAAGCGGGCGGCGGTGCATGACCGCCAGCGAGTATCGGAAAATACCCTGCACCTCCTGTCCCTTGCCGGTGGCTGGCCCGGCGCCATGCTGGCCCGCCCGCTATTTCGCCATAAAACCCGCAAGCAGCCATTTCGTACTGTTTTCTGGCTGGGGGTCGTGGTAAATCTTGTTGTGCTGGGTCTGTTCGTTTTCAGCCCGCAAATGGCGCCCTTGCGTGACTGGCTGGATGTGCGAGCGCTGGGCGGGTTGATCACCCTCAAGGAATGGGGCTGGATCAGCGGCCAGCTTTGAAAAAAGCAGGCTGCCGCTGAGGCTGCTGTTGATGCGGCCTGCAGGGTAAGAGTTTTCTGGAAAGACTATCAATAATAAAAAAACAGGGAAGAACCATGAGACTGCCGGAAGATGTGGAAAGCGTATTGTTTGCCAGAGGGGAAAAGGCCGCCGTGGCACTGTTGTGTCGGCGGCATGCGATGAGTCGCGGTGCCGCGAAAGCCTGGGTTGCGTCCTGTTCCGTCTGGGGATTGCCTGAGCTAACGCCACCGGTTTCCAAAATAAAAATAGCCGCAGTGATGCTGTCCGCCTTTATGGCAGGCTTGCTGCTGGCGGCTCTGGAACAAGCGTTATGATGGTTTCAGGGCGCACTGAGCGCGAGGAATAACCATGCAAGTGACAAGTCCGATTCTGGCCCCGGTGGTGGTGTTGGTGGCCTGGTCCATGGTCATGTGGCTATGGATGTATGTCACCCGGTTGCCGGCCATGAAAGCCGCCAGCATGAAGCCGGACCCGCTGGCGCCGCGGGGCGAGCAGATGAGCACCCTGCCCGCCAGGGTTCGCTGGAAGGCGGATAACTATAATCATTTGATGGAGCAGCCGACGGTATTCTATGCGGTGGCCCTGTCCCTGGCACTGCTTGGCCAGGGTGATGGCATCAACCTGACGTTGGCCTGGACTTATGTGGGCATCCGCGTGGTGCATTCGGTGCTGCAGGCGCTGATCAACAAGATCGAGCTGCGTTTTGTGCTGTTTGCCCTGTCCTCACTGGTACTGATCGGGCTCACCGTCAATGCGTTGCGCGCCGTTTTCTGATGGCCTTTGATAGCGATCTGGCGCTACGGGTGCGCGAAGCACTGCTGACGATCAGTGGCGCCCTGCCCGATGAAAAGCGCATGTTCGGTGGCCTCTGTTTCATGATTGCCGGCAATATGTGCTGCGGCATTCTGGGTGACCGCCTGATGGCCCGGGTCGGGCCGCAGGCCCATGAAAGGTTGTCCGCTGAGCCTGGCGCCGGCGAAATGGATTTCACCGGCCGGCCCATGAAGGGCATGCTGATGATTGACGCGGAGACGGTCGCCGAGGACGCTGCATTAGAATTCTGGCTGACCCACTGTTTTGCCTTCGTGCGCACCCTGCCCCTCAAATAACTGCCTGGAATTGCCATGCTGCAAATCGGGATTGTGATCTACGATGACGCCGAGGTGCTGGATTTTGCCGGCCCCTACGAAGTGTTTGCCACCGCCGCCCGGCTCTGTGATGCCCCGCCCTGGCAGGTGTCGCTGATCAGCGAACGCCATCAGGTGATGGCCCGCGGCGGCTTTGCGGTGCAAAGTCACTTTACCCTCGCGGATCACCCGCCGCTGGACGTATTAGTGGTCAGCGGCGGGGTACATACCGCTGCCATGGAAAACCCCGTGTTGCTGGCAGCCCTGCGCGAGGCCGGCGACGGCGCCCGCTGGGTCACATCGGTCTGTACGGGGGCCTTTCTGCTGGCCCGGGCTGGCCTGCTCACCCACCATCGGGTAACCACCCACTGGGAAGATATCGCTGACCTGCGCCATGGTTTCCCGGCGCTGGATGTGCAGGAAAAAATCCGCTGGGTAGAGGATGGCAATCGTCTCACCTCGGCGGGTATTTCCGCCGGTATCGATATGAGCCTGCATCTGGTGGAAAGACTGCATGGCCGGGAGTTGGCGGACAAGACGGCCCGGCAGATGGATTATGCCTGGCAGCGGTGACGGCTTGGCTCGCCACCCAGACAAACCGGTCGGGTAATTTAACGATACCGCCGGCTGTACGCCCAATACACGGCGGCCAGGGAGACGGCCAGGGTGGCCGGGGCCATCAGCGCGGTGAAATGCAGCAACCGGAACAGCCAGGTGCCGACCACGCCGCCACAGACGAAGCCGCCAATCAACAAGACGAACAGCAACAGCCGGCGGCCGTTGAGGGGAATGCCACGCAGCCGGTTGCCGAGCATGATGCCCAGGTCGGTGAAGATCCCGGACAGGTGCGTGGTACGGATAATGGAACCGCTGTAGGTGGTCACCATGGCGTTCTGCAGGCCGCAGGCCATCGACGCCAGATAGATGCCCAGATCACTGCCCTGTTGCAGAGACAACATGGCCATGACCAGCAGAGCCGCTTCGATCAGCAATGAGAACCCGTAATGCCGGCCCAGCTTCAGGGCAGTGCTGGTGATCAGTACACCGCTAAGGGCGGCGCCGGCGAGAAAGCTCAGCAGGGTGAACAGCAGGTGCAGGGCCACGGACAGATCAAGATCCGCCAATGCCAGGCCCAGCAGCGAGGAGGTGCCGGTAAGGTGTGATACGGATTGGTGGCTGAATCCCAGCAGGCCCACGGCATTGACGCTACCGGCCAGAAAAGCGAGCAGGAAAGCCCCGACTTCCACCCAGGGCGGTAAACGTGTCAGCAAGGCATCCCCCGATGTTGCCGGTGATCAAGCCCGCAGTGTAGCACGCAGCGCGGAGTCGGGGGCGTGGTGTCTTCTGCTTCCGCAGTCACTCTCGCTTACCCGCTAGTCAGTGACATTCTGGCGTGGATGCCCCGGCTGCTGCCGCTCTTCGTGATGCCAGCCGCGTTACTTTTTCTTGCTCTTCTTTTTGCCTTTTTTGCCGTCGCCTTTCTTGTCTTTCTTCTTGGATTTCTTGTCGCCCTTGTCAGTCTTGGGCTTGATCGGTTTCAGCTTTTTGTCTTTCTTTTTCGCTTTTCCTTTTTTGTCATCTTTTTTGTTCTTGGACTTCTTGTTGTCTTTGGCGGGCTTGCTGGCCGTTGCGCCATCGGTGGCGGCGGCGGTAACGGTTTTGGCAGCTGGCTTGTTTGCCGTTGGCGTGGCGGGGTCGAACAGGTCCAGGGCCACAGTGCGGAAACGGCGGAGGCAGTAGCGTACCTGGCCCAGTGACAGCCCGGATGCTTCCGCCGCCTGTTGCTGGGTGTTCCCTTCATCCAGGGCCAGCAGGGCTTTGGCGCGGGGGCCGTTGGGTGCAGGCTGGTTGCTTTGGGTCTGGCAGAGCTTGCGCTGTTGCGCGGTCAGTAAGGAAGCGGTGGCCACGGATTGTCCCCTCAGTAAAGGTTGCGAGTAAAAGCCAAAAACTCACCTTAGGGACAAGCGTCCAATGTGGCAAAAAAACTTTTTGGCTGTCAAAAAAGTGAAACGATTCAGTCCCTTTTCTGCTGCCTTTCCATCATGTCGCCCTGCAGTATTTCAATCCAGTATCCGTCCGGATCCTTGATAAAGGCAAGGCCCTTCATTTTGCCGTCATCCGGTTTCTTGACGAAGGGAACGCCCAAGGTTTCGAAGCGCTCGGCGGCGGCATAAACATCGGGGACAGTGATACCGATATGGCCAAATCCCTGGGGCTGGTCATTGCCATTGTGGTAGGAAAAATCCGTATCCTTTTCGGTACCCCAGTTATGGGTCAGCTCCAGCATGGCTTCACGGCCAAAGGTATAGGTAAGCCGTTTGGCATCGTCCTGCGGGACCTGACTGGCCTCTTCCTCATCCAGGTAGGCGAGGAAGTAGAGAGAGAATTGCATTGCCGGAAAGTCCAGCTTGCGCACCAGGCGCATCCCCAGCACACGGGTGTAGAAATCCAGGCTGACCTGGGGGTCCTTGATGCGCAGCATGGTCTGGTTGAACAGGTAATCGCGGGTGGCGTCGTCCGGGGTGTCACAGAGGCCGTCGGCCTGTTCGAAATGACGGGACATGGGGGCTCCTAATTGGCGTGGGCACAGGTATTTAAAGAATGTCGGGATGGTAGGGAGGGAATGCAAGCCTTGACGGAAAGACGATATCTACAAAGCCGCTGTAGGAGCACCGCTTGAGGTGCGAACCGCGTGCCAACGCGGAATCGACGAAAGGCGATCAGGCGCTTCAGCGTTCGACAGAACCAGAAAGTTTCGATGGGCTTTCTGCGTTTGCCGACTCGCGACCGCTGTTATCGCACCTCAAGCGGTGCTCCTACAGAGAGGGCGGAGCTTGCCTGGGCAAGCTCCTTAAGGTGGGGATCAGGCCGGGGTTTTTTCCACGGTCTTGAGGACTTTCTGCAGGCCGGCCACGGCGCCACCGATGTCGCTGAGGCCCTGGGGCAGCAGCAGGGTGGTGGATTCCTTGGCGACTTTTTCGAAGGCGGCGACATATTGCTCGGCGATGCGCAGGCTTACCGCCTCTTCGCCACCCTCTTCCTTCACTGCCCGGGCGACCATGTTCAGACCTTTGGCCGTTGCCAGGGCGACCAGCTCGATCTGTTTGGCGCGACCTTCCGCCTCGTTGATCTGCTTCATCTTTTCCCCTTCGGAGATATTGATCATCTCCTGCTTCTCACCTTCGGAGCGGTTGATGGCGGCCTGGCGATCCCCCTCAGAACGGTTAATGGCGGCCTGGCGCTCACCCTCGGACTCGGCAACCACCGCGCGACGTTCCCGCTCGGCGCGAACCTGTTTCTCCATGGCATCCTTGATGGACACGGGCAGGTTGATGTCGGCCACTTCGTAGCGCAGTACCTTCACGCCCCAGGGCTGGGCCGCTTCGTCCACGGCGCGCACGACTTCCATGTTGATCTCGCCCCGTTCCTCGAAAGTCTTGTCCAGGTCGATCTTGCCGATCACGGAACGCAGGGTGGTCTGGGCCAGTTGCTGGGCAGCCATGACATAGTCATCCACACCGTAGCTGGCGGCCTTGGGATCAATGACCTGCAGGTACATGACGCCGTCGATGGAGACTTCGATGTTGTCCTTGGTGATACAGCTCTGGCGTGGCACGTCCCGGACGATTTCCTTCTGGGAATGCTTGTAGGCAACCCGGTCGATAAAGGGCATCAGAAAATGCAGGCCCGCCTCCAGGGAGGTCTGATACCTGCCCAGCCTCTCCACCACATACACCTGCCGCTGTGGCACGATGCGGATGACCATGAAGAGCAGAACGATGACGCCGAGGGCGATAAGAGCGGAAATGATTAAACCTGCCATGGAGAGAGTTCCTTGTTATTGGGAGCGAATTGAGAGGAATACGGGTTGGCCACAGGGCTTATTCAGCGGGCGTCTGTGGTCCAGGTGTCCAGGGCTCTACGGTGAGCCAGAGGCCGTCGTGTTGGGTGATGCGCACCATGTCGCCCGGATGCAGGGGGTGAGCGCACTGGGCCTGCCAGCGGGCGCCCCGATAGGACACGGTGCCCACGCCGTTGCTGAACGCCTCTGCGACGGTGGCCCGGGCACCGACCAGGCCGGCACTGTCTTCTTCGCCTTGCCGTTGCCGTTCGGTACCCATCAGTTTGTCGTTGATGACCCGACGTACGAAGACCAGCAGCAGCAGGCTGGTCATTGCGAAAAGGGTCAGTTCCCAGGCGGTATCATCCAGCAGCCCAAGAAACTTCAGGCAGCCCACCAGCAAGGCGGCAATACCAAAGAAAATCACCACCAGCCCGGAGACGGCAAATTCGGCAATGACCAGGGCCAGCCCGGCGATAATCCAGTAACTGTATTCCGGCAGATCCATTTCTGAGCCCCTGTCGCGTGTGCATTATTTTGATGAACTAAGATAGCACGGAAGCGCTCGGCTGTAGGAGCGTCGCTGGCGGCGCGATCACAAACTTTCTATCGCGAGTGGAATCTTTACAGGTTCGGTTATCGTGCCGCCAGCGACGCTCCTACATGAAGTCAAAGATCAATGAAGGCAGAGTTCAGTGCTGATGCCCGCCCACGCCATGGGCATGCTTGTGGGCTTTTTCTTCGTCGCTGGCGTCGCGGATGTCGGTGATTTGCACCACAAAACGCAGGGACTGGCCGGCCAGGGGGTGGTTGGCGTCCACATCCACGGTTTTCAGGCCCACCTTGAGCACGGTGAGCATGCGCGGGCCCTCGTCGGTGGACACCGTGACCACCTTGCCGGGGGTGAGTTTGCCGGCGTGTTTCAGGTATTTGCGGGAAATACGCTGGAACAGGGTGTTGTCGTATTCCCCGTAGCCCTCTTCCGGGCTCAGAGTCACATCCACCTCATCGCCGACAGCCTTGCCAGTGAGGGCGTTTTCCAGCCCCTTGATGATGTTGTTATAGCCGTGCAGGTACGCCATGGGCTCGCCGGTTTCCCGGGAGTTTTCAATTTCGCTGCCGTCGTCGGCGTTGAACAGGCTGTAATGCAGGGTAACGACCTTGCCGTCTTCGATGGTCATGCATGCTCCGGTTGTCAGGCGATGGGAATGGGGGGCAATTGTGGCGCCTTCCCCGCTGCCGGGCAATTATCTCAGTCGTTATGGTTGCCGGGGAGCATGCGTTTCAGGGTGGCGTCCCCGTCGATGAAGTGATGCCACAGGGCGCCAGCAACATGGAGGGCGATCAGGACCAGCAATACGGTCCACAGCACTTCCTTGTGGATGAAGGCAATCTGCTTGGCCAGGTCGGTATTGATCTCTGTCAGCTGGGGGACGCTGAACATGCCGAAGATTTCGATGGTCTTGCCGGCAAACTGGCGCATGGCAAAGCCGCCGAGCGGCATGGCAAGCAACACAGAATACAGCAGGACATGGACAAGACGGGATAGCTGGCGCTGCCAGGCGGCGCCCACAGGTGCCGGGCGTGGGTATAAGGTGCGGGCATACAGTCGAACCAGCACAACGACCAGGATCGTCAATCCCAGGGAAAAGTGCAGCATCTTCCACCATTCCCGCATGGGGTCTCCCTTTGCGTAGAACTCGTGGAGTTCTACCGCTCCCCAGACCATCACCAGCAGCAAGACCACCAGCCAGTGGAGGCCTTTGTGCAATCCATGCCAGTTTGTCGGTGTTGTTTTCATGGTGTTCTCCCGTTTCCAGTAACCGCAGTATGGCGGATAAAGATTAATCCTGGCTTAACGGGGATTCACTGATCCGGGTCAGTGTCCGGGTGCAGGCCCAGACTCTTGCGGTCCTCGCCTTGTGCGATGCGGCCCAGTATCTCCCGGGATTGCCGGTACCAGCGCCGTCGCCCATTGGGCCCCCATTTGAAGCGTTTGTAAGTCCACTGGTACTGGGCCAGATTGCGATCAATGCAGCGCTGGAGACCGGTGTTCATGGCGGTGAGGATTTCCATGCAATCGCAGGCCTGTTCGATCTCCGGTGCCGCTTCGAAGTGCAGATGGATGTCTTGGACGCCGCCCTGACCGCGGATGCAGGACACGATGAACACGTGGGGCCGGTAGCGTTGCACCAGCTTGTCGATCAGTGCGGGTGTGGGCACCTCATAGCCAAAGAACGGCACGCAGGGATTACTGCGGTTGCCCGGGTTATGGTCGGAGAGAATCCCCAGGGTGCCGCCGGCTTTCATGGCCGCCAGGGCCTGTTTCACGCCCTGGCTGTTGGTGGGGATCAGTACCGAGCCGGTGCGTTCCCGGGCGGCCTTGACCATGGCGTCCATCAGGGTGGCGGGATGGGGCTGGTACATGATCAGGGTCCGGTCACGGTTGCCCTTGTCGCCCACATACAGATTACTGATCTCCCAGCTGCCCTGGTGCAGGGACAACATGAGTACCGGCCGCTCACTGGCGCAGGCATCCAGAAAGGCCTGTTCGCCGTGGATATGGGTGATCCGGGACAGGGTTTCTTCTACCGGGCGATGCCAGACATGGCTGAATTCGGTGAGCGTACGGCCCAGTTCCGCCATGCTCTGGCGGCCAATGCGCTTGGCGTCGGCCAGGGTCATGTCCGGATGGGTGGCCAGCAGATTGATCAGAACGACCCGGTAGGCGCTGGCGTAACGCAGCGGCAACAGGGTGATCAGGGTGGCAATCGTGGCCCCGAAGGCGGTGACCAGTGGCAGCGGTAACCAGGCAAGCAGACGGACCACCAGCCAAAGGCGGCGGCCCTGGTATTGTTTACTCATGACGGCAATTCAATTGTCAGGGTCTCGCCATGCTGCGGGACCCGAAATGTCTCGGTATCGATCTGTTGTTCTTCCAGCGCCCGGGCCAGGGCCCGGGGCGGTGCGTCCATGGGCTCGTCGGTGAGCACAAAGGTGCCCCAGTGCATGGCAACCGACTGGCGGGCGCGAATCTCCCGGTGAATTGTAACCGCTTCCGCCGGGTTTATGTGTACTGGCGACATAAACCAGCGGGGTTCATAGGCTCCAATGGGTAACAGGGCCAGGTCTACGGTGCCGAAAATGTCGCCAATTTCGCCGAATAACGGGGCATAGCCGGTATCGCCGGCGAAATAGAGGCTGAAATCCGGAAAGTTCAGCCGCCAGCTGCACCACAGGGTCCGGTTGTGGTCGCCGGGTCCGCGGCCACTGAAGTGTTGGGCGGGCAGACAGAAGGCTTCCACCTGGCCATGGTATTCGCTTTGCCACCAGCCCAGTTCGATGATGCGTTCCACGCCCAGGTTGCGCAGCCAGGATGCGACGCCGGTGGGAGCGAACCAGAGAATCTCCCGGCCAAAGCGGGCCTGCAGCTGCTTGACGGAGGCCCGGTCCAGGTGGTCGTAGTGGTTATGGGACACCAGCACCGCATTGATGGCTGGCAGCTTGTCGATGGTGATCGCCGGGGGGACCGCCCGTTTCGGCCCGGCAAAAGGCAGTGGCGAGCAGCGTTCAGAGAAAACCGGATCGGTGATCAGGTTCCAGCCCCGGTGCTGGAACAGGAAAGTGGAATGGCCAATCCAGGTGAGCTGGGGATGTGGCCCCGGGTTGGCCAGTCGTCGGGCATCCGGTTGCTGGAGCGGGAAGGATTGGTGGCGGGGAAAGCGGCCCCGGGTATCCCATTGCCAGCGCAGGAAGGCACCCAGGCCATGGCGGGGGGTGGCGAAACGATTGCGATACACCCCGGATCGGGAGGGTTCCTCTGCCGCCAGGGCTGCCAGCCGTTCCCGATCGATCATGCGCCGTCCCGCAGTCCTGCCACGGCGCCTTCGATGGCATCCAGATCGGGAATCACCGCCAGATCGCCGCCCACCTGAATATACATGGCCTCCGCAGGGCCGGTATCCACCGGCTCTTCCACCGGATCGTCCTTGGCCACTTTCATCATCCGCGGAATCCCCTGCACGATGACCGCGTAGAAGGTGCTTTTGCCGGCCACGGTGTTGAGGACGGCGATACGGGCATCCTGGCCGATGGTGATCTGCCCGGATTCGTTAAGCTTCTCGAAGGACAGCAGCGGTATGTTCTGGTCCCGCCAGCTCAGCCAGCCCAGCAGCCACTCAGGCCCATGGCCGGGCCGGTCCGGCTGGCGCAGGGGAATGATTTCAGCGACCACGATGTTGGGCACCAGCCAGGGGCGCCCCTGCATGGGGATCAGCAGGCTGGAAATATCGGATGGCAAGCTGCTCATGGTTGACCTCTGAGTGACGTTTCAAGTGGCAAGTTGCAAGTTTGCGGGTCCGCGAAAGGCTGACTGAAACCGGGCCGGCCCTGCCGGTAGCGGTGGGCAGGTGTCATGCCATGGCTGCGGCGGTGGTTGGGTAAACCCCGGGCCCCGCGTTGCCCTTTCCCGCGTGGCAATGTGAAACCGGCAACGTGTTCCTTCATGCAGACTTTAATTCTCTTCTTAACCGTTCCACCAGCTGCAGCGCAAGCTGCTCCGGTGATCCGCTGAAGCTGACACAGCCGGTCTCGCGGACGGAATCGGGCTGGCTGCTGACCGCACAGGTATCGGCACTCTGTGCCCACACCGGGCAACCGCTGGCAGCCAGCCGCGGCGCGGCGATGGCGCCATCGTTCCCCATACCGGAAAACAGGATGGCGCCGCAGGCATTGCCGAAGCCCTCGCTGACATGCTGTATCACCTGATCGATGGAGGGCGCATAGGGGCCCTCCCAGGCCTGGCCCGTGGACTGGATGCGACCGTCGTGGCGGAACTTGACCGCATAATCCACCGGGGCAATGGCCAGTTCCCCGTGACGCAGGGCACTGCCGTCCACGCCCACTTTGCAATCAATATTGTTGTCCCGGCCCAGGACTCCGCACAGGGTGTCCAGAAAGCTGCCATCAATATGCTGGGCCAGCACGAAGGCCACCGGCAGATTGGCCGGCAGGCAATCAAGAAACAGTTTTACCGCCGCCGGGCCGCCCAGGCTGGCTCCCAACACCCAGACCCGTCGGGGCCGGTCGCCCGGCCGAATGGTTTCAAATTCCCGGGGGGTGGGGATTTTTACGGTTGGTGGCCGTTGCGGGATCACGTCCAGACGTTCTTCCACCGCCGGTTTGCCGATGAAATCCACCAGCTTGGTCACCAGTCGCCGTTCCCATTTCGGGTAGCGGGCATCGGTGCGGGCCGGTGCCTGACCATCGCAGAACAGAATCGGCGCGGCGGCCTCTTCCAGCAGATTATCCAGAAAGCTCTGCCAGCGATCTTCGCTGGACAGGTCCACCACCCACAGGTCCAGCGCGCCTTCCGCCAGCCAGCGTTGTTCCAGGGCTTCCGGGTCCGTGTTGACCACCACCTGATACCCCTGGGCCTTCACAGCGCTGGATAGCAGGTGGCCCTGCAATGTGCTGTCGGCAATCACGCCGACCCGGCCCGGGGCGGTCATTCGTCACCGGTTTCCTGCAATTCGCCCAGCAGTTCGCGAATGGTGGAGAGCAGTTCGTTCTCCTGGAACGGTTTGCCCATGTAGCAGTTCACGCCAATATCGAAGGCCCGCTCGCGGTGTTTTTCGCCGGTGCGGGAGGTGATCATGATGATCGGCACGTCCTTCAGGCGGCTGTCGTGGCGCACATGGGTGGCCACTTCAAAGCCGTCCATGCGTGGCATTTCGATATCCAGCAGCATCACATCCGGGCGGATGTCTTCCAGTTTGGCGATGGCATCCATGCCGTCCTTGGCGGTGACCACCTCGTAGCCGTTCCGCTCCAGCAGGCGGGTGGTGACCTTGCGCACGGTGACCGAGTCATCGGTGACCATGACCAGCGGAGTATCGCGTCTGGTGTCGGTGTCCTGGTCGTCTTGCTCAACCGGTTCCTGAGGCAGTACCGGAATATCGGCGACACCCATTGCCGGCACCTGCACGTGGGCGGCACGGATCAGCGAGTGGATATCGAGAATGATTACCACGGAGCCATCACCGAGGATGGTGGCGCCGCTGATACCGGCCACCGAGGCCAGCTGCGGACCAACGGATTTCACGACCACTTCCCGGGAACCCACCAGGTTGTCCACCACGATGGCCACGGTGTGCTCGGTGCTGCGGATCAGCAGTACCGGCATGGGAGTGGTGTGATTGTCCAGATGCGGGCTGCGGGTGCCATGGACGAAGTTGCCCAGGTATTGCAGTTCATAGTCCTGGCCCACATAGGTGTAGACCGGGTTGTCTTCTTCGAAGTAATGCTGCAGTTCGAAGGGGCTGATGCGCACGATACCTTCGATCTGGTTCAACGGGATGGCGTAGGTATCTTCGGCGGCTTTCACCATCAGGGCCCGGTTCATGGCCAGGGTGAACGGCAGGCGGATGATAAAGCGGGTGCCCTGCCCCTTGTGGGAATCGATGGTCACCGAGCCGCCCATCTGTTTGATTTCGCTGGCCACCACGTCCATGCCCACGCCGCGCCCGGAAATCTGGGTGACGGCGGCGGCGGTGGAGAAACCGGCGTGGAAAATAAACTGCTGGATTTCCTGCTCGGAGAGCTGGGCATCCGGGGCGATCAGGCCACGCTCCACGGCTTTACGGCGCACCGCATCCGTGTCGATCCCCTTGCCGTCGTCGGACAGGGTGATCACCACCTCGCCGCCTTCCCGGCCCAGCTCCAGATTGATGCGGCCTGTGTCGGCCTTGCCGGCGCTCTGGCGGCCTTCCCGGGTTTCGATACCGTGGTCCACCGCGTTACGCAGCATGTGCTCCAGGGGCGCGACCACGCGCTCCATCAGGGAGCGGTCCAGTTCCCCTTCCGGGTTGAGCACATCGAAATCCACCCGCTTGCCCACTTCGCCGGAGATCTGCCGGACGATGCGACGCAGACGGGGCACCAGGCGGCTGAAGGGCACCATGCGGGTGCGCATCAGTTTTTCCTGCAGCTCGGTGTTAATGCGGGACTGCTGCAGCAGCAGGGTTTCCGTGTCCTTGGTGCGGTCCAGCAGGGTGTTCTTCAGATCGAGCAAGTCCGAGGCGGATTCCGACAGCTGCTTGGTGATCTGGTGCAGCTCGGAGTACTGGTCCATTTCCAGGGGGTCGAAATCCTCGTCGATTTCGCCCCGGTCCACGCCTTTCTGGTAGTTGGACATGATCTGCGCTTCGGTTTCCGAATCCAGCCGTCGCAGCTGTTCATAGAGACGCTGAACCGTGTTGCCCATTTCCTCCACGTTGAAGGTGAACTCGGAAATCCCCTGTTCTACCCGACCGCGGTTAATGGAGGTTTCCCCGGCCAGGTTCACCAGTGCTTCCAGCACGTCGGCCCCCACCCGCACCATTTCCTGGGGCTGGGCCTGGTTCTGGCGCTGGCGACGATCATCCTGTTTGGGCTGCTGCGGTTGTGGCGCGCTGTCCGCCGCCGGTGCCAGTGTGGTGCCCGTCTCCTCAGCGGGAGAGAGGGAATGGCGCCGGGCACTGCGGGCCACGGATTCCATGCCGCGGACAATCTGGTCATACCAGTTGACCATGGGCTGGAAGTCTTCCTGGGTGGGCGCTTCGCGGCGTTTTTCCAGTTCCAGCAGATAGGTTTCGAAATCGTGGCTGATGTCGCCCAGGGGTTTCAGGCCGGCCAGTCGGGCACCGCCCTTGAGGGTGTGCAGGGCGCGTTTGAGATCGTCGGTGAAATCCTGGCTCTCCGGATGGTCTTTCCAGGAGGTCAGGCAGGCGTCAATGATCTCTGCCAGTTCATCGGATTCTTCCAGGAAGATTTCCAGGATTTCCGGGTCACTGTCGGATTCCCAGTCGCTGTATTCATTGTCGTCGGGTTCACTGGCCGGGGCGGTCGTCTCCGTGACCGCCGCAGGCGCAGGATCTGCCGGTGAGCTGGTGGCCAGGGTGGGCAGGCTGAAGCCGGCCGGGTCGGCCACGTAGTCGTGGATGGCCTGAATCAGCTGGTCGCCCTGGGGAAGCGGCTCGCCAGCCTTGAGCGCCTCGACCATTTCCGCGAGCTTGTCGTGACAGCGATGCAACAGATCCAGCAGGGTTGTTTCAACAGCCAGACGGCTCTGTGCCAGCCCCTCGTACAGGGTTTCCAGTTCATGGCCCAGATCGCCCAGTTCCCGGACTTCGGCCATGCGGGCACCGCCCTTGAGGGTGTGCAGGTCCCGTTGCAGCGACTGCAGTTCGATCAGGTTGTCCTGCTCGCTGATCCACTGTTCCAGGCTGCTGCCGGCGGACTCCAGAATTTCATCCGCTTCTTCCAGAAAGATTTCCACCAGCTCCGGGTCACGCTCCGGTTGAGGGGGCGCCGGCATGCTGGGCGCGTCCTCAAACGCAACGGGCGCGGGACCGGTGTCTGCAGCAAAATCGGAAGGCGTGTGGTCAGCAAGGTCGTCATTGTCCGGGGAGGTAACAACGGTGCCCGGGATGTCGGCAGCCGTCGTGTCGCCACGCAGGAAGGCCTGGATGGCACTGACCAGTTCCGGTGCGCTGTCGGGGGTGCGGCCGGCGCGCAGGCCGTCGATCATGTCGGCGAGCCGGTCATGGCAGCGATGCAGCAGGGCAAACAGTGCCGGATCCGCCTCTAGCTGGCCGGTATTGAAGGCTTCGTAAAGGTTTTCCAGTTCGTGGGCCAGGTCTCCCACCGGCGCCACGGCGGCCATGCGGGCGCCGCCCTTGAGCGTGTGCAGGTCCCGCTGCAGGCCATCCACATTGCTGGCATCGCCCTCTTCCCACTGATCCAGGGTGTGGCTGGCGGATTCCAGAATTTCTTCGGCCTCTTCCAGGAACAGGCTGACCAGCTCCGGATCCATATGGGCCTGATATTCATTGCTGTCGGCCCAGCTCTGGGTATCCGCATCGCTGTCCGCTTCCGGGGTGTCGGCAGTGTGATCAGAGAAGGCGTCATCCCACTGCGGCGCACGAGTGCCGGAGCCGGGGCCATCGTCGTCCGGGCCGCTGCTTTCTGCCAGTTCGTGCAGGGCATCCACCAGTCCCAGTTCCGGGCGCACGGTCTGGCCGGCAGCCAGGCAGTCCATCATGTTGACCAGGGCATCCTGGCCTTCGCCGGCCAGGGACAACATCTGTTCGCTGTACGCCAGCCGGCCGGATTCCACGGCGCTGTAGCAGGCCGCCAGGCCCGCAGCCAGGGCATGAATTTCGCCAAGCCCGGCGGTGGTGGCGCTGTTGGAGAGCAGTTGCAGCTCGTCGCGGAGTTTCACCAGCTCTTCGGTCTGCTGCGGATTCCTGGACCACTGCTCAAGCAGTTGCTCCGCATCCACGATCAGGTCCATGCCTTCGGACAGGAAGACGGAAAGGATGTGCGGGTCCGGGCCGGAATCCCGTTGTTCGGCCAGTCCGTCCCGTTGTTGCTGCAGGGCGGTGATCAGGGCGTCAGCACCGGGCAGGTGGGCCTGGTCGAGTTGTTCCAGGTTGTCGCGCACCAGTTGGTGGGCCTGGCGCAGCAGTTCGGCCTGCTGGCTGCTGGCCCGGCGGTTACTGCTGATCAGGTCGCGCACCAGTTTCTCGGCCGGCTCTGCCACTTCCGCCACCGCTTCGATTTCTGCCATGCGGGCACTGCCCTTGAGGGTGTGCAGGGCACGGTGAACGCTGTCGTCAAGGCTGTGCTCGGACAGGTCCGGGTCCACGGTCTGCAGCCACTCCTCAATCAATGCCAGATTGCGAAGGGCCTCGCTGGCAAAGATTTCCAGCAGTACCGGGTCCGTGCCTTCCTCGCTGGCGCTCTCTGCCGGAAGGTCATCGCCGTCACTCATGTCCGGAATGTCGGCCAGGCTGTCAATTTCGCTGTCGCTGCTGGCGTCCGTGTCGAGCGGCTGGGCGGGTGCGTCCGTTTGCGGGGCGTCGGCCTCGGGCAGGTTGAACTCGATGATGCCGTCCTCTGACGCATCGTCGCTTTCCCAATCAAGCGGCGTGCCCTCGTCGCTGGCGTCGTTGAAGGCGGCCAGATCTTCCACGGACAGGCTGTCGCCGTGGTCATCGCTGCGGTCCGTGAACCCGTCACTGTCTGCGGGCAGGGTCAGTTCCAGGGTGTCGTCGGCCTGTGCGTCATCAGCGGAGGCATCGTCGTCCTGGTCGACGGTGTCAGCGCTGTCCGCAGGGAGGGTGTCGCTACCGGTCTGGCCTGTGATCGCCGGCACCTGATCGATCTGTCCACCGGCGGCCAGGGTATCGGCGGCGTCGGCCAGGGGCTGCACATCGAACGGATCCGGTTGTCGCTGGGTAAAGGCATCCACCAGGGCGGGTACCCGGTTGCGGACTTCCTGCACCAGATCAATGAGTACGGCGGTGGGCTCAATGGTGCGGTCAATCACCCGGTTGAGCATGTTTTCCACGGACCAGCCCAGCTCACCCACGGTACTGGCACCGACCATTCGGCCGGAGCCTTTCAGGGTATGGAAGGCGCGACGGAATTCCACCAGGGACTCTTCATCGCTGGTGTTGGCGGCCCAGCGGGGGAAATACTGGTCCAGGGCTTCCAGCACTTCGCCCACTTCTTCCTGGAAAATCTCGATGATTTCATCATCGATCAGATTGTCATCGTCTTCATCCGCCAGGTTTTCGGTGGTCTCCGGTGATTCTGGCTCCGCGCTGTCCGTGCCCTGGTCTGTGGGCGCCAGGCCGGTAATCTCGAGAGTCGGGTCGTCCTGGTCATCCGCGGTGTCCCAGGTCACTTCGGCGGGATCGTTGAAGGCCGGCTCCAGGGAAATGTCCGACTCCGGATAGTCCTCGGTGTGGTCGTCGCTGTCGCCGATCTGGCCAGTGGTATCGCTGTCGATCTGCACGTCGGCGTCCAGCTCGATGCGTTCCACTTCCACCGGGTCATCGCCGAAGCCGCTGCCCTGATCCAGGGGATAACCGAGCGCGTCCACACTGGCGCGGGCCAGCTGCAGGATATCGTCGGTGGTTTCCGGATCGTCGCTGAGACGTTCCAGGTAGTACTCCACCGAGGTGATGGCATCCGCCAGAGTGTCCATGCTGCGCCAGTCCGGCTTGGGCTGGTCCGCATCAAGCAGTTTTTCCTGAATGAACTGCACGCACTGGCGCAATATCAGTGCCGGCTTGTTGAGCTGGATCACTTCCAGGCCGCCGCGCACGGCACTGAGTCGTTCCGGTACCGGGTGAAGATGTTCCGGGTTCCACTGGGACGCAATGAATTCGACGATACCGTCCTTGGCCTCTTCCAGGCCGGCTCGGCATTCGCGCAGTACCGCTTCCATGGCCTGGCCCACGTGGCCGGGCACGTCGTTCTGATCACCGTTATAGGATTTTCCGCGGCGGTCGCCGCCGCTGATACCGGCCAGGGTCGCTTCCACATAAAGCAGGGCGCCGGCAATATCCATCAGGGTTTCGCGTTCCGCAGGGCGTTTACCGGCAACAATGTCCTCTACCGCGTGGAGCTGTTCTTCCACCAGGGTGCGTGGCTGGCCCAGGCCCAGTACGGCCACGGTGTCGGCCACCTGTTTCAGGGTTACGGTCTGTGGATGCAGCTTGCTGGCATCGCTTTCGCCGTTATGGACGAAGGCTTCCAGGGCGTCCTTGACGGTGGTGATCTCTTCGGAAAGCGCCTTCACCACGGAATTCATGGCTTCGGCATCCGGGCCGGTCATGCGGGCCCGTTCCGCGTTGATCAGGTCATCGGAAGGCAAGGCATCGTCAAGACGGAAACGGGCTTTCACGTCGCGGATGCGCGGACTGTCCGCGTCCGCCTTGGCCACGTAGTACAGCAGGTTCTTGAGCAGTTCCGTGGGCGCCGGACGGTTCAGGCTGGCCGCGCCTTCGCTGACCAGTTCACGCAGGTTGCGGTCCACGTGGCCCAGCATCAGTTTTACCGAGGTGCCCAGGACAATGGCGTCTTCGGAGAGCCCTTCCACCAGGGCATTGCTGATGCTCCACAGGGGAGCGCGAGGAGCGTCGCCGGTGATCTGCTCCAGCTTGGTGAAGACCTTGGCCATGTAGCCCAGGTTCTCGCCCATATTGTCGTTGCGCAGCACACCGAGCAGGGCGATCTGGAACATCTGACGGATTTTCTTGGCCAGCTGGATAAAGCGCGGGTCGTTGAGCAGGTCTTCGGGGATCTGGCCGCGGCCGGTGGCATCGGTGAGATCCGGTTTGAACAGGGCGGTTTCCGACAGCAGCGGTTCGCCACGGGCGGCTCGCAGATCATTGAGCAGGGGCAGGAGTACCACCGGCAGGTCGCGCCGGTTGCTGGCTACCCTGTCGAGATAAGGCGGCAGCTGCAGGATGGCCCGCATCAGGGTTTCCTGGCCATCTCCCACGTTGCCGACCCGGGCTTCCAGCAGCGCCTGAGCCAGCTTTTCCATTTCTTCGGCGAGCAGAGCAGCACCGTAGAACTCCACCATTTGCAGGGTGCCGTACACCTGGTGCAGATGGGCCTGGCAAAAACGCATGCGGGTGGCGTCGTCCGGGGTATCCACGAACGCTTCCAGTGCCTGCTGCGCCTGGTTCAGGGTTTCCTGGATCTCCCCGCGAACCCAGTCCAGAGCCAGATAGTCGTGACGGTCACTCATGACGTCTCCTGTCATACTCAAACCTGCCGTCACTGCGGGCAGGTTTTTTATTATCTACAGCGCTTATCGACAGCGCCGAAAAGCCAGCGTATCGGCGAAATGTATGCGTTCCAGATCCGGATGCTGCCAGTCGGTCACTTCCCCGGGACCGAGTACCAGAATGCCACCGGGCGCCAGCCGTTCCGCCAGTCGGTTGACGATCTGACGTTTCCGCCAGCGGCGGAAGTAAATCAGCATGTTCTGACAGAAAATCAGATCCATGTCGTTCATTGGCGCGGTGCTCAGATCCAGCACGTTGAGCCGCGCAAAACAGATGCGTTCGCGCAGCACGGGCGCCACGGCCAGGGTCTGTTCGTTGCCGCTGGGCTGGAAATATTTCTCCCGCAATTGCGGGTCCACCTGCAGTACCCGGCGCGCGGGATATTCCCCTTTGCGGGCCTTGGCCAGGGTGGGCAGGCTGATATCGGTGGCGGTGATGCCGTAGAACAGTTTGCGATCCGTGTCGTTCAGCTGCTCATTGATCATCATGGCGAGGGAGTAGGCTTCCTCGCCGGTGGAGCACCCCACGCTCCACACATCCAGGTTGGCGCCGTCCGGCTGTTCTGCCTTGAAGCGCTGCACGAATTCTTCCACCAGAGCGTAGGAGCTCGGGTGGCGAAAAAAACTGGTTTCCTGAACCGTGAGCCGGTCCACCAGTACCGACCATTCCATGGCCCGGGATTCGGTGGAGCCCACCATCAGGTGTTCGTAATAGGTGTTGTAGTCCTCGATGCCCAGCTCGCGCATGCGAATGCTCAAGCTGGTTTCGAGAAAGGTCTTGCGCTCGTTGGACAGGGTCATGCCGGTGCGCTCTTCGAGCAGCGCCTGCCATAGCTGGAACTGCTCCGCATCCATGGCGGGCGTGCTTTTGATCGACCAGCGGTCTGTCACGGCAGCACCCATAGCATCACCCCGCTAACCGGCGCGAGCCGGATCAGGAGTGCTCCGGCAGGCGGAAGCCGGCAACGGAATTACGCATCTCCTGCGCCATCTCGGCCAGGTTACCAATGGACCGCGCAGTGGCGGTGGTACCGGCGGAGGTCTGCGAGGTAATTTCCTGGATCACGTTCATGGTGTTGGAAATGTGACCCGCGGAGGCGGCCTGCTGGCGCGCCGCGTTGGAAATGTTCTGGATCAGGTCCGCCAGGGTTTTCGATACGTTCTCAATTTCTTCCAGTGCCACACCAGCGTCCTGCGCCAGGCGGGCCCCTTTTACCACCTCGGCGGTGGTGGCTTCCATGGAGATTACCGCTTCGTTGGTATCGGTCTGAATGGTTTTTACCAGGGTTTCAATCTGCTTGGTCGCAGCAGCGGAACGTTCCGCCAGTCGCTGTACCTCATCCGCTACCACCGCGAAGCCGCGGCCCGCTTCACCGGCCATGGATGCCTGAATGGCGGCGTTCAATGCGAGGATGTTGGTCTGGTCGGCGATGTCGTTAATCAGGGATACGATGTCACCAATCTCCTGGGAGGACTCACCGAGACGCTTGATCCGTTTGGAGGTTTCCTGAATCTGTTCGCGGATGGTGTCCATGCCGTGGATGGTCGCCTGTACCACTTCGGCGCCCTTGTTGGCGATGGCTACCGCCCGTTCCGCTACCGCGGCGGATTCGGCGGCGTTGGCGGATACCTGGTCAATGGAGACCGCCATTTCGTTCACCGCGGCAGAGGCCCCGGCAATTTCCTGGGCCTGGTGCTCGGAGGCCTCGGCCAGATGCATAGCCGTGGACTGGGTTTCCTGGGCCGCAGAGGCCACCTGTACCGCCGAGTTGTTGATCGTTTGTACCAGGCTGCGCAGCTGGTCAATGGAGTAGTTGATGGAGTCAGCGATGGCCCCGGTGAAGTCCTCGGTTACCGTCGCCTGTACGGTCAGGTCACCATCCGCCAGGTCGCCCAGTTCGTCGAGCAGACGCAGAATCGCCGCCTGGTTACGCTGGTTTTCGCTTTCCAGTTCGTCCTTCAGTGCGGCCGCCTGACGGTTACGTTGCGCCATGATCAGGAAGAACAGCAGCACCGCGATGGCGGCAGAAAGGCCACCGAGTGTCACGGACGGGAAGAAGGTGTTGGTGGAGCCTTCGAACTGGGTGTTGAGGTTGCTGGATTCCTGCAGCAGATCCTGGGAACGGCGGAAAATGGTGTCGGCCGCGTTACGTACCTGGAACAGTTCGGGAGCAGTTTCCAGAATTTCGTCCACGGACTGGTTAACGAATTCGTCGAACAGGTCAGCAATTTCAGCCAGGTAATCCAGGGCATCCGGGTCGTTCACCTGGTCAATGCCCATGGCGTCGTCGCCTTCGATCATGCCATTCATGACCCGGCCGAACAGGCTGGCGTCACGACCGAAAGCATCCGCTGCGATCACCGCGCCATCGCCCCCTTCCAGTACCTTGGAGATGGAGCTGAGAATCCGTTCTGCGAGCAGGGACTGACGTTGGGCAAACGCGATCTGATCCGGCTCGGCACCGGTGGCAACCAGGATCTCTACCACGCCTTCGTATTCCGCTTGCAGGGAAGGAATGGTCTGGGCCAGGGTATCTGCCACTTCGTGCAGATCCAGAACCGTATCTTCCCCGCGCAGGATGGTGCCGGCGTTGCTGTTCACTTCGGACCACAGGCTACTCAGACGTTCTTTCACCTCCGGGTTCTCGACCGGCTCGTCTTTCACATCATCCCAGGCAGACTGGAAGCTCTGTTGGGATTTGGCCAGCAGCTCGAAAGCGTCCGCGTTACCGGCAGCCGCTTCCAGGGCGTTCTTGGCGATCTGCTGGGAAATAACGCGCATTTCCGAGGCCAGGGTAATGTTTTCCTGGGCCTGGTTCGCCGTGGTGGCGGAAAGCAGAAAGTTCACCACCGCCAGGACGATAAAGACGGCAAGCCCGATATACAGCGCGATATTCAGCGTGCTGCCTTCCGCGCCCCCCCGCAATTTGTCAAAGATTGCTCCCGAATTGAACTTCATAGTCTGGCTCCTGGCCTGGCGTTCGCTCTTCTTATGTACCCCAAATGCTTGTCTGCGGATCAGCCGGTGCGGGCGACCTGCATAAAGCGTGGATCCTCTGCCAGCCGAGTCAGGCTGAACACGGACCAGTACTCCCCGTCCCGCCGGTAGGCGCCGCGCACAAATGGCGTCACGCTGCTGTCGCTGACCGGCAGTGATTCCACAAATTCATCAATGGGAAAATGTTGCATCCCCAGTACTTCATCCACCGTCATGCCGGTGTACAAGTCGTCCTGGTCCAGCACCAGCAGTCGCCGACGTTTTTCCTGGACCGGTGAACTCTTTTCCAGAAAGCCGCTGAGATCCATCACGGTCATCAGTCGGCCCCGGACATTGGCCACGCCCTTCATCCAGCTGCGTGCGCCGGGAATGCGGGTGTAGGCCGGCACCGAGAGGATTTCGGAAACCTCATCCAGCGGTGCCACGTATTTCTTGCCATCCATCACAAAGCCCACACCGCTCCAGTAGCTCACCGCATCCTGCTGCATGGGCAGGTCTTTGGCCTGCTCACGGCAGCGACGGTTGTAGTCGGCCAGTTGGATATAGGCGGCGGAAGCAGTTGCGCTCATCGTGGGCTCCGGATTAGCCGTCGGCCAGCATGCGGTCGACGGTTTGCAGGAGCACATCCTCGTCCACCGGCTTGGTCAGATAGTCCTTGGCGCCCTGGCGTTTGCCCCAGACACGGTCGGTTTCCTGATCCTTGGTGGTAACGATAACGATGGGAATGTGCGCGGTATCGGCGCCTTTGGTGAGCTGGCGGGTCGCCTGGAAGCCGTTCAGGCCAGGCATCACCACATCCATCAACACCAGTTCGGGCAGCTCGGAGCGGGCCATGGCCACGCCATCAGCCCCGTTGGCGGCCTCGAGTACTTCGTGGCCGTGCTTTTCCAGAATCTCCCGCAACTTGTAGGTTTCGGTGGGAGAGTCATCCACTATCAGAATACGTGCCATCTTATCCTCTTCAGGCTCAGCGACGCTGTCGCTTAACCGTTGATATGCTGTCGAATCGCGCCGAGAAGCTCGTCCTTGGAAAACGGCTTGGTCAGATACTCGTCGGACCCCACTATTCGCCCCTTGGCCTTGTCGAAAAGGCCGTCCTTGGACGACAGCATGATCACCGGGGTGGCCTTGAAGGCACTGTTGTTCTTGATCAGGGCGCAGGTCTGATACCCGTCAAGACGCGGCATCATAATGTCGACGAAGATGATATTGGGTTTGCTGTCGGCGATTTTGGCCAAGGCATCGAAGCCATCGGTGGCGGTGATCACTTCACAACCTGCTTTCTTCAACAAGGTTTCCGCGGTGCGACGGATGGTTTTGGAATCGTCGATCACCATTACCTTGAGGTCTTGGAAATTGTCAGTCATGGAAACTGCCTTTAACCGTGAACCGTTTTTGGCCGCAACTTATTGTAATTTTTGGCCTTTCTAGTAATTCGATGGGCGGGGTGTGTAGCGATACAAGCCCAAGCGAAGTTTTTAACACAGATTCTACAATCAATCTATAAGACCCTATGAAACTTGAGAAAATGCCCCGCGCATCCCTGCATAGCGATAGGCGGCCTGCACTGCTAAGATTCCCCGGCCCGCTTTATTGTCTGTGGAGACCCCATGAGCTTGCGTATTGGTGTGGTGATGGACCCCATCGCCAAAATCAAACCCTGGAAAGACAGCACCTTCGCCATGCTGCTGGAAGCGCAACGACGTGGCTGGTCATTGCTCTACATGGAGCCGGCGGATCTGTATGTGCGCGATGGTCGCACCTTTGCGGCCACTCGGGCACTGTCCGTCACCGACAATAACGACGATTGGTACCGTCTGGCCGATGCCGTGAATCACGATCTGGCCGATCTGGATATTATCCTGATGCGCCAGGACCCGCCGTTCAACGCAGAATACATCTATGCCACCTACCTGCTGGAAAAGGTGGAACGGGAAGGCGTACTGGTGGTGAACCGGCCCGGCAGTGTTCGCGACAGCAATGAAAAGCTGTTTGCCACCGACTTCCCCCAGTGCTGTGCCCCTACGCTGGTGTCCAGCCAGTCCGGACTGCTGCGCGATTTTGTACAGGAGTTCGGTGACACTGTGATGAAGCCGCTGGACGGCATGGGCGGCAGCAATATCTTCCGGGTGCGCAAGGACAGCCCCAATATCTCGGTGGTGATCGAGGTGCTGACCCAGCATGGCAAGACGCCGATCATGGCCCAGCGCTTCGTGCCGGAGATCACCGAGGGTGACAAGCGCATCCTGATGATCAATGGCGAGCCGGTGCCCTATGCGCTGGCGCGGATCCCCAAGGAGGGCGAGTTGCGCGGCAACCTGGCGGCCGGCGGCACCGGCCAGGGGCGGGAGTTGAGTGACCGGGACCGCTGGATCTGTGAGCAGGTGGGGCCTACCCTCAAGCGCAAGGGCCTGTATTTTGTGGGTCTGGACGTGATCGGTGATTATCTCACCGAGATCAACGTGACCAGTCCCACCTGTATCCGCGAGCTGGACGCGATCTTCAATATCAACATTGCCGGTCAGCTGTTCGACATGTTGCTGGAGTTGCGGCAGCCGTCATAGACGATGAGTGCGGGCCGGGGCACACTCTCCGGCCGATCAAAGGCAGTAACAAAAAGAAGAAACCATGGCAGCCAATTCCACCGTCAGCGCATCAGATCGTCTCACCTTTACGGTGTTTCTGGCGCTGGCCTTCCACGGCATCCTCATCTTCGGGGTCAGCTTTGCCCCGGAGAAACAGCGCGCCGCCCCCCATACCCTGGAAGTGACCCTGTCCCAGCATCGCAGCGATGACGCGCCGGACGAGGCGGACTTTATTGCCCAGAGCAACCAGCTGGGTTCCGGTGATTTGGCGGAAAAACAGGAACTGACCACCACCGAGCAGGTGGACTTCGCCGACAACAAACTCGACAACGTGCAGCTCAAGGAAAAGACCACCCGGGAGCGCCGCGATCGCCAGTCCCAATTGCTGGTCATTACCACCGCCCGCGCCAGCGACCGGAAGGTCAACGCGGACCAGCAGGAAAAAACCGACCCGAAACCGCTCAAGGTGGCCAAACAGGAAAACCTGCAGGACCTGAGCCGGGAAATCGCCAGCCTGCAGGCCCGCCTGGATGCCCAGAAACAGGCCTACGCCAAGCGCCCTCGGATTCGTCGCCTTACCTCGGTATCCGCCAAGGCCCACTACGAAGCCCAGTACATCGACAGCTTCCGCCGCGAAGTGGAAGCCATGGGCACCCGCAATTTCCCGTCCCGGGCCCTGAACAGCAATACCTTTGGCGCCGTACGGCTGATGGTGGCGATCCAGAAAGATGGCAAACTGAAGGAGGTGCGTCTGCTGAAATCCTCCGGCCACACCTTCCTGGATCAGGCGGCCATCCAGAGCGTGCGACTGGCCGCCCCCTTCGATCCCTTCACGGCGGAGATGCGCAAGAACATGGACGTGCTGGAAATCATCCGCACCTGGAAGTTCGACAAGAACCAGCGGGTGTCTTCGAAGTAATAGCTGCAAGCCTCAAGCTACAAGCGGCAAGGCGCGGATTGGGGTGTTGCCAGCTTTAAGATCAGTGCCCGCGCACCATTCGTGGTGAATGCGGGCACGGCATCAACGGTAACTATCGGCATGTCCCGCGTTGTAGCTTGAAGCTTGCAGCTCTCCCACCCACCCCGGATACTGTCCCCATGGACAACACGACCCTCAAACACCAGTTGCTGGTGGCCATGCCGCAGATGGCCGACCCCAACTTTGAACATTCCGTCACCTATCTCGTCGAGTACGGTAGCGAGGGCGCCATGGGGCTGACCCTCAACCGCCCCGTGCAGATCAGCCTGGGCGATATCCTCAGCGACATGGACATCGACATCGAAGTGCCGCCCTCGGAGCGGCACCGGGTGGTTGCTGGCGGTCCGGTACAGCAGGAGGCCGGTTTCGTGTTGCACGCTGCCTCCACCCACTGGCAGTCCAGCGTGCCGCTCAGCGACGGCCTGATGCTCACCACCAGCCGCGATATTCTGGAAGCCATCGCCATCGGCGAAGGACCGGAGCAATCGCTGATCTGCCTGGGCTACGCCGGCTGGGAACCCGGCCAGCTGGAACAGGAACTGGTGGAAAACGCTTGGCTCAGCACCCCGGCCAGCCGTGAACTGGTGCTCGACACCCCCTTCGAACAAACCTGGCAAGCCGCCGCAGCGCGTATTGGTGTGGACATGAGCTTGATTGCGACCCAGGCGGGACACAGCTGACATGTCCTTTCGCACCGTAGGAGCTATGCTTGCATGGCGAAAGGTTTTGATCTGGAGCGGTGCTTCCTGAAAGTCCTTCGCCATGCAAGCATGGCTCCTACGGCCTCAATAACCGACTCGTCATATGATTCTAGCGTTTGACTACGGCACCCAAAAAATCGGCGTGGCCAGCGGCAACAGCCTGCTGGGTACAGCCACGCCGTTAAAAGCCCTGCCCTGCAAGAACACTCAACCCAACTGGGACGACATTGCTGCCTTGTTGAAAGAGTGGGAGCCGGAAGAGCTGGTGGTGGGTCTGCCGTTGAACATGGATGGCAGTGAAAGCGAATCCACGGCACGGGCAAAGAAATTTGCCAATCGTCTGAAAGGCCGTTTTGGCATGAAAGTCTGGTTGGTGGATGAACGCTTGAGTACCCGCGAAGCGCGGGAGCGAACCGGAATTCGTCAGGCGGATAGCCGGGTGGATTCCATGGCGGCGGTGATCATTGCCGAAGGGTTTTTGAGTGAGGGTGGCGAAGCGTTGCCATAAAAAAACGCCAGCGCGAAGCTGGCGTTTTTCGTTATCACTGCATTACTGTCTGATCCCTTCCACCGAGATAATGATGTCCACGGTTTCCGATGCTGGACCCAGGTCGTAGGTGATGCCGAAGTCCGCCAGTTTCAGGGTTGTGGAGGCTTCCAGGCCCATGCGGTAGCCGCCCCAGGGATCATCGCCGTAGCCCAGCAGTTTGGCGTCCAGTGTGACCGGTTTGGTGACACCGTGCAGGGTGAAGTCGCCGGTAATCTTGGCGGTTTTTTCGCCGGTCTTTTCAATCTTTGTGCTCTTAAAGGTGGCGGTGGGGTACTCGTCTACCTCGAGGAAGTCATCGCCGCGCAGGTGCTTGTCACGCTCGGCGTGGTTGCTGTCCAGGCTGGCGACCTGGATGGTGGCCTGCACGCTGCTGTTCTCCGGGTTGTCCGCGTCCACGGTGAAGCTGCCGTCGAAATCGTTGAAGCGGCCGTACAACCAGCTGTAGCCCAGATGGGAAATCTTGAACATGACAAACTGGTGAGCGCCCTTTTTATCAAACGCATAGGTGCCGCCGGGTTTATCGGCAAAGGCCATGCTGCTGAGCAGCAGTGCCAGGGCGGGAATGGTGATTTTCTTTGCTAGCGTCAACATAAGCATCGAACTCCGTTTGGATTAAAGGTTGTCAGGAAAGGTTGTCTGGGTCACGGGGCGCTTTGCCCAGCATGCGGCGCAAGGTGTCGTCCCGATCAAGCAAGTGGTGTTTGAGCGCGGCCAGGGCATGCACGCCGGCGAGGATGATGATCGCCCAGGTGGCAATCTCGTGGATGTCTCCGGCAAGATCTTCCAGGCCCTTCTGGTCGCCGGTCATAGAGGGTACGGCAAACCAGTTGAATACATCGATGGCAGACCCGTCGGCGCTGGTGATCAGATAGCCGCTGATCATGGCGGTGAACAGCAACAGATACAGGGCCCAGTGGGTCAGGTGGGCGCTGACTTTTTCCCAGGGCTGATGGGTGGGCAGGGCTTTCGGGGGTGGAGAAATCAGCCGCCACAGTAGGCGGGCGCCCATCACCAGAAACAGCAGGATGCCCACGCTGCGATGCAGGTGCGGCGCGCTGCGGTACCAGTCGTGGTAGTAGGTCAGGTCGACCATGTAAAGCCCCAGCGCAAACATGCCCACCACCGTCATCGCCACCAGCCAATGCAGTGCGATGGTGATGATGCCGAAGCGTTGTGAGTCGTTGCGCAGTTGCATCCCTGTACCCTACCCGATCTTCCTGATGATTGGAGTGTTGCCCGCTAGCCGGGTTCCGCCCTTTACAAAACTTACCGTTACCGGCGACGGCTTTGCCATCCTCACCTTGGCGGGGTGTTACTGCCATCCCAAAAAACTGAACGGTTTGATCACCTGGCCTGAAGGTTTGTCGGGTCCTGGCCTTTATTCTTTCTCCGGCAGGCGCCATGCTTGCAGGGCGAACGTCGGATATCGCCATACACAGAGCAGGAGAGCCCCTTGAGCTGGGACGAACAACAACTGCAGACACACCTGGGTGCCATGGCCCGGGCCATCACCGAGCAATACGGTGAGCGGGCCCCGCTGCTGGTGGGGATCGAGTCCGGTGGGGCCTGGGTGGCCCGGGCATTGAACGCGATGTTGGCCAAGCCGCTACCGTTGGGGACCCTGAATCCGGCTTTCTACCGGGATGACTTTGATACCCGTGGGCTCAAGCGCACGGTCTCGCCGTCGAAGCTGCCTTTCGAGGTGGACGGGCAGCATATTCTGCTGGTGGACGACGTGCTCATGACCGGCCGCACCATTCGTGCCGCCATGAACGAATTGTTCGATTTCGGGCGCCCGGCCTCGATCGGCCTGGTGGTGCTGTTTGATATCGGTCACCGGGAATTGCCAATTCGTGCCGATATCTGTGGTGAAACTTTGGCATTGCCCCCCCATCAGCGGGTAGAATTACGCGGGCCCGCCCCCCTTGTGGCGGAGATACGAGAGACAATGGCCTAGGCCTGTTATCAGTTTCCTGGGCCGCCGTGTTGCGCCGTAAATAGCGCCAGGCAAGGCGCGAGGAGCGATGTTTGGTTTACCCAAATGAACGACGAGCAACACGGCATGGCGCTATTTACGGCACAACCCGAAGGGCCGGGTCCCTTTTTCCGCAATACGGTGTTGCCGCTCGCTTATGTAGAATAACTACACGGTGCTCACGGCGCCTTGTCTTGCGAAAAAACTGCCACCGGCACGGTGGCCCAGGAAACTGATAACAGGCCTCCGAATGACGCTTGCGCCATCCTCCCGCGTACAACTCACCGACGACGGTAAGTTACGCCATTTCCTGACCACCGAGCACCTGCCCCGCTCTTTACTGGAAGATATTCTCGATACCGCCGCCAGCTTTGTGGATGTGGGTGGCCGGTCCATCAAGAAGGTGCCGCTGCTGCGCGGCAAGACAGTGGTCAATCTGTTCTTCGAATCCAGCACCCGTACCCGCAGTACCTTCGAGCTGGCGGCCCAGCGCCTCAGCGCCGACGTGCTCAACCTGGACATTGCCAAATCCGCCACCAGCAAGGGCGAAACCCTGCTCGATACCCTGCGCAACCTGGAAGCCATGGCCGCGGACATGTTCGTGGTGCGCCACCAGGATTCCGGCGCGCCCTTCTTCATCGCCAACGAAGTGACCCCGGATGTGGCGGTGATCAATGCCGGTGACGGGCGCCATGCCCACCCCACCCAGGCCATGCTCGACATGTACACCATCCGCCACTACAAGGGCGGTTTCGAGGGGCTCAAGGTCGCCATCGTCGGCGATATTCTCCACTCTCGGGTGGCCCGCTCACAGGTTCACGCCCTGAACATTCTGGGCGCCGAGGAAGTGCGGCTCATTGGCCCGAAAACCCTGTTGCCGGTGGATGCCCAGGGGCTGGGGGCCACCGTGTTCACGGATATGGGCCAGGGCCTGAAGGATGTGGATGTGGTGATCATGCTGCGCCTGCAGAAAGAGCGCATGGATTCTGCCCTGTTGCCCAGCGAGAGCGAATTCTTTCGCCTTTACGGCCTCAACAACGAAAAACTGCAGCTGGCCAAACCGGATGCCATCGTCATGCATCCCGGTCCCATCAACCGGGGCGTGGAAATTGCCTCGGAAGTGGCAGACGGCCCGCGCTCGGTGATCCTCAACCAGGTGACCTTCGGTATCGCGGTGCGCATGGCGGTCATGTCCATGGCCATCAGCGGCCAGGAAAGCAGTGCCCAGGGCCGCACAGGAGGTGAGCGTGGCCAGTAGCAAGAAAGCCAATATCCTGATTCGCAAGGGCCGGGTGATCGATCCGGCCAATGGTCGCGACGAGGTTGCCGACCTGCTGATTGAAAATGGCCGTCTGGTGCGCATCGGTGCCAGCCTGGATGCCCCCGGCGCCGATATCGTGGACGCGGAAGGCCACTGGGTGTTGCCCGGGCTGGTAGACGCCTGTGTGCACCTGTCCCTGCCGGGCAGCGGTCGCAGTGGCGACATTGCCAGCGAAACCCGCGCCGCCGCCGCGGGTGGTATTACTCACCTGGTGGCCCAGCCGGACTGCGGACCGGTGGATTCCACCGCCGTGGTGAGGCTGATCCGCGAGCAGGCCGGCCAGGCCGGATTCGCGCGCATCATGCCCATTGCCGCCATGACCCAGGGTCTGGCCGGCGACCAGCTGGCGGAAATGGCCACCCTGGCCAAGGCAGGGTGTATTGCCGTGGGCAATGCGGGCCGCAAGGTCGCCAGCGCCCTGGTGCTGAAGCGTTCCCTGGAATATGCCTCCACCTTCGATTTGCCAGTGATGTTCCGGCCCCAGGATTCCGCGCTTAGCGCGGGCGGCTGTGCCCACGAAGGGGTCGTGGCCACCCGTCTGGGGTTGCCGGGGATTCCGGCGGTAGCGGAGAGCGTGGACCTGTCCCGGGACCTGCTGCTGGTGGAAGCCACCGGTGTGCGTGCCCATTTCCAGCAGATATCCAGTGCTGACTCCCTGCGGTTACTGCGCGCTGCCAAGCGTCGCGGCCTGCCGGTGACGGCGGACGTGAGCATTCAGCACCTGCTGCTGGATGAATCGGCCCTGGAAGGGTTCAACAGCCACTGCCACGTGATCCCGCCCCTGCGCAGTGCGGCGGATCGCGAGGCCCTGCTGGAGGCGGTGGCCGACGGTACCATTGATGCCATCTGCTCCCAGCACACCCCCATTGGTTCTTCCAGCAAGGCGGCCCCTTTCCCGGCCACCAAGCCGGGCATGGCCGGGCTGGATACCCTGCTTGGCCTGGTGCTGCAACTGGTGGACGACGGTAAGCTGGCACTGCCCCGGGCCCTGGATGCGGTGACGGCCGCCCCCGCCCGCTGCCTGGGCATCCTGGCCGGCCAATTGGAAACCGGCCGCCCGGCCAGCCTGTGCGTGCTGGATGCCAGCGCCGAAAAGGATTACGCCGAACACTGGCTGTCCGCCGGCAACAACTCTCCCTGGCGCCGCGCCGTGCTCAAGGGCAACGTGAAGCTGACGGTGTGTCAGGGCAAGGTGAGCTGGCTGACGGACTGATTCAGTGAACAGTTAACAGTGAATAGTTAACAGTTCGCGGGATGGGTTCTTTGTTCCTTAACGCAAGAGGCCGCGCCTGAACGCCGGGCGCGGCCTCTTGCGTTTCAGTGCCCAGATGCCTGTGGGCGCGAGCTGTTCACTGTTAACTCTTCACTGTTCACTGATCTGAAACACCTCCGCCCGCAACGCCTCCTCCCCAATCACGCCGGGGGCCAGGCGCCAGCGTCCCTGGCTATCTTCGAAGACCAATGCGGGGGTGCCCTGCAGGCCCAAACCGATCATCAATGCCGTGTTGTTGTGGATCTGGCTGCGGATGGCGTCGGGGACCCGTTCCAGCGGGCGGATGCCGCCGTCGTCATAGTGCCCTTCGTGTTCAGCCAGTGCCGCCGCCGGATCCGGGGCGGCGAGGATGGCGCCTCCCTGGGTGAAGCTGCGTTTCGGGTGGATCAGGCCGACGATGATATGGCGCACCTGAAGGGAGTTGTCCGGATGCTGGATCAGGGGCTGCATGTTTTCCCAAAGCTCGGCGCAATAGGGGCAGGCCATGTCGGTGAACACATACGCCACCCGCTGGGGAGGGTCGGCACCCTCCGCCACCCAGCTGCTGCTTTCCAGTCGTGCCAGCAGGCTGTCCATGTCCGCCTGCGCGCCCACGGTGGAGAGGGGAAGCAGCAAGGACAGTAGCAGGGTGAGCAATTTCATGGGTGGGGACCATCCAGATGGTGGGTAAGAAAGTGATGCAGACTGGCCCGGGACAGCGGGCCAAAGTGGCGGGCCAGTTCGTTGCCGTCCTCATCAAAGAGTAGTGTCAGCGGTAAACCGCCGTTACCGGCATGGTGACCCAGCGCCATCTGCGGGTCCAGCAGGGGCAGGTCGAAATGGAGTTCGGCCTGGATCAGGTAATCCCGCACTGCCTGGGCGGTTTCCCCCTGATTGGCGAGGACAAAACGGACGTGGGGGTAGCGCGTTTGCGCCTCGGCCAGTATCGGCATTTCTCGCCGGCAGGGGGGACACCAGGTGGCCCAGAGGTTGATCAGGGTCGGCCCCTGGGTTAGCGGCTTGAGAGGAACCGGAGTGCCCTGCAGGTTCTCCAGGGTGATTTCCGGCAGTGGTGTTGCGTCAGGGGTCATGCTGTGAAGTGCGGTGAGAGAGAGCCCCATGGCGACCATTGCCGCGGCGGTGCTGGAGAGTAACGCCAGCCGCAGTGCCGGACGTCGCCACAGACACAGGCCGAAAACGGGCAGGGCTGCCAGGGCCCCAGGCCACCACCAGCCGCCATCACGGATATCTGCCATGGCCATCAAGCCGGAGTACTGATCGGGGTAACGCAACACGAATGCCAGACGTGCCCCAGCCAGGGCAGCCAGGGTGATCAGCCATAGCCATTTTTCCACTGGCTTGCCACGCCATTGCCACCAGATGCTGGCCAGCACGGCGGCGGAGAAAGTGATCAAAGCCACAACCGTGCCCGCCGGCAATGCCAGCGGGCCGATCAGGATAGCATCCAATGCAGGGCCTCTTTACCTGTGTGGGACTCCCTGTCAGCCAGGGTAACGTTGAAACATTTCAGCAACGGCCTTGCGGATCCGGTCGCTGCGACGCTCACTGCTCATTTCGTCATAGAGGCGGTCACGGCTGGTTGCCTGCCAGACCACGTTGTTGGTGGCGGGCTCAATCATTTGTACCACCAGCTTGTATTCCTCAGTGATGTCGCCTTCCACCGGGGTGGTGGTGCCCACCCCCACATTATTGCGGCTGAAGCCGAAACCGAACTGCAGCACCGAGCCGTCATACCGCTGTTCACGTTTGAAGTAGTGTTTCACGTGCACATCGGCCTGTTCGGAGGCGGCGGGCGTCAGGCCCTGTTCAGCCAGGGCACTTTTCAGGGCGTTACGGGCCCGTTGGTCGTCCAGTTCCCGGGGCTGATCCTCGTTCTGTTCCACAAAGGCGTAGCTACGGTACTGGTTCAGGCTCGCGCCTTCCTGGCTATCGATAACCACCGGGCTGACGCAGGCGCCAAGGACCAGACAGAGTGATAGGAAAAACCAGCGCATGATGCTTCTCCCGGTTGGAATGAATGCCTCCCATTATCACAGGGGAGCGGCAGGATACCGTGAAATAGCCGCCCCGGCAGACAGGCTCCGGGGCGTAGCTGCCTTCAGCTTGATAAGTATGACCGTTCTGTGGGCGAAGGGTTCAGCGGTCAGGCCGGCAATGCCTGTTCCAGCCGTGGCCACAGGCCGGTTTCGTTGGCGGCTTCACGGAAAGCCTGCTGGTCCTGCGGGGGCTGGCGCTGATAGACACGGCCGATATCGCGGAGCATGTCCGGGGCGTCCACCACGCTGACGGCCGTGGCGATGGCCTGCCAGCCGTTGCGGGTATCGCGGGCAGCGTCCAGGAATGCCTGCAGCAGGTCACCGCCGTCGCGCAGGCTGATTTCCACCACGGTCTGCAGGCCTTCGCGGTGAAAGCGGCGGGCAAAATCCAGCAGCAAGTCTGTCTTGCCGGATTTGGCCGCGTTACGCATCAACGCCTCGATCACCGAGGGGTTATGACTGCTGGGCAGTTTTGCCATCATGTTGCGTTCGTCGTCGCCGAGGAACTGTGCCAGGTCCAGAATCAGATCCCACTGTCCGCTCTGGTGTGCCGCCTGCACCACGGCTTCCGCCACCTCTTCGCCCTGGCGCAGGGCGGTGTGGGCGACCACTTCCTGATAGTCCCGTTGCATGGCTTTTACCAGAGGCAGGGTTTCTTCCAGCAGGTTCTTGCTGACTGCCGCATTCACCAGATCGGTAATCACGCTGTTATTGCGAAGAGCGGGCAGGTTGACGATCTTGCGATGGTAGCGGGGGTTGATGACGGACAACGCGCGCAGCACCGGCCCCCACAATTGTTGGCGGTGGGCCACACCTACCAGGGAATCCAGGGTGCGTTCATCTTGCTCGGCCATGATGTTGCCGAGCCGGCTTTTCAGTTCTCCCTCCACATGGTCGATTACCCAGATGGCCTTGGGCCAAAGATCGATATTCTCGGTACCGGAACGCACGATACTGGCCAGTCGGCTGTTATCAATCATGCGGATCACGTTACTGAGCTGGGTGGTGTTTTCCATGTAGAAGGCAATGTTCAACAATGCACCATCGTCCTTCACTGCATTCACCACTTCACGGATAGAGGGCGCAGACAGTGCGTCGGCGAAGCGGCCCAACAGCAGGAACTGTTTTTCCTGAATTTGTTTCAGTGCCACCTCGCGGATGGTCTCGGCCGGCAGGCGTCGAATAATTTCACGAATCTTGCGCGGGTCTGCCTGTGCGGCAATCTCGCCGAGAAAATCCGGGGTCAGCCGCCGGGCAACCTTTACGGCGAAGTAAGGATCCATTTCCCCGACCAGGCGAGCGGCCATTTTGGCGCCCACGGCATAAGCCAGCTTCGCCAGTTGCTTGATGGAAAGCCAGCGGGTCCAGCTTGCCAGGTGCTGAAAGCCCTTGCGGTGCTGGTCATACATTTCCTGTTCAATATGTTCACGCAGGGCACGCAGGTTGTTGGTGCCGGCGTCTGCAAGCGCCTGCCAGGTGGCGTCGTTGAGGGTCAGATACTGTTCAAGCTTTTCCAGCTCAATCTGGATTTCCAGGTTCGTGGTCAGGTCGTTCATGTAGGCATCCTTGGTGCGGAACTAGCGAAGGGCGCTGCGGGCAATACTGCGCAGCCAGAGTGGCAAGGCCTGAACGCCGGTATCAATGGCTTTGTTCAGGCGACTCTTTTCGCTTTCCAGGTAATCATCCACCGCCCGGTCAAGATCCTGGGTTACCGGCTCAGGCAAATAGGAAAGAAATCCCACCCGCTGATGCATACGTTCGATGGCATCCTTGTTATTCATGATCGATCCTGTTTTTGTTTGCCGATTCAGGGTGTGCCGTCATCGTAAAATCCCTGTGGAGAACCGATTCGGGAAAACACCGTCATTGCACTGTATCAAACGAGAGCAAACAGAAAGTACACATAACATTAAGCAACTGTGGCATTTTTGTATCGACATTCTTGCCAACATTGTTGACCCCCCGAAACAGTGATACTTAATGACGTTATCACTGAAGGAATCGATAGCGGTTGGGAACGGGCCTGCCATGGAGGCGATGTTGGCTGGAGAAAACAGAAAGAAAAATACGTCGGCCAGAACCCCCTGGGCCGGGCGACTCGTTCGGCAAATGCGACAGGCTGTGGCGCGGGCGCCGGGCGGGCACTATGTGCTGGATCAGGCACGTGCTGTCGAGGATGTGTTGTTCGAAGATTTACAGTTGCGACTGGGTGGCATGGATAGCCGTCATTATCTGCCCGGTCCGGCCGGGACCTCATCCGCTGAGGGAGACGGCCCGGACAGATCCCTGCAGTCGCGCTTTGCCGCGCTGGCAGATCAGTCCCTGGAACAGACCCCGGATAGCGCCATGAACCGGGTTTATGGCCGTATCGTTAACCAGCTTCTCCCCGACGAAGTCCGCATCCTGACGGCCATGTCGGATGGCTCTGATATTGCCATCAGTCATTTGCTGGCTCGGGGAGGTCGTTTCAAAAGCAGCGAGCACCGGGTGATGGCATTTCTCAGTCGCGTGGGAAACGAAAGTGGTGTGATGCTGGCGGAAGCGGTGCCCCATTACCTTGCCCATCTGTTTTCCCTGGGGCTGCTCGATGGCGGCCCGGAAGACACGACCCAGACCGCAAAATATGAGGCCATAGAGAATGGTTCGGAGGTGCGTGCCGCTTGCGAAATGATGCGTAAGGAATCACGGCTTCGACCCGTCTTTATTCGCGAAACCGCACACCTTTCCGCTTTCGGCAAGGCATTCTGGACGGCCTGCTCCGGATAACAACCCGTATCTGAAAGCGTATGGAGTTGTTCAGAGACTCCTAAAAGAAGAACGAAAAGCGAGGAATAATGGAAGCGTATATTAACGAGTTTACCGACAATATCTGGTTGTACTTGTCCATGCCATTGATCAGCGCTTTGGTGGGTTATGCAACCAATGTCATTGCCATCAAGATGATGTTTTATCCGGTGGAATTTTTTGGCAAACCCCCTCTTCTGGGCTGGCAGGGCATTATTCCTCGCCGGGCTGCCAAGATGGCGGCGATCTCTGTAGACACTATCACCACGCACCTGATTACCCAGGAAGAGATTTTTGACCGTCTCGATCCGGATAGGGTGGCCGGTGAGCTGGAGCCGGTGCTCAACAATATGATCGAAGACGTGGTGGATTCCATCATGGGTCAGCACGAGCCAGGCCTGTGGGAATCGCTGCCGGAGATGGTGAAGAAACAGATCTACAAAAGAGTAAAGAAAGAAGCGCCTGGCCTGATTTCCGACATCATGAAACAGATCAAGATCAACATCGCACAGATGTATGATCTTGAGGACATGGTGATCACCAATCTGACCAAGGACAAGTCACTACTGAACCGTATTTTCCAGGAAGTGGGCGCGGCGGAGTTCAAGTTTATCGGGCGTTCCGGGCTCTACTTTGGCGGCATTTTCGGTACCTTCCAGATGATTGCCTGGATTTTCTACAAGGGTTCCTGGTTGCTGCCGGTTTTCGGTCTGGCGGTGGGCTATGCCACCAACTGGATTGCCCTGCAGATGATTTTCAATCCCAAGGAGTTGATGCGTTTTGGCCCGTTCAATGTGCAGGGCCTGTTCATGAAGCGTCAGGATGAGGTGGCGCGGGATTATGGTCGTCTGGTTTCCTCCTATGTGCTGACGCCGGCCAATATTATTGAAGGGATTCTCAAGGGGCCGTATTCGGACAAGGTGTTTGCCATGATCGGCAAACACGTACAAAAAGCGGTGGATGAACAAACCAGTTTTGCCAAGCCGTTTGTTACCTTTGCCGTGGGTACCCAGAACTATCGGGACATGAAGGAATGTGCCGTGTCGGAGTTGGTAAGCCGGTTACCGGAAACGCTCAAGCATATTGAAAACTATGCCAACGATGCGCTGGATCTGGAAAACACGCTCTCTACCCGTTTGCAGAGTCTCAAACCGCAAGAGTTTGAAAGCATGTTGCGCCCGGCATTTGAACAGGACGAATGGATTCTGATTGCGGTGGGTGCGTTCCTTGGCTTCCTGGTCGGTGTCTTCCAGTTGCTGGTAATGTTTTCCTGAGACTGTCCTGGAGTCGGCAATGTCCTTGTTAATGATTGTCTGGATCCTGTTGTGTGTGCTGTGCTTCGCCGCTGGCCTGGTGTGGTCATGGCGACGGGCCCGTCGCCGTATGCGTGCCCGCGTGGAGCAGGTGGTGGATGAGGAAGTTCGCCAGCAGGTCGCCCGGGAAGTATTGCGTCATCTGCAGGATGGCCCCGCGCACAGTAATGGCAAGGGGGAGCCCTGATTCATGCAGGTTACCATTCGAAAGTCGTTTGTTATTGGTGCGGGAGTGCTGTTGATCATCGCGCTGGCCATCGGTGCCTACCTGGCCTGGTGGGTGTGGAAAAATCTGGGTGCAGAATTATTGTTACGTGATCAACAGGCCAGTGTGGTGGTGCCCGAGCCCATGTCAGTGGGCATCGATATTCTGGATGATCTGGATATCGTCATTGATACGGTGATCGATACCACGGTGCCCATCGATCAGACCCTGACTCTGCCGGTCAAGGAAACCCTGGATGTGCAGGTGGGCTTCGATAATGCGGTGCCCATCAGGATGAATGTCCCGCTGAAAGATACCATCAAGCTGGATCAGATTATTCCGGTGGACGGCGAGGTGCGTGCCCGGGTGTTGGGCAAGTGGATCACCGTGCCGATCAAGGGCGAGCTACCGGTGAAAGCGGATGTGCCCATTGATGTGAACGTGCCGGTGGATCAGCTGGTCAAATTGCAATTCAACGCCCCCGCCAAGGTGGATATTCTCGAAGACCTTTCCGTACCACTGAAGGCAGATATCAAAACATCCATTCCCCTGAAAAGTGCCATGCAGGTGCCGGTGCGTTCCCGGCTGCGCGCCAGCGCCACCATCCTGGAACCCGCGGACGCCCTGATTGCCGAGATGGATCTGAAATTGCCACTGCGGGAAGTGGGCCTGTCGTTTGTCAAGGACGGCAAATCTGCCACGGCTGATGAGGGTGACATGACCCCGTCCCGGGGGGAGCAGCCTTGATGGGCCGTTGGGTGCTATGGGGCTGGGTGTCACTTGCGGTTATTGTGGCAGGGCTGTTTCTGGGTTTCGTGCTCTACAGCCGTATCGTCATCGGTGTGGGCCTGCAGGAACAGTTCGCACTGCTGAAATTGCCGGAAAGCCTGATCGTGCAGACCCGGGCGGAGGAAGACGCGGCAATTACCCTGCAAGGGCGGGTGGAAGTGGATGTGCCATTCAAGCACCAGGCCCTGCCGTTACCCCTGCGTGGCACCTACAAGGCCAATCTGGCGCTGGATACCATGGTGCCCCTGCGCATGACCATCGAGTATCAGGACGTGATCTCCATCGACACCACCGTGGCCATCGAAGGGGATACCAAACTGATAGCCGACTGGCTGCCGCGCATTCCCCTGGAGGGCGAGCTGCCCTTGAAGCTGGATGTGCCGGTGTCCCTGAAAGTGCCGGTGGATACCCGTATCCGGTTTGTGTACGACGGGCCGGTGCAGGTGGGGTTCGACCAGACCATTCGGCCGCCGGTGGATACAACCCTTCATACAGCCATCAATCTGGATGAGGAAATCAGCGCACCGATCACCAATGTGTTCGAGGCCCGGGTGATCCCCGATAACCGGGCGTTGCCCATTATCCTTACGGATACCGGGTTGACCTTGCCGCTGGAGAATCTTCGGGTTCGTCCCATGGCGTCCCGGGTGCAAGACGAGACACCCTAGCCGGGATTGGCGGGCCTGGAACGATCAGGACACGGTGACCCCGGGACAGGGCACCGCAGCGGCCTCGCGAATCCTCTCGCCCAGGTAACGGGCGGCTTGCCCGGCGTACTGCCCATCCGCATAAATCAGATGCAGGTCCACCAGCCGTTCAACCCCCTCTTTCAAGGGCAGCACCTTCAGTGCCCCGGTTTCCAGGCCGTCGCCGATCTCGGCCTCGGGGACCCAGGCAAATCCCAGGCCCCGGCGAATGGCGGCGATACGCGTGGACGGGTGCGACACGGTCCAGCGTTGCTCAGCGCCCAGCCAGCCGGAGTCGATGCGGCGGCTGCCGGAATCACGGATCACGATTTGCCGATGCTGGCGAAGATCCTCATGGGTGAGGCTGTCGGCCTGGTTGAGTGGATGGTCTGCTGCGGCCACCGCCACAAAGCGCACCCGCATCAGTGGATCGCCGAAGAACCCCGGCGGTACCCGCCCGCCGATCACCACATCCGCCTCCTTGCGTAGCAGGGCTTCATCGGAGCCGGACAGCACGGTCTCGGTGTACTCCACGCGGGTCAGCGGACTGTGCTGGGCGAACGCATCCAGGGCCGAGAGCATGCAGTGTTGCGGGAACAGGGCGTCAGCGGCCACGCGTACCAGCGGCTCCCAGCCCTGGCTGAGCTGGATGGCGGCACTCTCGATCCGGTTGGCCTCCTCCACCAGCACCTTGGCCTGGCGATACAGCATCTGGCCGGTTTCGGTCAGCCTGGCCCGCCGCCCTTCCAGGGCAAAGGCGCGGACCCCCAGCTCGGTCTCGATTTTCTGCACCGCATAGCTGATGGCGGACTGGCTCTTGTCCAGGGCCTCGGCGGCGCTGGCGTAACCGCCCTCATCCACCACCGCAATCAGGGCTTGCCACTGATCCAGACTGATTTTCGCTGACATATCGAATTACCTGAGCTAAACGTGCAAATTTATCCGGTTTTATATCGCATTTGCTGAATCCAGAATAGCCCTACAGTTAGCAAACAGCGTTCGGCCGTTGCCGACACAGTCATTACAAGGAGTTGGGGTCATGAATATTCTGGTCATCAAAAGCAGCGTCTTCGGCGATAACGGCAATTCTTCCACTCTGGTCAACGAGCAGGTGGAGCGTCTGAAGGCCCAGCACCCGGAAGCGACCGTGGTAGTGCGTGACCTGTCTGCAGAGCCGATTCCGCATCTGGACGGCGAGCGGGTTGGCGCCTTTTTTACCCCGGCGGATCAGCGCACTGACGAGCAACAGACAGTGGAAGACTTTTCCCAGGCGCTGATCGCGGAGCTCAAGGCTGCGGATCATGTGGTGCTCGGTCTGCCCATGTATAACTTCGGCATTCCCAGCCAGCTGAAGAGCTGGATCGACCACGTGGCCCGTGCCGGCATCACTTTCCGCTATACGGAAAATGGCCCGCAGGGATTGCTGGATGACAAGCCGGTCACCGTACTGGCCGCCCGTGGCGGGCTGTATGCCGGTACCGAGAACGATACGGTGACACCGTACATCAAACTGTTCTTCGGCTTTGTGGGTATCACCGATGTGTCTTTCGTGTTTGCGGAAGGTCTGAACATGGGTGATGAGAGCAAAGAGCAAGCCATGAGCGAAGCCCGCGCTGCGCTGCAGTGATCCAGGTTGCAAGAGCTATGCTTGCATGGCGAACCTGCCAAGGCACGGCTCCTGCGGTGAGACGGTAATTCTGCAACAAGGAGACAATCATGGGACTGCTGGTTGATGGCAAATGGCAGGACAAGTGGTACGACACCAAGAGTACCGGTGGGCGTTTCAAGCGTTCCGAAAGTCAGTTCCGCAACTGGGTGACGGCGGATGGCAGCGCTGGCCCCAGTGGCGACAGTGGCTTTCAGGCAGAAAGTGGCCGCTATCACCTGTACGTGTCCTACGCCTGTCCCTGGGCACACCGCACGTTAATCGTGCGGGCGCTGAAAGGGCTCCATGAACATATCAGCGTATCCGTGGTGCATCCGCACATGCTGGAGAACGGCTGGGAACTGCGCGATGACTTTGACGGCGCCACCGGCGATGGGCTCTATGGCTTCAGCAAGCTGTATGAGTTGTACCTGAAGGCCGATGCCACCTACACCGGTCGCGTCACGGTTCCGGTGCTGTGGGACAAGCAGCGCGAAACCATCGTCAGCAATGAGTCCGCGGAAATTATTCGCATGCTCAATACCAGCTTTGACGGGTTGGCGGCGGTGCCGGGGAATTTCTATCCCGAAGCGTTGCAGGCGGAAATCGATGCCATTAACGACCCGGTCTATAACCACGTGAACAATGGCGTCTACAAGGCCGGTTTTGCTACCAGTCAGCAGGCCTACGATGAAGCGGTGGTGACGCTTTTCGAGCAGCTGGATGCTCTCGAGCAACGACTGGGCAAGCAGCGTTATCTGGTGGGTAACACCCTCACCGAAGCGGACATTCGCTTGTGGACGACACTGGTGCGCTTTGATCCGGTGTATGTCACCCACTTCAAGTGTGACAAAAAGCGCATTGCCGATTATCCGAACCTGAACGGATTTTTGAAAGAGATTTACCAGCTGCCCGGTGTGGCCGAAACCGTGAATATGGCGCATATCCGCCACCACTATTTCCGCAGCCATCCGACCATCAACCCTCACGGGGTTATTTCCATCGGGCCAGAGCTGGACTGGGATTCGCCCCACGGCCGTGAACGGCTCGGGGAAAGAGAGATTATCAACCAGTGACGAGGGGTGAGTAACGAGAAGCGAATTTCGAAAATCAAAATCGGTTTCGCTCTTCGCAACTCGTAACTCGACACTGCTACATCAGGAGGTTCCCATGGAACGCACAATTCTCAACACCATTCGCGCGCTGGATACATCCGACGGTGCCGGTGTTCGCCTGAAGCGGGCGCTGGGCTACAACCCCATGGTGCGGCTGGATCCCTTTCTGATGCTGGACGCGTTCTCCTCCGATAATCCGGATGATTACATTGCCGGCTTCCCGCCGCACCCGCACCGGGGCTTCGAAACGGTGACCTACCTGATGGAAGGCCACATGAAGCATCGCGATCATCTGGGAAACGAAGGGGATCTGCAGCAGGGTGGTGTGCAGTGGATGACCGCCGGGCGCGGTATTATTCATGAAGAAATGCCGCAACAGCAGGATGGTTTGCTGCGGGGTTTCCAGTTGTGGATCAACCTGCCTGCGGCAGAAAAAATGAAAGCGGCCGGTTACCGGGACATTGCCGATAACGAGATCCCGCGTCTGGACTTGTCCAGCGGAGGCCAGATCAAGGCCATCGCCGGGGAAGTGACCATCGGCAATCAAGTGATCAGCGCACCGGTAAAAGGCGGCAGTACCGATCCGCTTTACCTGGACGTGAAATTGCGTGCGGGTGAAAGGGTGACGGTGCCGCTGACACAGGGTTACAACGCTTTCCTGTATCTGTTCGAAGGTGAGGTCAGCGTGGCGGGTGAGGCAGTCAAGAGCGACCATCTGGCGACCTTCACTGACGGTGACAGGGTCACTCTGGTGGCCGGAGAACACGGTGCCAGATTGCTGCTGCTGGCGGGCAAACCCATTGGCGAGCCCATTGCCCAGTACGGCCCGTTCGTGATGAATACCCAGGACGAAATCAACCAGGCCCTGAGTGATTATCGCGACGGCACCCTGACCGCCGAACCGTCGTTCTTATAACGATGCCCTGAAAGCGAGTGGCGAGTAACGGGTTTTGAAAGGCAACACCTCTATGGGGTTAAGGCTTTCGCGACTCGCAACTCGCTTCTCGCTTTTTCTTTTCTAGCGTGACGCGATCACCCAGACCGCATGCACGATGCCGGGGATGTAGCCGAGAATGGTCAGCACAATGTTGATCCAGAAATGCTTGCCGATCCCCTCCTGGAGAAATACGCCCAGTGGCGGAAGCAGGATGGCAATAAGAATGCGTAACAGGTCCATGCGTCTCTCCTTGAGTCCGAAAGTCTCACTGTAAGATCATTCTTTCATGGCGTCTGCTAAAAAATACAAACTGCAGCACAGATTGCGTTGCTGACACCGTTAATTTCCGCGAAGCTGGTCGTTATTACGATATCCGGGAAAGGAGAGACAGTATGAAAATTCTGGCCATAGCTGGCAGCTTGCGGGAAAAATCCTATAACCGTGGTCTGGTGCGCGCCGCCCGGGCATTGGCGCCGGCGGGCATGGAAATCATCGAAGCGGATATCAGCGATATTCCACTTTATAACGGTGATGACGATGGTGACACCCAACCTGCTCCAGTGCTGGCTCTGGCGGAAAAGGTAAAAGAGGCGGATGCCCTGTTGTTTGCCACGCCGGAATACAATTACTCCATCCCCGGGGTGCTGAAGAATGCCATTGACTGGATGTCACGCGTGCCGGGCGGCATCTTTGCCGGCAAGCCCGCTGCCATCATGGGGGCCTCCATGGGCGGTATGGGCACCAGCCGCAGCCAGTACCACCTGCGTCAGGTGCTGGTGTTCCTGGATGTGCACCCGCTCAACAAACCGGAAGTGTTCGTCTCCGCCGCCCACGAAAAATGCGATGACAATGGCGATCTGCAGGATGAAAAAACCAGAGAAATGATCGGTAAGCAATTGGAGGCACTTAAGGTCTGGGCGGAGCGGCTCGGCGAATAATTAAGACCGTTGGAGCCTTGCTTGCAAGGCGAAGCTTTCAGAGTGGGACGACGGGGGATGCCTCTTCGCCTTGCAAGCAAGGCTCCAACGCGGTTCCTAGAGTTGGCTTTCTCGCCGAATCCATTTGGTGACATCCGGCGCCTGATAATCCGCGAAGCTGTCCAGCAGCGTTGCTGGACAGTTGTGAACCTGCAGGAGATCTCTGTGTTCCTGGCGCAGAAAGCCCTGGCTGACGGCGTGGTCGAGGAAGGTGATCAGGGGGTCGTAGTAACCGTTCACGTTCAGCAGGGCGCAGGGGTTGTGGTGAAAGCCCAGTTGCGCCCAGGTCAGAATTTCAAAAATTTCTTCCAGCGTACCCATGCCGCCGGGCAAGGCGATAAAGCCGTCAGAGCAATCCGCCATGGCCGCCTTGCGCTCGTGCATGGAACCGACTACACGCAATTCGGTGAGATGGTCGTTGCCGATTTCCTTGCGCATTAAGGCATCGGGAATAATGCCGATCACCTCACCGCCCCGTTGCATGACCGCATTGGCGATGGCGCCCATGACACCGACGCTGGCGCCACCATAAACCAGTCCCAGCCCGCGCTTTACCAGTTCGTCGGCCAGATCTTCAGCGGCGGTGATGTAGTCGTTCCCCTCACCGGGGCTGGAGCCGCAATAGACGCAGATTCTTTTCATGGATATTCACCTGATCCCTGCGCCGTAGGAGCGTCGCTGGCGGCGCGATAACGAACCTTGAAGACTGGAATTCCACCACAGAGGGCACAGAGTTCACCGAGGAAAAGATGGGTTTCTTCTCTGTGTGCTCTGTGCCCTCTATGGTGAAAATGCGTTTGATCTAGGTTTGCCATCGCGCCGCCAGCGACGCTCCTACGGCGGGGTATTTAAAAGTATCACTCATCCCGCCACCGCCGTGGGTTTGCTCACCAACCGCTCCGCCGGGAAATGACAGGTGAAGACGCTCCCCTTGCCCAGCTGACTCTTGATTTCCAGTTTGCCGTTATGACGGATCATCACGTGTTTGACGATGGCCAGGCCCAGGCCGGTACCACCGGTCTCGGTGACGCGGCTGTTGTCCGGGCGGTAAAAGCGTTCGGTGAGACGCGGGATATGCGCCGGGTCGATGCCGACACCGTTATCACTCACCGCCAGGTGTGCGCCACGCTCATCCTGCCACCAGTGAATACGGATCTGGCCACCGGCGGGGGTGTACTTGACCGCATTGGTGATCAGATTGCCGAAGGCGCTCTCCAGCTCCGCCGGGTTGGCAATCAGGCGGGCTTCTTCTGGCACGTCCAGCTCAATGCTGTGGCCCTTGTCGGCGCTGATCGCCAGGGCATTTTCGCGCATGCGCTTGAGCATGCCGTGGACAGGGACCGCCTGGCTGAGATTGTCCGCATTGGTGCCTTCCAGCCGGGCCAGCAACAGCAGGTCCGAGACCAGGGCTTCCATACGGTTGGACTGGTTGTCCATCTGGGTGAGGGCCCGACGTAACCGGGACTGTTCCTCCGGCACCGTGTCCAGCAGGGTTTCCAGGTAGCCCTTGAGCACGGTCAGTGGGGTTTTCAGTTCGTGGCTCACGTTGGCCACGAAATCCTTGCGCATCTGTTCCAGATGATGGATCCGGGTGACATCCCTGGCCATCATCAACTGCTCGCCCACCCCAAATTCGGTAATGCGAAATTGCAGGATGCGGTTGTCGTCCACCGGCGAGGGAATCTCCAGCGCCTCGCGGAAATCCCCCTTGCTCAGGTATTCGGTGAATTTCGGATGGCGCACCAGGTTGGTCAGCGGCTGGCCCAGATCCTGGCGGGCGTTGAACCCCATGTAGCGTTCCGCAGCCTGGTTCCAGTATTCCAGGTAGCCGTGCTGGTCAATCAGAATGACCACGTCTTCCAGGGCATTCACCGATTGCTGGGCACGGTGAATGATGCCCTGCAGATTTTCCTGGGCGCGGCGTTCTTTCTGGAAAAGGTGCTCAAGGCGGGTGTAGAACTCCCCCCACAGCCCGATGCTGTCCGGGGGTTCGGTGTGGTCATCGCGCACCAGCCAGCTGTACAGACCAAACAGCTGCCGGGTGCTCCAGATGATGTAGCCCAGCAGACCGACCACCAGTGGCCAGATGTGGCCCACTGCCAGCGCTGCCGCAACGGACAGCAGGATCAAGCCGACTATGCGATTTACTTCCTTGGCCAGACTGGCTTTCATGATCTCGCTTCCACCGCCCCGTTGCGGCTACGTGGGTGCATTCACCGTCACCGATCCGCATTGCATCACCTCTGGGGATTGCGCGCAACGCGCCATGCGGACCGGATCGCTTCAGCTTGCCTTGGCGGATTTTACCGAAAAACGGTAGCCAGTGCCGCGGACTGTCTGGATAAAGCGGTCGTAGCCGAAGGGGGACAGGGCCTTGCGCAGCCGGCGGATATGCACATCGATGGTGCGGTCTTCCACATAGACATTGGCGCCCCACACCTGATCCAGCAGCTGGGTCCGCGAATAGGCCCGCTCCTGGTGGCTCATGAAGAATTCCAGCAGACGGTACTCCGTGGGCCCCATGTCCACCGGTTCATCGTCGGCGCTGATGCGATGGCTCACCGGATCCAGGCACAGGCCTTCCACTTCGATGGCCTTGTCTGCCGCGGTGCTGGAAGCACGCCGCAGTACGGCCTTGATGCGGGAGATCAGTTCGCGGGTGGAAAACGGCTTGGTGATGTAGTCGTCGGCGCCCACATCCAGCCCCTGGATCTTGTTGTCCTCTTCGCTCTTGGCGGTAAGCATGATGATGGGGATTTCGTTGGTGGTCTCATCACGCTTGAGGCGGCGGGCCAGCTCGATACCGGTAACCGACGGCAGCATCCAGTCCAGCAACACCAGATCCGGGCGTTCATCGACAATAATTTCGTGGCCTCGCTGGGCGTTTTCCGCCTCCAGCACATCAAAATCGGCCAGCTCCAGCGCAACGGCCACCATTTCCCGAATGGCGGGCTCGTCGTCAACAATCAGAATACGGTTACGGGACATGGCTTTCCTTCCTTGCCTGTCTGTCTGTGTTGGCCTATTAGATTGCTTTTTTGTGACATCTGTATGACAAATTGGGCGGAAACGGGCGAAAAAGCAAGGGGGGGGAGCTACAAGCTTCAAGCTACAACGCGGATTGATGGGGGAGCTATCCGATGACGTTGGAAGCCGCGCGTCGAGGTGAAAGAGCGCAAGGATAAAGCATGGTTTGAAACCGTCAGATTTGTTTAGCAATGAATCGCGGGCATGGCGTTTCAGAACATGGGAGCCAGCCCGCGTTGTAGCTTGCAGCTTGAAGCTTGTCACTCAGAAGTACTGGAAATACAACCCGACAAACACACACGCCCCGGCCCAGTGGTTATTGAGAAAAGCGTGGAAGCTGGGCCAGCGTTCCCGGTAACGGATCAGGCTGTGCTGGAACAGGAAACTCAGGGACATGCCGGCCAGACCCAGGTACCAGGGCCAGGAAAAGTCCAGCCGTTGCCCCACCATGATCAGGGCCAGCAGAGTCAGCCCCTGGAGGATGGCGATCATCAAGCGGTCCGCATCGCCGAACAGGATGGCGGTGCTCTTGATGCCCAGTTTCAGGTCGTCTTCCCGGTCGCACATGGCGTATTCGGTGTCGTAGGCCACGGTCCACACCAGGTTGGCCACGTAAAGCAGCCAGGCGATTTCCGGCACGGCCCCGGTTTCGGCGGCAAAGGCCATGGGAATGGCCCAGCTGAAGGCAGCGCCGAGAAACAGTTGCGGCATAAAGGTGAAGCGCTTGGTAAAGGGGTACAGCATCGCCAGCCCCAGCCCGCCGAAGGACAGCCAGAACGTCAGTTCATTGAGAAACAGCACCAGCACAAAGGCCAGCAGCCCCAGCCCGCAAAACAACGCCAGGGCTTTCTTGGCGCTGATAGCACCGGTGGCCAGCGGACGGCCTTTGGTGCGTTCCACATCGCCGTCGAAATCTCGGTCGGCAAAGTCGTTAATCACGCAGCCAGCGGCACGCATGATGATCACCCCGAGAATGAAGATCACCACGGTCTTCAGGCTGGGCGTACCGTTCCCGGCAATCCACACCGCCCACAGGGTCGGCCACAACAGCAACAGGGTGCCGATGGGGCGGTCCAGCCGCATCAACTGAATGTAGGGCCAGAGCGACGGGTAGCGTTGTTCAACGAAGGCAAACATGGGACATCCGGTTGTCAGGGGCGGGGGTAAGTTTCAAGTTGAAAGTGGAAAGTTTCAAGGCTCCTTGTAGGAGCACCTCTTGAGGTGCGAAGCCTCGAATGGTCGCGATAACTCTTAGAGTTGAACCGACTCTCCCTCCAGGCAGGGTGACTGCGGTGAAAACCATTTCCTCGCTACGCTCGGTTCGCACCTCAAGAGGTGCTCCTACAGCAGCCCTGAAGAAACGCCAGTAGCGCCCACCTTCTCCCACAGCGCCGGCAGGAAGTATTCTGCCACCAGCAACGGTTCACCGCGTTTGATAAAACGGGACTGGCGCCCCCAGCACACTGGCATGGCTTCTGCAGGGCTCCCAATGCGGGCCCAGACCTGGTCGCGCTGGCAGGTGGGGCGTTTGTACAGTTCCAGGCCCAGGGAGCGGCTGCCCATATGGCCCAGGGAGCGATTGGCACCGGTCAGACTGGTCAGGGGGAGTACGCTGCGGGCGGCCACCACCGGGGTGTCGTCCAGCAGCAGGGTCACTTCGCGGATCAGCGCCGCCCGCCGGGGGGCCAGGTTCAGCAGTTGCCGTTCGTCGGCGCGGGGAAAGCTGATGGCGTGGTAGCCCGGCGCTACCCGGAACTGGCCGTGACGCTTCAGGCGCAGGGTCAGGGAGGCGGGATCCGCCATCCAGTCACGGATACGCGGCGGCAGCACCAGCTGTTCCAGCGGGCGCCAAAGGCTGTCAGGATGCAGGGCGGCAGGCAGCATGGGTCTCTCAACGTCGCAGGCCGCAGGACTATGGCGCAAGCGGTGACTCAGGGCAAGTCGGCGGTCAGCCTGTGTGCAGGCGCTTGCCTGCAAGGGATAATGGCGCTGGGCCCGGTCGATGGACCCCGGCGCCGTGCTTTGCCAGCGCCCAATGTCATTGATTTTTCGGGCGTGCGCCGATAGGTTAACGCCCCCCGAGAAACACCCTGTATGTAGCAGAGTAAGCAAGTACTTACTCCAAATCGACGAGGTTCACGATGAAGAAGTGGGAATGCGTAGTGTGCGGTTTCATCTATGACGAAGCCGAAGGTCTGCCCGATGAGGGTATTGCCCCGGGTACCGCCTGGGATGACGTGCCGGAAGACTGGGTCTGCCCGGACTGCGGCGTGGGCAAGGAAGACTTCGAAATGGTGGAAATCTGAGCCACTGCTACGGTCATTCTGCCCGTTCACTGATTAATTAAGGACTGTTCATGCAACCTATCGTCATCATCGGTTCCGGCCTTGCCGGCTTCAACACCGTCAAGGAATTCCGCAAGCTGGACAAGGACACGCCCATCGTCATGCTCACCAGTGACGACGGCCGTAACTATTCCAAGCCCATGCTGTCCGCCGGTTTTACCAAGGAAAAAACCGCTGATGACCTGTGCATGGCCACGCCGGAGAAGGTTGCCGAGCAGTTCAATGTGGAAGTGCGCACCGACGTGCACGTGGCAGAGATCGATCCTTCCGGCAAGCGCGTGCTGCTGCCGGACGACCACCTGGACTACAGCAAGCTGGTGCTGGCCCTGGGCGCGGATACCTGGACGCCGCCGCTGGAAGGCGACGCCGTGGGCGATGTGTTCTCCGTCAATGACTTGATGGATTACGGCAAATTCCGCACTGCCCTGCAGGGCGCCAAGAAAGTCACCATCCTCGGTGGGGGTCTGATTGGCTGTGAGTTTGCCAATGACCTGTCCAACGGTGGCTATGCGGTGACCCTGGTGGAACCCCAGGGCCGTTGTCTGCCGCTCTTGCTGCCGGAACCGGCCTCTGCCGCCGTGGGTCGTGGCCTGGCGGATCTGGGCGTGACCTTCCACTTTGGCCCCCTGGCCCAGGCGGTGAATCACGGCGACAACAACCAGCTGGTCACCGAGCTGTCCGACGGTACGCGCATTGAATCCGATGTGGTGCTGTCCGCCATCGGCCTGCGCCCGCGCATCGCCCTGGCCAAGGAGGCCGGCCTGGCTATCAACCGTGGCATCATCACTGACAAGACCCTCAAGACCAGCGCTGAAGACATCTACGCCCTGGGTGATTGCGCCGAAGTCCAGGGCCATGTGCTGCCCTATGTGTTGCCGCTGATGGCCTCCGCCCGTGCCCTGGCCAAGACCCTGGCCGGCGAAACCACGGCGGTGAGCTATGGCGTCATGCCGGTCACCATCAAGACCCCGGCCTGCCCGGTGGTGGTGTGTCCGCCTGCAGATGCAGAGAATGGCGAGTGGGAAATCCAGGAAGACGGCAACAACGTTCAGGCCCTGTTCCGCGGCAAGGACGGCAGCCTGCAGGGGTATGCCCTCACCGGTGATGCGGTGAAAGAGAAGATGAAGCTCAACAAGGAACTGCCGCCGTTGATGCCTTAGTAGCTACAAGCGTCAAGCTGCAAGCTACAAGGCGCGTGATAGATTGGCGGTTACCGGCAATGTCTTCCCCCGCGATTCGGGCGCGGTAAATGCGGTTCGGTTTGCATGGCCTGCTCCCGTGTTGCAGCTTGTAGCTTGAGGCTTGAAGCTCGCCCCTGACAGAAAAGGAACGCCCATGAAATTTGCACTGGTTTTGCTGGTCCTTGGCTGGCGTTTGCGCTGGTTGGCCTGGCGTAATGCGGGTTTTCGCAAACAACTGGAAAACCGCAACGTGATAATGCAGTGGCGGACCTTCAAGGGTAAGCCGGCGCGCAGTTTTCATTTCACGCCAGGCAAGGTGGTGTCCTCCGGTGGCCTGCACGACAAGCCCACGGTCACCCTGAACTTCAAGGACGCCAGCTACGCCTTCCGCACTCTGCAGGTGGCGGGCAAGAACCAGATGGCCTTCATGGAAGGCATGCAGGCCGGCGACATCAAGATCGAAGGCGATCCGGGGCAGCTTATGTGGTTCATGACCCTGATGAAGTTCATCATGCCGGGTGGCAAGAAAAAATAGCTCTCCCGGTTCTTCCTGCAAATGTCTCACTGCACGCCCCGGATTCGGGGCGTGTTCGTGTCTGGCCCTCCGCTTCCGTTTTCCCTTTGGTAAATTCGGGTCATCCCGTAGGCTGGTGAAATATTCAGGTTGCTAACCAAGACAGGGAATGGCGATGAAGAAACTGAAAAACGAAAAGGAACTGGTCAAGAAAGCCATTGCACTGGGGGTGGATTACGCGGAGAAGCGCGGTGTGGTGGAATTCGAACCCACCGATTCTGCGGCGGAGAAGCTGGAGTACATCTACCGGCTGCTGGTGCACGACAAGGTGATTCAGCCGTTGCCGGAGGACCAGGTATCTCAGCCCTCCATTCAGCACAAACTCGCCATCTGGGCTTCCAAGCAGACATAACCGGTATCGCTTGTTGCTTGCCGGTCTGTTATAAAAATCCTTGAACTCGAGCCTGTGGGCAAGCATTCCCGCGCTCGATGGAATTGCCTCTCTTCAAAAGGACCTGATATGCGACGCATCGCCCTGTTGGCCATTGCCAGTATCGTTTTGCTACTGACCGCCTGTGCGACAACCACGGAAACCCATTCCACCTGGCAAACCAAAACCGGAGAATCCCACCCGACCTTCCGGCATATGTATGTGCTGGTGCTGGCGGATGACCCGGCGGTTGCTGCCACGGCAGAACAGCAGGTGCGCAAGAGCCTGAATCATCGGGCCGTGGAAGCCACGCTGGCCAGTGAGACCCTGGGCGAGCGAGAGAGCGAACGGGAGGCGTACCGTGCCCAGGTCGAGGCGGCTGTGAAGGCCAGCGGTGCCGATGGCGTCATGGTGGTGTCGTTGCTGAAAGTGGAAGAACGCTCCGAGTATGTGCCGCCCCAGGTGGACTATGTGCCCGTGCCCTCTGCCCCCATGTATCTGGGCTACGGCCCCTATGTGGGCCACAGTTACGGCGCCATCTATCAGCCCGGTTATTACCACAATGCCAAGGACTATTACCTGCAGACCCAGGTCTACAGCGTGGAGCGCAAGCGCCCGGTGTGGCAGGCCCAGTCGCGCAGCATGAATCCGGATAGTCTGAAGAACGGCGCCAAGGGCTATGCCAAGAGCATTGTCTCGCAGCTGGACAAGGATGGTGCCCTGAAGCGCTAGCCGTTATGCCAGAGAGGGCACAGAGCCCGCGCAACACCCCCTCCGCTCTGTGCCCTATCCCGCCAGCCGTTTTTTCAGCACCCAGCCCATCAATATCCCTCGACCCGCCATAAAGCCGTTCATGGCCAGCCACAGGCCGTGGTTCTCCCAGCCCAGGGTTAACGCCCAGAGCACAAAGAAAATCCCCACTGCCAGCAACATGGTGTTGCGCATGGCCGCGCCCCAGGTGGCGCCCACGAAGATGCCGTCCAGCCAGAAGCCGGCACTGGCGGTGAGGGGTAACAGCAACATCCAGGGCAGATAGGTAATGGCCGTGTCGCGGATGCCGGGCAGGTCAGTGAGCAGATGAATCAGTGGCACACCGCCGAGACTGAACGCGATCAGCCCGAGGGCCGCACAGGCCACGGTCCAGCGGCCGGTGGCGCCAATCGCCTGGCGCAAGGCCTGTCGATCATGTCGGCCATGGGCGTCTCCCACCAACGCTTCCGCCGCATTGGCAAAGCCGTCCAGCAGGTTGCTGAGCAGCAACAGAAAGGTGATCAGTACCGCATTGGCGGCCAGCACCGCATCCCCCAGGCGGGCGCCCTGGGCGGTGAAGAAAAAGAAGGTGCTGAGCAGGGCCAGACTGCGCAGGAAGATATCCCGGTTCACCGCCATCAGCGCCAGCATGGCCGCCGGCTGCCACAACCGCTCCTGTCGCGCCGGTGGTCGCAGGGCGGCGCGCAGCCAGAACAGACCGCCGGCCAGGCCCACGTATTCCGCCGTGGCACTGGCGATGGCAACGCCGCGCACATCCAGATGCCAGACCTGTACCAGCAGCACGTCCAGCAGGGCATTGGTGCTGTGCATCAGCACCGTCATCTTCAATGGCACCCGGGTATTGTGGGTGCCAATGGCAAAACCGATCAGGGCAAAATTGGCCAGCGCCGCCGGGGCGCCCAGAATGCGGATGTTGATATAGTCCCCGGCCAGCTTCTGCACCTCGTCGCTGCCGCCCAGCAGCCACAGCCCGGATTCCCGCAGCAGCGGCGACAGGGCAATCAGCCCCAGCCCAAGCACGGTGGACAGCAACAGGGCGCGCAGCAATACCACCCGGGTATCCTTCTCCCCACCCCGCGCCTGGGAGGCAAAGCCGGTGGTGCCCATGCGCAGGAAATTGAAGGAGAAATACAGGAACATGAAGACATTGCCACCCAGCGCCACCGCCGCCAGATAGCGGGGATGGTCCAGATGCCCCACCACGGCGGTGTCCACCAGCCCCAGCAACGGCGCCGTCAGATTGGACAGCAACAGCGGCCAGGCCAGCATCCAGATGCGGCGGTTAATCGATAAGCTCACTCAGCCCTCTTCAACAATCCTTCTACGGAGCCGCTGTAGGAGCGCCTCTCGAGGCGCGAACCGCGTGTAAACGCGGAAATCCCCCGCAGGGCGATCAGGCAATCCCAGGGCTCGACAGGTTTGGATAGAAACCCGATCCTCTCGCTATTGCTCGGGTTCGCACCTCGAGAGGTGCTCCCACAGAGAGACATTGTCATGCTGGTCGCCGCAGCAACGTCAGCACAAACAAACTGCTGGCGGCGACCACGATGGAGGGGCCCACCGGTGTATTGGCAAACCAGCTCACCGCCAGCCCGGCCAACACTGCCAGGGTGCCCAGCACGCTGGCCACCGCCGCCATCTGCGCCGGGGTATGGGTGAGCCGGCGGGCGCTGGCGGCGGGGATCACCAGCAGGGAGGTGATCAACAATACCCCCACGGTGCGGATGGCACCGGCGATCAGCAGGGCCAGCAACAACATCAGCAGCAGCCGGGTGCGCTGTACCGCCACCCCTTCCACCTGGGCCAGTTCCTCACTGACGGTGATGCTCAGCAGGGCCCGCCACTGCCACAGCATCAGCAGCAGAATCAGGATGGCACCGGCCCACAGGGCCAGGGCATCCTGCCAGCCCACCGCCAGCAGGTCGCCGAACAGATAGGCAAACAGGTCCACCTGGATACCCTGCTGCAGGCTGATGGCAATCACCCCCAGGGCCAGGGTGGTGTGGGCGACAATGCCCAACAGGGTATCGCTGGCCAGTTGCTGTTGATGCTGCAGGGCGGTGAGGGCAGCGGCCAGGCCCAGGCATACGGCCACCACAGCCAGGTACAGACTGATATCCAGCGCCAGCCCCAGGGCCGCCCCCAGCAGCGCGCCGTGGGCCAGGGTGTCGCCAAAGAAGGCCATGCGCCGCCAGACCACAAAGGCACCCATGGGCCCGGACACCAGGGCCACGGCCAGGCCGGCGAACAGCGGCGGCAACAGCAGCTCAATCATGGTGGCAATTCCCGTCGTGTTGGTGGCCCGGTTGGGCGTCGCCATGCAGATCATGGTCGTGGTCATGATCGTGGGTATAGAGCGCCAGGTTGGGGGTGCCGGCACCGGGCCCGAACAACTCGTGGTAGGCCGGGTCCCGGCTCACGGATTCCGGGCTGCCGGAGCAGCACACATGGCGCTGCAGGCAGATCACTTCGTCGGTGGCGGCCATCACCAGATGCAAGTCGTGGGAAATCAGCAGGATGGCGCAGCCCAGATCATCGCGGACCGATTTGAGCAGCCCGTAGAGCGCATTCTGCCCGGCCACGTCCACCCCCTGGGCCGGTTCGTCCAGCACCAGCAGGTCCGGCTTGCGCAGCAGGGCCCGGGCCAGCAGCACCCGCTGCATTTCGCCGCCGGACAGCTGCTGCACAGCACGGCGACGCAGGTGGGCCACCCCGGCCTGCTCCAGGGCCGCCCGCCGGGCGGAGGTGGGACCGGGAGCGGCCAGCCACAGGAAGCGGTCCACGGTCAGCGGCAGGCTATCGTCGATCTTGATGTGCTGGGGCATATAGCCCACCCGCAGGCCCTTGCGCCGGGTCACCGAGCCGCTGGACGGCTTGACCAGCCCCAGCACCACCCGCGCCAGGGTACTTTTGCCGGCGCCATTGGGACCGATCAGGGTGGTGATGCGCCCGGGGGCCAGGGTCAGGCTCACCCCGGACAGCACGCTGTTGCCACCCAGGGTGACTGACACCGCCTGCACATTGACCAGAGGATCCGACATAGCAAAAGGGCCCGAAGAACAAAGGCGCAATGATATACTGCCGGCCTTTCGCCTGCACTGAAGGGTTAGCTACAAGCTTCAAGCTGCAAGGCGCGGGATTAATCCGGAGCCAACCGTCCAACTCTTCTGCCGCGCCGCAACACCTTGGGCGCTGAAGCGCGGCGATAACCAGGTAGCCGGCACAGTCTTCCTCGCGCCTCGCGCCTTGCAGCTTGAAGCTTGTAGCTTGCTTCCCCCAACGTAATTCGAATTTGAGGAATTCCATGCGCCGTCTCTGGCTAACATTGCTGCTTATGCTCGCCTCCCCCGCTTTGAGCCAGACCCTGGTGGCCAGTGTGGAGCCGTTGGCCAAGGTGCTGCGCGGCCTCTATGGCGACCAGGTGGAGGTGGTGACCCTGTTGCAGGCCAACCAGAACCCGCATCAGCTGGCCCTGTCCCCCCGCCAGGCCATGCTGGTGCAGCAGGCGGATCTGCTGGTGTGGCTGGGCGAGGCGGTGGAAGCGCCGCTGGCTCCCCTGGTGGCCCGCCGGCAGGGTCCGACCCTGAGCCTGCTGACCCTGGAAGGCGTCCATCGTCGGGAAGGGGGGGAGGATCACGACCATGGGAATCACCATGCCGACCACGCCGATGCCACTCTGGATCCGCACCTGTGGCTGTCACTGGACAACATGATGCGACTGGCCGGAGCGCTGGCGCAGCAATACACGCAGGGGCTGAAAGCCGGAGAACCGGCACGCTGGCAGCAACAGGCCAAAGACCGCCATACCCGGCACCGGCAGGCGCTGGTCGGGCTGGAGGGAGTGTCCTGGCTGAGCTACCACCAGCCCTGGGGGTATCTCACCGAAACCCTGGGGCTGGCGGAGCCGCTGGTGGTGTCAAAACAACTGGATGCGGGACCGGGTAGCCGGCGTTTTGTGGCGCTGGCCGGCGAGATTCGCGAGCAGCAGGTCCGCTGCGCCATCCTTGAGCCGGAAGCCCGCGCCGCCATGGTCTCCCGGCTGTGTCCGGATTGCCGGGTGCAGCCTCTGGACCCGCTGGGCCGGGACTACCCGGAACTGGATTATCTGAGCTGGCGGGATCGGCTGGTGGAAGGTTTCAAGGCGTGTCTGCAGGCGGGAGCGGGCTGAAGCTACGAGCTCCGCTCGCTGGATAAGAAAAGGTTGGAAGGCTCCCAAGGCTTCGGCATTTCTTACGAAGCCGCTGTAGGAGTACCTCTTGAGGTGCGAACCTTGCGAAGCAAGGAAATCGCCCGAAGGGCGATCAGGCATTTCAGCACTCGACAGGTTTCAGAAAGAATGGCGGTGAGATTGATCTTTGTCGCCTCGCTAAGCGCGGTTCGCATGTCGCAGATCCCCTGCGGGGGCAAGCATAGCTCCTACAAAAGACTGCCAACCCTCGCAGCTGCTAAAGCTCCCGAATCGGAATCAACGTGGGTGGCGGTGGCGGAGGGGTGTTGTCGCGCAGCGCTGGAGGGCGGACAGATTCGGCCTGGCGCTGACGCAGCTCCTGTTGCTCGTCTTCCAGATACCGGGTGTCCGGGCTGACCGCATTCATGCCCCGGCTTTCATCGCTGGTATCCAGTTCCCGGGGGGACTCCAGATACATGGCCTCCAGTTCCTTGCCATCCAGCGGCTGGGCGGGAACCGGCTCGCGGGTTTGCGGCGCATCATCGTCCGGCGGCGCGGAGTCGGGCAGTTGTTCCGCCGCCAGGCTCAGGGCCGGGGCCATTAACAGGGCAATCATTATTTTTTTCATATCCCGATCATAGCGCTCCCGCAGGCCCGGGGGAACTGGTGGATTCGCACCACCCGGTGTCAAGGCGGGTCAATAATTCCCCGTTGGGCTCAGGGCCATTGAGGCGGCACCGGAAAACGGTATGCTGGAGCGCTTAATCTGAAACGGGTGCAGGGCCTGAATGGCACAGCAAAGCAAACCTATCGCAATGGCCTGCTGGGATTTGTCCTGGCTGCTGGACCGTGACAGCCGTCACGGGGCCTTTGCGTCGCTGGAAAAAGTGCTCGATGAAACCCAGCAACGGGGTTTCAATGCCTTGCGCCTGGATCCGTGCCCGCACCTGATTGCCCGCCCCGAGAACGGTGTCCATCTGGACCGCTGCGAATTGCAGGCGTCCGGGTGTGAGCCGGTGGAAGTGAAAATCCGCCACAGCCTCCAGAAACTGCTGCAGTCTGCCCACGAGCGCGGCCTGAAGGTCTGGTTCAGCAGCCGTTTTGTGGATGACAGCCGCGCGCGCCGTTCCTTTGTGCGACGGCCGGAAGACTTCGTCGCGGTGTGGAGCGATACCCTGTCCCTGGTGCAGGAATGGGGTTACCTGGAGGATGTGGCCGGGGTGGATTTCTGCCACCAGTTCCCCGCCCTGCCCTACGCCCACGGCGTCACCCGTCGGGTGTTCAACCGGTCGCCGGACCGGCCCCTGCCGCCGCGCTGGTCCGCCAGCGCCGCCGAACGCATTGAGGAGTATCTGCTGGATATACCCCGCGCCCTGCATGCCCTGTTCCCCGGGGTGCCCATCGGCCTGAGCACCACCACCCAGATCAGCGAGCAGTTGCGGCAGCTGGATACCAGTGAGCTGGATTTTCTCGATTTCAGCCTGTGGCTGGATGATGATCCGCGCTATCGACTGGCCAGCGGCGAGGCGGTGCCCATGACCGGCCTGGCCCGACGCCTGGCCAGCCCGGTGAAGCAGCTTCTGCTGGATGCCGGCGGCATGCACTGGCAGCGGCGCATGGAAGACCAGTTACAGCGGCGTATGGCCTTTACCCGTCTGCGGCGTCTGCAGCCGGTGATCGGTGAGGGCTTTGTTCGCCAGCCCCGCCATCTGCGCCGCCTGCCCACCGGCTGGGCGGACCTGCACGAAATGATGGTGGTCAGCGCCCTTACCCAGGGGGTGGAATCCATGACGCCCACCTCCCTGGCCTGCCCGGCCTATGAATGGCTGTGGCGGGAAGAGGAGTACCTGGCGCACCTGAATCATCTGATCCTGTCCGGCTCGGAGTAATCCCTCGCCCTCTATTTTCACTACAGAGCTCACAGAGTGAATGTAGGAGCGTCGCTGGCGGCGCGATTCACCCAGGTTCGAGTTACGAGGAGCGAGTTCCGAAAAGCGTTTTTACTACAGAGGGCAGAGAGTTCACTGAGGGAAACATTACGTTATCTATGTGCGCTCAGTGCCCCTGCCGGCAGGGCACTGGCGGTGTGAAAAGTCGGGGGGGTGGTTGTGATTTTCGAAACTCGCTCCTCGGAACTCGCTTCTGGCCTCTTACCCCGCCAACGCCGCAATCCGCCACTGAAAAATCCGCGCAAACTCTTCCGGGTCCTTGCTGCCCTGCCCTTCGCTGTGCTCGGACACCGGGCCGGCCAGTCGCGACAGCCAGAAGCGCAACGCTGCCACCGCCAGCGCCTCCAGCAACAGGCTGTCATCCACCTGCCCGCCGGACTCCCGGTAGCCTTCCAGCAGCGCTTGCTCCCGCTCTGCCACCGGTTTGCCATTGCGATCCACACACCAGTCGTTGAGCGTTACCGCCAGATCGTATTCCGGGTAATCCAGGCAGGCGTTGTAGAAGTCCAGCAGGGCGCTGATGCGACCCTGTTGCCACAGCAGGTTGTCGCGGAACAGGTCGCCGTGGATCAGGGTGGTGCCGGTGGGTCGTGCCTGCCAGTCACTCAGCAGTGCCCTGGCCCCCTCGCGGTGGTCGTCTGGTAGCTGGTCCAGGTGGCTAGCCAGTGTCTCCAGCCGTTGACGTTCGCCGGGCAGGGTCTGCAGGGCGCCGGTATCACATTGATGCAGTTGGGCGAGCAGCGCGCCCACCTGTCGGCAGCGGTCCAGGTCCACGGCAAAATCATGCTCCCCGGGCAGGCGCGGCATCAGCACCGCCGGTTTGTCGGCCACCGTGATCTGGTCCTGGCGGCCATGATCCGTCAGCGGGGCGGGCACCGGCAGACCCTGTTCAGCCAGGTGCGCCAGCAGCACCAGATACGGGGCGAGAGCCGCGTGGGTCAGGGTTTCGAAAACCGTCAGCACCAGTGGCGCAGGTTGCTGGTGGCGATCCTCTGCCTCAATCAGGAAGGTGCTGTTTTCGATGCCATGGCTGGCCGCCCGATAATCCCGCAGTCGGAAGCCGTAACCGTCCAGAACGGCGGCAAGCTGACGGTGACTGAGCGACGTATAAACGGACATGGGATTCCTTGTCGGCAAAAAGGCCGCAGATGACCGGACTCTGCGGGCGAGCAATGGTATAACAGGCGCTGATAACAATAACGACGCATCTCCAACAATAACAAAAGGATGACTTGCCATGCGTTACGGGATTCTGTTTTTCGGGTTACTGTTTGCTGCCGCCAGCCAGGCGGACGGGGTGGCGCACTATCAGGACCAGCGTTTCGGCTACGTGGCCGGCAATCTGATGAACATCACCCTGGACTATGACAACCGCGAGCTGACTCCCACCGGGGTGGGGGTGCGTCTGGGGGGCATGATCGACCCGTACTGGGGGGTGGAGCTGCGTGCTGCCGTGGCGCCTTCCGGCGATACCTGGCGGGCCGAGAACAGCCGCAACAAGGTGGATTACACCGTGGATCATATCGGCGCCTTGCTGGCCACCGGCCGGTTGCCGTTCCAGTCACCGGTCACGCTGCCCGTGCTGGATGCCTACGTGGACGAATTTTTCGTGCAGGGCTTTGCGGGTATTGCCGATGTGAAGGTGAAAACCAACCGGCGCCGCTGCAACGCGCTGCGCTGCCGGGATGATGTCTCGCGTAATGATGAGACCAGTCTGGCCTTTGGCGCCGGAGTGGGCGTGCGCACCACGTTCAATCTGGGGCTGACCCTCCAGTACATGCAGTACGTGGACAAGGATTACATCACCGTGACCGGCATCGAAGGCGGTCTGGAGTGGTATTTTTAGTAACGTTTCATGCCGCCGGCCTGATGCATGAGCGTCATCGACGGCAGATACAAAGAGGACAATCGATGAATCCTGCAGTATTCGAGCGTGGCGCGGTGCGCGCCCTGATGAGCCTGCCCGGTGCGGTGCTGGACAAGCTGTCCGCCGGCCTGGAAACCCACAGTCGCTCCCATCTGGATTCCCGCCTGCGCTTCCTGTTGGCGCTCAGCGCCGCCAAGCCGACGCTGGATAGCGGTACCGTGGAACAGGCTCGCCGCCTGTACCGGGATGTCATCAATCTGCTGGATGTGGCGCCGGTGTCTTTGCCTGTGGTGGTCGATCACCAGGTGCCGCGGGACGATGGCAGCTCGATGCGGGTGCGGCGTTATCGTCCGGCCCTGGCGCCACGGGTGGCGCCGGCAATCCTGTTCATGCACGGTGGCGGCTTTACCGTGGGTGGCGTGGACGAGTACGACCGCCTGTGCCGCTACATTGCCGACCGCACCAATGCGGTGGTGTTGAGTGTGGATTACCGGTTGTCCCCGGAGCATCCCTCTCCGGCGGCGGCGGAGGATTGCCTGGCCGCCTGGCGCTGGTTGCTCGACAACACCGCCGCCATGGGGCTGGACCCGCAGCGGCTGGCGGTGATGGGCGACAGTGCCGGCGGCAACCTGAGCGCCGTGGTCTGCCAGCAGGCCAAACAGGCCGGCCTGACCCTGCCTGCCCTGCAAGTGCTGATCTACCCCACCACCGACGGGGCCCTCAAGCACCCCTCGGTGCAGACCCTGGGCCAGGGCTTCGGCCTGGATATGGCCTTGCTGACCTGGTTTCGCAGCCAGTTTATTCAAGATCCGGCGATGATGGAGGACTTCCGCGTGTCGCCCCTGCGCAACCCGGACCTGTCCGGTCTGCCCCCCGCCATCCTGATCACCGCCACCGATCCGCTGCGGGATGAAGGGCTGGAATATGGCGAGAAATTGCGGGCAGCGGGGGTGGATGTCACTGCCCTGGATTACCCGCAACTGGTCCACGGCTTTCTCACCATGGGCGGCGTTATTCCTGCGGCACGCAAGGCGGTCAATGCCATCTGCGACGCCACTGTCCAGCGGTTGTGATTCAGCTACAAGCTACAAGCCGCAAGCTACAACGCGATAAGGAACAGTGCATTCACGAACCATAGAGGCCGCGACCACACATTGGACGCGGCCTCTATCCTTGAAGATACAGAAAGAGGCGATCCGCGTTGCAGCTTGCGGCTTGTAGCTTGCAGCTGCGTCTCAGAACTCCCCCACAAACTGATTATAAAACTGCCGCGCCGTGCGCCCGGAGCGTACGCCTTTCTCCATGGAAAACCGCCGGGCGCGCACGTGCAATTGATCGCGGTCTTTCACCTCGCCAAACAGGTGATCGACGATCTCGAAATACTGCGGTTCGCTGATCGGGTAAAAACTCAACGCCAGCCCGAAACGATCCGAAAGGGAAATCTTTTCCTCCACCGCATCACCGTGATGAATCTCCCGGCCCACCACCTGGCTCTGTTCATTGTCCTTCATGTATTCCGGCACCAGATGGCGACGATTGCTGGTGGCGTACAGGCGCACATTCTCCGGCGGCAATTCCAGGGAGCCTTCCAGCACACTTTTCAGATGCTTGTACTGATGTTCTCCGTCCTCGAACGACAGGTCATCGCAGTAGACGATAAAGCGCTGACTGCGTTCGCGGATATCATCAACGATATCCGGCAGATCCTGCAGGTCGTCCTTGTCCACCTCGATCACCCGCAACCCCCGCGGCGCAAACTCGTTCAGCAACGCCTTGACGATGGAGGACTTGCCGGTGCCCCGGCTGCCCCACAGCAGCACATGGTTGCAGGGGTCGCCGCGCAGAAACCGTTCCGTGTTCTGCAGGATCTTCGCCTTCTGGGTATCGATGCCGAGCAGATCCTCCAACCGTACCGGATCCGGTCGGCTCACCGGTCGCAGGGTGCCGGAACGGCCCCGCCAGATCGCGGCAGGAATGTTGCGCCAGTCGATGTTGGACGCCATGGAAGCCTCGTGAGAAAAAGTGGGAAAGCAATGATGCCGCCAGGAAAATAACGAAGCCTGACAAACCGGTCTTTCGTTGGAGCCTTGCTTGCAAGGCGAAGAGGCGGCTGTTCTGAAAGGATTCGCCTTGCAAGCAAGGCTCCAACGGTGAAAGTCTAACAAAAGTTTTTCCTCTGGAGCATGCGTGGCCGCTGAACTTTCACTATGCTTGAATCTCCAATGCATGGTCCTCGACGACTATTTCAGGAGATCGTCAATGAAAGCTGTTGCCCTGGTTGTGCCCGCCTTTGCCTTGCTGGCCACCGCCTGCGCCACCCAGTACGACACGGACTACCCGGCCGGGCTGCCGGAAAGCACCACCGCCTGCCCGGAAGATCCGCCCCAGGCCTGCACCATGGATTACCGCCCGGCCTTCGGCTATGACGAGCAAGGGGGCATCCTCGGCGAGTACGGCAATGCCTGCGGAGCCTGTGCCACTGACGGGGTGAAATACACCTCCCCCAAACAGCTGCCGCAACCGGCCGCTGCCCCGGACGACAAATAACCTCGAGGTCGCCCCTTGCCCAAGGCCCTGACCCTGCTGCTGGATTTTGACGACCAGTACCGTCGTGATGTGCAACAGAGCCACGCCTTTCTGCACCGCCGCGATCGCCGTTTTGCCCAGCAGCAGGAAGACCAGAAACAACCGCTCACCGTGCCCGCCTGGCTGGCGGCTCTGCATGCCCTGAACGGCCAGCGCCGTGAAGCCGGCGCCGACCCGCGCCTGCGTCACTGGCGCCAGGCCCGCTGGGTGTTTGCCGGCTTGGGAGCCCTGCTGGGGGCGGGTTTCATGCTGGGTCTGCTCTGGTATGACGGCAGCCGGCAGATCAACCTGACCCTGCTGATCGGCCTGGTGGCCCTGCAACTGCTGCTGGCCCTGTTCACCAGCCTGCAGGCCTGGCTGGGCTGGCAGCCCTGGGGCAGCCTGCTGGGGGCGCGCCAGGGGGAGGATCCTCTGGCCGCCCTGCGCCCGGCCCGGTGTGCCCGCATCGCCCACACCGGGGGGTTGCTGTTTGCCATCAGTGGTCTGCTGACCTTGCTGGCCCTGGTGGTGGTGCAGGATCTGGCCTTCGGCTGGAGTACGACACTGCAGACCTCCGCCGACGGCTATCACCGGATGGTGGCGGCCCTGGCTCAGCCCTGGCAGAGCCTGTGGCCCGCAGCGGTCCCCTCGGCGGAGCTGGTAAGCGCATCCCAGTTCTACCGGCTTGCGGACACTCCGGCGGATAACCCGGCCTTGCTGGGGACCTGGTGGCCCTTCGTTCTGATGCTGTGGCTGGTGTATGTGCTGTTGCCCCGGCTGGTGTTGCTGATGCTGGCGGCCCTGCAGCTCCGCTGGCAGGCCGGCCGGGCCCTGCGCGCCCACCCGGGCTGGCAGGGGCTGTTCTATCGCTTCGAGACGCCCTGGGTGGAGACCCGTGGCCAGGAAGACAGCCAGCCCGCCCCGGCGGCGGCCAAAACGGACCTGTCGCCCCTGCCGGACAGTGCCACCCTGATCCACTGGGCCGGCGCCGCCATGGACGCCCCCGGCCTGTTGCCCCGCCTCAGCCGCGATCCGGGGCCGCTGCAGTGCCGTGCCGGGGGCAACAATTCCCTGGAAGAGGATGCCCGGGTGCTGGAACAGACCGGTGCCCGCAATCAGCCGGTGATCCTGGTTACCCGGGGCTGGGAGCCACCCACCGGGGAACTCAGCGATTTCATTGTCGATGCCCGCGATCACTGGCCCGCCGCCACCCTGCTGGCCCTGGTGCCGCTGGCGGATGAGCAGGGCACCGCGCTCACCGATGCCGGGCTGCTGGCCCAGTGGCAACGCTTCGTGGATCGTCAGGGCGACAGCCATCTGTTGCTGTGCGCCCCCCGGGAACAGGATCAACCATGAACGAAACGGCCCAACAACTGCCCCGCTTTGCCGTGGTTGGCCACCCCAACAAGGGCAAGTCCAGCGTGGTGGCCACCCTGGCCCAGAACGATTCCATTGCCATCGCCATGGAGCCGGGCACCACCCGCGACAGCCACCGTTACCCCATGAAGGTGGATGACACGACCCTCTACGAGCTGATCGACACTCCCGGGTTCCAGCGTCCCCGCAAGGTACTGGCCTGGTTGCAGGGGCACAGCCTGTCCGCCTCCGATCGCCCGGAAACCGTGGCCGCCTTCGTCACCCAGCATGGGGATGACCCGCGCTATCACGATGAATGCCAGCTGCTGGCTCCCATCGTGGACGGCGCGGGGATCATCTATGTGGTGGACGGCTCGGTACCCTACAACCGCGAACACGAAGCGGAAATGAACATCCTGCGCTGGACCGGCCGCCCCAGCCTGGCGCTGATCAACCAGATCGGCAGCGACGATCACAGTGCCGACTGGGAAGCGGCCCTGGGCCAGTATTTCCAGATCGTGCGCCGTTTTGACGCGGTGCGCGCCCCCTTCGAAAAGCACCTGGACCTGCTACGCAGCTTCGGGCAACTGGCGCCGGACTGGCGCGAGCCCCTGGATGCGGCGCTGGAATACCTGCAGGCCCTCAAGTTTGGCCGCGACAGCCAGGCCCTGGAACATATCGCCGATGCCCTGATCGACATGCTCGGCCATCAGGAAAGTGCCCGCCTGGGCGAGCACGAACCGGCCAAACCGCTGCTGCCCAAATTGCGCCAGCGGTGGCATCACTGGCAGCGCGAACGGGAGCAGCGCCTGCGCCGGTCGGTGGAAGATCTTTATCAGCACCGTCGCCTGCAACGGCAGGAAAGCGACCTGCTCACCCCGGACGATGGTGACCTGTTCAGTGAGCGCACCCGCCAGCTCTGGGGCATCAGCAAGACCCAGCTGGCCGCCGCCGGTTTCGGTGCCGGTGCGGTGGGCGGCGCGGGCCTGGATGCGGTGACCCTAGGGCATTCCCTGGGCACCGGCGCGCTGATCGGTGGCCTGCTCGGCGCCGCCGGCAGCTATTACTACAGCGACAAGCTCACCCGCCTGAAACTGGGCCCGCTCAGTGGCGGCTTCCGGGAAGCGGTCTACGGCCCCCTGAAAGACCCCCAGTTCGCCTATGTGGTCCTGGGTCGTGCCCTGGTGCACAGCTACGAAGTCAGCCAGCGCAACCACGCCGGCCGCGACGTGCTGGTGGTCAACGAGGCCGGCGAACACTGGCTCGATCACATGGACCGCAAGGAGCGCCAGCGCCTGCACAAGACCCTGCTGTCCCTGGCCAGCCGTAAATTCGAACCGGGCAAACGCCAACGGCTGATCGAGCAGCTGGAACAGGCGCAACAGGCGTTCGGGCAATGGCAGATGGGGCAGTTTGAAGGCAGTTGACAGTTGATAGTGTACAGTTGACAGCTACGCGGTCTTGATTGGCTGTTAATTGTAGCGCAGGAGGCCGCGCTTAAAGCTTGGGCGCGGCCTCAAGTGTTTTAAAATCGACAAACCGGGCTCGCGCCGCGGTCAACTGTCCACTATCAACTGCCAACTGTATTTTTTTGCATTCCACTCAGTCAGCAAAACCGCCCTGGCAGCAGATTTGTGAAGGCTATTCGTTGCCTTGGTCCCGCACTCTGGGCAAGCTAAAACGACCTTGCGAGGACGTGTGATGCTGCCTGAAGAAATCAAACTCAAGCTGGCCCCCTTGTCCCGGAGTGCCTGGCGGCCCCGGACAGGCCCTGCTGTGCCCGGCGCGCGTTCGAAATTCGGGGGCTTGCCCCTGTTGAGGCCCGACGAGTCCTGGCCCTGTTGTGCCCATTGCCATCAGCCCATGCAGTTGTTCGTGCAGCTGGATTCCGGGGATTTGCCGGCGGAGGCGGGTCAGCCGTTCGGTGACGGGGTATTACAGGTGTTCTACTGCACCAACATGGAAGAAGAATGCGAGGTGCTTTGCCAGGCCCATCTGCCCTTCTCCGAAGCCTCACTCACCCGGGTGATTCCCCGGGATCAGACCGGCGGCTTCGACGCCTTGCCGGTGACCATTCCTGATGCCTTCCCCGAACAGTCGCTCACTGGCTGGAGTCGCCACAACGATTTTCCCGATCAGCAGGAAACCGTGGCCATCAATGATGATCTCCCCGACGGCACCCTCGCCCTGCTCCATGCCCACCGCCCTGCCCCGCGGGCCGGCGACAAGCTGCTGGGCTGGCCGCACTGGGTGCAGAATGTGGACTACCCGACCTGCCCCTGTTGCCAGAAAAAAATGCAATTTATCATGCAGCTGGATTCCACCGACACCCTGCCCTTCTGGTTCGGTGATTACGGTTGCGCCTATGTTTTTCAGTGTGAAAATCACCCTGACGTGATGACCATGACCTGGTCAAGCCGCGCCTGATTTTTGAAAATAAAATTAAAAAAATAAATATGGGAAGCGATGCTTGCGTCGCGAATCCAGCAGTATCTGCGAGGCAGTACCGTCAGCTTTTCAAATAACACCCAGCCGAACCATTAAACGACTACCCACCAATTACCGTAGGGTGCACTGAGCCTAAGGCGAACTGCACCGGTCCGGCGTTTGATGGTGCAGTTCGCCTTAGGCTCAGTGCACTCTACATATCCGCTGGCGTGCTAAAGAATGAGTAACCGTCGTGTGTCCTGCGGTTAACGTACTTTATATTCTGGCTCACTATGGCCCTAATGCCCCCGCTCACGACGGTAACGTTGTGGCGAAACGCCCATCACTTTTTTAAACAATCGCGAAAAATAATAGGGGTCATCATAGCCCAGCCGGGCGGCAATCTGCGCCAGGGTGTCGTCGCTGATATCCAGCAGATAGCAGGCATGGCTGACCTTGATGCGTTGAAAGGCCTGCATGGGAGTTTGCCCGGTCTGGCGTTTGTATTCGCGGATAAAGTGGTAGCGCGACAGCGTACTGGTGGCGCTCACCAGCTCGTCCAGATTGAGACGGCGGGTGAGGGCGGTCTGAAGGTAGCTGTTGACCCGGTTGATGTCCAGGGAGGCGTGGCGGGTGGTGTACTGGCGGCGCATCAGGGCCGCAAAGGCCAGCAGGCTGCGCAGCAGGTTGGCAGCGTAGACCAGGTGCTCCGGCTGTACCCGGGTGGCGGCGGCGAGCAGGGCCTGAAATTCCTCTGCCAATCGTGAATGCACCCCTACCGTTACCCGCTGACGCTCCACGCCCTCCCCGGCAATTTCGTCAAAATACCCTGCGACCTCATCCCCCCCTAAATGCACCCAGTAAATACTCCAGGGATCACTGTCGTCCGCCTGATAGCGATGGGGAAGGCCTTCCGGCAGCAGTAACAGATCCCCGGCGGTTACCGCCAATGTCTGGCCCTCGACCTGCAGCTGGCCCTGGCCTGAGACGCAGTAAATCAGCAGATCATCCGCGGGATTCGCCCGGTACATGCGGTGTCCGCTGGCATGGGGGTAGTAGCCGACGCCATGGGGCAGGCAGCCGCGACAGAGTGGGTGCGCCGTCATGGTGGCCAGCACCGCCGGGGGCACCACGGTGCGCTGGCCACTGGCGGGCAGCGGCCAGCGGGAGGTTTCCGCCGGGTGGTTGTCGGGGTCGGTTGAAGAGCTCATAAGCAGCAATATAGTCCATCTTGGATCAAAAGTGGCTATCTCTATCCGCCGGAGGCTGTGCTACAACGTATTCAGAGGTTCCTTATCGCGCAGACTCGCTTCACGCTGGCTCGCCAGCCCAAACAAGAATGGAGACCCCATGGCTCGTCAACTCCCCATGCTGATCAATGGCGAATTCGTCGCCAGCCAGACCGACCAGTGGATACCGGTTACCAATCCGGCCACGCAAGAGGTGCTGTGCGAAGCCCCGGCGGCCACCGCCGGCGAAATGGAGCAGGCCATCGCTTCCGCCAAGGCGGCCTTTGCCGACTGGAAGGAAGTGCCAGTGTCCGAGCGGGCGCGGTTGATGCTGCGTTACCAGGCCCTGCTCAAGGAGCACCAGGAAGAGATTGCCGAGATCCTCAGCCAGGAAACCGGCAAGACCTTCGAGGATGCCAAGGGCGATGTGTGGCGCGGTATCGAAGTGGCCGAGCAGGCCGCCAATATCGCCTCGCTGATGATGGGCGAGACCATGGGCAATGTGGCGCGCAGCATCGACAGCCACTCCTGGACCCAGCCGCTGGGGGTCTGTGCCGGTATCACCCCCTTTAACTTCCCGGCCATGATTCCCCTGTGGATGTTTCCCCTGGCCATCGCCGCCGGTAACACCTTCGTGCTCAAGCCTTCCGAGCAGGATCCCATGACCCCCAACCGGCTGGCGGAGCTGTTCCAGCAAGCCGGTGCGGCGCCGGGTCTGCTTCAGGTGGTCCATGGCGGCAAGGAGCAGGTGGATACCCTGCTGACCCATCCCGATATCAAGGCGGTGTCCTTTGTGGGTTCGGTGCCGGTGGGGCAGCACGTGTACCGCACGGCCACTGAGCATTTGAAACGGGCCCAATGTTTTGCCGGTGCCAAGAACCATATGGTGATCATGCCGGATGCGAAAAAAGAACAGGTGATCAGCAGCCTGGTGGGCTCCTCCTGCGGGGCGGCGGGGCAGCGCTGCATGGCCATCAGTGTGGCGGTGTTCGTGGGCGACTCCAAAGCCTGGATTGATGAGCTGAAAGACGAGTTCGCCAAGATTCGCCCCGGCGCCTGGAACGATCCCGATGCCGCCTACGGCCCGCAGATCAGTCCCCAGGCCAAACAGCGTGTGCTGACCCTGATCAAGCAGGGCAAGGAAGAGGGCGCCAACTGTTTGCTGGATGGTTCCGAGTGCACCGTGGATGGCCTGCCGGATGGCAACTGGGTGGGGCCCACCCTGTTTTCCGGTGTGACCCCGGAGATGTCCATCTACCGGGAAGAAATCTTCGGCCCGGTACTCTGCTGCGTCACCGTGGATACCCTGGAAGAGGCGTTGGAGCTGGTCAACAACAGCCCCTACGGCAACGGCACCTCCATCTTCACCGCCTGCGGCGCCGCGGCGCGCAAATACCAGCATGAAGTGGAAGTGGGGCAGGTGGGTATCAATGTGCCGATTCCGGTGCCGCTGCCGTTCTTCAGCTTTACCGGCTGGAAAGGCTCGTTCTACGGTGACCAGCACGCCTACGGCAAACAGGCCGTGCGCTTCTACACAGAAACCAAGACCGTCACCAGTCGCTGGTTCGATTCCGATATTCCGGCGGCCGGGCCAAACATGAGTATCAATTTGAAGTGACGGGATTCTCCGTAGGAGCGTCGCTGGCGGCGCGATTCCAGCGTCAGGTTATCGCGCCGCCAGCGACGCTCCCGGGGCAGGGTCTTGAATGATGAAAAGGTCTTGAAAGGATCAACGCGTGGACTTTTCTTTTAGCGAAGAACAAATCGCCTTCCGCGAAACGGCCAGACAGTTTTCTGAAAAAGCGCTGGCGCCTTTCGCCGCAGAATGGGATGCAAACAGCCTCTTTCCCAAAGACGCCATTCGCGAAGCTGGGGCGTTGGGATTCTGTTCCCTGTACTGCGATGAAGAGCACGGCGGCATGGGGCTGAGCCGACTGGATGCGGCGCTGATCTTCGAGCAACTCTCCCAGGGCTGCACCTCGACCACGGCTTTCATCACCATCCACAACATGGCCACCTGGATGCTCACCCGGTTTGGCAGCGATGCCATCCGGGCGCGCTGGGCGGCGGACCTGATGAGTGGGGAAAAGCTGGCGTCCTACTGCCTTACCGAACCGGGGGCCGGTTCCGATGCGGCCTCATTAAGCACCACCGCGAAAAAAGACGGCGATGACTATGTGCTGAATGGCGCCAAAGCCTTCATCTCCGGCGCCGGCGATACCGATGTGCTGGTATTGATGGCGCGCACCGGTGGGCCCGGAGCCGGCGGTATTTCCTGCTTTGCGGTGCCCGCGGATACCCCCGGCATCAGCTATGGGCGCAACGAAGCCAAGATGGGCTGGAAAAGCCAGCCCACCCGGGCGGTGATTCTGGAAGACGCACGAATTTCTGCCGATTGCCTGATCGGTGAAGAAGGGCAGGGCTTCCGAATCGCCATGGCCGGGCTGGATGGTGGCCGCATCAATATCGCCAGCTGCTCCCTGGGTGCGGCCCAGGCAGCTCTGCGCCAGGCCCAGCAATACGTGCAGGAACGCAAACAGTTCGGCCAGGCCATCGGTGATTTCCAGACCGTGCAATTCACCCTGGCGGATATGGCCACAGAACTGGTGGCTGCCCAGCAAATGGTGCGCCTGGCCGCCTGGAAACTGGATCAGAATCACAGCGATAAAAGCATGCTGTGCGCCATGGCCAAACGCCTGGCCACGGACCTGTGCTTCAACGTCTGCAACCAGGCCCTGCAACTGCATGGTGGCTATGGCTATATCAGTGAGTACCCGCTGGAGCGCTACGTGCGTGATACGCGGGTGCACCAGATTCTGGAAGGCACCAACGAAATCATGCGCGTGATTATCGCGCGCAATGTGCTGAAAGATTTATCGTTTCTGTAAAGGGTCGGACGTCAGAAGTCCGGCCCGTCTCTAAACGCACAAAAATATCCGCTCGGGAAAGCGGCAGGGAGAGACAACCATGAAAATCGGATTCTTCGGTGTCGGTCATATGGGTGGTCCCATGGCCGCCAATCTGGTCAAGGCCGGACATGAGGTAGCGGCATTTGATCTGGTGCCCGCCTTGTTGGCGGCTGCAGTGAATGATGGCGTCAAGGCTGCCGAGAGTGCCGCTGAAGCGGTGCAGGGAGCGGACGTGATCGTGAGCATGCTGCCCTCGGCGGCGGCGGTTCGTGGCTTGTACCTTGGCGCCCGGGATAGAGAAGACGGGGGCGTGCTGCAACACATCGATAAAAGCGCCCTGATTATCGACTGCTCCACCATCGATGCGGACACTGCGCGGGATGTGGCAGGCATTGCCCGAGAGCAGGGCAGGGTGATGATCGACGCCCCGGTCTCCGGTGGCGTGGGCGGGGCAAAGGCGGGCACCCTGACTTTTATCTGTGGCGGTGAAAGCGACGCCATCGAACGGGCCCGCCCGGTGCTGGAATGCATGGGCGCCCAGGTGTTCCGTGCCGGCGACAACGGTGCCGGCCAGCTGGCGAAAATCTGCAACAACATGCTGCTGGCCATCCACATGATCGGCACCGCGGAAGCCCTGCAGATGGGCGCGGACCACGGCCTGGACCCGGCGGTACTGTCCGAGATCATGAAAGCCAGTTCCGGCGATAACTGGTCCCTGGACAAGTACAACCCCTGGCCCGGTGTCATGGAAAATGTCCCTTCATCGAAAGACTATGAAGGCGGCTTCGCCGTGAAGCTGATGAACAAGGATCTGGGCCTGGCACTGCAAGCCGCCCTGAGCACTCAGTCCGCCACCCCCATGGGAAACCTGGCAAAAAGCCTCTACGCCGCCCATGGGAACCATGGCTACTCTGAAAAAGACTTTTCCAGTATCCAGCGGTTTTTTCGCCACAAGGAGTAAGGCAGTTAACAGTTAACAGTGAATAGTTAACAGCGCGCGAGAGAGCGTCACTCCAACTGAAATGAAAAAGGCCGCGCCCAAATCGGGGTGCGGCCTTTTTTGTTTTCGCTGTTAACTGTTCACTATTCACTGTTAACTATCGTCCGCTTGCCAAAGCCGATCCGGCTCATGCCCAAGAAAACGCGGGCGCCGTTTTTTGGCTGCATAAGGTTTATGGCAGGCGTTGTCACGCCGGTTGAACACGAAGAACACATTGCTGCGCGGGTCCGGCGACATGTTGGCGTTGGAGCCGTGCAGGGTGTTGCAGTCGAACAGCAGCAGGCTGCCAGCCGGGCCGGTGGGGGCGTCGATACCATGGCGACTGATCATGGCTGCCAGCGTCTGCTCCGAGGGGACGCCGATCTGCTGGGTTTTCAGTGATTGCTTGTGGTGCTCATCCGGTGTGGGGCCTACACAGGGAATAAAGTGTTTGTGGGACCCGGGGATCAGCATCAGCGGTCCATTGAAGGAGTGATTATCCGTCAGGATGATGGAGGCACTTACCGCATGCATGGCCGGCATGCCGTCTTCCGCATGCCAGGTTTCAAAATCGGAATGCCAGTTGAACCCCTTGCCCTTGAAGCCGGGTTTGTAGTTGATCCGGGACTGGTGCACATAGTGGCCGCCACCGAGAATCTGCTCCACCCGTTGGGTCAGTCGCGGATCGCGGGCCAGGTGTTGAAAGGCCCGGTGCAGGAAATGCACGGCAAACACGGACCGGATCTCATGGCTATCCGGCTCGGTGATAGTGAACGGCTTGCCCCGGTAGTCCTCACGATTGAGCAGCTCGCTCATGGCCTCGGTCAGAGAGGCTACCTCCTCAGGCGGCAGAAAACCGGGCTCGAAAAGAAAGCCGTTTTCCTCGAAATGATCCAGCTGTTGTTCGGTCAGTGGACCGGGCAAGTGGCGGCCTTTGACCGTATTCTCCCGGCGCTCGTGCCAGGGGTGTTCCGGTTGCTGGTGCAGCCGGGTGGGGTAGGGGTCGGCCTGTATCGGGGCCGGGCAAGTCAGGTTCTGCGCTGACATCAAATCACCTCCGCGATCTAATCCACCGTTCAGAAACCGCCTTGCTAAAAGGCGTTCAGTGTCATCATCTCCTGTTGGCGACCTGGGCACTCGAACAGCCGCCATCGGGCCAGACGGCAAAAAAACTGACGCAGTGCATCAAGTCGAGTCTGTTGCTCAAATAATCCGGCAAGCAGAAAGGCCGGGGTGCGTGAAGATAAGGGTTATAACGGGAGTTTCAACCCTTGTGTGGGAAGTTGTCGGGCAATAGCGTTGTCCGTATTGCACATGGTTAACTCACCCTGCCTGGCCCGGGCGATGCGTTTCGTCTCAACGTGGAGATAGCAGTTGGCGAACGCCATGTCTAAGTCCATATCCGCCAGCATGCTTATCAACTAGTAGTCATCGTGCATACGCCACCATTGGTAGGGCTCGCTTTGTGGCCAGCCACCGGGCGAATCTTCCCACTGTTCCTGGCGGCCGTACGGGGTGATATCCAGCAGCCGGAAATGGGTATCGAACAGTTCTCCGCCACGGTCGGTACTGAAGTAGGTGCGGTAGACCAGGTTGTCGTCGTCGCGAATAAACACGTTGATGGCAAACCCCTTGCCGGCGCCGAACGCATCCGCGAAACGACGCTGATGGTCGGTATACCAGGGCGCCTGCCAGTGCATACGCTTTTGCAGTGCCAGGATCTCGTGTTGCGGTGCCGGGGAGGTGAACACGAACGTCGTATCCCTGGCGTTGACGTGGGCAAGATTGTGGCCAATGTTGTCCATCACCATTGAGCAACCCTCAAAGGGGGTGGCGCCGGGCTCAAGCATTGCGCAATAGACAATCAGTTGCCGGCGTCCCTCAAACAGATCCACCAGACCCACCTCACCATGCGGCCCGGTGAAGGTGTAGTTTTCTTCCACGGGCACCATCGGTAACCGACGGCGTTCGGCAGCCAGCTCGTCCTGCATTCGGGTCAATGCCTTCTCCCTGTCAAGCAGGGCCTGTAGAGACGCTTCCCACTCATTGTGGGAGGTGGTTTTTGGTAGTGCCGTTTTTTTCGAGGTCATGAGTGCGACTCCTTTTGTTCCGGGTGGTCTACTTCATGATCGAATGTGCCGCGTCGATTTCGACAAGATCCTGACTCTGGCAGTGTAGGCATTTGGCGTGGCCGGTCAAAGGGCGCTACCGTGTTGAAAAAAGGCGTTAATGCTTTTCGAAGGGAGGGGAAAGCGGTGGCAATGTGTCGGTAAAACACCGGACTGTGATGCAGTGCGAAAACACCGGTGAGCGGCGCAAGGCCACTCACCGGTACCGAAATCAGGCAATATTGTTGATGCGCGGGCCTTCGCGGAACAGCTGATCCAGCTCGCCTTGGTAGTAGGCTTCCACCCGCGGGTTCATCACGGCTTTCCACAATGGCGGCACCATGGCCAGCAACATCATGGCGGAATAACCAGCTGGCAGTTGCGGGCTCTCGTCATAGTGGCGCAGCACCTGGTAACGACGCTTGGCATAGGCGTGGTGGTCGCTGTGGCGTTGCAGTTGGAACAGCACCAAATTGGTCACAAGGAAATTCGAGTTCCAGCTGTGTGCCGGGGTGACCCGTTCATAGCGACCGGTCTGCAGTTGGCGACGATGCAGGCCGTAGTGTTCGATGTAGTTGACGATCTCCAGCGCCAGAGCCGCAAAGAAACTCTGGCCGACAAAAAACAGCACTCCTTGCCAACCCCACAGGACACCGAAGGCTACCGCAAACAGGAAGGAGATGCCGTACCACCAAATCAGCTCGTTATGAATGCTGATGTTGTTCTTGCCCTTGCGTTCCAGGTACTGCTTTTCCAGTTTCCACGCATTCTTGAAATTGCGCACAAACGCCTTGGGCAGAAAATCATACAGAGACTGGTTATAGCGGCTGGAAGACGCATCATCCGGGGTGGACACATGCACATGGTGACCACGCACATGCTCCACCTTGAAGCCGCCGTAGGTCACCGACGACAACAACAGGCCGCCCATCCAGTTTTCCACCTTGGGGTCCTTGTGAATCAGCTCGTGACCCAGGTTGATAGCGATCATGCCGCCAAGCAGGCCGATGGACATGATCCAGCCGAGCATGCCGGCCGAGGAATAGTCATTGCTGACGAACACATGGCCGGCATAGAACAACAGGCCCAGCCAGGCCACGGCCAGCAGCAGGGGCAGGGAGCGGTAGCTCTTGTCCTGGGACAGTTCGGGGACCTGTTTTTCTTCATCCGGGTTCACCGGGTCCTTGCCGACCAGGTAATCCACCACCGGCACCAGAATGAAGAACACCGCCAGAATCATCCAGGCCCAGAGATTCTGGGTGCCCTGCTCACGACCCACCAGCGCGGAAAACGGCACCATGGGAAGAAAGAGCATCCAGCAGGCCAGGTAGCCCCATTTTTTCAAACGCAACAAGGTATCAGGATTGATTTTTTCCAACATGATAATGCCTCGCATAATGCTGTGCAGATCACTGCAAGATGACGTTGAAAGAAAAGAAATAATCGATCAGATCATTCGACGGGATTGACGCATTCCGCTCGGGACGGATTGCCCTTGCAGCGCACCTTGCGCAGCAGGCTCATCATGTCCTTGTTGTAAACGCCCTGGTTGGCCAGATCGATACGGGCCTGGCGAAACATTTCGTCGTAACGAGTAGTTTCTTCATCAGAAATATTGATCCACCACTTTTCATTCACTTCGCCGTCGGCGTTGTTGATGATGCGCATGGCACGATCAAACTGGCCGGCCAGATACTTGCGGGATTGATCGGCAAAATCTGCGGGGAAAAGATCCTTGCGAAGAATCAGCTGTGCACTCAATTGGCCGAGCACCAGATCAATGATGCCGCCGTCCGGCTGCATGCCCTTGTACAGTTCTAGGGCGGAATAACCGAAGATGGGAGCGAAGCAGGTATCCACGGAACCGTTGTTGAAACGGGTGGAGAAGTTGGTGATATCCGACATCACCGGTGACATGCCCACACGCTTGGCCATGTTCGCCTCGGCCACATCGTATTCCAGCACCGCAATGGATTTTCCCGCCAGTTCTTCCACCGTATCGATGCTGTTGTCCTTCACGAACAGATAGGCTGCGCCCATGGGTACCAGGCCGCCAAACTCATAGGGGCCGGACACCAGATGTGGGTTTACCTTGGGGTTACCGCTGGCCAGGATCGTCACCACCATGCGCATAGCATCGTAGTCGGGGATGGCGCCGATGGAATCCATGCTGCCGGTATAGCTGATGAACTGACGGCCACGGATGCCGGTAAGCAGGGCGCCATCGCATTGCTTCGCCTTCAAATCTTCGGCGGCAATTTTCTCGTCGGTATAGGGCTTCAATTCAATGTCCACGCCCCAGCCGAGCGCGGCGGTCTTGAAATCCTTCATGATGCCGTAGAAATCACCGTTGGCACCGACCAGATCGAAAACGCAGAGTGTGCGTTTGTTGCCAATGCTGGCGTGAGTGCTGTTGGCGAAAAGGACCGTGGAAACCACGAGAAAAATAATAAATTGTTTTGCATATCGCATGATGTTCTCCCTGATGAAAGGCAGCCAATACGTAAGGTTTTATTGTGCTTTGTTACCTTCCTGTACCGTTGTCGTGCTCGGGGTTTGAGCAGTGGAGATCGATGCTAGATATGCGACCGGTGCTGGGGTAGGTTGTCTGTAGACAGATTGGGGTCATTTTTTGACAATGCGAATTTTCGGATCTTGCCAGCCATGAACCAGCCGATGGAATGGGCACTGTCCATCAACTATCTCCGCCAGGTGGCAGACCAGCTCACGGAGATGGGGATCGACGTTGCTCCCTGGTTGGCTTCCCATGAGCTGTCGCTGGCCGATCTTGAACAGGCCGATACCAGCGTTCCCTGGGAGGTGGTCCGAGCCCTGTTTCTGGAAGCGGAAGCGATCACCGGAGAATCCGCCCTGGGTCTGATGGTGGGCGAGCGGCTGCGCATCAATAATCATGGCATGGTCGGCTATGCAGCCATGAACAGTGGTTCTGTCCGCCAGGTGGTGGAATTACTGGAGCGGTTTATTCCCCTGCGTATCAACCTGGTCATGGTCAGCCATCAGGTGGAGGGCAACTACCTGAATCTGCAGATACGGGAATTGCTGCCGCTGGGTGAGCTGGGGCCCTTCCTGCTCGGGGCCGTGGTGGTGGCGGTAAAGAACGTGCTCGACTTCATTACCCTGGGCAACTGTCAGGTGGCTGAGGCCAGCTTTACCTTTGACGAAGCCTTCGACCGGGAACTGGTCCGCTCCCTGTTCCGCTGCCCGGTACGCTACAACCAGAACTGGACCGGCCTGTCCCTGCCGCTGGAAGTGGTGGACCAGCCCCTGAGAACCGCCGACCCTGCCGCCTTCGAACATGCGGAAAAACTCTGCGAACGGGAATTGCAGAACCTGGTATCGGATGCGTCCGTATCAGCACGGGTGCGCCGACTGATGCTGGCCAAACAGGTGAACTTTCCCTCACTCACCGTCACCGCCCGCATCCTGCACATGACCCCGCGAACCCTGCACCGCCGGTTGCTGGATGAAGGCACCTCGTTCCAGGAAATCCTCGACGAAGTCCGCCACGCCCTGGCCATGGAATACCTGAAAAGCCAGCACATGACCATTCAGGAACTGGCTTACACCCTGGGCTACGGCGACACCGCCAACTTCCGCCGCGCCTTCAAACGCTGGACCGGCGTAGCGCCGTCGTTTTTCCGGGAGGGGAATGAAAACTGACGAAACAGTCAGGCGCGCTTTCTGGCCACAATAAAGACAGACAGGCTGTCCGGCTGCCATTCATGGTCGATATCAAAGCCAGCCCGAGCCAGCATGGCGAACAACTCGTCCCTGTCGAAGCGACTGACATGGGGCGCAAAACCAAGCGCCTGCATTAACGGGATAAGCAGTCGCCAGTGCAGCTTCATATCGGCGGCAAGTACCGTGTTGGCAACGAAAATACCGCCGGGTTTCAGCAGACTGCTGACTCGGCCGATGGCGGCGTCGGGGTCTTCCAGCAGATGTAAGATATTCAATCCCAGCACGGCATCAAAACTCCCGGGGGCCAGCGGCAGGCTGTCCAGCGTGCCCTGCTGGAAGCGGATATTGCCAATGCCGGCATCAGCAGCTTTGGTTTGCGCGATCTCCAGCATATTTTTGGAAATATCCGTGGCAAGAATGTCCCGCACATAAGGCGAATGGAGGATGGCTGTGCCGCCAGTGCCACAACCGAATTCCAAAACAGACCAATCCGGTTGGAAGTACTCCCGGGTGATGGCCAGTTTTTTCTGGTAGCTGGCTTCGTCCCGAATCGGACTTTTGGCATAGCGGGCGGCGGCCTTGTCCCAGAAAGTTTCCGCGCTTTTCATTGGTTGTGTCCTTCAGGTGCTGGCATGTTCCGTCAGCATTTCCTGCAAACGGCGCTCCAGTGCGGCATGAAAGGCATCAACGGCATTAGGGTCATCGTCGCTACAATTGCCGGGCGGTGACATTGGTGCATTCAGGTAATGAACCAGTTTGGCGGGCCTGGGAATGGGGGTGCCGAACTTGCCAAGGATAACCGGGGCGGCCAGCCTGTAGCGGTTGTACACCCAGTCGGTCACCGGGTTCGCGATCACATGATAAATGTCGTCCGCCGCCGGGCAGGCGGACAGCACCACCGGCGCGCCGGTACGCATGGCCAGCCGCGCAAACCCTTTCCGGTCACGGATATTCAGCTGGTACTTCTGGCTACTGGGCCGCAGCGCTTCACGCATGCCCCCCGGCGCCACCAACACCAGCTCGCCATCGCGCAACAGACTTTCCGCGTTGTGCTGTGAACCCTCAACGAAACCGTAGGCGGATGCCAGATCCCGGACCACCGGAATCTTGAAGATATAGCGATCACCCAGCAGCCACACATCACGACCCAGGCGTTCCCGCACAGCGGCAGCCAGCAGGCCGCTGTCATAGGTGGCCAGGGAATGGTTTACCACAATCAGCGCAGGGCCACTGGCCGGGATATGCTCCAGGCCTTCGACGCGGTGCTCGTGATAGCGGGCGGCGCGGTTCATGACGGTGTCTGCGATATTGATGATGTTCATGGTGATGGGCCGGTTTGAGTCTGTTTGTGTGAGATGGTGGGCTAGCGCTTGACATAATGCGGTGGAACGTCAGTGCTGTTCGTCTTCAAAAAATTGTTAGATTTATTAAAGTAATCATAATAAATGATATAGACAGGCCAAAATATATCGCGAATCTCTCGGTCATCTACCAAGAAGTGATGAACCCCTAAACTATCGCCACATCTTCCCAAACCACAGCGGAACCCTTCTAGCTCTTCAGTTCGCTTACTCAGGTCGGAACCAGCATCTTCGAAATGCTTTGCGTTATTACAAAGATCGCGGATAATTTTGTACTCCGTCATCTCATGAAGCCGGGCATGCAATTCCTCTTCTCGCGATCTATCAGAGACAGGTTTATTCCGATAGCGCCTGGGTCCGCCAAGGCATATCCACTCTCGTAGGTGGTAAAGCGGAAATATAGCCGTGTAGATCCCATCTGCCGTCGGGTTATCAAAGAATGCCACCAACTCCGTCTGAAGTTTCTTATAGAGATACTCGGGGGAGTTGTATGAGAATAATCCTGCCATATAAACCTAACGCTGAAGGCAGCGGCGCGTCTTACGCGTCCGATGACCTGACTTGTTATCTACCGACCTTGCTTCCCAATGCTGAGATGGCCTTCTTGGCATCCTCTAACTTTTGCTTTTTCCGTATTGCTTCCAGCTTCTCGTCAAGAACAAGTTCAATCCCAACTTTCACTATAGGGAAAGCAGCTAGGCATTCTGACTCGCCTAGCTCGTGTATTCCCTTGCTCAATATTGCGTACATGGCTCGGTTTTCGACCAAAAACTTGGGAAGGAGCTCTTCAAGCATCTTTATTTTTTCGTTCATTTTGGCGCTCTGAAAAGCGGCTTCATCCCAGGAGTCAAGGTGTTGAGCTTCCACATGTGCCTCTTCGATTAGAGACTCGAAGATTCTTCTTAAATAAACAAAAGAACCAATCCCAACTCCGTGAGCTGCAAGCCCGATTGCTTTAGTGAATTCCCGATAATAATTTCCACTGAGGGTTTTCGAGTACTTTTTTATATCGTAGACGTTGAGAGTTGCAACAGACGGCGTTTGACCAATTTTCTGGAGTGTCGTTCCAGTCGCGAGAATGATAAAAGTGAGATTGTGGCTGGCATCTCGAGTGCATGCTACTTGGACAGAGAAAATTCCTGCGTCCACCCATTTTTCGTTTCCGTAGCTGATATGCCTCCCATTCGGCCAATACCGCCTGAAAATGCTGTGTGAATTACAGCCTGGGCAATAAGAATCAAAGGTCCCATCGTAGTATTTGACCTCCCATCCTTGATCAAGATCTGGGTCTTCGTATTCGACCGTCTCATACAAAGGGAAATCTATAAAAAACTGTTCTGGTGTTGGGTATTTCTTATTCTCTGCCAAGACACTCCCCTTTATAGATAACGCTTGTAACACTTGACCGAAAAAGCGTAGCTTTTTGGGGTCAAGTGCTTACTCTTGTTAGCTACACTAGAGTCTGTATCCAGTGTATTGAACTTGTCCTATCTTCTGAACATCAAAAAATAGGTAACTTCTCTCTGTATACTCAGATATTTCAACGTTCAAGAAGTCTTTTTTAGCTTTATTTAACGAATCCTCGATGTAGTCTCTAGTTGCATGTACATCGGGTGCTCTTTCATCTTTGCGTATGTCATAACTATAGACAGCATCATCTGTGGAGATTTGCAAATCCACAATCTCAATTGGGGAGCCGTCATGTGCGCTCTTAACTGTTTTCACTTGAACACTAAATACGGTGATTGAACTTCCATTTACTTTGAGTTTCTTCTTTTTTGGCATAAAGCCTCCTTGTATAGCTAACAGCGTATTAATTAGAACGTTCCGCATAACCCGGTTCCGTATAACTCTGGAACCGTACCCCCTGGATCCGAAAGAAAATCCTGCCATAACAATGGGTTGGGATGCTATAGCCAATCTCTTACACGGAGTTATAAGGAGCGTTCTATATAACTCCTGACTGGTATTCTCACAGCCGATGGCAGCAAGGTGTTTGATTATGAAGAAGATTCTAAAGGTCGAAGTGAGTAGGCTAGGCCGTTTCCGCTGAAAACCAAAAAGCCCGCACAGGACGGGCTTTTTGTTGGCAAGTCATCACCATCAAGCCGCTTGCGGTTTGTCGTGCATCCGGTTGGCCCGTCGGAAGGTGCCAAGATCATTGAATCTCACCCCATTCTCCTTCAACACCACATGGGCCCGCTTGGCGGTCATCTGCCGTACGTAGAAGGGGTCGCGGATCACGAAGTGGTGGATGGCGTGGGTGCTGCCGAAGTTGAAGCAGAAGGCCTGCAGGGGCCACAGCCACCAGACGTTCAGCACCTGGCATTGTTCGGTGATCTTGCCCGGTTCGTTGTCGCCGTAGTAATGCATGTTGGACGAGATGAAGTGCAGGCAGAAGGTGCGCAGCATGTTGGGGGCGATGAGTACCACCACCAGCGGGGTGATCCAGGTGAATTGGGCGGTGACCACTTCCGGCCACGGGATGCTGATGCCGGCCAGCCAGGCGGCGCCATTGAGCAGGTGGTAGAGCACGAAGAAGTGCCAGATGGCGTGGACGATCACGCCCAGGGGGTTGTAGCTCACCAGGCCGATGAGGCGGAAGTTCTTCAGGTCCTTGCGGGTGATAACACCGCGGCGGTAGAGCTTCAGGGGTTCGGTCAGGTATTTCACCGCACGAAGATAGACGGCCAGCATATTGTCGCCCACCATGATCAGGCGCTTGAGTCCCCACTTTTCGCCATTGGTGATACCGCGCTCTTCCAGGTCGGTCTCGCTGCCGGAATGCTTGTGGTGATGGAAGTGCAGGTGGCGGCGCACCCAGGGGTTGATGGTGGTGGGGCGCCACAGGTACACGCCGAGCATCATCAGGTGATGAACCAGCTTGTTGTTCTTGAAGTACATCCAGTGGATCAGGTCGTGCTCCAGTTCATGGAGCAGTGACGTCCAGAAGGCGGTCAGCAGGATCACCGCCCAGGCGGGCATGATGCCTTGCAGGTAAAGCACGGCGTTGAGGCTGCAACCGGCAATCGCCAGGGCAAAGATGCCGAAGCCGATGGCGTTCTGGTGCTTGAGCCAGCCGTGCCGTTGCCGTATATCATCACTGATAGCGATGATGTCGCGTTGTATCTTCTTGTCTGTCGCGGACTTGCCGCGGGCAGGTGCAGTTGCCATGGGAAACCTCCATTTCTCGATGGCAACGACTTTAGGCAAGGCCGGCCAGGAAAACTCGGCTTTGCCCGCCAACCGTTTGACCGGGGACGCCAATGTCAGAAAAAAAACAGGCGGCAGCGCTGCTGATGGGGCCGCTTGTGCACTTGTTGCACGAGCGGGGGCTGGACGGCGACGCCATTCTGCGTCGCCACGGGCTGGACCCGCAGATGGTGCAGGATCCGGAGGCCCGGCTGGATGCGGCGGTGTCCACGGCGCTGCTGGATGATTGCCTGCAGGAGCTGGGCGATCCGGGCATGGCCATCGAGGTGGCCCGCCATGCCCAGTACAACACCTTCGGGGCCCTGGGGCTGGCGGTGGCGGCGGGGGGCGATCTGTACAGTGTGCTTAACCGCATTACCCGCTTTCATCGCCTGATCAGCGACCTGGTGCGCACCGAGCTGACCGTGGATGACGCCACCGTGGCCCTGCAGTTTTCCTCCAACACGGATCACCAGCCCCACCCCCAGGCCATCGTCTTTGTCATGGCCACCATTGTTCGCCTGCTGCGGATTCGCATTCACCGTGACCATAACCCGGTAGCGGTGTGCGCGCCGGAGTGGCTGGAGCCGGGGTTACGCCAGGTCATGGCCCGCTATTTTCGTTGTCAGGTGTCGGTGGCGGATCACTACAGCCTGGCGTTCGACAAGGACAACGCCCAACACATGCTGGCGGCCAGTGATGTGCAGCTGGCCGCCATGCTGGATGCCACCCTGGCCCAGCGCCTGGCTGCCAGTGAGCAGGCGGCCTTGGCCAGCCGGTTGGCACTGTGGATCGAGCAGCGTTTACCGGATGGCGAGCCCGCCCAGGCGGATGCGGCGGCGGAATGCTGCATGAGCACCCGCAGCCTGCAGCGGCGGCTGGCAGACGAGGGGCTGAGCTGGAAACAGTTGCTGGAGGATACCCGCAAGACCCTGGTGGAACGCCACCTGCGCACTCCGGGGATGACGGTGACACAGATGGCGTTTCTGTTGGGGTTTTCCGAGGTGAGTGCGTTTTCCCGGGCGTTCAAGAAATGGTACGGGGTGTCGCCGAGCCAGTTTCGGTGATGTGGCTCGTAATCGCCGATCTGTAGGAGCTTGCCTGCAAGCGATGGGTGTCGGGTTCGCCATGCAAGCATAGCTCCAACGGCCAGTCAGGCCTTGCCGGTGCGTTCGCGGTGGGGGCAGCCCGGCCAGCAGCAGGGGCGGCGTTTGCCGGCGGTGAGGTTTTCCCGGGCACGGGTAATGCGCCCCTGCCGGGTTGCCTCTCTCTTGGCATCTTCAATCCAGCAGATCCATTCGTTGCGGGCCAGCGGGGTGATGTCTTGCCATTGTGCCAGCATGGCGCTATCCGCCTGGAGGGCTTGGCGAAGGTCATCCGGTAGCGCGTGGACCACGCCGCCGCTGATGGTCTGGTTTTCCATGATCCGGATTCCTTGTTAGATCAACGTAGCGACCATAGCAAAAGGCGGTGGGCGGCCACTATGACGTGAGTCGCTGAGTTTGGTTCTTCCAGCGATTACCTGTCGTGTGGGGCCTGGGCGGGGTGATGGTGCAGTGCGCCTGAGGCTCAGTGCACCCTACCCAGAGACTGGAAGGGGTGGGCCTCTTCCAGTTCGAAGGCCAGACCCAACAGCAGGGCCTCTTCGCCGTTGGCGGCAGAGAACTGCACGCCGATGGGCAGGCCATCGGCCGTCTGGCCCAGGGGCAGGGAGATGCCGGGGCCGCCGGAGGCGTTGTTGGCGGGGGTGAAGGTGGTGTAGCGCAGCAGCCGTTCCAGTTGGGTGTCGAAGGGCAGGTCGGCGCCCAGGTAGCCGATTTGCGGGGTGGTGTGGGCCAGTACCGGGCTGAGGATCACATCGTATTGCGCAAAGGCGGCGGCGTAGCGCTGCCGGGCCAGACGCAGCTGGCGCAGCATGCCCGGGGTTTTCAGAAAACGTTGCTGGTAATAGTCGGCCAGGCCACGGGTGAGCGGGTCCAGCTGGCCGGCATCAAAACCCTGGGGGAACAGGGCCTTGCCGCCCTTGCTGACCAGGAAGCCGAGCATGGCCCAGTAGAGCAGAAAATCTTCCACGAACCGGGCGGGCAGGTCGATGCGGGCCTCTTCCACGGTGTGTCCCAGACTTTCCAGCAGGCGGGCGGTGTCTTCCACGGCGCGGCGGGTCTGCGGGCAGGTGGCATCCCCGGTCACCGAGTCGATCATCATGCCCACGCGCAGCCGTTGCTTGCCCGGGCCGGTGACCTGGCCGATGGGTTTGAGCTTGCGGTTGCGGTAGTAGCGTTCCGCTTCCATAAAGAAGTGGGCCGTGTCGCGGACGCTGCGGGTGAGCACGCCATCGTTGACGATATTCACCGGCAGCACCTTGGCGGCTTCCTGGTCGATCAGGCGCCCGCGGGTGCCTTTCAGGCCCACCAGGCCACAGCAGGCGGCGGGAATACGGATGGAGCCGCCACCGTCGTTGCCATGGGCGATGGGCACGGCACCGGCGGCCACCAGGGCGGCGCTGCCCCCGGAAGACCCGCCGGCGGAGTAGTCGCTGTGCCAGGGGTTGCGGGTGGCGGGGACGCCTACCTGTTCGGTACTGGCGGTGAAGCCAAAGGCGGGCAGGGTGCTCTTGCCCAGCAGGTTGAAGCCCTGGGCCAGGTACTGTTTGGCGATGCCGCTGGTTTTCTTCAGTGGCGCCTGACCCAGGGCGCGGCTGCCGTGGCCGGTGGGCAGGCCGCGCAGGTCCAGGTTGTCCTTGATCAGGCTGGGCACACCGGCGAAGAAGCCGCTGAAGCGTTTGCTGTCGGCGCGCTGGCGGGCGGCGTCGAAGGTGTCCAGGGTGAGCCCTTTCAGGGTGGGCTCCACGCGCTGTAGCCGGGCGATGGCCGCCTCGGTGACCTCCCGGTTGCTGACCTGACCCTGGCGTAATCGCTCGGCCAGGGCGGTGGCGTCGTCGTGCCCGAGGGCGTCGTCGCAGAAGGCGTGGAGGGGGTTGCTGGCCATGAGTCTCTCCCGGCTAAAAAGATGCACGATCGTACCATTAATGATCGGTGCGAAGGGGCCAATTGTTATTTTACGGCGCTGACCGAATCCGGGTTTTAGCACGACGGATGGGTCAGGCGGAATGCTTCCCTTTGGCGCCCTGCTCGCAAGGCGAACTCCTTGATCCCTCTCCCGGCTCCTTCGCCTTGCGAGCAAGACTCCAACGGGAATGGCAACGGGTTCCCTTCGTTGGGGATCGCGCCGCGAGCGACGCTCCTACGGGAGGGCTAGCGGGCACGCTCCACGCGCTTGTGCTGGGCCAGCAGGTGGCGGGCCAGGCTGGTGAGCTCGGCAATGCTGCCGACCACGGCGTCCGGGCGATGAGGGTGCTTGATGGTGTTGGGGAAGATCTTGTCCAGCCAGGCCTGATCCCAGCCGGCGCCGTTGTAGAAAATGGAGGTAACACCGGCTTCCTTGGCGGCGATCACGTCGGTGGTGCTGTCGCCCACGTACCAGCAGCTTTCCGAGGGGGGAAGGCCCAGTTTTTCCATGGCCAGTAGCAGCATTTCCGGGGATGGCTTGCGCTTGCTCACGTCGCTGCCGCACACCACTACATCGAACAGGTCTTCCCAGCCGGTACCGTCCACCAGGGCCAGTTCGTGTTCCAGAAAGTCCCGTTTGCGATTGGAGATCAGGCCGACCTTGATGCCCAGTGCACGGATACGTTCCAGCTGCTGGCGGATGTCGTCTTCCAGGGGGAACACTTCGTCCACGTATTTTTTATAGGCCTCGTCGAAGGCCTGGTGGGCACGGCCCTTGGCATCCTGATCGCTGCCGAACAACACTTCGAAAATATCGGTGCGGGAAATCTTTCGCTGGGCAACGATCTTGGGATGCAGGCGTTTATGGTCCTTCACATAAATGAGCAGCTTGGCGTCTTCGATGGTCTTGGAATCATCCGGGTCCAGCAGTCGGTCCCACAGGTCCAGCTCCTTGAGGTGGGGCAACACATCGTCCACGGCGTGGTACATGGCATCGTGGGTGTCCACCAGGGTAGCGTGCCAGTCGATGAGGATGGCTTCGGGTTTCGCATGGGGCAGTTGCAGGATGCTCATGGTGCTCTGTCCTTGCCGTTCATAACGTATTGTTAGCACATAACCTGTGGCGCTGATGTGAACCCGTGGCGGATGGGTGCTGGTCAGGTTGCTGGCCACCCGTATAGCATCCCTACTCAAGGTGGCATTGTTCAAGTTGGTTGGTGCAAGGGAGAGAGAGCATGGGATGGGTTGCAGGGAAGAGAGTGCTGAGCGGGATGGTGTTGGTCGGTGGCCTGTTGGTGTCGGGCCTGACGCTGGCCGGTGAGTTACCGTCGGCGGAGGCGATTCGCGCGGCACTGACGCAGGCCCATGAGCGTTATCAAGGGCTGGACGAAGGCGCCAACGCGGATTATATCCCGGCCCTGGCCAAGGTGGATTCAGACATTTTCGGCATTGTGCTGGTGACGGTGGATGGCCGGGTGTTCAGTGTCGGCGATGTGAAATCCGAGGTATCGATCCAGTCCATCTCCAAAGTCTTCACCATGGCCTTGGTGATGGAAGAGAAGGGCGTGGCGGCGTTACCGGATACCATGGGGGTGGATGCTACCGGGCAGCCGTTCAATTCCATCCATGCCATCGAGCAGTATCGGGGAGCGGAGATGAATCCGCTGGTCAACGCCGGGGCGATTACCGCCACCAGCATGGTGCAGGGGCGCAATGCCGATACGGTATGGAAAAAGATTCTCGGGTTTTATAACGATTTTGCCGGTCGGAAGCTCACCGTGCAGGACGACATCTATGCCTCGGAGGCGGCCACCAATCAGCGCAATCAGGCCATCGCGCATCTGATGCATGCCTACGGCCATCTGCAGGGCGATCCGGTGCAGGCCACGGATATTTATACCCGCCAGTGTTCAGTGGGTGTGAATGCCCGGGACCTGGCAGTGATGGCGGCGAGCCTGGCTAACGGCGGGGTGAATCCGGTGACCGGCAAGGCAGTGATGACAGCGGCCAATGTGCCCGAGGTGCTGGCGGTCATGGCCACCGCCGGTTTGTATGACGATGCCGGCAAGTGGCTGTATGCCACCGGCCTGCCCGCCAAGAGCGGGGTGGGCGGCGGCATTATTGCGGTGTCGCCGGGCAAGTTCGGTATCGCGGCCATTTCCCCGCCACTGGATGCGGCGGGCAACAGTGTCCGTGGCCAGAAAGCCATTGCGGATATCTCGGCGGCGCTGGGTGGCAACCCTTATGAAGTGGTGCCGTATCAGCGGTAACCGGGTGATGAGGGGAAAGACCGGGCCTGAACGTAGGGTGCACTGAGCCCAGGCGAACTGCACCAGCCCAACGCTTGATGGTGCAGTTCGCCTGGGCTCAGTGCACCCTACACATTATCTTGCGTTGTTCGTCTCAGAGTTCGCCGAGCACGGTTTCGGCGCTGCTTTTTTCCACGCCTTTTTCATCCACACCCAGGTATTCCACCACGCCGTCATTGGCGATCAGGGCGAAGCGTTTGCTGCGGATGCCCATGCCGCCACCGGTGGCATCCAGTTCCAGGCCCAGGGCTTTGGCGAATTCCGCGTTGCCGTCCGCCAGCATGGTGATGTGCTCGGCGTTCTGGTCTTTCTGCCAGGCATCCATGACGAAGGCGTCGTTGACTGCCATGCAGGCGATGGCATCGGCTTTTTCCAGAATGGCATCGGCGTTGATCACGAAACCGGGCATGTGGGTGTTGGAACAGCCTGGGGTGAAGGCGCCGGGTACCGCGAACAGGACCACTTTGCGGCCCTTGAAAAAATCCCCGGTGTTCAGGTCTTCCGGGCCTTTGGCGCCGTTGGTCTTGATGGTCAGGGTGGGAAGGGTATCGCCGACTGCAATGGTCATGATGGGCATCCTTTGTTGAAGAGCCTGTTTGAGGTCTATACGCAGCCGCGCCGGAGTCAATTTTTTCGTCAGGTCGTGATTGCGATTGTGCCGTGTAGTCACTCTACATAAGAAAGCGCAATCGCGGGCTGGCGGAAAAAGGGGCCCGGCCCTTCGGGTTGCTGCTCAAAATGGCGCCATACTGTGTTGCGAACCTTGAACTTGACCCGTCAGGCCCTGCGGTCCGCGCCTTGCCTGGCGCCATTTTGAGTAGCAACGCGGTTGCGTATAGACCTCAAACAGGCTCTTTAAAGTGGATGTCCACTGTAGCAAAGACGCGGTGACAGAAAAGGGGGAGGCGGGGCAGAAACAAAAAACGCCCCGTTAAAGGGGCGTTTTCTGTGAGGCTTGGTAGCGTATTAGCCGAGCAGACCCAGCAGGCCACCCAGTACCGGACCCAGTACCGGGATGGTGGTCAGGGCATCATTCAGCGGGGCCAGCAGGTTGCTGGCTTCGCTTTCACCCAGCAGGGATACCAGCAGGTTACCGACCAGATCGCCGACCAGCGGCAGTTCTTCCACCAGGGCGGAGACGGTATCCAGCAGGTTGCCGTTCTGGTCCAGGATGCCGTCCAGCAGGGAGGCAGGATCACCGCTCATCAGACCGCCCAGCAGGCTGCTCAGCAGCTCGCCGAGAACCGGAATCTGTTCCAGCATGGCCAGGTCCGGGGTCAGCATGTCGCCGCCAGCGCCGCCCTGCAGGGTGGTCAGGATCTGGTTGAGCAGGTCGCCCAGTACCGGAATCTCGTTGAGCATGTCGGTGCCCGGCAGCTCGCCGCCGGTGCCGGCACCGGTGAGGGCGGCCAGCAGTTCGTTGAGCACGTCACCCAGTACCGGAACCTGCTCCAGCAGGGCGGTGAACTGCTCCAGCTGGTCGGCGGAGTCGGTCAGGCAGTCCAGCGGGTTGGCGGCGTCACAGGACACAGCACCCAGCAGCTGGTTGACCACATCGCCCAGTACCGGCACGTTGGCCAGCAGGTCGGTCACCATGGCCAGTTGCTCGCCTTCCAGGGCGCCCATCAGGGCTTCCAGGCTCAGGGCGTCGGTGGGCAGGCCACCGCTGCCACCACCGGCTGCGCCATTGAGGATGTCGCCCAGTACCGGGATTTGCGTCAGCAGGTCAGGCAGGGATTGCAGGTCACCGAGGGTGTCGAACAGGTCACCGCCGTTACCCAGCAGGCCGGCCAGTTGTTCACCCAGTACCGGAATCTGTTCCAGCATGGCGGGCAGTTCGCTCAGCAATTCCATGTTGCCCGGCTCGGCCAGGCCAGCCAGCAGGTCTTCCAGGATGCTCGGATCCAGGGGGCTTTGACCCAGCAGTTCGCCGATGGGGCCCAGGTTTTCGCCAGCCGCCAGCAGGCAGGTGAACGGGTCCGCGCCTTCCGGGCACAGTTCGCCCAGACCGCCGGTCAGGTTGAGGATGGAGCCCACGCCGCCGAGCACTTCGGTGAAGCATTGATCCGGCGCAAATTCCTCGGCCTTGGTGGCAATGGGGCACAGGGCCAGGGACAGGCTGTTCACGGTGCCGATCAGGGGTTCGCCCATGGCCAGGTTGTCCGCGACCTGGGTCAGGCAGAGCTGGGGATTGAGCGCGTTGTCGCAGCCCAGGTAGCCCAGTACGCCGGCCAGGGTGCTGTCCGGAACGGTGCTAAGGGCAACTACCACACACTCAAGCGGGTTTTCAGCGCCGGCACACAGCTGCTGGCCGATGGGGCCGCTGCTATCCAGGACGCCGCCCAGGGTGTCGATCAGATAAGGAACGCTTTCTTCCAGGCAGGTCGGCAGGAAAGTGGGTTCGCTCACACTGCCGAGCAGGTCGGTGTCAGTGGCGGCAACCGTGTTGGCGCAGAGCAGGCCCAGCACGTTGTCGTTGCCCAGGGAGATGTTGGTCAGCGCTTCGTTTTCGCAGGCCAGCACATCAATGGCGCCACCCAGCTGGGTGCCGAGCAGGGTCTGCGGGCAGACGGAAACGGTAAAGTGGTTGTTGGTGTCGATCAGCGTCAGAAGCTGTTGGCTCTCTTCGTCGGTGAGCGGCGGGGTCTCATCGTCGCCACCGTCTTCCCCCCCGGTGTCGCCACCGTCGGTATCACCCTCGTCTTCACCGCCAGTGTTGCCGGTTTCTTCGCTGGTGTTGCCGTTATCGTTGGTCGGGTTGCTGCCACCACCGCCGCCGCCGCAGGCGGCCAGGGTGACGAGCAGGGAGCTCATCAGCAGGATTTTCAAAAGATGTAGCATGGGTACTTCCCCCTTAATCTTCCATGAACACAAAGTGTGTATGACAGGCGTATCAGCGCGATCCACCCATGCGCGCACTATATAAAATTCATTGCGGTGCCAATGTTGGCTAAAAATGTCGTTTTGTATCTGGTATTGCAGTGTTTTGTAATGCACAACAGAAGTGCTTGAATGGGGTGCCCGCTAAGTGGCTGGGATATCAACGGAAAGGAGGCAGATATGGCGAAGACAATTGTAATTACCGGCGCAAACCGGGGCATCGGCCTTGCACTGGCCCGGCACTGGAAGGCCCGTGGGGACAGGGTGCTGGCGGTATGCCGTCAGGCGTCCACGGCGCTGATAGACAGTGGGGTGGAGGTCATTGACGGGGTGGATGTGAGCACCGCAGACGGGGTCAGCAACCTGACCAGTGCCCTGGGCGATACTCCGGTGGATATTCTCTACAACAACGCCGGCATCATGCTCAGTGAGACGGTGGACCAGATGGACTTTGAGCAGCTTCTGGACCAGTTCAAGGTCAACACCCTGGGCCCGCTGCGGATGACCGTGGCATTGCTGGGCAATCTGCGTGAGGGCAGCAAGGTAGGATTGATGACCTCGCGGATGGGGTCCATCGCCGATAATACCTCCGGCAAGAAATACGGCTACCGCATCAGCAAGGCGGGCCTCAATGCGGCGGGTAAATCCCTGGCGCTGGACCTGCACGATCGCGGCATTGCCGTGGCAATCTTGCACCCCGGTTGGGTACAGACCGATATGACCGGCAACAGCGGTAATCTGACCGTAGACGAAGCAGCGGCCAACCTGATTGCCCGCATGGATGAACTGAACCTGGAAAACAGCGGCACCTTCTGGCACTCCGACGGCAGCGTGTTGCCCTGGTGATTTGATCGTGAGTGCGGCCAGATCAGGAAATATTTTTCCAAAGAGGGCAGAGAGGTGTGTGCTCTGCCATTTTGCGAAGGGTGTCTTTTGCAGGAGCTATGCTTGCATGGCGAAGGCTTGGGAGCGCAATGGGAGCATAGCTCCTGCAAGGCGAGCCGGCTTGCGGGTCTCGAGCACGCCGGCCCTCTACGAAAAAATCAGTCCAGCAGAAACGCATTTTCGTATAACGCCGATAGCCCTTTCTCCCGGAAAACCGGTTCGTGGTCGAGAATCATTTTTCGGGAGAGTGAGGTTACCCGGTAGTGATCGCCGTACCGTGTTTCCACTTCCTCCTGGTCCACCGAAAACGGCGGCCCCGCCATCTGCTGTTGATCATATTCCAGCGTGATCAGTAACTGCCGCGCCTTGTGGGTCAGCGTCTGCAGATGGCGGGCATACCGTGCGCGCAGTGTGTCCGGCAGGGCGATCAGGGCGGCGCGGTCATAGATCGCATCCACGGCGGGAAGATCATCGGGCGTCAGCAGAAAAATGTCGCCCTGAAAGACGGTCAGGTCACCCTGCCGGTAACGCTTGCCACCTTGCCAGGGGGTGATCTCCGGTTGGCGGTTCAGGGACGCGAACAGGTCGGTGACGGCTTTCCCGGACAGCTCCGCGCCGATCACGCTGTAGCCCTGCTCCAGCAGATAGCCAATATCCAGTGTCTTGCCACACAAGGGCAGAAAAAGGGTCTGCCCGGCTTTCAGTGACAGCTCGCCCAGGTACCGTTGCAAGAGTGGATGGACCTGGGGCAGGTGAAAGCCCAGTTCCCCGTTGTGCCATTTCTGATGCCAGAATGCCGGATCCATGGTGTCGCCTTGAATGTCAGAGTCAGTGCTGTTTCGGTCAATCTTGCCACGATGCCCGGTTATTGTGCGGGAACAAACCCTGCTTGTATTGCTACTAAGAGACTCAGTCCGCATCGTTTAGCAGAAACCGTAACGTCCCATTCAGAGACTTGCCAAGGAGAGCAGGCCATGACGCACGCTGTGCGCTTTCAGCATCCCCGTTATACCATCCGCCGCAAATTCTTCCGGCTGTTTGGTGATGCCTTTCATCTCTACACGGACACGGGCGAGCTGGCGCTATATTCCAACATGAAGCGTTTCCGCATCCGCGAGGATATTCGCCTGTATGCGGATGACACCCAGGAGCAGGAGCTGCTGCGGATTTCCACGCGCAGCATTTTTGATTTCGCCGGTGCCTACGACGTGCATGATTCGCAACGCAATGAGCATGTGGGTACGTTGCGGCGGGCGGGTTTCAAGTCTTCCTTCCTGCGCGATCACTGGACCTTCCTGGATAGCGAGGGTCGGGAAATTGGCACCCTGGAAGAAGACTCCATGCTCAAGGCGCTGGTGCGCCGCTATATCGAATTTCTGGCGTTCTTCTTTCCGCAGCATTACCACGCCAGTGTGGCCGACAAGCCCGTGGCGGAATATCGACAGCGATTTAACCCTTTCATTCTCAAACTGGATGTGGATTTCAGTGCCGACCGGGACGGCCGGTTGGACAAACGCCTGGGGATTGCCGCCGGGGTGCTGTTGTCGGCGATCGAGGGTCGGCAGGAGTAAAGAGGTTCATCGCCGCTTAGAGGAAACGGAAGCGGCCACCGACCGTGTAGGGTGCACTGAGCCTAGGGCGAACTGCACCGATTCGGCGCTTTGTGGTGCAGTTCGCCTTGGGCTCAGTGCACCCTACATTTGGAAAGCCGTGGGGTTTGCGGCCATAAAAAATTCCGGACAGGGGAGACCCTGTCCGGAAAGGGTTGCTGTCATCAGTTGATTCATTGGCGCCGGCGCAGCCCGCCGCCGACCAGCAGGATCAGGAAGGGCAGCAGGGTACCGATGCCGAAGGCGCCGCCACTGCCGCTGCCGCCGCTGTAGGAGGGACGGTTCGTGGTGTACATGGGCTGTGCCTGGTCCACCCGGTTGCTGGTGGGCGCGTTGGCCTGCCGCTGGGCCTTGGCGAGTTTTTCGATTTCCCGGCGTTTGGCATTGCGACGTTCGATGCCGTACTCCTCAAAGACTTCGTCGCGCAGCACCACCATGGAGGTGTAGTTGGTGACCAGGCCGTATTCCAGGCCCAGGTCGACGATGCCCTGCTGCAGATCCTTTTCTTCACCGAAATAATTGATCTCCCGTTGCATGTCCTGAATGGTGGCGTAGGCCCACAGGCGTTCCAGTTCCGGGTTGTCGCCGCCACTGGCGGGGAAGTCGAAACGGGTCTTGTATTGCTTGTCCTGGCCGGCCACGTTGGCGCGCAGGGTGACATTCGCCGGACCATCGCCCCAGTAATGGCCGAGCAGGACGATCTGGCGACCTTGGTAGATGCTGCCGATGCGCTGCGGTTGCAGGTCGGCGGTGCGCACACCATCGATGTCTATCTCTACGTCATTCATGGCCTGGTGGGTGAGCTTGGCGGTGGCGTTCAGAATCTGCCCGGCGATGTCGTCGCTGTTGGAGACGCTGAGGGCAAAGCCGTTGCTGGCATCCGTCATGGCGGTGAGCATGGGGCGGTTGGCGCTGTTACCCATGACAAAGGTGAATAACCGAACGTCATGGCTTTCCAGCAAGTCGATAAAATCTTTTTGTTGGGTCTTGCCCACGTTGGCCACGCCATCGGTGACCAGCACGATGCCGGTGGGACGGTCTGCGTCCAGCGGTTTCAGGGCCAGGCTCAGGCCGCCGAACAGGTTGGTGCCGCCACGGGATTGCAGCTGCATGACTTTCTGCGTGTAGCGACGAATGCTGTCCGGGGTGGCATCCACGAAGCCATTAGTGAGTTCTTCGGCGCGGTCATCAAACAGCACGATACGGAAACGGTCTCCGCCGCGCAGTTTGCCCAGGGCCTGGCTGACGCCGTCGGCCAGGGTGGCAAGTTTGGCATTCATGGAACCGGAGATATCCAGCACGAACACCCAGTCGCTGCCGGTGGTGATTGGCGGCAGGTCGTCACCGGGGGTGATGCTGAGCATGAAGGTGCCGCGGTCTTTCCCCGGGGCCTTGTAGGCAACCAGATCCACGCTGCCGGGCAGGTCTTGCTGGTGGCGCCAGTAGACGACGATGTCCTGATTCAGGGTAAAGGCATTGGTCGGCTGGCCATTGGCAGCGGGAGGGGAGAAGTTGGCACTTTCACTGTTGTCGTCTTCCTCGCTGACAACGGTTGCGGTGCGATTATCCAGTTTTACCTGCCAGTGTTGCGGGCCCAGTTGCTGGATCTGTGCCTGGGGATGTTTGGGCAGGCGAAGGGCGTCCACCGGGTAGCCGCTGCGCAGGTTGAGGGTGAAACTGAAATGTTCCTCGACACTGTCGTTGGCGGTCCAGAACGCCAGCTTTTGTTCGTCCACCCCGCCTTCTTCCAGCGGGTACACATAGCGACCGATGCCGGTATCCACAAAGGCCGGCTGCATGTAGACCAGCCGCACCCGGGTGTCCTGGCCGGCACGTACCGGTTGCACCCGCACATCGAGGGCCTTGTAGCTGTCCTTCTCGGTGAGTCCGGCTTCGCGGCCAGCGGCTTTTTCCTTTTCATAGACTTGGCGGGCCTGCTGTTTTTCCAGCACCTCGCCGATTACCGGCTTGCCGTCGATCCACACCGTGAACTCGGCCACGGTGCCGCGCTCCGGGACCGGGAAGCGGTAGTAGGCTTCCAGGTCCTGGTCATTGGGATTGTGAAAAACCTGCTCCACCTCGGTGATGGCGTAGCCGTCTTCCACGTCCACGGTGACATGCTGTTCGCGAATTTGCAGTGGTGGCAGGCCGCTGTTGGTTGGCGTCATCAGCCCCGCGGCCAGGGCCGGGGTGGTCAACATGCTGCCCAGCAGCAGTGCCAGGCCGGCAAACAATCGGGTCAATCCGTTCCTGAAACCCATGATGGTTCTCCTTGTTATGGATCATGGGATTCGTTTTACCGGTGGCGAGGCCATTTGTTAAACAGTGTTCATTAACAATTCATGTCGCGGGGTGTTCAATAGCGAACCGGCCCGGGGCCGGCGCGCGAGGTGCCAGGCCGCGGTACCGGCTCAGCGTGGTAGTTGCTGGCGGGTCTGAGCGATCAAAGAGGCAAAATCCGGTCGGGCGATGATCGCCAGCACCAGGCTGAAGATGCCATTGAGAATGGCCAGATGGGCATCGGCCTGCATCAGGCAGAAGGCGATGACGAGCATGGCAACAACATCGAGCAGTCCCAGCAGGATGAACATGCTGGTCTGCACTTTCATGGCGGCAGTCTCATCGTCGCTGCTGGCAGGGAGGCCTTGCAGGGGGCGCCTTGCCATGGCTTCCGGTGACATCAGCAGATTGCGCAGCGGTCGGGCTACCACCAGCGTCAGCGCCATGGCGCCGATAGCGCCCATGCGCAGCGTGTCGGTGGGGACCAGCTCCATGGGCGCCTGGTACTGGCCGAAGCCGATCATCAGGGCGATGGCGATGCCGATCATCATGGGGGCGGCGAGCACGGTGAACCAGAGCAGGTTGAGGCGTGGCACCGCCGGGTGCGAAGTAGCGGACATGATGTCTCCTTATTATTGTTATTGATCCTGGAACCAGCGAGCCTTTCGCCGGCCTCTGCAGGATCTATGCTGGCATGGTGACCGTGCCCAACACCCCATTCGCCATGCAAGCATAGCTCCTGCAATTAGTACTTAGTCTCTAAAATTATTGAACTGCAGCGGCGTTTCAATTTTGGATTCGCGCAGCAGCGCCATCACCGCTTGCAGGTCATCCCGTTTCTTGCCGTTCACCCGCACCTGGTCACCTTGAATAGAGGCCTGCACCTTGAGCTTGCTGTCCTTGATCATCTTGACGATCTGCTTGGCGAGGGGCTGCTCGATGCCCTGGCGGAAGGTCAGGGTCAGCGAGAAGGTCTTGCCGCTGTGCTCGGGTTTTTCCGGACGGTCAGCGCCGGCGACGCTGATGCCCTGTTTCACGGCCGCCTTGGCAAACAACTCTTCCAGCTGCTGCACCTGAAAGTCCGATTGGGTTTTCAGGGTCACATCCAGACCATTCTGTTCAATGCTGGCTTCCACGCCACGGAAGTCGAAACGATTGGCCAGGTCACGGTTGGCGTTTTCCACCGCGTGGCGCAGGGCTACTTCATCAATTTCAGAGACGATATCGAAAGAGGGCATGATCAGTCCGCACACATATTCCGTTGTAAGAAGGTTGCGATTATAGTCTTTTTTGGTCTGCGCGTGCCCATTGGGGTGGCGCCGGGCTTTACCGTTCAGGAAGAACGGCAAAACAACATCATAACCATCGCGAGGGAACGTAATGAGTCAAGCCAATGCAATTGTCGTACTGTGCCCAAAACGTCCGGATCTGGCCGGCCAGCCATTGCTGGGGCATGTGGGCTGGGGGTTTGAACTGCCGGACGGGCAGTGGATGGTGGGAGCCGTGGAAGGTGACGGCTGGAGCAACGGGAACGGCATGAACGGTTTCTGGTCACGCCGGGTGCCGGGCGAACGGCAGGCCACCCAGGTCTTTGCAAACATGGTGCATCAGGGCGCCGAGTATAATTATTTCAAATATCTGACCATGACTCATCAGGTATGGCCTGATCCGGATGCGGCACTGCGTGTCATGGCCTGGGTCAGTGCTCAGCCTTATCAGCTGTTCGGTCGCAACTGCATGAATTCCACCTACGATGTTCTCCGTGCCTTTTCCCGGGGGGGACATTTCAATGGCAAGATCCTGCCGAATCCGGACTTCAACTGGATTCCCAATGGCTGGTTCAATGCCATCCAGGTGCCACAGAGCGATTACCACCACCTCCCTCCTGCGTCCCAGCCCGTTCAGGCGTTTGCGGCCGCCCAGGAGGATCTGCAGGCAGCGGCGGAATGCCCGGACTGGCGTAATCCGGAATCGGAAAACTATCTGCCCGTCGGGGAGGCGCCCAATGAGGCTGTGGAGGCCGTGGAGGTGCCGCCTCCGGTGAATGCAGCGGGCGTGGGCGGATAAATTGGCACGTACGCTTTATATGCAATAAATGCCATTTTGGTTAGAGTTGGGTGCGCACACCGGAGTGTGCGTATCCAACTCTGCCAGGAGGCAAACATGTCACTCAAGGAACGGTTGTCCGCAGATAATCTGCTGGATTCTCTCCCGGTTTCCCGGGATCTTCTCACTCGTCTGGGCGTACTCGGCGCCCAGGTTTCCCGCAAGATCGCCATCGATCAGGTCAGCGTGCAAGACGGCACGCTCAATAACCTGCGCGTGGACAAGGTCACTCTGGGTAGCGCCAGCATTGGCAACCTGCACGTGGAAAACACCCAGGCCTCGGTCGATAGCGCCAGAGCCGTGCTCAATCAGGTGCGTACCCTTGTCGAGCTGGGTTTTCGACTCGATTGGAAAATTGATCTGGGCTGGCTGGGCAGCTGGGATGGCAGCGAGGATATGGGCAGCCTGGATATCCCGGTGGATCTGGGCACCATCACGGTGCCGGACCTGGGCAATATCGACCTGCAGATTCCGGCCATTGATATCCCCGGTCTGGTGGCGCAGATGAAACCCATCGACCAGCTCAACCTGGGCAACCTGGATCTGTCCGGTATTCGCCTGGATAAACTGGGCCTGCCCAGCGCCGGGTTGTCCGTGTCCGGCATGGGTATCGGTGAGCTGTCGCTCAGTTCCCTGTCGGTGCCGGGTGCCAACGGCGAAGCGATGCGGGTGAATCGTGCCGCGCCCACCGAACAGCTCACTCTGCCCGGTGCCAGCCTGGAAAACATCAGCATCCCGTCTGTGACCATGCCAGCGGCCACCAGCCAGGCATTCAATGTGGATGCCACGGCCTCGGATAAATCCCTGGGGGTGGATCTGGGCATCCTCAAGGTGAGTATTGCGGTGACCCCCACGGTGCATCTGAACGTGGGCAGCATGACGCTCAGTGATGCCAAACTCGGTGCGACCCTGGGCAAGGTATCGCTCAACGACATCAGCCTGCCGGTGGCCCTGGAGGGTATCAGCGGCGGCGAGCTGGGGCTGAACAGTATCAGCGTCAATAAACTCACATTCTGAACAGGGAGGTTGTCATGACATTGAGCCACAAGGAATTCGAAAAACGCTGGGAGCAGGCCCACCGCAAACAGCAGATCACACAGAAAAAGGCGTCCATTGCTCCACTGGTGCATCTGTCGGTACTGACGATCCTGGACAACTACATGCACCAGTTGCACAAGGCCGTAGATGGCCATGCGCTCAGCAAGGAAGAGTGCGACGCCGTCTGTAAAAAAATCGCCGAGCTGAAACCGCTGGCGAAAAAGGCGGATGCCAAGGCGGCGAAATACCTGAAGGTGTGACCCGCGGTTTATCTGTCACCGTTGTGCCTGCCGTCACCGGGTCTGCGCACTTTGCAGCCCGGTGACAACCCGGTAGGGTCGAAAGAACGCTGTCTTGTTCAGGGGAATTTCGATCATGCCGTTCCAGCCCGATGTACACCTCAACCTGAATGTCCGTGGCCTGGGGGTGTCTGCCACCCTGGCCATCAATGAGCGCAGCAATGCCCTGCGTCAGCAGGGGCGTCAGGTCTACAAGCTGGGCCTGGGGCAGTCGCCGTTTCCGGTTCCTCCCTCGGTGGTGGACGCGTTGCGTCAGTTTGCCGGCGAGAAGGATTATCTGCCGGTGAAAGGCTTGCCGGCGTTGCAGGAAGCCATCGCCAGTCATCTGGACCGGGAGCACGATGTGGCCTTCCGGGGCGAAGACATCATGATCGGGCCGGGCTCCAAGGAGCTTATGTTCATCCTGCAGCTGGTCTACTACGGTGACCTGGTGATCCCCACGCCGAGCTGGGTGTCCTACGCGCCCCAGGCCAGCATCATCGGTCGCCGCGTGCACTGGCTGCCGACCCACCGGCACAATCACTGGAAGCTCAGTGCCGATAGCCTGGATGCCCTGTGTCAGAGTGACCCGGGTCGTCCCCGCCTGGTGATCCTCAATTATCCGGCCAATCCCCACGGCTATACCTTTACCGACGATGAGTTGCAGGAAATTGCCGAGGTGGCCCGCCGTCATCGACTGATTCTTCTCAGCGATGAAATTTACGGGCGCACCCGCTACGACGGTCAGCACCGATCCATTGCCCGTTACTACCCGGAAGGCACCATCATCAGCGACGGCCTGAGCAAGTGGTGTGGTGCGGGAGGATGGCGTCTGGGGGCCTTTGCTTTCCCGCCCAATCTGTCCTGGCTGCGCGATGCCATGGCCACCGTGGCCAGCGAAACCTATACTTCGGTGGCCGCGCCGATCCAGCATGCGGCAGTGAGTGCTTTTCAGGGTGGCGCTGACATTGATGACTACCTGTTTCAATCACGGCGTATTCTGAAAGGATTGGCGGCTTACCAAGTGGCTGCCTATCAGCGGGCCGGGCTGGACCTTGCCATGCCCGATGGCGCCTTTTACCTGTTCCCGGATTTCAGTCCGCTGGCAGAACGCTTACACCAGCGGGGGATTCATGACAGCGCGGCGCTGTGTGAAGCCTTGCTGGAAGATACCGGTGTGGCCACCTTGCCGGGCGACGCCTTTGGTCGCCCGGCGGGAGAACTGACCTTGCGTCAGGCCTTTGTGGATTTTGATGGCCAGGCGGCCCTGGATGGCGCAGCCAAGGTGACGGCGGAAGCTTCGTTGGGCGATGATTTTCTGCGGCAATATTGTGGCAACTGCACCACCGCCATGGACCGTATTGTGGACTGGTTGGCGTAGCCTTTTCTTTCTTTGTCGGAGCCATGCAAGTATGGCTCCGACAAAAAATCATAAGGTATATATGGCAGCGGGACATGTATGTCCCGTTTGTTTAAGTAAAAGAAAAAATAGCGGTTTTCGCCACTTTCTGATTGTTTTGGTCAGGTGCTTTGCTCGCTTTGTGTAGAGCCTGGGCGTCACCCATGGAACACTCGTTTTCCCAACCCTTGCGGTTAAACGAATAATGAGGAGGTGCGCCATGGGTGCGGTATTGGACAGTGAAAACCTGAAGCAGTCACAAAGCTGGGCTGGCGTCGCGGTGGATCGACAGCGACGGTTTTTCGAGACCGGCGCAACCCGAAGCTATGACTTTCGCGTGCGTCAGCTGAACAAACTGAAGGACGCCATTGTCCAGTATCAGGAAGAGATTCAGGAAGCGCTCAAGGTGGATATTGGCCGCCCGCCCTTCGAGGCCTATATCGAGATCACTACAGCGATTGAAGATCTCAAGCACACCCTCAAGCACCTGAAAAGCTGGATGAAGCCAAAAAAAGTCGGCACATCAATGTGGGCCCAGCCCGGTCGTAGCCGCATCGAGTCCACCCCCCAGGGCGTGACCTTTTTGATGGGGCCGTACAACTATCCCTTCCTGTTGCTGGTGCAGCCTCTGATCGGTTCCATCGCGGCGGGTAACACGGCCATTCTCAAGCCGTCATCACTGAACCCCACCGTGGCGAATGTGATTGAGAAAATGATGAAGGAATGCTTCAGCGAGGAATACGTGGCGGTATTCAAGGGAAGCACCGAAGTGACCAATGTGCTGCTGGAAGAGCGCTTTGATCATATTTTCTTTACCGGCAGTCCCCGTGTCGGCCGTATCGTCATGGCGGCAGCAGCGAAGCATCTCACCAAGGTCACCCTGGAGCTGGGTGGCAAGAGCCCGACCATCGTGCACAAGGATGCCAACCTGAAAGTGGCGGCGCGGCGGATTATTGCCGGCAAGATGCTCAACGTGGGACAGACCTGTATCGCGCCGGACCATGTTCATGTCCATGCGGATATCCGCGATGCCTTTGAGAAGGAAATGGTGAAGACGCTCCGGGATTTTTATGGGGATGCGTCGAGCCAGAATCCGGATCTGGGCCGTATGATCAACGACCGGCATTTCCAGCGGGTGGCCGCACTGATCGATAAGGCCCGGGTGCTGGTGGGGGGCCAGACCGATGCGGGACAGCGCTATATTGCGCCGACGCTGTTGAAAGATATCTCCATGGACGATGCCATCATGCAGGAAGAAATCTTCGGGCCAGTGTTACCCATGTTGACCTACCAAAGCCTGGAAGAGCTGATCGGCAACCTGAAGAAATTGCCGGAATATCCGTTGGCGCTGTATCTGTTTACCAGTAGTGATCAGGTGGAGCGCCAGGTGCTCGATAGCACCCAGTTCGGTGGCGGATGTATCAACAATACCGTGATGCATGTGGCCAACCCGAACCTGCCGTTTGGTGGTGTGGGGGAAAGCGGTATGGGCGCCTATCACGGCAAGAACTCGTTCGATGCCTTCTCCCACAAGCGCAGCATCCTCAAGGCCACCACCCTGTTCGATATCAAGTTTCGCTACGCCCCTTACAAGGACAAGGTGAACATGCTCAAGAAGATGATCAAGTAACGTCGGCGGCGTATTGGTGCCGTTCGCCTCAGGAACTGCACCATGGCGCTCGGCTTAACGGGCGCCAAAACCTCCCCAGGAAAACGGAATCTGATAGCGGGTCATCAGCCCGCCCACGGTAATCAGCACCCGCACCATGGCCACGAAGGCATCCGGCATCACCAGCCGCAGGCGGCGAAATTCGTCCAGCAGGGTGCGCAGGTTATCGGCCAGGGTGGTGTCGCTATCCTGGCGGGCGGAGACCAGGGCGGCGGACAATTTTTCCAGTCGTTCCTCGCTGAGCCCACCAAAGCCGGCCGCTTCGAATAGCGGCAGCAAGGGGCCATCGCCCATGCCCAGCAAGCGCATCAGCAATGCGGTGTAATGCTGGCGATCTGCGGCGGCTACCTGCTCCACGGCACCGAAATCCAGCACCGCCAGGTCGCCCTCCGGCGTCACGATAAAGTTGCCCGGGTGCGGGTCCGCATGAAAGAGGCCGAACTCCAGCACCTGCTGCATCATGCTCGCCTGCAAGCGTTCCAGCAGGGGAATGGCCCGCGCTTCATCCTCGCGCAACACCGTGGAAAGGCTCTGCCCCTCGATCCACTCCGTCACCAGCATCTGTGCGCTACAAAGGGTGGGATAAACCCTCGGCACCTTGATGCCGGGCAGGTGGGGCAGTTCGCTGAAATCCCGCATGTGGACCATTTCCTGGCGGAAATCCAGCTCCCGCTCGGTGGTGGTGATGAGCTGGTTGATGATCTGCTCCACATCCACTTCCCGCAGCAGTGGCTTCAGGGCCTTCGCCAGCAAACGCAAGGCCGCGGCATCTTCGGCAAACTCCTGGCTGACCCGGGGCTGCTGCAGTTTGACCGCCACCTGGGCGCCGGATTTCAGGGTGGCGTTATGCACCTGGGCGATGGAGGCGGCGGCCATGGGAATGATATTGAAGGCACTGAAGGAGTCCGCCCAGTCATGCCCCAGCTGGGCTTTCAGCCAGGGCTGGATGTCATCGAAGTGAGCCTTGGGAGCGTTTTCGCGCAGATGGGCAAAGGCATCGATATAGGGGGCAGGCAGCAGGTCCGGGCGGCAACTGAGAAACTGGGCAAACTTGATCCAGGCGCCGCCGTTATCCCGGAACAGGGTTGCCAGGCTGTCCGCCACTTCCTCATGGAGCGGGTACAGCGCCTGCTCGTCGCCACTGCCCAGCACCTTGCGGTGTTTCCAGACCACTTTCTGCAGGCCGGCCGCGGTGGCCAGTACCCGCTTGTAGCGTCCACGGGCGTTCCACAGCATGCGGGTGGTTTCACCGAGTGTCTGGGGCTGGTCGGGCGTGGTCGATTCCATGGGGATCCCTTTGCCAATGCGATATTGGCAGCATAGCAAAGGTGGTCCTGTGATGTGATAAATCCGCAATGACAGGGGAGAGGGGCCCGTCCTTATCCATGGAGGGCCCCCGGGTGTGACTAAAAATGAGCAAGGCGACGTTTAGAACTTGTAGGCAGCGCCGACTTCGAGGGTTTGCCGAACGACTTCAATCGTCGCATCAGCACCGAAACTCGAACCGCTCTGAGCAGGAATAGCGGTGAAGTCGAAGTCACCATAATCGGCGTGTCGGTACTCTGCTCTCAGCACCAGGTTATCCGACAGGAAGTGTTCCGCCCCGAAACCCAGGGTCCAGCCGGTCATGCGCTCGTCATCACTGAAACGCTGGAGACCGTCTGCCGGGTTGCAAACGTTGGTATCGGCGGGGCAGGTGCTTGTCGTTTCGACTTCAAGCTGGGATACGCCCAGGCTGCTGTAAACCATGGTGTTGTTATTCACCATGTAGCCGCCGCGAAAGCTCAGGCCCAGCGCCAGATCATCAGTCTCGACCTCGGAAAAACTGGTCGGGTTGGAGTCGGGGTCTCCCAGCCCGGGAATCCGGTTGCGGATTTCGTCGCTGGCATCGCTCATCAGCGCCGAGAATTCAGCACCCAGCACCCATTTTCCCTGTCCGACTACCCAGTTATAACCGGTAAAAAGACCATAGCTGGTATCTGAGTCATCCAGTGATTCGGTGGGATCAGAAAATGGCGCAATAAGGTTGCCGTTGGGCTCGAAGGTTCGTTCGGTTTTCCAGTCCATATCCGTGCTCTGGTAACCGAGCGATACACCAGCGTAAAAACCGCCAGGGTTGGTCTCAGCCAGAGCTGGTGTTGACAGGACAGCAAGTGACAATGCGCCGGTCATGGCAAGCAAGTGTAGGTTTTTCATTGGTTCCGTTTCCCTTTTATAGTCCAGCAGACATCTTAGTCCATATGCGACTATTTGTGTAACTATCGAGGATATGATGCTCCTGGGGAATTTGGGGCAGGGAGTGTGTTTTTTAACGTGATATTGACGCAGACACTGTCGCGTTTAATAAAAACTATCACCGTATTTGGCAAACTAAACTGGCCAAGGTGACCTCTAAGGGACTACAACAGAGTAATAAATACGCCGAACCCACCCATAAGGAAGGAGAGCGCTATGACAGAGAGTAAATGCCCGATTAAACACGCGGCAGGGGGTGGCACCACAAACCAGGACTGGTGGCCCAACCAGCTGCGTTTGGACCTCCTCAATCAGCATTCCTCCAAGTCCAATCCCATGGATGAGGACTTTGATTACGCCAAAGCATTCAACAGTCTGGATCTTGATGCAGTAAAGAAAGATCTGGATGCGCTCATGACAGATTCCCAAGACTGGTGGCCGGCGGACTTTGGTCACTATGGTGGTCTGTTTATCCGGATGGCCTGGCACAGTGCCGGTACCTACCGTATCGGTGATGGTCGCGGCGGCGGCGGTCGTGGCCAGCAACGGTTTGCCCCCCTGAACAGCTGGCCGGATAACGTGAACCTGGATAAGGCGCGCCGCTTGCTGTGGCCGATCAAGCAGAAATACGGTCGCAAGATTTCCTGGGCGGACTTGATGATTCTCGCCGGTAACGTGGCGCTGGAATCCATGGGCTTCAAGACGTTCGGTTTTGCCGGTGGCCGTGAAGACACCTGGGAGCCGGACCTGGATGTGTACTGGGGGGCGGAAAAAGGCTGGCTGGATGGCGACAAGCGTTATTCCGGCAAACGGGACCTGGAAAACCCCCTGGCCGCGGTACAGATGGGCCTGATCTACGTGAATCCGGAAGGCCCGGATGGCAACCCGGATCCGAAAGCCGCTGCCCATGATATCCGCGAAACCTTTTCCCGCATGGCCATGGACGACGAGGAAACCGTGGCCCTGATTGCCGGCGGGCACACCTTCGGCAAGGCCCATGGTGCCGGCGACCCGGACAAGATTGGTCCCGATCCGGAGGCTGCAGGCCTGGCGGAACAGGGCATGGGCTGGCACAACCCGGTGGGTACCGGCAAGGGCGACGACACCATGGGTGGCGGCCCGGAGGTGACCTGGAGCCAGACGCCGACCCAGTGGAGTAATTACTTTTTCGAAAACCTGTTTGGGTATGAATGGGAGCTGACCACCAGCCCGGCCGGTGCCAAGCAGTGGGTGGCCAAGGATGCGGATGAAGTCATTCCGTACGCCCAGGATAAAACCAAAAAGCACAAGCCGATGATGCTGACCACGGACCTGTCGCTGCGTTTTGATCCGGACTACGAAAAGATTTCCCGTCGCTTCTACGAGAACCCGGAGGCATTCGCCGAGGTATTCGCCCGTGCCTGGTTCAAGCTCACCCACCGTGACATGGGTCCCCGTGCCCGCTACCTGGGCCCGGAAGTGCCCAGCGAGGAGCTGATCTGGCAGGATCCGGTGCCGCCGGTGGATCATGAACTGGTCAACGATCAGGACGTTGCCGCACTCAAGGGCAAGATCCTGGAGAGTGGATTGTCCGTGTCCGAACTGGTGTCCACCGCCTGGGCCTCTGCCTCCACCTTCCGTGGCGGCGACAAGCGTGGCGGCGCCAACGGGGCGCGCATTCGGCTGGCCCCGCAGAAGGACTGGGAAGTGAACCAGCCGCAGCAACTGGCCAAGGTGCTGAAGACTCTGGAAGGCATCCAGAGTGACTTCAACAGCGGCAACAAGGCGATCTCGCTGGCAGACCTGATCGTACTGGCCGGGGGTGTGGGTATCGAGAAGGCGGCGAAAGAGGCCGGCCACGATGTGACCGTACCCTTCCATCCGGGACGGACCGATGCCACTGAGGAGCAGACCGATGTGGCCTCCTTCGAGCCCCTGGAGCCCGCAGCAGATGGTTTCCGCAACTACCAGAAAGGCAAGTTCAGCATCGGTGCGGAACACCTGCTGGTGGACAGGGCACAGCTGCTCACGCTGACGGCACCGGAGATGACCGCACTGGTGGGTGGCCTGCGTGTACTGGGCGCCAATCACGACGGCAGCCAGCACGGTGTGTTCACCGACAAGCCGGGCACGCTGAGCAACGACTTCTTCGTCAACCTGCTCGACATGGGCACGGAGTGGAAAGCCACCTCCAGCGATGAAGAGGCGTTCGAAGGCCGTGATCGCGACAGCGGCAAGGTGAAGTGGACCGGCACCCGGGTGGATCTGGTGTTCGGTTCCAACTCGGTACTGCGTGCCCTGGCCGAGGTCTATGCCTGTGCCGATGGCCAGGAGAAGCTGGTCGACGACTTCGTGGCGGCCTGGACCAAGTTGATGGAGCTGGATCGCTTTGATCTGAAGCAGTAATCAATCCCTGTCCGTCGAACGCAACGGTGCGCTGGCAACAGTGCACCGTTTTTCGTTGGAGCCTTGTTCACAAGGCGAAGGGGAGAATGAATCCTGGCGCCTGCTGAAACCTTCGCTTTGCGAGCAAGGCGCCAGCGGCAGAAAGTCAGGTCGGCGCCACCTCCAGCCCCGAGTAACCGTGCCGACTTTCAGGCCGCTGCGTTACTGAAAGAGAGGGGTGGAAAACAGAGAATCTCCAACGGCAGAGGCATCCTACTGATGGTACTCTGCGTGGAGTCATTGCTGTCGTGAGCCGTTATGCCATCCCTGCGCTGGCTGGAAAAATATCGTCCGCACAAATTGCCGTTCCGGCGTCATGTTACCCGCGCCTCGGTGGCGCTCATCTACCGTGGCGCCAACGTGCGCGAAGGCGAGCTGTTCTTCATTCAGCGGGCCCGCCGTGAGGGTGACCCCTGGTCCGGCGATATGGCGTTTCCCGGTGGGCGCCTGGAGCGCAGCGATACGTCCAGTCGCCACACCGCCATGCGCGAAACCCTGGAAGAAACCGGGCTGGATCTGTTTCAGCAAGGCGAGTATCAGTCGCGGCTGTCGGATCTGCTGACCCGGCACCACAGCCGCTGGAGCCCCATGGTGGTGACGCCCCATGTGTTTGCCTGGCGGGGAGACAACGTCATGTCACTCAATCACGAAGCACAACGGGGAATCTGGATTCCCCTGGCGTATCTGGGCAACCCGGCACACCGATCCACGCTGCAGATACGTACGCCACTGGGAAGAATGACATTCCCCTGTTGCCGTTATCAGGGCTACTGTATCTGGGGGCTGAGTTACAGCATGCTGCAGGAGTTTCTGCGCAAGCGCGAGGAAGGGTAGGCAAGTGGCGTTGGCGGGAGGGTCGTGATACGGGTAGCCCGTAAGGCAGATAAAAAAAGGGCGCGTCCCGAAGGAGGCGCCCTTTTTTGTTACCGGAACAATCGCTTACAGAGCGACGATGTTCTCAGCCTGAGGACCTTTCTGACCTTGAGTCATGGTGAACTCAACTTGCTGGCCTTCGGCCAGGGTCTTGAAGCCGGAGCCCTGGATGGCGCTGAAATGTGCGAACACATCCGGACCACCTTCCTGCTCGATAAAACCAAAACCTTTAGCTTCGTTGAACCACTTAACGGTACCTTTCACTGTAGACATAATACTAATCCTGAAAATAATGATATTTCGCCGGTGAGGGCGTGTGTAGCTGAAAAATGGAAACTTGGACTTGTGGACTGCAGGACGAGTTATACGAATAAAACAGCGAAATGTAGTACTTGATTCAAGCGTAATTTTTTAGCTATCGGCTACGTTACAGGGCGCGCCGCTCCCTGTCCAGTTAAATATCACCGCCTCTGTCACCTCGCCAGAGGCGACAAAGACCGGGGCAAGGTGAGAATCCGCTATACTCCTGCTTTTTCATAGCGGAGCACTGTATGAGCGAGCACATGGAAGGCGGCAAACACCGGACGCCACTGAGCCAGCGGATCGCGCAGACTCTGTTGCGTCTTGCTGGCTGGCGGGCCGGGCCCTTCCCGGATATCCAGCGGGCAGTGATTGCCGGCGGTCCCCATACCTCAAACTGGGATGGGGTCCTGGCCCTGGTGAGCCGCTCGGCCTTGCAGAAAGACGTGAATGTGATGATCAAGCACAGCCTGTTCAAGGGCCCGCTGGGCTGGCTGTTGCACAGGCTTGGCGCCTGCCCATCGAGCGCGGCAAGGCCGGCGGCATGGTGGAGCAGACCGTGGCGCAATTCCGTCAGCGCGACAAACTGTTGATCGCCGTCACCCCGGAAGGCACCCGCAGCAATGCGGAGCAATGGAAGCTGGGCTTCTACCACATCGCCAAACAGGCCAACGTGCCGATCATCCTGGCGCTGGCGGATTACCAGGCGAAGACCTTCTCCTTCCCGGTGGTGATTTACCCCGGTGACGACATGGAGGCCGACCTCCAACAGATTTATGCCCACTTCGCCAGCGCCACGCCGAAACATCCGGGCAAGCTATCCGTTCCCGTGAGAGAGCATTATCGGAAATAGTGTTGCCGGTTGGAATTCACGCCCCGGACAAATAGTCAGCGAATATTCTCAAACATCTTGTATTTTCGTGGCCCGGATATCAGTACCAGCCCGATCGTATAAAGAATCCAGCTCGCATAAATTTCTATTTCAACATTCTTGCTGTCAATGCTCGCCATAGAAAGCGCGATAGCGCAAATAACCAGCCCCCAGCCGAACAGATAGACTTTCATGGTGCTTCCTCCCCCCACGGAGTGATCGCATTTCAAAGCTATTGCATTGGGTGATTTGAGACTGGAAATTTAGGTGCAGATTGAGGTTTCAACAATCACAAAAAGGGACATTCCGACCAGTGAATGTCCTTATTTGCTACAACCGTTAAATAGTTAAATGAGAGATGCGAATTTTTACGGTAACGGACATTTGTTTGTAGACAAAATGCCATTGAAATGACGATTTTCTGAAGGGAAGAGAAGCAATAAAAATCATTCCATTTCAGCGTTTATTTTGCAGGAATGACGGTGTCGCCAGGTAAAGGCCGGACTAGGTAATTTTTACATCATTTAGATTAACGATTAATCATTAATTAACTATCCTTTGGTTGTTGTATTTATAAGAATCACAATCATTGGGGGCTTGTAAAATGATAGAGAAAACCATGTTTGAGAATGACGAGCTTGTTGGCGAAGTACGAGCCGTCATGCGTCAGCGGTTGCAGCGTTTGGGGGCAGGGGCTTATGCGTGTTTGTCAACGGCGGAAGGTCAGCTGGCGGTAACCACACTGGATGATCAGGATAAGGGGGCAAGATACTCCGCGCTTTCCAGTGCGCTGCTTGGTCTGTGTGAGACCTTCTGCAAAGAAGCCATCGGTGAATCATCCGGTGAAGCCTGCTTCTCATCCGGTAAAGGTCACGCCGTTCTTATGCGTATCGAGTTAAACGGGCAGCTTTATCAGCTATGTGTTGTTAGCAGTACCGGCAATAACATGGCATCAGTGCTTCGTGAAACCCGGGATATGGGGAGTAGTGTAAAGCGCCATATAGAAAGTGGATCAACGAATACAATGCCGGACTAGACGCATTGACACTCTGGATGATCCGAGCGGGGATTCAGTGCGATAGTCAGGCCGGGTATGTGTACTAGAAAGCTCAGGGGATTCGGTCACTAAAAAAATCGCCGCCCAGGTGGCAATTCCGGATAAATGGCTAGCCAATACTAAAGGCCGCGAATTGCCACCAAAATCCGCAACAGCTGCTTGATGCTGTCTTCTTCACGAGCATCCACACTAAGAATTGGTGCCGATTTGGCGTAATGGGCAGCGATTTTTCGCAGTTCGTTCAGTGACACCTGGCCGCCAATATCCGTCTTGGTTACACCAATCGCAAACATCAGGTTGGCATCCAGCGTGGTGAGTGAACTCAGCCAGGCATGGGCGTCGTCGTAAATCGTCTCGCGAGAACCGTCCAGGAGCAACATCACACCCAGTGCCCCAGGCACAAGAATGTCTCGCATGAACGATAAACGGTCCTGGCCGGGGAGCCCGTAAAGATGAATGATGGAGCCATCCATCCGTAGAAAGCTATAGTCCAGTGCCACTGTGGTAGTGGTTTTTTCTCCCATGGATTGGTCCAACGGCGCTTCCGTTGAGATTGGCACTTCATGAGAAAGCGTCTGGATGGCGGTGGTTTTCCCTGCGCCAACCGGGCCGCCAAATAGCAATTTGTTATAATTCAACATCACTCCCCATGGATGTTAGTCAGAGTCATGGTCACATTCCCAGCCAGTTTTTCAGCATGGTTAACATCTTGTCCGGGCGTAGTTTCTTCGCGTTGTCAGTCGTCTTGCTTTGAGCGCTAATTTCTGTCTGGGTTTCATTCAACAGGCCTGCCACATAGCATGCATACAGAAAGGCGTTAACGACCTTCGGTTGAGCCGCTGCCTCCAGTTGGTCCACGGAAAGCGTTGAGTTGATTAGCATTGCGGATAACGCAGCGATTTCTCCGCCATATCGCCGACTCTTTATGTCCGGCCACGCTGAAAGTGACAGGCCCTGTGAGCGATTGAAGTGCTGGAAATCCGAGTTCACGAGGCCACCGAAAATAAGGTTTTCTATGCTGGTAGAGACTTCTGCCAACTTTTCTTCGGTGCGGCTTTTTCGAGTGATTCGTATGCTCTTGTCCAGTACAAGCGCTTCAGCGATGGCCAGTAGATCCCGGTGTGAAACGGCCCTGAAAAAGCCGGTTTCTTTATTCATGAAGGCACCATTTGTGGCGGTATAGACATAGCACCGCTCATTTTCCCTGGCCAAATCGTGGATGATGCCGCCGATGCTAGAGTCTGGCGAGACGCTTTGCTTTTCAGAAAGCAAGCGTTCAAATTGCTGGAAAAATTCCATGGCGGGCTTGCCGCTCTTGATCACGCTTTCCCGTAACGCCAGATCCACATCAATATCGCCGTCATCGCACACCCAGAGAACCGGAAGATTTTTTCGGCGAGCGATATCGGCCACACGGCAACCAAAGGCATCCTGTCGATTCGCCACAACCAGGTCTACACCGGTTCCCTGCCAAAACTCAATATTCAGGAATTTACCGCGTCCACGAAAAAGATTGGCCACGATATTGAGTTTTTTGACGACATCGTCATCGCATCCTGCGTGAGCAACAGTGAATCTGGCCATCATGGTTCCTTTGCGAAAAGCATAGTCAGGCAGCGTTTTATGGCCGCGTTGGCGGGACGAAAACCATGCGGCTGCACCAGAGACGCAGTCGCCACAAAAGATTGTTTCGCCGCTGCTGCGACAGGGGAAGCATGGATTGCACCATGCTCCCTGCGGGCCGTGAAAATCGGCCGCATAACGCGAAGTTAGCCTTGTTTAACTGAAATCGACGTTCTTCTCATGGTTGCGAAGCGAGTGGCGCGCCATTGCCAGATTCGATTTGGCACGGTCAAGAACCAGATACAGGAAAAGACTCGCATTGGTTTCCAGAGGGCGGATCAGGTGATACTGCTTGGAAAGCGTGATCAGAATATCTTCAACTCTGTCGTTCAGTTTCAGGTTGTTCGCCACTTTCAGCTTGGCTTTCACTACCTCCGCATTCCCGGCAGCGGCCACCTCCAGGTCAATGGCATTGCCATCGCCGGCCATTAGCATGCCGGAATCCATGTCGACCAAGGCACAGGCCATGTAGCCATCGATATCCTTGAGCTCTGTAAAGTCTACTTTTGCCATTCTTTTCTCCAGTTTTTGAGGATTTGTTGTTTTCTTTTGTGTTGACTATTGAGCATTACGGTTGAGTTGTTCTTATCAGTGCTGCCCTTCAACAGGGGCAGCAGCGCCAGTCGCAGGCAATATGCAACCTGTCCAGAATGCCTGGGGTGAAATTGGGAAATTTCTATGGGGGTGGTTCCAGTGCCTTCTGCAGTGCCATAGTCAATGTTGATGGCTCTTGTATTGTTGTTTTTACACGCAAGCCGATCCCCGTTTACATGACCAGTGCCATCCCCGTGGTGTAAAGAACCCAGCTGGCAAAGATTTCCATTCCCATATTCCCGCCCTGGAATGTTGTCAGAGCAATAAGAAATGAAACGATGACCTGTGCCCAACCGATGACATGCACTTTCATAAGAATTCCATTCCTGATGAAGCCATGTGTTGATCAGTAACTATGCCGTTTCTTGATGTAGAGAAATGTAAGTTTTGATGACAGGATGCAGCAATAGCAAAAACGGACATGCCGGTTTACCGATGTCCTTTTTTGCTGATTCAAGACTGGCATCCGTGATGCGCTGCTTCATCGGTAATAGAGGGGATTGCGTCCTTAGTCTCTGGAACTACGGGGCTTGTGGCGGACTCGCGTCTGCCTGATGGGGGTGCGTGGGCGGACCCCGGCGAAGAGCAAGCAGGGCGGTTTTAGAGAGGCTATTTTACGTTCTTTTTCGTTTTGGGATTGTGCTGGGTGGGCCGGAGAGGGGAGGAGCAAAGGCTAACGCGTTTGGCCATGTGAAGCTGCCCGGAACAGTTTTCAGCAGAATTCCATGGCTTCAGGGTATGCTATGCAGGGAGGACGTCCCTTCCCGATATTGGTTGAGAGAGAATGATTAACACCAAAATATACAAGGCCATTTATGGACTGGCTGAAGGTCTGGTGGAAGCCGACAGGAAAGGCGACAGCGCGGAATTCTTGTCCCTGTACGGCCGTTTGGAAGCCATTTGTCTCGATAATGACGGCACCGACAAGGATCACCCCGAGCAATGGGAAACGCTGGCTGACTTCACCGAAGACCTGGAGACTGCGCTGGTGATCTACGAAAAAGCCCGGGAAAGGGCGCTCGTGATCAATGCCAAGGACCATCTTTCATCCATCGGGCTCTCCATGGCCAAGCTGCAAGTCGATCTGGGTCACTATCAAGCAGCGATGAAAAATCTTGAGAAGGCCAGGGCGGCTGCCAACAAGATTGAAGATAAAGCGCTTAAAGCAGAAATTGATGGGTTTCTCGAGCGTCTATCAGTGGAGCCGGAAAAATCCGGATTATAGACCGGGACGTTATCCCGGAGAGTCACCCATCGCCATGGATACAGGGGATACCAAAAGCCAGTCCCGTGCAGCTCCCTTCTGAGCAATCGCTGCCATTTTGGTGAATTCCCCCTTGGGCAGTAATCCAGTGATCGCTTTACCAGTCATTGGGTGAGCATATTGCCCCTTTACGCCGCCTGTCCGGCCTTTCTGATGGACATGTCTGTCGCACTTTTCTTCCCATTCCGAATCCGGATTCTCTGCAATCTGCCGGCTGAGTGACGCTGTGTCGTTGTCGTGATTTGTGCTTTTTGAAAGCGGCGGTTAACTCTGTTGGTTTGTAAAAAATAAAATTCGCGAAATTAGATTCAGGACGTTAGTGCCTTTCGCAAGATGTTGAAAATAAATCAAAGATGAAGACACCTTGACACTAGAGAACAGCCGTCAACGCCGTTGTATTGAAATGAATATTTTTTTACCTGTATGTGCTGATCTAGCATCGCCTGATTGAGAGAGGGTTTTGTCCCCTTTGTTGGAAAAATAAAAAATAATAAAAAATGCAAAAAAGGGATTATTTTTGATGCTTCACGCCAGGGATAAGATGGTTTTTGTGCTGTCAATGGTCGTCCTTGTTGCCCTGATTTGGATGCAGGAAGCAAGAGCGGATAGCACAGAAACCATCCAGGCTTATGATTTCTGGAAGCTTATTCTTGTCGGTGGTCCGGAGGGGGGTAGCAAACCCTCTTGGATACAATGGGGGTGATTCGCGCTATCAAGGAAGATGCGCACGATTTCATCCACGAGGTTATGAAAAGGATCCGGGTCTGCGCGTCTGGTCGCATAGCATTTGTCCCGGCTAAGACGCGAGAAAAAATCTGAAGGGCCGAGTGAAGGGGCAGACTGTACGTGATGCTGTTCAAAACGCCTAATCAGGCTAACTTCCCCAAAAGCTGCCTACATAGCGTGGAAATATGAATGTGAAATCTGCCATGCGTGCGGTTTATACCACCAACAATATCAATGGCAAAATCCACGTTGGGGAAAAGGATCTTCCCTCTATCGGGGAAAGGGACATTCTTGTTTACATGCACGCGGCCAGCATTAATCCCATTGATTGGCGGTTTATTGGTTTTATAGCGCCATTCTATCCGTTTTCAATCACTCTCGGTCACGATGGCGCGGGTGTGGTGGTTGCCGTTGGGAAGAAAGTGTCCCGTTTCAGCGTGGGAGACAAGGTATACGGCCTCAAGGTATATGCCTTTCGAGGCAGCTTTGCGGAGTACTTTGCCCTGAACGAGAATTGCGCCGACCGAATTCCGGATAACATCTCGCTGATTGAAGGTGCCGCCTTGCCCCTGGTGGGGCTTACTGCCATTCAGGCTTTGCGCTGGGCAAGGCTCGAACCCGGCCAGCATGTTCTGGTGATTGGTGGTTCAGGAGGTGTTGGCCATATTGCTGTGCAAGTGGCAAAGGCCCAGGGTGCCAGGGTGACCGCGGTGTGTAGCACCCGGAATGTGGCATTCGTCAAGTCGTTGGGTGCCGATGAGGTCATTGACTATACCTGGCAGGACGCGCTGGAAGTGGTCAGAGGTGTGGATGTGGTGCTGGATACTGTCGGCAAACTTTCGCATCGCCAGTGCCGGCCTCTACTGAATCCGGGTGGCTGTTATGTGACGACGTTTCCCAACTGGAAGAGTATCCCCGAAGTGTTGTTATCATGCACGATTGGGAGATTTTTTCGCAACTGCCGCCTTTCCTGGTTTGTCATGCTTAATGGCAACCGAAAAGACATGGAAACCTTGTCGGCATTGGTGCGGGAAGAGAAAGTCGTTGTTGCAATCGATACCTTGTTCGAAATGAAAGATATCAGTGCCGCCTTCGAGATCAGCAAACAATCGCGCACCGTCGGTAAGAATGTCGTTCTGATAAATGGTGGCGAAAAATAGAGATGGAATTCATTCATGAGTGGCTGTCACCGGTTTTCCCGCAAATCAGGTTTGTCCATCTGCTCTCAGTCATGATCTGGCTCTGGAGTGCATCTATTGCCTACAGTTTCCTGTTGGTGACTGCCTGGAAGGATTGGCGCCGTGATCCGGCCAATAGTGAACTACGGAACCGGCGTAATTGGGTCTTCTTTCACTATGAAAGGGGGCTGGTGCTGGAGCACTCTGCCATGCTGGTCGCCCTGTTTTCGGGCGCCCTTCTGGTATGGATCAGCGGGATGGATATTGTTGCCACGCAATGGCTGTTGATCAAAATTATCATTGTCATGGTTATTCTGGTGCCATTGGAAATCATGGATTCCTGGTTGGCCCATTTTGGCGGTAACAAGCGGGGTCTAAAACAAAAAGGGGTCAGTGATGAAAAATTCGAAGCCTATATGAAGCTTAATTGGCTGTTTCTGAAAAGATCCGCCCCAATCGCCGTGGTGGCAATCCTGATGACTTTATACCTGGCTGTGGTAAAGCCGGATTTCCTCTCTCCCTCGCCTATTGTCTAATTCCTGTGTGCCTTCTCCTCCCGCCCCCTGGTCCGCGGCCGCCATATTTGTACGCCGCCCGGGACCAGGTATTCAGAAACGGTTCTGAACCAGAGCAGCCCCTTGATATTGCCATTGAGTCGGATCTTCCCCTGACGCATGCCAACAAAGAACAGCCGCTGATTATCCAGCAGCTGTATCAGGGTGGTTGCCCCATAGTCGGCATCCTGGAAGCGCACGGCAATATCACAGCGCTTACGTAAACCGGAACCGCTGCGAACGCGATTGGGGCTGAAATGAAACCAGCGGGCAATGCGCCCGTCATGGGTGCGCCACACCATCATGATGTTGCGTCGCTGCAAGTCCTTGCGAAATGCCGGGTCGCGCCATGCCAGCCAGCGCAGCCGCAGGGCGACACAGAACAGGATCAGGCGGAAGGCCAGGTGTTGTTTTCTTCTGGCCAGCCAGGCACGAGTGCGCAAGCCGATGCGGTGTGGTGGGGCTGGTGGCATTCTTGTTCTGATGTTTGTTGTGATGAATGAACCTTAACAGTTGGAGTCGAGGAGGCATACGTGTTGGTCAGGAAAGCTGACCATCTTGCGCAGAGACATGGCAGAATTGAGATGCATTGCATTTGCCGGGTGATGGGTCACTAAGGCGCGCACTGTCGTGCTTGGATCAAGGAAAAGGCAACGGAAGCTGGTCGTCCAGCTCGGGAGCCCCCGGGCCACCGTCTTTGAGCGGCCTAATGACGGTAAGGAATTGGCGTGCACCCCTTCTCTCGATTGAATAACAGCAGGATCGCCTGAGCCATGGAAAAAGACTGGAAACTGGATATCGTTTTTTCCGACAGTGTGGCCATCTTCCGTGGGCATGTGGGGCCGAATAATCCGCACAGCCACTGGGCGTCGCAACTCACCATTGCCCTGGAAGGGGAGCTGGAATTTGAAGCCGGGAATTCCGGGCGGCGCCATGCCCGGGCCGTGTTCCTGTCGTCCAAGGTGAAGCACCGGTTATTTTCCGGTTATGTCTGTTCTATTTATTTTGATCCGTTAACCGTCTCTCCGCTCAAGGCTCTGGGCCAGGCGAGCGGCAAGGATTGGCGGGTGTTGACGGAGGGTGAGCTGCCCGCGCCGCTGCGCGAGCTGTCGGCGAGCAGCGATCTGCATGCCCTGCTGGCTTCGGATCTGCTGGTGGGTGCGGAGTCGGACGCGGCGCTGGATCCCCGTTTTCGGGATATCGTGGATGCCATCACCACGCAGCTGCGCGCCGGTGAGGACCCGGACCGTGATGCGCTCGCAAAAAAGGCGAACCTGTCTCCCAGCCGTTTCTCCCACTGGTTCGTGGAGCAGGCAGGCATTCCCCTGCGCAGCTACAAAAAATGGCTCAAGCTGAGGATGGCCATGGATGCGCTGCTGGACGGGATCAATCCCATGGATGCGGCCATGCAGGCGGGTTTCAGTGATTTGCCGCATATGAGTCGAGCCTTCGCCGAGTCCTTCGGCCTGACCTACATGGACGCCCTGCACGCCTGGCAACAGGCTCATCAATCGTAGCTGTTTCGTTCAATACGCCTCCTGCCTTCATCGCTAGTCTTGCCCCATACGGTGACCGTCATCCTTGTGGAGAAACGGGTCTTCGCCATTACGCATGAGAAGGGGCAGGAACGCGCATGAAAGTCACAGAACGATTTGTCGATATCGAGGGGCATCGGCTGGCATGTTTGGCCGTCAATGAACACCTGGTGCAGCCCGGTGAACCCGCGGTGGTGTTCATCCATGGGGTGTTGGCGTCGGTGAACTTCTGGCGGACTGCCCTGCCGGCGGACTACCGCGACAACCGCCCCTGGTATGCCTTGAGCCTGCCTGCCCATTCGCCCTCCACCGTGCCGGCGGATTTTCATCCGGATCAGGTCGATGACGACTGGTTCTACCGGATTATGAACGGCGCCCTGGAACAGCTACTGCAGGGCCGTAAGGCCATCGTGGTGGGTCACTCCACCGGAGGCTTCGTGGCCCTGAATCTGGCCATTCAGCACTCGCCCTTGCTGGCCGGTTTGGTCAGCATCGCGGGTTTTCACAGTGGCCAGTGGGGCGGAGTAGAAGGCCTGCTGGTGAAACTGGCTGCGCAGGGCCAGTGGGGGCGACCGTTGTTTGCGGCCAATATCGCCATTGCCCGGCATAGCCGCTATGTGCAGCAGACCTTTGCGAGTTTGTTGGCCCGCGATCGCAACGCCTTCCTGCGCCACCCCATGAGCCAGGCCATGCTCGACAATATTCGCGCCGATACCCGGGCGCAGGATGCCCGGGCACTGTATTGCTTGTTCAATGGCATCAGCAGGTTGGAAATCGGCCATCGGCTCGATGCGATACGCGTGCCTTGCCATCTATTCGTGGGCACCCACGACCCGGTGGTGCCTGCGTCTCAGTCGGTACTACTGGCGGATCGTGTGCCCCGCGCACGCACCGAGGTGTTCTGGAATGTGGGCCACATGCCGTTCATGGAAAGCACGGAGCAATTTGGGCGTGCCCTGGATCGGGCCATTGCCGCCATCACCCAACAATACAAGGCGACGGCCGCCGCTGCCTGAGCCGAGGAGAGAGAATGAACTACCCCGAATATCAGGCCGACTTGCAGCGCATTCACGAATCCGAAGTGTACGGACAGGCAGTGTTTGATACCGCCGCCCGACTCACCCGCAACCCGGAGCGCAAGGCAAAATGGCTGGCACTGAAGGCGCTGGAAGCGCACACCCTGCAACGCTATCTGGATTACATGGCGAGCACCGGCCAGACGGTGTTGGAGCCTAAAGGCTGGGCAGTAAAAGGCCGCGCGGAGGGGGCTGCTCTGGCCGTCATGCCCTGGCGTCTGGCCATGACCCTGGTGCGTAACGCCACGGGGCCCTTCCAGGAAAAGTTTCTGCGCCTGAAGACCCACGCGCAGAAGCAGGAGCAGGACTTCTTTGCCTATGTGTACGCCCATGAAAAAGCCATCGAAGCCTTTGCAAAAAAAGAGCTGGCCCGTGAGCCGGACAGCCTCAAGGGGGTGGAGAGCCTGTTGAGGGGCAAGTAGGCAAGGCCGGGGTTTATTGCTTTTCAAATCCCGTCATCGGTATTTTGTCTTGCAGGGCGATGCTGATGTCGATGTATGACGGGTGCCGTGGCAAAGGGATGCAGGGTCAGGGAATCGACCGCAATAAATCAGGCTGACAGGGAAAAGTGGCAATGACTACCCCAGGAAAATCCAGGTTCAGGCAGTCCGGGCGTTGCAGGACAGCCCTGCTGTTGATGGGGGTCATGGCCATCAGCGTCATGCTGGCGGTAGGGCTTTATTTTGCCGCCGTGCCGCAGCAGCCTTCCGCCTTTTATCAGCCGCCACAACCGTTGCCAAAGGCGCTTCCGGGGAGCGTGATTCGGCAGGCATCCTCCCACGCCAAACTGCCGGAAGGGGCCAGGGCCTGGCGGGTCATGTATCTGTCCACGGATGAACAGGGCAAGCCACTGGCGGTGACCGGCACCGTGGTTGCCCCGGACAAGCTGAGCAGCACGCCGCGACCGGTGGTGGCCTGGGCCCATGGCACCACCGGCATTCGCCCGGAGTGCGGTGTCAGCCATACCCGCGATCCCTATCAGCAGACCCCGGATGTGGCCGGCATGCTGGCGCAGGGGTGGGTGGTGGCCATCACCGACTATCCGGGGCTGGGCACGCCGGGCATCCATCCCTATATGGTGGGCAGAACCGCTGCCCACAGTGTGCTCGACATGGTGCGGGCCGCGGAGCAGATCCCGGAGAGTGGGGCTGGTTCGTCATTCGTGGTCTGGGGCGCGTCCCAGGGCGGCAACACCGCCTTCTGGGTGGGGCAGCTGGCCGCAGACTATGCCCCGGAACTCACACTGAAAGGTGTCGCCGCCTCGGCGCCGGCGCTCAATCTGCGCAAGATCGCCGCCTATAACCAGGACAAACCCGCCGGCGGTATCTTCATGGGCATGGTGTTTGCCGCCTGGGATCAGGTGTATGCCGAAGCAAGCCTGCAGGCCATTCTCAAACCGGATGCCGCCGACGCCTTCCAGCGGATGATTCGCCCCTGCTTCACCGCCCCGGCCGGTTTCCTGCCTGCACTGGCAGACCTGCGCACCCCGCAGGAGTACCTGGCCGTGGATATCCTTGCCACACCACCCTGGCCTGGGCTGTTCGACCACAACAGCCCCGACGGACCGATTGCGGTGCCCATGGTCATAGCCCACGGCACCGCAGACGCTCTCATCCCCATCGCGCTAAGCGAGCAGGCAGTGAGCCGACGCTCCCGGCGGGGAGAGACTATCCAGATCATTCGACTGCCTGGCGTAGGCCATGATGCCCGGGATGAGAGTGCTGGTTATTTGATGACGTGGGTTCAAGAGCGTTTTGAGGGGCAGGGCCCAACGCGTTGAGCAACGCGGCTAGGTCGCAAAGCCATCATAGTTGCCAGCATCCGAAAACGGGTGCAGCTGCTGCTCTGCGCATTTTATTGGCCGCGCTGGCGAGCCTGGTGGCCCGCCAACCGTTACCCAGCTTCAGGGCTTCTCTTCGACAATGATCGCCATCACTGGCTGGGTTCCCGTATTGGACACCTGGTGAGACCAGGCCTCGTGCCACATCACATGGCCATCCGGCACGGTGACATCCATGGCGTCGCCACCGGGCAGGGTAATACGCAGGGAGCCACCTTTCTGAAAATAGACGGTTTCATCGCGGTGGTCATGCGGGCAGTCTGATTCGCCCGGTTCGAGCACCATTTCCAGTACCAGCACCTGGTCATTCTCCAGCAATACCCGGTACTGATCCGGGGAGGTCACGTGGGCGGCGTTGTGCTGTACATGGCTGGCGGTGGTGCAACCGGTCACGTTCAGGGCCATGCCAAGCAGCAAGGCCGGAGTCGCGTATCTTTTCATCATGGTTGCTCCCTCAGGCTGCCGGTAGGTGGGTGTCGAGATGTTGCTGGAAACGCACAAAATCGTTTTCTGCCTGGGCATTCTTCATCACGTCGAAGCAGGCAAAGGTATCCAGCGGTGTCATGCCGAAAAAGCGGAAATTCATGTGCATGGGGAACAGCAGGTCGTCGACGCCCTTGCCCTGAAACAGGTATTCCTGTGGATCGTCGAAGGCTTCTTGCGGGGCATTGAAGGTCAGCGAGAGCATGTAGCGCTTGCCGTTAAGGGTGCCGCCGGCCCCGTAGTTGGCCTTGGGGGCGGCTTCGGTGCGGCCATCGCCATGGCACAGGGCTCCGCCCATGCCGGCGGTGTAAACCTCGTCCATGTACTTCTTGAACACCCACGGCACTCCCATCCAGTTCACCGGGGTCTGCAGCAGGATCACATCGGCCCACTGGTGGTGGGCCAGTTCCTGCTCCACGTCCCAGCCCTTGTCGACTTCCACAATGCGGATCTGGTGGCCATTGGCCTGGAGTTGCTCGCTGGCCCGTTGCACCAGTGACGCGTTGAGTTTGCCCTCGGCAAAGGGGTAGGGGTGGTGGGCATTAATAATCAGGATGTTGCTCATCAGAGTCTCCATGAAACAGGTGAAGGTGACAGCGGGTTGCTGGTTACCAATCTATTTCAGGTATACTATTTATACCTGTTGGCGTGGATCAATTAGTATCCTTTTGGAAACCTGGTGCTTAGGGCGGTGAAAAAATGAAAAGTCGCATCGAAACAGATGGTTATGGCAGGAAAAAAGTCATCGATGCCTGCATGGAACCCTGCGCCATCGAGCGGGGCATGCGCATTATCGGCGGCAAGTGGACCGGCTCGCTGATCTATCACCTCAAGGATGGCCCGGTACGCTTCAATGATCTGAATCGCCTGCTCGGCGGCGCCACCAAGAAGATGATCGACCAGCGGCTCAAGGAGCTGGAGGCCCGCGGGATGGTGCTGAGAACGGTGATCAACGACAGGCCTATTGCCGTGACCTATGAGCTCACCGAGCTGGGGCGCAGTGCGCTGGATATTCTGGAAGATCTGCGGTTGTGGTCGGAGAAGTATGATATTCGGTAGGGGGAGCGTACTCCCCCCTTCTATCACTGTCGCTCAAAATGCGGCATGTCACGTGCCGCCCGATAAAGCGGCACGGCAATTTGCGAGAACAGCGCCAGCCCCCAGAGCAGGTTGCCGATAATCGAGGGCACGAAAGGATGCACGGCCAGCACGACCAGGGCCATGACAATACCGAATAGCCGCAGAGCCGGGCTGTGACCGCGGCAGGCATGGCTGTCTTCCGCCACGAGCCGCTGCAGTATCCATAGCGCGGCGAGAAAGACGGCGAGACCCACCGAGCCGAGGGCACCGTAACCCGTCGGGTAGGGCTCCAATAGGCCAACATACACTTCGCCGGCCAGCGCCACGCCAATCGTCACCGCGCTCCACAGGATGGTAATGTGCGCCAGCCAGTATCCCACCAGGACACCGATGTCGCGGCTCTTCGGTTTGGCGTTGCCGGCGCTGTCGAAATAGACCCAGGCCAGCGCGAAGAGCGACAGGCCGCCCATGGCCACATTGAAGAAGGTGCCGGCGCCGATTTTGTAGACTCCTTTGTCGGCCAGAGTCAGCACCAACTTGAAGAAGCCTTCTCCCAGCAGGATCAACATCAGCAGGCCGAAGCGCTCAGAGATATGCCCGAGGCGCGGAACGAATCGGGCGAACCGCAGTGTCCCGATCCGCGGCAGCATGTACTGCAGCTGGATCAGCGCAACGCTGGCCCCGAACACCCAGTAGGCCAGGGGTTTGGGCAAAAACGCGGACAGCGCGAACAGCCCGGCCAGCACAAAGAAATTCCGTCCCTGCTCGTGTGCCAGTGTATCGGTGGCGTCGCCAACACAGCGCGCCCGCCAGTACAGATAGGCGGTGATAGTCCGGTTCAGTGCGTAGCCCAGCGCAAAATAGGTCCACCCCTTGCCGGCCACGTCAGGAATGGCGGCGGCGATGAACATCATGGTCACGATCTGCAGCGCCATGGCAGCGCGATGGGGCATGTCCGTGGAGATATAGAGGGAGTTATAGACGGAGCTGTCCGCCCAGGCATAGAAAATCGCCAGGAACAGCCCGGTAAATACCCAGAAGCCCTGCCAATCCATGTGGTGGGAGAGGTAGTTCCCCAGAATGAAGATCGTCACCACATGGATCAGATCGAAGAACAGCTCGACCCAATGCACATGATCGTGGGCGTCGTCAGTATCCATGTAATGGCGTGGCCGCCGCCAGAGAGGATCGTTCGCTGCCATGGGGGACTCCTTGTGGGCGTTGCATTCTCTTGGCGGCGGATTATAGGTTGGCCGGCCTCAATGATCTAACCGGCAGCCCTGCGCGGCCTGTTACCGTGGGTCTTGACCTGAGGGTAACGATAAGGCCATGTTTTTGCAGATTAAATATGTGCCTGCCCCTTCTTTCCTCGTTCCCCTTTCCTCCGGCTGGCTCATCAGTTCCCTGGATTTGCTATTCTGAAACGGTGATTACACTGTTTCCGGTAGGAAAGGCATATGAGCAGAAGGGATGCTGCTATTCATAAGTATCAAAGGTTACTGCCCGAGGCGCTTTCGAGTCGTTATGGCGGCTCGCCTCCTTATACGCCAGCTCAAGTGATGCGAACGGTGAGCGATCTTGGGTTGAATACACACTACGACGAGTACGCATGCTTGTTGTTCTGTGATGAAAAGGCGTTGGAGACGGCTGTGTTCACGGAAGAAAAGATTGCGGACATGCGAGAGGTTGTGGCTTCGGCCCTGGGGAAAGGGGCTAGCTTGGTACCTGTTGCAGGCCCCTTTGCTATTGCTGTAGGCGGAGCGTTCGATTCCGACTTCGGTAGCGGTGGTGATGGCGGCGGAGGTTGTGGGGAATGATTGTTGGCTAAAGGTGTGCGTGACCCCTTCTCGAATTTGCTTTCCCTAATGGATCGAAGTAGGGCTTTTGTGGGAAATCGGAGGCCTGACCCCGGTTCCCGCTGAATGGACGGAGCAGCTTATCTAGGGCCGGACACACCGCTGCCAGAAAAGCGCTGTTCATGCCTGGCATGGTTGCCAAGCATCACAACCCCGCCATCATCGCCATGGCCCAACGCCTAGAACAACGTGGGCTGACCCCGAAAGCTATCGTAGGCGCCAGCATGCGAAAACTGGTGCACCTGATTTATGGTGTATTGAAATCAGGTCAGCCCTTTAAGGCAGAAATACCGATGGCGGGGCTTGAAGTTCAAGAGGGTATCTGACCCCGGTTGCGCGGTTCCCTGTCCGATATTGCTGCTTCCCATCTGGATAGAAACAGCGCCATCCTCGCGGCCCATGAGAGTGGGGCTTATAGTATGCGAGAGATAGGGCGTTACTTTGGTTTGCACTATTCGCGAGTGAGTCGGATAGTTCGAGGGACACGGGGCAAGGCCTGACCCTGGTTCCGGGACCTAGGTGATGGGTGTGGTTCGTAGGTGGTAAGCCACAAAAAAATTTGGGGCGTCGGTTTTAATTTGGTTATTGATTGAGCCGTGATTGATAACTAGAAAGCTGGCATCATCATCAGTCATATATAGAGGCTGTTTCTTTTCAAGATGTTCATGCCAGTAACCATCGGTGGCTAGAATAACTGTGTTCTGATTTTTTTTATTTAGAGTGGTTTTTATGATTTCGGGAGCAAAGAATCGCCGGGAATTAAGAGATCTATAGATGTGGTCTTTTTCCCCATGATGGAAATCATTAAAAATTGGTAAATTATCAATCCTATGAGGGGTGTCAAGCCATTCCGGCTCGCCTTTATTTTTTTGTATTCCAAGTCGGCAGTCGCCGGTATAATACCATTGTATTTCACCTGTCATGGTATCCATTATCATTATTCCATAGCAGGCGGTTTCAAATAAAAAATGGTGGCGCAGCTCTTTCTGTTTTTTATGTAGTATGCCGATTAAAGTTTTTTCGGTTAATGAGTCGATACTCTTCAGTATTTCTACTAGGCAAGTATCAGCCCAGTGGATCGATAAGAACTTCCCCTTTTTATCGACGCCGGAAATGGTGTTTCTCTTCGGCTCGGCTGCATCCACGATGACTGCAACTAGCGTTTCTTTAAAATAGCCGATCGCGACTGCATCATTATTGCGCTTTCTTTGTTTCCCTTTTTGGCTGGTCCAGAATATTTCCATTTGTTGCCTAGTTTTTTATTGGGTTTGTTCTGATATTGTCTCAAGTCTTTCAAAAAGAATGTTCTGTCGATCATGGTCCCCTTTGGCTTGACTTGAAACTGCACTCTCAAAATCGGGATTTGATAGTAGTTTTATGATTTCGGAGGCTATATATTCCTTAACATCTTTTTCTGCCGCTATAATTTCATCAACGAGCTCCGCTCGGCCATCAACTAGATTTACGATGTCTTCAATGTCTCTGCTTGATAGTGCATCACCATTGCCTCGACCGTTAAAAGCTTCTAATTTTGTGGCCACAAAAAATACAGGAGTGACGAGTTTTATTCTTATTTCTGGTGTGAGGTCGTGATATGTGGATGTTTCCATGGCTGATTTATACCAGCGATTGCTAAAGCCTAGAACATTTTCATCGTCAGGCATGAAATCGACCTGAAGACCTCCAATTAGCATTGCGCAAATAGGTGGGGGGGTCGTCTCCGGTAATTCCAGGGTCCTTGAAGCCTTTGCTTCTTAGCGTTTTTTGTAATTTATGAAATCCAATGGTGCCAATGGTATTTACTACTAAATCAACATCATCTGTCGCGCGTACTTCTTCTTTGGTTAGTTCATCAGTTAGGGAACCTCTGAAAAACTCCCCGACTTTGCCATAATCAGGACTTTCTATCAGCCACTTGCCGGGAATGCCATGAGCCAGCTGACCTTTGCCGAAGCCGAATACGAACACAAGAAGCGCAAGACCC